>FTCU01001032.1_pt1 | contig 16454 bp, 19 predicted proteins | sample 1639521 | NCBI WGS metagenome assembly FTCU01 (sample SAMEA3914864, study PRJEB12502) | metagenome | biome: forest; material: soil | place: USA | collected 2012-03-12 | depth 0.3 m
CGACTTCGGCAGCAGCCCAGGTGATGAGGTGGCAGCCATCGCCTATTATCACAGTCAGCCCAGGGCTTCTGGTCGTTGTGAAAATCAGGACAGACGACTCACGCGTGAAGTTCTTGGACCCCATGGTCAACAGCAGAGACGACTTGACAAACGCCGTGGCACCCGCACTGCACATCACATCAGCCAACCTCCTCGGACTGGAGAGAGAGAACAATACTCACAAAAGCCCCATGCTCATCGCCACCACAACCCCAATCTTCTCCCTCCTCCCCATCCGCAACCCGCCCACCAACCGCCACGGCAGCAACGCAAACACCACATCACACACCCCACTCAATACACCACTAAACGCCCCATACCCATTACTAACCCTCAAATCCCAACACCTCCCCTCCACCGCGGGATACCAATTCTTCTCCACGGGCCGACACTTGACCCACACAAAAACAGCCTGCAGCAGCATAGCGACGTTCATAGCAACAACGACGGCCAGCACCGCGGCGCGCAGCAGCCGCCCGTCCGCTGCGGCGGGTGTCGCGCTCAAAAGCCGGAGCATGGTGATGCCGAACGAGGTTTTGGACCAGACGATGGCGAGGATGGTGAAGGCGGAGCCGAGGCCCGCGCCCTCGAAGGCGATGAGGGAGAGGTGGGCGGGAGGGATGTCGCAGGGGTATTTGCCGAAGTTGTGAATGGTGATGACGCGGTGGGAGAGGAGGGTGGAGGTGAGGAACATGGTCTGTTGGGGTGGTTGGTTTGCTTTGTTTATTTGGGGTTTGGGGAGGGATAGGAAGTTGGGGAGGGATAGGAAGTTGTGGAAGGGGTAGGGAGATGAAGAGGAATAGGGAGTTGAGGAGGGATAGGGGGTTGAAGAGGGATATGGACTTGGTAGGGGCACCCACCCAACTGATGGTCAAGACGACGTCGTCCCACCAGATGCCACGGGACCGCCAGAGCTTGCAGTAGATGCGGAGCGAGAGGAAGACGGTTGCTGCGCCGAAGAGCGTCCAGATGACTGCTGCCGTGCTGGGGCCGATGTTGGGGACGGGCCCGGTCTCGACGCCTGCCAGGCGCTGCGAGCAGTAGTCGGTCAGGTCGACCTCGGAAGTGCTAGGAGTGCCAGGTGACTGGCGAGGAAGAAGTGGTTCCATGGCTGCTGGATGGGAAGACGAAACTTGCAAGTCGCGCCCGACTAACGTGTGCGGCGGCACGATACGGAGCTGAGGAGAAAAAGCAAAACGACGAAGACGACCTGTTGGGAGGTTACTCGAGTTATCTACCCCGGGGCCTCCGAGCCGCGTCTTGGGTATCAAAGACACGGCCCGACATGTCTGTTGGCGCAAGCCGAGCACCGATAGTCTACATACCAACATGAGCCGGAATCCAGGGGAGGTGGAAATATGAGTGGCTCGCAGAGTTGGGCGTTGTTTGTACCCCCTGACGGCCAGCCATCGCCGACCCTTGCAGTGCCGAAGGGCTAGGCCCGCGGCCAATCTGCCGACAGAAGCACGACTCTGTTGGGCTGCGTGGCGTCAAACATCAAGGACATGCAGCCCGCCATTGGCCCGCCACCAACTGGGTTTGCTCCCAACTCAGCGTGCCGAGCCAAAAAGGGACAGTGTTGGACGTTTGATACTGCATCCCGTCGGGATCTCGCTTGGCCAGAGTTGGCGTAAGGATCCCCAGACAGGAAGGATTTGAAACTGGAAGCTGTGAACTTGAGTTGGTGGACTCTCTCCCCTCCTGCCAACCATCGGGGCGCCCGCGGTTTGCTCAACGCGGTTTGCACAACAGGGTCCTACTGGAGGCAGATACGACATGAGTTCCATGCAGTTCAAATGCGGAAGCAGAAGTGTCACAACATGGTTGTATCAGCGCCGCCATTGTGTGTGAGCTGAGGCGGTTCTGCCACCGTGAGCGACTGTGCCGACGAGGGAGACTGGAGTTGACAGAGTCATGGAGGGGAATACATGAGAAAGGCTTTCCAGAAGCTCGATCTCCTTGTAGATCGCATCTTGCGCAGGCTCTGCTGTTGTCGTCTCTGTAACATTCCACTGCCAGGCCCATCAACCTGCGTTGCTCAACCAGAACCGGTAATTATGATGAGATCGCGACCAGGTGCGAGCCCGTACATGTTGACTTAGTCGCTGAAGGCCATTATTTCTGACACAACCGTGCCACCGCCGCCTCCGATTTACGGCAATCAGCAACGGCCATGCGTCCCTTCGACGGGGTCTTGCCGGCCGCGGAGCTTTGCAAAAACCTTCATGGCGAGGACGTCCCGCCGCCGACGCGGTCGCCCGCACAGACGATCGCAACCAAACTCTGGTTACCAGAGGAGCACAACCCACCACGGGCCGGGCAGGGAGTGCGTGCGTCCCGAGGACCATCCCACCTGCCCCTCCGGCATCCACTGCCCGTGCCACCACGACCACCGTCCGTGCCACCATGAAACCTCCAAGAAGAAAGGACCGTCAGCCCATGCCATAAGACAGTGGTAATTGTCTGCGACTGGTGCTGTTGCAAGCCAGCAGTGAAACTGGACAGAGCCATTCCACTCCGAGACTCCCCGTCCCAAGGCCAGTGCTGAATTCCAACATTTCGTCCCGGGTACTCGGTCCTCGGCTTTTCGGGCAGTTGCGGCAGTTGCGGGCTTTTTCAGAGCCAGCTGAAGCTCCACATGAAGCCGAGAGTGGAGGCCGACCCGTCTCGAGACGCCAAGGTCGGTAGTCTGACGAGCCAACTGCAGGTGGAGTCGCTGAGGGGGACTACTGTAGAGTTATTGGCGGGAAGGAAGATTAAAGTTAAGCATACGAATACAGAGTTGGCTAGCTTCCAACTTTTTTTTTCTTGGTTCTTTTTTCTCAAGACAGGGGCGCAAGCCGAAGGGGCTGTTGAGAAGATGCAGAACCCACGCTGCTGCGCAGCATCTCCATTGCATGGCGCAACGCAATTTCCCAGAGCCGCGATTTGCCGTGACTGTTTTTTCTGATGCCACCACTTATTCCGATCTCTGTGGGTCTTGACCTCGACTCCGGAACTGTGGTAACATCCCGAAAACCTCTAGATCGGCGCGCCACTCCCGCAATGGTCCCTGGGCCACCACCCCTTACAAAGGCTGCAACAACAAGAGGCCCTCGACTTAGTGCAAGCATGTTTGAGGCCAGCCCGGCACGTCAGACATGTTCCACAAGGCGTGGCAGGATTTTCACAGCGTGGCTTTGCTGGCCTCCTCAACAAGATGGCGCCCGGCGTGGCTGTCTGCCCCCGGTTGGGCCACTTACAACAACCTGCCTCTCCGATTTTGAGAAAAAGATAGAGCCCGACGTAGGCCAACTGACTGACTGGCTTTGGGGGCGGAGGCAGTGTGCATAAAATGTGCCTGATTGTTTGAGGCCCGCAACAACACGTTGAAACCGCCTGCTGCCGTGGGCCTCAATGTGGCTGGGCCTCAGTGCAGATCCAAGTCCAACTACGCGGGGGCCCGCGTTGTCTGCCCCTGGAGGCATACAGAGGCAAGCACACCTGCAGACTCATGAGCATGCCTCTCAGCGCGTGCTGTCGCAGCCTTGTGGTCAAGTGTTGTACTGAAGAGCAATATATGATGAATTCTACTCTCCTTTCCAACTCGAACAACTTACTCCTAAAGCAGTCCGGGGAGGGACCCTCAAAACTGCTTGCCTGCTCTGATTTGCCGTGTGATACCATTGCTAAAGGTACGTCGGCGACTGTCTAAATGGACCAGTGGTTGCCAAACAAACGAATCATACCCGTTGACATGACAGGAGCAGATCCAACAGCATCCCCCCACTCCCGGCGCCACGGCCCTGGGTTGCACTGGCTTGGGTGACACACCAACCGACTTCTGGCCACTTGGATCAACGACATCGACTGTTTGGTGAAGATGCCTCTGCATGCTCCCTCCAATCGGAAATCCAGGCATGGGCCTCATGCTCCCGCTGCCTCCCATCCGGTTCCGGTCCCAGGCGAAGGCACCATCGACCCTCGTGTCTTAACTGTGCCGCCGCTCCCTTCTGCCCACCTCCCCTCGCAGGATCCCTCTGCAAGCTCTTATTCCCCATATCCTCCTTCGGTAACCTCCCCCTTTCTCGCAACGTACGGAGCTCCGGCCTACGCAACTTGGACGCTGCCAGGCGGGGAGACTTTTCCAGGACCGAACTCACAACCCTCGTATTCGCCGGTCCCAGGGTCGACCACTCTCGTCGAAGGTGGATAGCTACCTCACTCCAGAGACATGGCTAACCCTGACCCGAACAATACGGACGCCGACTCGGGCCTGGATGCTCAGTTCTCCCTCTTGCACATGGCGCCGCCCGACAATATGGATGGCGCCGTCCAGGATGCCAAGATGGCGCCGTTTTGGCAAGGCCAAGGCGGCTACTTCCAGGACGAACCAGCGCCGCCGGCCGGGTTCCCAACCGGCCACGCGCTACCCCTGGCCGACGCCTTCCAAGCCGCTCAGATCAGCCACTCCAATATTACGCTAGCACACTCGTTTGTGGAGGACGGCCAGAACATCGAGCACACTGCTGCAACAACAGGCCAGGCATTCTGGCATCCAGGCCCCGACCCTGTTCATCAGCCGGGTCCGTCGCCTGACCCCACCGCTGCTGCAGCAGCTGCTGCTTTTGCCTGTCCCTACGAGGGTTGCCCCAAGAGCTACCCCCGTCAATGCGATCTCGAGTACGTACTGAGTATCGGTTCTGTTTCGCCCCCCTCTTCCCCACCTCCCCAAACCAGCACGGATCCAGAAGCTAAAGCCGACCTCATCAAACGCACAACAGCAAGCACATCCACAACCACACCAAGCGGCGCAGGTGCGAGCTCTGCGGGGCGGGAGGGGCCGAGACCAAGGACCTCAACCGCCACATGTGGGCACACCACCCGGACGAGGCCCGGCTGCTGCAGCTGCCCAAGGAGGAGGACCGCTGCGCGCGCTGTGGGTACGCCGGGCGCAAGGACAACGTCAAGCGCCACAAGGACAAAAAGGGGCACTGGTGAATGGGTGAAGACTTGGTGGTTTTGCATGTGCTCGACGTTTAACACGGTACGGGCTTGGTCTGACGTTCTGCACGGACTTATGGCGTTCGTCGTGCTTGTAGTGCTGATTACGCCTCGCCTCCGGGGTTCTTTCTCCCAAAGGTGACTGGCTGCAAACACAGATTGGTTATCTCCCCTTGCTGCCATGCACTCTTTTTTTTTTTCTTATCACGTCACGGCTGTCGTCAACTCAGGGGCTGTCCCGGACTAGTCGCGGCGCGGCGCCTCTTGATCGGGCATGGCGCCGCCGCCGGACTGGCTTGCCATCGGCAAACTCGACGACTGGACTGGACAATTCCAGAACAGGAGGGCCGGCTCGGCTGGCGTGGCCGTCGGTTGGTCTGGGCCTGAATGACAGGTTCGGATTTGCTTGTCGACAGAGAGGCTAAAGAGCGCCACCGACACAGGGGCGTCCATGGCTGCCTCGTGGGAACTTTGGAGCTTTGCAGAGCCGGCCATGATAGCTTCGCTTCGTTCCTGCGATGTGTTCCGCATCGGGCCTGGGCCGGAGCTCGGGCGAACAACTAATTAGCTAATTCTTTGCCGAGTGGGGATGTGGCGCTGTCACCATCAGGGCCACCAGCGACCGGGTGGGCCAGCGTCGCGCTGCATGGCGTGAGCGTGGCTTGCAACTTGCGACGATTGGCGTCGAAGATGCCTGCCCACACGAGACATTGGCCTGTGCCTCAAGCCGAGACAAGGCAAAGGGCGCCCCGGTGCCCACCCGAGACATGGTCTGTGTGGCCCTCCACGAGTCCACCCGAGACATCCCAGGTCAGCCCCGGCCCGGGTGAGGCTGGCCCCCAGGGACGCCCTCTCGGACGAACTCCCTTTCGAGCAAAGCACATTAGATGCATCCAGGCAAGCGTCGAGTCTGGCCAGCGGTGAAGCGGGCACGACGCCCGGCTTCTGATGCGTGCCTCCTTGTGCGGAATTCGCAGTTGCTCCGGAGTCCGGACTCGTTGAAATCCGCCGAGTCTCTGGAATGATTGTGTGGATAGACAACCGGGCTTCGTGGCCATGACGTCGAGCTGCAGGTCGCCGTGTTGTTTTTGTTGAGATTGCTTTTTCCCTTCCCCTCGACTCCACTATCCCCGGATCTCGAGGTTGCACTGGGACGTGAAGCGCGGGTTGCCGCGTTGCAACGGACAGTTTCCACCGGCCTGGGATCGACGAGTTGAGGGCCCTCCCCGTGGAGACCCGGCAACCCCTGTCCAACGTTCACATGGAAAAGTTTCCGCACCCCAGATTCCCCGCAGGCCAAGCCTGTTTCGCCACCCGAACGATCCAAATGATCCAATGAGCCCTTGGCGAGCTCGGGGTGGCTGCCACACGGGCACGCACCACCGGCCACCAGTGCCAAATTCTGCTGCGAAGAGGTCCCTGTCGCCCCCTCAGCTCGTTTCCGGGCGGTGAGGGATCCCTGGCCTTACGTTCATATGCTACTTTCTGTTTTCTGCGCGAGCCTCGAGCACGAGCCATGCCATGGCCTGGAGTCTCGGGGCCCATGGCCCATCACCATCGGCCAGACCCAGCATCTCCAGTCATCAAAACCCTCTTTCCAATGGGACGAACAGTCACGCGTCGTTCACCAGTCCCCATCAGCGTGAGGTCAGGCCGCGCTCACTTCTCGTATGCGTTGTGTGCACCCGTTTGGCAGGGTGGCCGACCCCGACTCTCAGGAGTCGCAGCGCTCGCCACTGCGGCGTCCCGACTTGGGGACTCCTGGCCAGTATGCCGGCACGCTAAATTTTTCGGCTGGCCGCCGAGGGTTTGGTGGCCAAAGGGGACGCAAATGGCTTTGCGCTATTAACGTTAGCAGGCATCGGCAGGGGTTGGCGATCTGGGCCATGCGGGCTAGCAGGCAAGGGGTCGCAGACTGGAGAATACATTACACGTGCTTGGTACCAGGCCGTTGGCGACAATATGACCAGCGACTTGGAACCTTTCATTGATGCCAATTTGTTGCGCGACGCCTGTCACGCCTCTTTTCCCCTGATTAAGCATAACGAGCAGCCGGGACTCGAGAGTCCGGCTCGTCATGACAGGAACCTGCCAGCCCTAAAGCTGGGGTAGTTCGCTCATTTATCTGACCTCTCCGTCCCCTCGGTTCCTCGGTTCCTCCCAGCTCTCTCACCTCGACCTGAGCTCGACGCTCGGACGACTCTCTCTCGACAGCAGCTCGAGACACCCACCACACCAGCACGACCTCTCCAGACTTGGGCAACACCAGCAACTCAAGATGGGTTATGCTCAGAACCCCGGCGATGGGGACACCGACGGGCCCGGCCTCGACACCGCCATCGTTGCCTTCATGGCGATGGCGCTGTACAACGCCGTCGAGCTCGATGTCATCATCTGGTCCTCGTTCAAGCGCCACCGCGGCCTCTACTTCTGGGCCTTCCTCGCTGCGACCAACGGCATCATCCCGCACAACATCGGCTTCCTCCTCAAGAACATCCTCAACTCGCACACCTTCGGCCTCTACATCACGCTCGTCGCGGTCGGCTGGGTGCCCATGGTCACAGGCCAGTCGCTGGTCCTGTACTCGCGTCTCCATCTGATCTTCCGGAACCCCTTCGGGCTGCGCATGGTGCTTATCATGATCCTGACCAACGCCGTCATCCTGCACATCCCCATCATCATCCTCATGTACGGGGCCAACAGCTCGCCCAACAACTCGTGGGCCTACCCGTACGACATCTACGAGAAGGTGCAGGTCACCGTGTTCTGTCTGCAAGAGTTCATCATCTCGGCCATCTACGTCAAGACGTGCTACTCCTTCTTCGACACCGAGAACAGCCTGTACGGCGACGCCGTGCGCAAGATGCGCCGCCACCTGCTGCTCGTCAACCTGGTCGTCATGCTGCTCGACGTGCCCATCCTCGCCCTCGAGTACACGGGCTACTACGACCTGCAGACCGCCTACAAGGCCTTTGTCTACAGCGTCAAGCTCAAGATGGAGTTCCGCATCCTCAACCAGCTCATGGACATGACCCGCGCCCAGAACGACAACGTCATGGACCGCCGCTTCCACAACAGCTCCAGCGTCCAGATCCACGACGTCACCCCCGGCTCCGAGTCCCAGCGCTCCCGCTCCCAGGTCCGCTCGTCCAAGGTGACCGCGCGCGCCCACCAACGAGAGGTCTAGGCGGCGACTTTTGTGTGTGTAGCGAGCTACCCAGGTGAGTACCGTCAAGAGATCCGGGTCGAGGATGGAACCGTGCTGACCACAGTGTGTGACACAGCACGGGCGAGCAGCAAGGCGTTTGGTTGTCTGCATCTCTAGGCTATATACCCGTTAGGTCATCGGTGGACACACCGGTTAGGTACTTCTTCTTAGCGACTACCTATTTAATTCACTGTTCCATCAACCTTTTCTCCTCTTCCTCTGATCTCTCTCCCTTCCGCCTCTGTGATCCTGGCTGTGGGGCTTGTAGACTACAGGCTTTAGCTTTGCATCTCTGGATACCGAGTAAGCAATGACCAGAGCTCAGTAAGGGACCGAATCAAGTAAATTTCCGACTCGTTATCATCGAGTCAACGCAAACAAGCCGAAGGACGTGAATGACAAAGCAGGAATTGCGAGGGCATGTTTTAGGATTTCTTTTTGTCTCGTCTAACTGTAAGGAGACCTGAGGAGGGTCTTTTGGAGAAATGAAGGAAAAAGAGGCAACGAAGAAGAAAAGGAGGATTGATTTCTGTTGTTGTCCGGTTGTCAAGCACCTCGGCCGCTTGAGGGGAAAAGAGGAAAAGGGGGAAGGGACAAGGATGGGTTTCAGGGGTTAGGGTTTTGTGTGTCTGCCTGTCTCGCCCACCACCAAAGGAGACGATCATCAACTCGGTAGACGCTGTTTGAACCAAGCCGAACCTGGCTCTGTTTTCTTCTAGAGAGTTTCAGCTAAGTGTACAACATCTAACTTTGCAAAACTTTCTGAGGGCAGACAAGCTTTGTGGATCGGCCCGGCCCTCGCCTCACTCGGGTCACACCGCAGGACGAATTTGGTGATGATCACGCCCCCCTGCAAGCCGGAAGTTCTCAGCCAGTTGGAGGAAGCGGTGGATGATTCTGTACTTGCTCGTGTGTGATTGGATAGGCACCCAGGCAAGGCAGCTGTCCAGAAAGAAGGCTTCTGATGGAGGGAAGAGTTAATCTAAAGCACGTACCTATTCTGATGATACATCTGGCGTCAAGTTCGATGCAACTGGGAAGCTAACTTGTGAGACATTGAAGCGAAAAACAAAGTGAGCGACAAAGAGAAGGCGGACTTGGAGGAGAGGCTGGACCACTGCCGTGCCCAGATCGTCGTACAGGTGGCTTTTCTCAACAAGCATTCCCTCGACGACCTGATCGAATCGGCCAACGGCAACACCGCCAAGCTCGGGCAACTCCGCGACAATGTCCAGTATCTCCACGACAACGTCGAGGATCTCAGTCAGGGCGTCCAGGTCGCAGGATTCAGCGCCGAAACCCAGGAGCAGATCCGGCGCCTGATGGATGTCCAGGAGGACGCTTTTTCAGCCATCGTGCAACGACGCATCCTGAGCAGCCTGGAATTCGACGGCATATATGACCGTTCCGATATGGTAGAGGAGACCTACTTACACACCTTTCGCTGGATCCTCGACGATCATGATGGTGGCACTTGCTTTTGTCCTTTTTTTCGTTTTCGGTGTGACGAAAGTGACGAATTGGGTGAATTCGCACACTCGATGGAAGACGATGCGATGTGTTTGGCCAGTGAAAATTTCACAAATTGGCTTTCATCAGGGGAAGGTGTCTTTCACATATCCGGGAAGATGGGATCGGGGAAGTCGACGTTGATGAAGTATCTTGGTGACCACAAGAGAACGCACGCCGAACTTCTGAAGTGGGCCGGTAAGCAACACCACCTATGCGGACTTTGCAGAAACAGTTGTGATACTCACAGTCCATGACAGATGGCAGAGATCTCGCAGTCGCAAAGTTTTTCTTTTGGAAACCCGGGACACCAAAGCAGAAGTCTCTGGACGGACTGCTCCGATCTCTCCTCCACGGCGTGTTCAAGTCGAGGCCTGAACTGATCCCCGAGGTCATGCCCGACATGTGGAAGGAGGCCAGGGCGGCACTCTGGCAGGTTCAGACTGATCTTCTCCTACGCGAAAAGGATGTTCGGTCGGCCTTCGGTCGTTTCATCGGGAACACGGCCATGGATACCAAACACTGTTTCTGCTTCTTCATTGACGGGCTCGACGAGTACCAAGAGACGACGCAGAACGATGTCAAGGAGCTGGTGAAGTTGCTGACCAGTTGGACCACGACTGCTCCACGATACGTCAAGCTGTGCGTCTCCAGCAGAGAGCACAATGTTTTCATGAACGCCTTCTCGGCCGAGCAGAGATTCCGACTTCACGACCTTACGCGGTTCGACATGGCGGCTTACGCTCATGGCAAGCTCGGCCACATATCGGACCCGGACGCGAAACGCCGGCTGATTAGGACTATCATCGGCAAAGCACAGGGCAATTTTCTCTGGGTGGCGCTGGTGGTGAAACAGATGCGCGACCAGCTGGAGAATGGAGCTGATTTTACCACCCTGCTGCAGCTCTTGGACTCATTGCCCGACGAGTTGGAAAGTCTATATGCACACACTCTCAAATCACTCAGCAAGTCGGATCGCAGGAGGGCCTACCAGACGATGGCTATCGTGTCACTTTCCACGCAATGGGGACTTCCGGTGGACCTGGTCGCATACTCCTTCCTGGACAAATACGATGCCGACGCGGCGTTCGCCGAGCGGGACGACTTTATAGAAAAAGGGCGTGGGGGGCATGACACCGAAGGACCGTCACGAACTGGGCCGGAAGCGTCTTAATGGATGGTGCAGGGGACTTGTGGAGGTGACGACGCGAAGCTATCGCCATCAGCTCGATTATTTCAGCAGTGTCATCGCCTACGCTCACCGATCCATCCCGGACTTCCTCGAAAACAACGCCGTCAAGGATGAAATGGAATCTTTCCTGTTTGGCTTCAACCCCGTTGGAGCTCTTTGTCAATTTTCTCTTGCCAAGATTCGGTTCGCGAGCCTGGGCGTCTCGGATTCCGAGGAGCTAGGCACAGACGCCTCCTATTTCATCTCCGAGACTTTGTCGTCATTGATCCTGATGCGTCAGGCTCATGACCTCGATCACGCGCCGTTTACTTTCCTACGCTTGTTAGACGCGAGTACGAACTGGTTTTGGAAAGTGCTTGAGACGAATTCCATCGCTCTCAAACTTCTGGTCAACAACCCACGCACAGGAGTATCTTTTCCCCTAGCCTCCACAACAGGACCACTACAGAGAGCTGACGCTTTACCGCCACTCCACGTGCCGAACGCACTCCTAATTTGCACGTTCCTGTTTAGCGGTCACGGATATACGATGTGGAGCATCACGAACGATCCGGCCTCCACAGACAGTACAACCAAGGTCGTTCTTCTCGCGTATGCATTATTGGGGCACCAGCACCATCCCAGGGGCAATGCCGGATGGTCGGTCTTCGATACCCTCCTCGATCGAGGATTCCTGACATCAAGTACACGAACGCGATTCATGGTTGGCGTTACGCCCCCTCAGGGGCTAAGTGATGACCTGGGAATCCCTCGACTTGGCGAACTCGAGCTCAGCGTTTGGCAACACTACTTGATCCGCGAGTGGCTCACCAGCGGCATGAATGGAAGATAGACTTGGACTATTATCAACAAAGGGTAGCCTCCTTCGGCGCAGTGACTGAACGGTTTCTGAGGTGGGGATTCGTCGGTGCTGAGTTGAGGCTTACCGTGTCGATTTCGGCGCTGACGAATACCAGCATTGTGTTCACATTTGCGGGTGATGCTGCGGGTGACGAAGGGACAGGGGCGGAAAAGCCTACGGACACCTGTTTGGTGACGAATACACAGGGGCTCAAGGGCGTGAAAGCCATGAAGGAGATGGCGTATCGGGTGACGGAGGGGAAGAGGAGCCTCACATACGAGTACTCCCTCAGGAGTTGGATAACAGGGCTGAAGGGCCTGTCAAACAGGGAAGAGCTACTGCGGCTCCTCGGCCGGGAAGATCATCCTCCTGGGAACGACTCAGCGCCTGCCGTAGGATCGAAGGCTTTGGGGCCAAGGACGTTGCGGGCGGCGCTTGAGCGGACCAGAGTTGGCTACGCCATCATGCTCACAATTGGTAAGAATCCCTCATCTCGAACGTTGTGGAGTTTTAAAATCCTGGGTTACTGACCAGCCTCCAGCGATACCTCTACTTGTCCTCTTGATATCTGTGCTCCCAGCTGTGGCGGCGAAGGGCTTTTGGCCATTTGACGAGGCGCGGAGCATGTGAGCGACTTGGGTTTGCGGCGGGCATTAGGTTGGGACATGAGAGTGTCTGAAGAATTTGTTGACCAGTCGAGCGCAGGACGTTCACTGCCGTTGAGACAGTTAGGATCTGATTTCTAAGTATGGTGCAAGTACTCTGGATCAAATACCTCCACCGTTAACGCGGTCCCTCCTTCTTCACGCCTCACCATCCTGTGACCAAGAGTAATTTCCTTCCCAGGGATCGATACAAGGGCTCTATCAACTCCAACGCGGAAACCCCATCGTCATCCTTGGCGTGGACGTCGGCACCGACCTCAACGAGCCTTTCCACGATGGTCCGGCTGCCGTTTTGGGCAGCCCAGTGCAGCGCCGTCCAGCCGCCATCATACCTCGCGTTGACATCAACCCAGCCCCGGTCAACCATCAGTTTGACAATCTTGCGACATCCCGCGGAGCAAGCAGCCAGGAAAACGTGAAGGCCGGCGCGGTCCGCTCGGTGGCCAGGACAGGGGGGCTTCAAAGCAATGATGCGGAGACAAGGCTCACTGGCGGCAGCGTTGATGTCGACGCCGAGGTCAACCAAGGCTTCAAAAGCCTCATCAGAATCCCGAGCCATGGCACGGTACAATAGGCGGATCGGGGTTTCCAGCTCCATGCCCCAACTGACCACCAGCTCCCGGACCACGGCCGCGCGGCCGCCCTCAATGGCGCAATCCAGGGCGTTCCCGTACCAGTTGCGCACACGCGGGTCGGCCCCGCGGTGCATGAGCATCCGGACGATGTCGACGTGCCCGTTTGCAGCCGCCTGGATCACTGGAGTGGCACCATGGGCAGTGGCCACGTTGACATCGAACGTGCCACTCGCGAGAAGCCTCCCTACCGTGGCAGTCAGTCCCTCTCGGCAGGCGTGGTGCAGTGCGGGTAAGCTGAGACATTCCGCGGTGGCCCAGTACTCGGGCCGGTAGCCCACGGTGTGTTGCCGGACCTGGTTCGCCGTGGCCATGGCACGAGTTGAGGCGAAGAAGTCCCTCAGTGCGTCTTGGAGCAGAGCGTCGTCTTCTGCCAGCTTGGCGTGGCCTCCCCAAAATATCGCGGCGTACGATAGAAAGGCGTGGTCTCGTTTGTATGAGGGAATGGTCTCCTTCTCTGCCCAAGGTCCAGTGCTAAAGTTGTCCAGTAGCAAGTACCGCAGGCACTTGGTGGCGAGAATGGCCTCGGCGCGGGGGAACAAGGTGTGGTCGTTTGCTAGGAGGTACTCCTTGACGGAGTAGTGGCAGGGTCGGACGGCTGCGGTCGCTGAATCGACAGCGATGAGGCCTTGGCAGCATTCCAGGATCATCTTTTCCGTGGGACGGTACTTGATGTTGGCGCGGCTGTGGCCTGGATGCACCGACAGCGCATCTCGGAGCTCTTGGACCGTTACGGTCCGGGAAGCGTGCGCGACGTACATGAGTACCTCCATGCCCATGCGGCTTCGGCTTGCGGGTTGGCGTCGAATTCGTCGAATGGTCTCCTCAAAGGCCTCGGTCAGGTTATGAGAAAGGCTTCCCAGACTGTCTTCCATCTCTCCTACCGTCGGCTCGTTGAGGATGGTGCGAAGCTGCAGGACGGGAAGTAGGAACCTGGGATGCAGAGAGTTCTGTGAGTGTTTGCAACATCCGAAACAGGGGGCAGTGCCTAATTACATTCCATCAGCTCCTTGGGTGAGTTTGTCTATCAACTCAATGGCAAACTCCTCATCGGCCATCTCGTATATGCCCTTTTTCCTGAGTTCTTGGCCGAGATAGAGCTTGATGTCATCATCTCGAGCGACAATTTCGAGATGGAGGCGATGCATGAAAGCTGGGGCATTTTCCCGGATGTGAGGGCGGGCGGCGACGAGCAGCCGAAGTCCTGGATTGCGGCTCAACTGGCCCAAGGTCTGCAGAACGGAGGCCTGGTGCTCAGAAGCACACTCGTCAAGGGCGTCAAGAACAATGTACACATTGCCCAGCTCTTTGATGAGCTCCGCCAACAATGTTTCGCACTCAAACTGCGGGAGGCCTCCTTTTGACGCAACACTTTCATACGCCCGGGATACGGCTTCGGGGATACCGAGTCGTCCGTCAAGAAGTTGGCGAAGGATGGATGCGAAGACGGTTGCCGGCGACTGAGCAGACTGGTCTTGGTGGTCAAAGTAAAAGTATGCTACCGAGCGAAGCGGGGTTTGCGTCGAAATGAGAAGGTCGTCGATGATGATGGACCTGCGATGAACGGTCAGTTTTGGCAAGGATAGCAAGGTCTCTGGAAAGTTAAAGGTATCATACACCAAGTTTGTTTTCCCGGAACCTTGGATTCCCTGACACCACAAAGTTGTCCCTGTACCGTCTCGCCACCTGAGGTACTCGGAAGTCTGGAGTATCCAATTCCCAGTGTTCCGAGCTCTGGACTCCCGCAGGGCCTGGTGCTTCTGGTAGTATTTTGTGGTCGAGATCCAATCCAGGATCTGCCTTCGCGCCTCTCGTGCGGCCGTGTCTTCAAATCTCCGCTCCTGCTCCTGAACCGTGCTGGAAATTTGCGCCACCGTATCTCCGAGAGATTGGATGATTTTGAAGTGCTCGAGTTGCTGTGCCAGTAACTTCAAGACATCATCAGATGTGCGCGAGAGCAGCTTGCACCCGTCGATGGAGAGGGCAAAATGCATCCAGCTAGTGAAGTTCCGGAGCTCCTGGAGGGTCTTCTGGTGTTCCTTTTCGCTGAACGGCCACAGGAACCGGCTCCTTCTCCCACTGCTTTCTTGTCCCAATTTCTGAGACAATGACTGCAACTTTTCCTCGCAGGCCTTGGAGCACGACAGGAGGACCGAAGTCTGCTGAAACCTGAGGTCGTCGCCAGAAAGAGCATCGCTTTTGAGAAACCCGTGCAAATTCCTCACACTAAATTGCAATGCTTCGAGCTCCGTGATCAGAGCCGCCATCGCCTCTCTCGCGGTACGCACTTTGTCGCTGTACTCCTTGGCGCATCCGATTGCCTTCGTGATCGGGGGCACGAGGCCTGCAATGGTGAGACCGAGGGACACGGGATCCATGGCCGCGGGGTCGCCAAAGACGTGGGCGTTGCGCGGAAAACGTCTGGTTGGGCAGAGTGTCGGTGGGCGACAAGAACAAGCCGAACGGTCGCCTGATGCCCCCAAAAAGTGTTACTGAAGAAGGGCGAAGGAGGACAAGAGCCTGCTTGCTGGATGGACGCTTGCTGGATGGAGAAGTTGACGAGGCAGATTGTTGATGCAGCTAGGGCGGCATCTGTGTCGTTGGTTGGGCCCTAACGTGGCTGAGCATCGGCTGCAACCCCATGCAAGGACGGGTTGATAACCTCGCCACTATTCATGCCCGGCACGCCGGATCGTGCGGCATTACCTAGTACTGCTGCGAGCTCTCGTGATTGAGACATGCTGAATTTGTGGAAGCCCGTTGGGGGATCTGAGAACAAGGCGGTGAATTTGGACTTCGACCTGGGGCTTGTGAGGGAATCAATATTAAGCACCGTCACTGGCAACTGGGAGCCCCGTCATCATCGTCCTGAAAATGCCAAAGAAATTGCCACAGGGCGCTATCTAGATTGGTACTAAGGTTGGTATCGAGAAACACAGTACTTGAAAGATACTATCACGGCTTGACCCTGACTGTTACCACCACCCCGTATCCGCTCGGACCGTCGACGGAAAGACCCAACTCGTTTTCCTTCCGGAACGCAAACTTATCGGTGCTCACGGTCATCTTGACGGAATCGTCCCTGCCGCCCCAACCGGAAATCGACAGCGCCGGCGAGACCGGCGGAGACGGTGTCACGGGCGGCGGCGGCGGCGTCAACTCCGGCGCCGCCGGCTTCCGACTGCTGCCAAACTTGAGCCACTCGAATCTCGACTTGCCCTTTTCCGCCGCTTTCGTCTCCGCAACAACAGCCTGGACCTTCTTCCTCTCAAGATCCGGCTCAGGCCTCAGCCGCTTGGCCAACCGGCCCGCCATCTCCTCGTCACTGAACCACCACTGCTCACCGCCCTCTCCCCGCCCCTCACCATCACCAACCCTCCTCCCC
>FTCU01000657.1_pt1 | contig 16356 bp, 16 predicted proteins | sample 1639521 | NCBI WGS metagenome assembly FTCU01 (sample SAMEA3914864, study PRJEB12502) | metagenome | biome: forest; material: soil | place: USA | collected 2012-03-12 | depth 0.3 m
CAAGGATCGTCAGCAGCCCGACGGGTGGGTGGGGCTCTGTCAGGAGCGTTCCATTTTGGGCCGCATTCTGGAACAGACCCAAGACACAGGCAAGACCCCAGCCGACCGACCAGTGTCTCCTTGCCCAAGTTCCACCCAAACCCCGCCCATCTCGCGCATTCACCTTTCCGCCAAACGCGCACTCTCCTGCCCCTAGATTCTCTGCTCTTCCCTTGTTTTGTCCTGTCCAAAGTTTTGCATCTCGTTTTACTCCCGTTCTAACATCACCAAGAAGTTTCTCCAGCGATCCATCATGGGCAGAATCGGCTCCCTGTTCAAGAAGTCAGACGACAAGCAGCCGCCCGCAGGTCCTCCGACGTCAAACCCCTACGCCCAACAACCCCCTCCCCAGCGCCCCCAAGGGTCCAACCCGTACGCGCAGGACCAGCCCGAAACTTACAGCCAGTACAATGCCAATCAGTTCAACGCCAATCAGTACAATGTCAACCAGCAGTACTCTCAGGGCCGTCAGGGACCGGCATCCGGATTGCCCTCCGGTCCGCGCCCCGGCGGTCTTCCTAGCCGAGTAGCTCCGGGACCTCGTCGCTCAGGGGCTGGGGAAAGCAACAATTCGGGTCTCCCAGGATATGCCGAACCGCCCGCCGACAACCAGCCGCCTCCTCCCTACCACAGTCCTTCTCTTGCCTCGGCCCGGGGGAGTCCTGCTCTGCCTTCCAACAGAGCAAGCCCTTCGCCTGGTACCGGGTACCCGAGAGAGAAGTTTGGCACATCCGACGGTCTCGGAAGAAACAGATTCGAACCCTCCGCGCATTATTCACATGATCATTCGGCGTCACTCCCTTCCCAGCGACAGGGAGGATATGGCAACTTGGACACAGCGAATGGGGGATTGTTCTCCAACTACAATGGGCCGTCGAAATCAACCACTCGGCCGAACCCCGCCCAAAACTACGCCTCATACGATGCCCCGATCCAGGATGCCGACTCGCAACTGATGACCGAGGAAGAGAGAGAAGAAGCTCAGGTGCAAGACACAAAGGCCCAGATCAACCGAGTACTCGATGAGAGCGTGCAGGCCGGCGGACGGATTAGGCTTGGTGCAGACGAGGCTTTCGAAAGGATGCTCGAGGGTACCAGGCAGACTGATGACCAGCGGAAGAAGTTACTTGAGATTGAGCAGAATCTCAGGGCCACAGGTACTGCGGTTCTGCAAACCACTTACTGGCCATTGATTTGCTAACTTGATGCTCAGACACTCAAAACAGCAAAGCAAGAGAAAACTTGGGTGCTCTCGACGGCGCCCAGAAAATGTTGAACTTTACCGCCAACAGCAAGCCAGCAATTCAGCTCCGCGAGGCAAAGAAAATGGGGTACGACCGGGCATATTTGGATGGGCGGGAAGAGTCGCGACGACAAGAGGATTTGGCTCAACAAAGACTGGCGGACCTTAGCGCGAGGGTTGCAGCCCACGACCCAGCGAATCAGGGGAGAGTTCTCGGTGGGAACAAGGCCAACGGCTCTCAGTTTGACTTTGAGGACACGGAGTTCGAAGATGACACCGGCGAGCAAAGACGCGCGAACGAGACAATCGCGGCTGATTTGGACTATGCCTCGGGCAAGTTGGCGCAAGTCCGAATTATGGCAGAAGCTCAAAGCGAGGAGATCGATCGACAGAACGCGCAAATCAACCGCATTCAAGAGCAGGTACGTGTTTCCAAATGGCTGCCATCAATACCAGGAGAATTGGCTAACATCGTTCGCTTTCCAGGCTGAACGGAGCAAGGATGCTCTTTGGCGGAATCGGGTTCATTTGGATACTAAGTACCTGAAGAAATAGTGTTGTTGAGAGTGCCGGAGTGGGGAGGTGGCGGGGGGGTATAAGGAGAGACAGATTCTGCTATCCCGGGATTTTGAATGTTTTCGTGTACTTTCTCTATTAGCATAGCCTTTGTTCTTCTGCAGCATGTTCATTACAGCTTCGGATACAACCAATGCCGGTGCTTAGTTGGCTTTTTTGACGAGACACTTTCGCTTGTGGATCAAAGCAAAGTGATGGAGATTCGTCCAAGGCATTCCAGAGCACTGCTGATTGTATCGTTAACGTTGATTATCTATCCGAGTCATGCCCAGAACTCTCGGCATCTGCTCACCACAATCCCACACCTTGGTACGAATGTTTTTGTAATTACGGTAAGCACTATGCACTTTCCTCTTACAGGCCCACATTTTCCATTGCAGGACAAACTTTCACATCCCAAACCAACCACACATCAGGCAACGCGATCTCACCAGCGCCACACAGCTCAATTCGAAAGCACAAAATGCCCAAGAAAAGGAAACATGATGCCGCCACTGATGTGGTCAGGGTAGGAAACAAGGTGATATCTCTTGAGGGATATCTTTCCAAGAAGCCGAGAAAAGAAGCCCACGCTGCTGAGCCAGCGGGAGGGCACGCAGCCTTGATAGCGCGACCACCTGTCTCGCCCACCGGGTTCGACACTGGTGAAAATGGTTCAGGTTCCACGACGCATCCGCTCTCTAGACCGCCGGTCGGTGATCCGCAGTACTTTGCAGCCAGGCAAGCCCTGCCGCTGTGGACTCGCCGGGATGACATTCGCCGCATTCTGCAGAAGAAGGATGTTTTGGTCTTGGTGGGCGAAACAGGCTCAGGCAAGAGTACCCAGGTCCCTCAGTTTCTGTTCCAGGAAAAGTGGTGCCAGAGGAGGAAGGTCAAGGTGAACGCCGGCGGAAGCATCCAGGAGATCAGCGTGGGAGGCATGATCGCAATCACACAGCCAAGGCGGGTTGCTGCAACGACCTTAGCCCACCGCGTATCTCGAGAAGCAGGCACACCACTCAGTGGGCAGCAACAAGGCGGTACCGGCAATGGGTCGGTTTCGAAAGGCCTGGTGGGATACTCAGTCCGCTTCGACCACCGAGTCCCGCCAGGCACCAGGATCAAATACCTGACCGAAGGCATGCTACTCCAAGAACTCCTCCGCGACCCCCATCTCAGGCAGTACAGCGCCATTCTTGTTGACGAGATCCATGAGCGGAGCGTGGACGTCGACCTGCTCTCCGGGTTCCTCAAGCAGATCACATTGGGGGACAAGGCCGGCCGCGGCGGGATTCCCCTTAAAGTGGTCATCATGAGCGCCACGGCCAATGTCGAAAGCATCAAGGCGTTCTTTTCCCAGCCAGAACCCGACAACCCTGGCCCAGTGCTCAAGTCGAAGACCGGGGTTGAATTCCTCCAAATTGAAGGACGGCAGTTCCCTGTTGACATTGTTCACACGCCGAAGCCCGTCCCCGATATTCAAGATACACTTCTCAAGACCATCTTCAGGCTCCACACCGAAGAAGCGCTCTCGGACAAGCACGGCAGGAAGGACATCCTTGCTTTCCTCACCGGCCAGGAGGAGATTGAATCCGCCCAGAGACTTATCGAAGAATACGCTGCAACACTTGGGCCCAAGCTACCGAAAGTCAAAGTCTTTCCTTTGTTTGGCCAGCTCTCAATGGAAGCTCAACACGAAGCTTTCCAGCCGATCAAGGGTGGCTCTACGAGGAAGATTGTTCTCGCTACCAACATCGCCGAAACGTCGGTCACAGTGCCCGGGGTCCGCTACGTCGTCGATTGTGGAAAGTCAAAGGTGAAACAATTCCGACCGCGGCTGGGCATGGAGTCGCTGCTGGCGAAGCCCATCTCGAAATCCTCCGCCATCCAGAGAGCCGGCCGAGCAGGGCGTGAAGGACCGGGAAAGTGCTTCAGACTCTACACCGAAGAGACGTACGAGACGTTGCAGAAGGCGGATCTTCCGGAAATTCTACGGACCGATATCCTCAGCGCCATCTTGACCATGAAAGCCAGAGGGATTGACGACGTATTGTCGTTTCCGCTGATGGACCCGCCCGAAGTTGAATCAGTCGAGAAGGCTCTTGTACACCTCCACGTCCTTGGTGCTCTTACAGACGATGGCACCATCACCGAAACGGGGCGCAAGATGGTGTTATTTCCCGTCACACCGCCGTATGCTCGGGTTCTGTTGGCAGCGGCAGACCCAAAGTATGACTGCCTGCTGGAGGCGATCGACATCGTCTCTTGCATCACCTCAGGCGAGGATATCTTTTTGCAGTTGAGGTCAGAAGAGGCGAAGGAGGAGGTTGAGGAGTACCGGAAGGAGCTTTCCCGTCGCGAAGGCGATCTTCTGACGTACCTCACCACCATGCAACTCTACGCAGCTGAAAACGCCGACCGACAACAGTGGTGCAAGGACCGCAAACTCAACATCAGAAACATGAAGCAGGCACTGAACATTCGGAAGCAGCTTCGGGGTCTCTGTGTCCGGGAGAAGATGATGGAGCAGCCACCACCAGACCCGCAGCCGTTCATGCCGACTTCGCCAGAGCAGGCGGCGGTCATTCTCCAGTGTTTTCTCAAGGGGTTCGCCTTGAAAACGGCCATTCTGGCCCCAGACAGTAGCTACGTCACGGCTCATGGCAAACATGTCGTGGCGATCCATCCATCGAGCGTCGTCCACGGGCAGAAGAAGGAGGCCATCATGTTCCTGGAGCATGTGTACACCCAGAAGAACTACGCGAAGAAGGTCAGCGTCATTCAGGCGGCCTGGATAGCCGAAGCTCTAGAGTAATTACGATAGACGTGCTAAATAGACCGCATCTCGTTTGGCTTGATTGTGAGGTTTAATTTGATGCGGATTCCCCATCTGCTGTCTGATGGATGTCAACCGGGATGCATGATGTCTGGGATTGCACAGTGTGCATGGCGGGTTGAACTGTGTGGCTCATTGACGGCCAGACCCGTCACCGTTCGGGCCGAGAAGCACGACATGCGACAACAACCTTGAATTGGCATTCATGGACTTCCAAAGCTGTGTATGAACCCCCGACTGGTACGCAACAGTGAAACCAGATTTTGGCACAATAGCTCAAATTTCAAAACGAATCAACGCTACCAGGAGGGAGGAAAAGAGAGCACAAGGTCGAACCACAACCGTCAGGGAAAATGAGGACGTCTCTCCGCCTGCTCATGGCATCGGCGATGCCCTCTGTGAAGGGCATAACACCCGGACCTATGGCCCTACTCCCACCAATATACCTCTACCGCCGTCTTCTCCGGGCACACAGGAACCATCTGCCTTCCGAAATGCGGCTCTTGGGCGATGAGTACGTCAAGGCTGAGTTCCGGGCGCACCGGGATGTTGAAAACCCTGTGCATTTGGTAAGCCAACAAGTCCCGTCTTCGATATCTCATATCGATATCTCACCTTGATCTGGAAGTAACCAGTGTTGACCGTGCCCTTGATTGTCGCAGATTGGATTCCTCACGGAATGGCAGCTTTACGCGCAAAAGATTGAAGGGGACTCTTGGGCCGGGGAGAAGCTGGATCAGGGGAAGATTGCAAAAATGAGCGGTACAGTTGTCTCGTTTGATGCACGACGTGAAAGGCCACGCTGACTCGATGCAAACAGATGAGCAGCTTGGTCAGCTGTACGAGCTGATGAAGGCGATACAAAATCGTGGGACGGAAGGTCAAGAATAGGGGCGGTGAGGCTCGAGCCCAAGACCAGATTGCGCTCGCGCAAGATGATTTAGTTGGTCAATTTGTTCGTCATTCGGTCTAAAAACTGAACTTCAACCTGTCTCATCGGCTGCTTTGATTGGGGGTTCGAGCAGCGCCTCAAAGTCATCCCATGACTCGATGACCCGCCAGCGAGGCTCTCCGTGCCCAACGACCGCACCCGTAACCATGAGGTCAAGCTTCCCGTCCTGGTCCTTCGATTCCCAGATACGTATCCATGGCTTTCCTGGAGTACTCCAGTCAGCACCCAAGTTAATTTCATGCTCAAGCTCCCATGTGCCACTAGGGCTGGGAATACCAAACTCCTCGGATCGTATCATGTTGTCTGACCGGTTGTCCAAACAACCGGCTCCAATCTCTTCCATCACAGACATAGGCGACGCCGGGGTCTTTTCTTCTTTCTTCGATTTGGTCTGGCGCTCGGGGACCCATGGTCTTTCGGTTCCAAAGTCAGTGCTCAGTCCTCCCCGGTTGGTCGTGGCGTGCGAGCTCGATTCGGCTTCTGCCAGCCCCTGCGACCCGATGCCCGGCCCTCCATTTCCACGGATGATAGGCTGGGCCTGAGAGCGCTCCCACATACGTTCTCGGTACTCGAGAGACAACTTTTCCATGTATTCTTCGGGTGATTTTGAGCCGCCTCTAGTCAAGACTTTGACGAGAACCTCTTGAACAGTTCTGTTTGACTTCCGGGTGACGGCTTCACCGAGGTCTCGCGCCTTCACGGCAGGGCCTTCCAACAATATCTTTAGATGTCTCGCCATGGCGTGTTCTTCCCTGAATGAATGCCTGACTGAGTCGTAGGCCTCTTGCAAGATGGTCCGATATTCCGACCCTGGCCCCACGTCCAAGGCCGTATGAAACAAGACATCGACGAGCGTGTACAGACAGTTGGCAGTTTGGAAGTGCCAATTTCCATAAAATGCCCTCGACCTCTCCAGTGCAGTTCTTGCGAGCCTCTCGCCGTCCTCAAAGACCCCCCGCCGTGTTTGGCACATTGCCATGAAGCGCATCAAGTCGAGCGTCTTGCGATCGCCAGGCCCATAGAACTCCGGGGCGCGGCGCAGCCTATCCTCGTAAATCTCATAGGCCGCCTCCCAAAGGTTGTGCTTCATGTATGTGTTGGCAAGCCCCATCAGCAAAACGAAGTCGCCATTGAAGCCCACGAGCTCCCGTAGCTCTTCTTGCGAGAGGCCCTCTTCCAGGACTGCCAGGCGTCTCTTCCAGTAACCGACGTCTGTGTTCTTTGAGCGCCATTTTAACTCATCCTCCCAGGCCTGGATTTCTATGTCGAAACCATCATCGATTTTCCCTTCCTCTATGGCCTCGGAGAGGTACAAGCTGCCCAGCTCGGATTTCCCCTCGTCGAAGAAGACCCTTGCCAGATCGGCATGGATTCCGGCTACCTCGCGCCGCCATTCTTCAGAGGTCTCCTCCTCGGTGAAAAGCCCGTCGAGGACAGCCTGAAAGTCCTGGGCCCTCTGGTCTTTTGGATCTGTCACAGCCTGAGTAGGACCGGCTTGGCCAGTCACGGATTCAAGCGAGCCCCGCTCAGGGAGAGGCTGGCACCTCTCAGCCTGTTCCATTCCTCTGTCAGCCTTCTTGCCCTTAGATCTCCCGATAGTTTCAGAGAAAGAAGCAAGGCGGGCCATCCTTAGACGTCGGACCCGTCGTCTGGCCCGCTCCGTAGCACGCGACTCCTGTGCGTTACGGGCTTCGGAATTGGCGTTATGCACATCAAGACGTAACGACAACCTGCTGAGTGTTTCGAAATATATAAGCTTGGCATCTCCTATGCGGCCCATCTCGTGGTAAACCTGCCCTAGAACGCTGAGGCCAAGGGTTGTCGACCCGCTCTCAGGGCCGGTTTCTAGCTTCCAAAGGCGAACAGCGTTGGTCAAGTACTCGACCGCGTCGGGAAACTGCTTCTGATGCTTATAGAACCAGCCTAGTTTGAAGTTTAGAGCAGCCTGGTAAGCATCATCCGTGATGGAGGTGGCCTCGTGGGACATGCAGGCGTCGATATGGGGTGTCAATGCCCGCGACCATGCCTGCTCGAACTTGTCGGCGCCCAGCTTGACCGATTCGATGAGCACGATTCGGGCTACCAGAGCTTGCTGGCATCGAGTACTCTCGACCATTTTCTCTTGAGCCCAGGCTTGGACGAGCACGTGCATTGAGAGCGTGTTTCGTGTCGATGACAACTTGATGAGGGAAAACTGTTCGAGCATCTGCACGCCCAAGCGGAAGGGCGTCGGGTTCCAACCACCATCCGGAACGGTGACGGTCAGAAGAAAACTTGGGTCCATGAACGAGTCGTCCACAAGGTCGCAGAAAGGATACACACTATCCGCCCTGATGCTCGCCCGTTCCTCAGCCGCACACTTAATCATGCGGATGGGGATCTCTTCATTGTGGTAGAAGCAGAGCAGGTTCAGCAGGCGCAGCGCGCATTCTGCAGCCGTCCCGCGTATGCCAGCCCCTTCACGCCTCCTGACCCCGGCAATGGCATCATATGAAAGATCGAACGCGTTGTAGAGAGCCGGACGTGCCGGAGAAGATCCATCAGCGTTTGGTTTTCTAAGTAGCTCGGGCCTAGCCTGCAGGCCGCGGAATCTCTGTAGGTATGTGAGAGCAGAGCAGCTGCCAGTCCTAAGGTAGGCCCCAATGTTGTCAACGGCAAGAGGCAAATAGCCAACCTCAGCGACCGTCTTTTGGGCTGCGCTGATCTCCTCCTTGTCCAACCCCAGGTGCTCACGGCCGGCAACCTTCAGCAGAAGCTTGATGGCATCGTCTTCCGCGAGCGGCTTGACTTCACATGCGCACTCAGCGAGGAGGTCTGTCAGGGGCCCCTTGGATCGGCAAGTATAGATGACATTGCCTGAGTTTCGGCGAGGAAGGACAGGCTCCAAACGATCTCTCTCAGGGTGGTTGTCGTATAACATGAGCCACTCGTCGGTCAAGCCCTCCATCCATTTCAGGGCAACAGCTTTCATCTCCTCAACGGCTACTCGCGCCATGGGTCCTGGTTGGCGATATCCGTCGCAATATTGCTGGCAGATGTTGGCATAGCTCTGATTCACCGTCACGGGAGAGGTTCCGTCGACGTGGAAGAAATATTCAAACCTAGGGGTCGTAACCGTCTGTTAAAAACTGGCTCATCTTGAGTTTGGAGTAAAGGGGCAACATACCGGTCCTCAAGCTGGTCTGCAGCCTTCAAAGCAATTTGCGTCTTCCCAACGCCCCCCATGCCATACAAGAGAAACTCTCGCCGGGGCTTGCCTCTGGTGTCGCGTGGTGAAAAACAGGCGTCCAATCTGTCCAGTATGTCATCCCTAGCCGTAAAGAAACGGCTAATATCGCCCGGTGGCCGAGCTTCCTGTGTGGTCAAGATGACCTGGTCTTTGTCCATGCCGGCTACTCTCCTGCGTCAGAATGTGGCCAAGCCAACCCTAGAAGTGTGCAAAGGGTGAGCGCTTGGAGGCTTCTTTCTTACCTGCAAGGCCAACCGTCATTCCGTGTTCAGATGAGTTGCGGGCTAGGACCGACGCAGCCTTCAGGACCTGGGTTGCAACGAGGGGCTCGGACACATAGCCCTCTGTGGCGGTCTCCAAGCTCTTCAACTTGCGATATTCATCCAACCCCACCAGATCAGCAGCGTTGGGGACATTGAACCGAAAATACGAGTCTGGGTAGTCCGCGAGTCTGGCCAGGACGCGGCGGTGCGTCTCTTCGCCGCCGCCGCTGGTTGCAGTGTTTTTCAGCGTTCCAATCAGTGCTTTGCCGAACTTGGGCGTGTGCATAAGGTTCCTCAGCCCAGTTGATGCCCTCTCAATCTTGACTGGGCGCGTTCCTGTGCCGATGCTAAGTACACAGCCGAGTCGCCGAGCAGTACCAATCCGGTTCGCTGCTTCATGGAGGAGATATTCGACGGGGTTGTTGCACCCGATGGCGGCATCGATGTATTCTTCGGTGAGGCATTTCCCGATCGTAAGCGGCATCGGCTTGAAATAGTACGAAGCGGCTGTGGTAGCGCGCGCGGCCTCCCAAATCTTGAGATCGTTCTGGGACAGCTTGTCGTTGGTGAGGAAGGATGCGAGGCGGCGAGGTTCCCCGACCCGGTCCGCAGGCATAACACACACAAAACACTGGCCCTTGGCATCATGTTTGGGGCCATCCTCCATTAGGTATTCGCCCATGTTGCGGCGTCGAACGAGGTCCTCGACAGCATCCTTGAGAGCGGTAGCCCGGAACTTCTCGGTCAGGGTGGTCCACTTAAAGTTCCGGAGCGAGAAGACGTTCCCGGCGCACCGGTTGTATTCCTGCAGAGCCTCTTCTGTGGACATGCGAAGTCTCCCAAGCATAATTGCGATCAGGCTAGTCAGGATCAGCAAACGCTCTATACGATGCTGGCCACGAGTGGGCATCGAGCTCGAACTCACCCTCCCGTGCTGGTCCCTGCGATCATGTGGAAGTATTCGCATGGTTTGGGAATTATCTCCAGGCCACGAGCCTCCTTGATCTGAAGCATGATCTCATGCAAGATGAGAAGAGAGGACACCCCTCGGACACCCCCGCCGTCTGGTCTGGATTTAGCCACGGGCCATGTTACGATACAGACGAGAGATGGGGCTCGGCGAGGCACTCACCAAGGGACAGGAGGTTGATCGCCTCAGCTTCATCCTTGGCGGGCGGCATTGCTGGTATTCAATCACAGCACAACGGCGACGGCAAATGTGGCTCGCCCTTTTGCGTTTGAATCAAGTCATCGTTGCTGCTGGGGAGTTGGGGACGTTGAAGTATGCGAGGAATGCACATCAACTTGGACGTCTGGTTCAGCTCGTCTGGAGACGGGGGGCTGCGCCTCCCGGTCAGGCTGCAGTGTAAGCGCCCAGCTGCTGTGATTAACCGCCAAAACTCGCTCCCCTGCATATTTTGGCGCAATGACAGGATCGCGGTTAAGTACGATATATGCACACCTGGTCCAGACCGTACTTTGAAGGAGCGACCAGAAACATACACAGGAGGTGCCTCCGGGTGGCGTCTAGTGCTGCATGTGTGTCCATCATGGATGGCAGAGAGTGGCTTGAAGAGACGGCTTCCCAAAGGCTTGCTGCCGCTGCGTGAAACTGGCCATGGCTTTGGCTGTTATTTGGGGAATGGTAACAGGGGCACATGTACTACCGACAGACGACCCAAGCCGGCTCTGCGGAGTATCATTTCGCAACAAATTGGTCCTCCAACAGTGAATCTAGTAAAAGCCGCACATGTACATCCATGGCTCGTTCTTCCCGAAGTCATTGGGAAACTGTGAGGACCTCTCGGGTTCCTCACCTGGCGCCACTGCCTCACCAGAATCCGAGGCCAACGGAGCCTCCGCCTCTTCAGTCTCGCCTCCTCGACTGTCAGGAAGAATCGTGCTGCCCCCTGGGGTCCCGTTTCCCGGAGCTTCCCGTGCCTTTGACCCTTCAGCGTGGGCTGGTTCACAGCTCGTACAAAGGCCGAGATGAGACTGGCCACCAGAACTACCAGAGACTTCGTCGTAACCCCATAAACTCTGAGCCAACGTACCGGTTCTTAGCTTGTCAACTTCCTTCTGGGCATTCTTCATCCTTGAGCTGTTGGGTCCCCAGCAAGCACGCACTCTCCCAAGCCATTCCTCCGGCGTCTTTGACGGGCCATCACCGACATAGAGTGCAAAACGCCTGACTAGGATGTGACGGGGCCCCATCTCGGCTTTCAGACGGTCGAGTCTCGCCTTGGACCTTTTCCAAGACGCTTCCCATGCACAGGCGAAATCACGACACCCCGTGTCTGTTCCCCGCTGCGCATCTCGTGCCGGCCTATTGCCCCCCAAGATTGACGCTCTCATCATTACCTGGACCCGCAACCTCGTCATGTTCTTGGGCCCAAGACACTCCTCCGCTCTCACAAAAGCCTCACGCAAAACTTCTTTTTGCTCTTCCGTCTCTTCCAGACCCTCAAAGTAAAGAGCCTCAGAGAGCTTCTCCAATGCCATTACCGTTTCCTGGTGGTACTTTCCGTAGCACTGCTCTGCCCGTTGGACGCAATCTCTCGCAAGTGCCACAGCCCGTTCACACTGGTTTTCCTCTACCAGACAGTCGACCATGCGGCGTATAATCTCGAGCGTCCTCTTATCGCAAGGACCTACGGTCTCGTCAAACATGACGCAGGCGGCATGGTAGATCTTGTACGCCTTATCCCACATGCGGTTCTTCAGAAAGCAATTGGCGTGAGCAACGGTGAACTGGAGATATCCTTCGCTTTTAAAAAACCGCGAGCCTTCTGGGCCGAACAGCTCTTTTTCTGCATTGATGAGGTCGAACATCTGGTGGGCGCGTTTGGTCCAGTACTCGAGGTTTGCGGGCTCCGTCAGAGCCTTCACCTCATTCTCCAGCCTCAGGAAGTCTGCGTTGAGGTTTGAAATCCTGCCTTGTTCCTCAAGAAACCGGAGGGCGTTGATAAGCATGCGTTGGCCCAACTCGTTTTTGCCCTGATCCAGGTACACTCTCGCAAGGTCCACACGGTAGAAGCGTTCTTCGACCCATAGATCCTCGACATCGACGTCGTCCGCCGCGTCGTCAGCTTCGGCCTCCGGACCCTTCGACTTGTGTGGCATGCTCGGTCCATCGGACCCGGATGCACTCTTGCCTTTTGACGCGTCACCTCCTCCAAGAGGCCGAGTGGAGAAAAGTAGCGAGAGACGGCTCGATAGCTTTCCACCAAGCGCCTGCCGCATATACCCTGCGAGGGGTACAGAGGAACCATTCCTGCGAAGCCCGGGTTCAAGTTGTTCTCCTGCCTCAACCGCAGCAGCCTCGATAGCTTTGAGTCTCCCATGTATCCCTTCAATCAACTCCAGGTACGCATCTTTGGCGTCTTCCAAACGCCCCATCTCATGGTAGAGCGAGGCTAGCATCTCCAAAGTCCCGGTTGCGCACACACTGTCGCCCAACTCCACCCGCCAGATATGCAAGGCAAACAAAAACGCCTGTTCGGCCTGTGCAAAGTCCTTGTTTAGGTGGAAAAACCAGCCCATCTTGACATGTAAAGAGGCCAAGTACCCCCGGGAGGAAGACAGGAGCGAGTCCCTTCCATGACTGGAGGCGATATGCGGACCCAGGCTGCGAGTGAAGGCTGTGTCCGTCCATGTCCGCGACACCACGATCGCTTCGGTGATGATGATCCTGGCAAGGTCGCCGTAACGGCGGTTTTCCCTTTTGGTCAATCGATGCCGTGCCCAGCTATGAATCAGAACATGCATCGAGATCGTGCGTCGGCCATGACTCAGCTTGACGAGATTAAATGACTCCAAAATAGAAATTCCCACGCCGAAGCAATGCTGGTCCCAATTTCCATCGGCATCGAGCCTGAACATCCGCTCAATATCCATGTCATGAGGCTTCATAAGCTCGCTCAACGGTGCAACCTGGTGAGCGCCGCGTTGAGCCCTTTGCTTAGCTGCCCGATGCATGATTTCCGCTGCCGGGATCGCGTGGTGATGATAGAATGAGAGCATTCCCAGTACCTTCAGAGCCATGACTGCACCCCGGCCCAGGCCATTCCTCCCCTCTCGTGTCCTGCGGGCCTTGATGGCTCCGTAGGTGAGCTCTAGGGTAGCGTAGACTGTTTGGTTCTCAACTTCTGTGTTTTGGAAACGAGGGTCGAAGCGTATGCGAACCTTTTGCTCAATGATTTGTTGGAGTTCGGCGTGCCATGACAAGTTCAGAAGCCGGATGGATGTTGCCGCTTGGTTGATGGCGAGCGGCAAGGCACCTAGCTCACGGACGATGGCCGTGGCTGACTGCATCTCTTCCACATCTGCAGAAGTGATTTGGCGGCCAGACACCCTCAAAAGACACGCGACCGCCTCAGCCTCGGTGAACGGAGTGACTTCCGCCACGCAGTCGTGGGGAAGGGTGGGCCCCAGCTCCAAAGAGCGAGACGTGTAGATGATGTTCCCCTTGGCTCTGCCTGGAAGTTGAGCTTCCCGATCGCCGAGGGCGCAGTCGTCGAAGATCATAAGCCATTCCTGAGTCAGACGCTCAATCCAGCGCAGGGCGAGGTGCTTCATTGCCTCGGGATTGGGCGATTCCCCAAGCCCGTGTTGCCTGGCAATATCGGCATAACTTTGGTCAACGGTGCCAGCCTTCGACCCGTCGATGTAGAAGACGTATGGGAATCTAACATACTGTGAGCTGCACTGAGCAGAAACGGTGATGCGGGAAAGAGACGTACCTGTCAACGAAGACTTCCGAGAATTTCAAGGCAATATCCGTCTTCCCAACACCGCCCATGCCGTGTAACAAAAACTCTCGTCGGGGTCCTACAGTCTCCCGTCGGGGGAAGAAGGAATCGAGCTTCTCCAGGATGTCTTGCCTTCCGGTAAAGTAGGGGCTTGCGCTCCCCATTGAGTGGGCTTGAGTCTTTGACGGAACGATCTGGTGCACGTCCAGTTTGGCTAGTCTCAGTTAGCGACTCCAGTTGCACGAGCCAGGTACAGTAAGAGGCCGGATATCCCCATACAAGTAGAGATGTGACCAAGGGCAAGACGATGGCTAAACACGCCGTCTTTGAGCCCCTCAGCAACCTGGCGTATTTTCGTGGCAACATTTGGCTGTCCGAGGTATTCGGCGGTCATATCCTTGAGGAGTGGGATTTGCTTGTAGTGGTACAGTTTGACGCGCTCGGCGGCGTCAGGAACATTGAAGCGGTAATACGCGCCCGGGAATCCGTCCAGCTTTGCGAGCTGTTTCCGATGGGCCTTCTCGGTGTCGGTGAGGGTGTTCTTCATCAGATTGATAAGGCTGGGGTAATACCCGGGACCGTGTATCATGCGTCGCCAACCACTCGGGACTAGCAGCTGGACATCCCGAGTGCCGGTGCCGATGCTGACCACACATCCCAGCCGTTTCCCGGACCCAAACTCCTCAATTGCTTGGTCGATGACGGATTCCAAGGGGTTGTTAAGAACGAGGGCCGCGTCAATGTATGCTCTCGCCGGCGTGCCCAGTTTCTGGGGCTTGAAATATGACGAAGCTGCAGTGGTGGCCCTGGCAGCCTCCCAAATCAGGACGTCCTTGTCCCAATTGTCGTCCCAACTTTCGTCAAGCTCCGAAATAGGCTTGGAGGCAATTTCGGAAGGCTTGGAGGTAAACATGGGGGCAAGCCTGGAAGCAAGCCTGGAAGCAAACCACCCGGAGGCAGGCTCGGCAGCAGGCTCAGATGCAGGCTCAGGGGGTTTCCAATCGAGCCGACTGCCGTGATCCCCGTTGAATGAGCGCACAACATGGGCCGCCACAATGTTGTCTGCGGGAACGACACAGACGACGACCTTTCCTTTCTTGCGTGGCTCGATGTCCCGCATGCGTTCTCCCATGCCGTGTTCTTTGACGATTTCTTGCACGACTTCTTGAAGGGCAGTGGCTCGAAACTTCGCCGACATACTCCACGGCTTTCGGTTTTTCAGCGCAAAGATTCTGGCTGAACATTTGTCGTACGCCTCCAGGGCCTCTTTGGTCGACATCCGCAGCCTTCCAAGCAGAATCGCAATGAGGCTAAGGCCGGCAAGTCAGCTATCGCTATCGGCCAACTCTGCAACGGTCCGTTCGAGATGTCCGCTTACCCTCCGGTGCTGGTACCGCCAATCATGTGGAAGAAGTCGCAGGGTTTAGGGACTTCGGGGAGGTCGTACAGACCCTTGATCTCGTTCATGATCCTGTCCAGGATGACGAGCGACGTGACACCCCGAACACCCCCTCCATCTACGCTGGATTAGCCAAAGCCCCAGGCGAACTCGGCAATTGCAGCAACTCACCAAGGGAAAGAAGGTTGAAACCTTCATTGATGTCCTCAGACTCCTCAGATGACATGGCCGTCACGTTTCAAGGAGCAAACGAGCGAGAGCAAGGCTCTTGGGCAAACCACGACTTGACAAGCGCACTCGGTGGATGGAAGCCGCCAAGGGATCTTGGGTGATGGACTAGGATGTCTACCGTCCCGAGCGGATGGGCGCTGCGGCCGGGATATACCGAACGAGGGCGGCCATGGGCGTGAGGCATGGAGGCGGCCATGCTGGATCCAAGACGGCTGCTGGATGGACAAGACGGATGACAAGACGGATGACAAGCGCCAGGGGTCGTTTTTGGCTACCATGCAGGCATCCCGGCGGGGCATGCACTGCATGTCCATCTTTGGCTTGTTGATCCAGTCAGATCCCGGGCTCGTTGCAGACATGCAGCAAGGCGCTGGGCTGGCGCTGAGTTGCCGTCCAATCGGCAATCTCTCTCCCAGGGTGGATGGGGCGGGACACACGATCTCGTTGGGCGAATGTGGAGAGTCGCATCGCGCCAGGGGAGAAGTGACAGAGCCCTTCATCAACTCTCTTGCTGCCGTCAAGGCGGTCGGGCCTGGTGGGCTGGCTGGCGGGTGCATGGATCCAGATAGGACGCTAGCAGCTCGCAAGCCAAGTCAGGGGCTGCAAGTCCTGCGCGCGGCTGTTGAAACAAAAAACCCCTGCATGCGCCATCATCTCAGGCTGGGGAGCCTCCGCGCAGCTCGGGAGCACCTATCGGGAGCAAAGGGACCATGCTGGTACTTTCTCCCTCTTTCCTGTCGTGTCAGGCCACTTTTCGTATCAGGTTGCAATGCGTCCCAAGGCTGAGACGAAACCTGCCGTTGGTGACCGGGTGGTGTGGCTGTGTTGAGTTGTTCGGGTTGTGCTGGGTCGGGAGTG
>FTCU01003309.1_pt1 | contig 16349 bp, 19 predicted proteins | sample 1639521 | NCBI WGS metagenome assembly FTCU01 (sample SAMEA3914864, study PRJEB12502) | metagenome | biome: forest; material: soil | place: USA | collected 2012-03-12 | depth 0.3 m
CCCCCCAACCGGCCTCTGGCCCCAACCCGAAAACCAAGCCGTAGAGGACCCCGAACTCTCCCAACTGCGCCGCACAACACCCAAGATCCGCCCCCCGCCCCCGGGCCGCTCCCTCGCCCTCAAGCTCCAAACAACCTTTGACAAGGCCGCCGCCGGCGTCAAACGCCAGTCCACTTCCAAGCGCCAGCAGCAGCAACAACAGCAAAATCCAACTGGGAGCGAAGTTAAGGAAGCGGAAGAGGAGGAGGAAGAGGAGCTCACGGCGCGGCCGCACAGTGCCATTCAGTCCTTCGCCAATGCGCGGTGGACGGTGGAGAATCACAATGGCGGGGTGTCGATTGATGAGATGTTGCATGGTGGGGGGGCGCGGCAGAGTCACAGGCGCGGGGATAGCGGGGATGGGCTGCTGCCGCAGGAGAGGGTTGGGCCGATGACGCCGAATGGGTACGATGATATCTCGCCTATTACCAGGGGGGAGTGGGGGTTTTTGATGTTTGGGAAGGGGAAGACTGGGGGGGTTGGGATGTGTTGATGTGCGAGGGAATGGGTTTGAGCTGTATATATTTATTTGGGCCATTCGTGTCGATACCCTTGAAGGATTGATCCTCCCTCAGTGAGTGAGGGAAAAAGAAATCATATGAAATATCTTGACATTTTTCCAAATGGGTATCATTCTAAACCGTCGTCCACCTATCTACCTGCACCGCGGCCACTCCTACCACCCATACCGCCCGGCAGCGTCCCGCTGGCTGCCCTTGGCGCGCGCAAAGCTCTCCTCGAGCGCGCCCTGGTTGCTCTGCGCCATGTTGACGACCTGCCGCAGGCTGTGCTTGCCCGGGGCGATGGACCGCACCGGGTTGTGCGCCTGCTGGGCGCCCGACGCGCGCAGCGCCTCGTTGTGCGCGTACTCGCGCTCCATGTCGAACGTGATGACCTTGGCGCCGGGCGGGAGCACGCCCGAGGCCGGGGCGTTGGGGTTGGACCGGCCGAACAGCTCGCGCCGCGCCGCGGGGCTGAGGGTGTCGGCGAGGGAGGAGAAGGTTTGCTGGTGTTGGTCGAGAGGAGTGGGGGCCGGGTGGTAGCTCGGGTAGGCGGAGGTTACATCGGTTTCTTCTTGTTCGTCGAGGGCGGTTGGGCCGGGGGCGGAGGTGAAGAGAGGCTCGTAGGCGCCTGTTGGGGCGGCGGGGGTGGAGGCAGTTGAGCCGAGCTCATCGTCGCCCATGGAGAAGAGAGATATCTTCTGCTTCTTGGGCGGCGGTGCGGCTGGCGCTGCTGTTGGTGTCGTAGTGGCGGTGGCGTGCTGGGTTGCTGCTACACCCGGGCCACCGTCTTTCTTTTTGGTCTTCAGAGGTGCCTTTTTCCTCGCCACCGAGAGAGGCTTGAACATGAGCGGTTTCCCCACCAGTTTCACCTCCTCTTCTGGCTTTTGGCCGTCGGGGATCGATGGGCCCTTGGAAGTCGGCTGCGATCCGACGCCTGCGTCATCGTCATCACCGCCCCTGGCAAACGCTGGTTCTGCAGCCGTCCGTAGATGCACACCGGGAGCGGGAGCGGTGCCTGGCTTCTTTCCCGATGGCGCTGTGCCCGCGGGCCCGGTCTTCTTGGGCGGCGGCAGAAATGAGCCCAGACTGCTGAACCTGCTTCCGCCCGAGGTTTTTGCCCGCTTTGCCGGTGGTTGCTCGCTCTCGGTAGTACTGTCGGAAGCTGGGCCAGCGGTCGGGAGGTTGACGACGATCTTGCCGGCGCCGGAGGAGCGGTCGAGGAGCTTCTGGAACGGCTTCTTTGACGCGGCTGTCGTGGTCGGGGTCGGCTGTGGTTGCGCAGTCTCGCTTTCGGATTCCGAATCGGAGTAGTCGACGAGGCCCATGGTTGCGGTTGTTTCCCTGGGCTCGCGGGGTGTGTTTGGATGTGCAGGGGAGGGTTCGATGTCCCGACGCAAGGAGTCAGTTAGGTGACGGTGGTGGATTGTCGTTTGCAGCCCATCGAGGTTCTCGGCAAGTGGCGCTTTGCAAGGCGGCGCTCCAAGGTGGTGGTTGTCCCCACAGTTGAAATTACCTTACACGAAACACATTCTTTCTTCTCAGAAGCAGGGGCACAATCCAATGCCCATGGCTATCCGCGTTTCTCCTCTTCTTATTTTGAGATTCCAATATACAAGTAGCGCTGTGTTCAACGTCATGGACAGTGTTAACGACATCAGCATCGAAATTGTCAACGACAATGGGCGTTAGCAATGGCGGCATCAACTAGGGCGTATTGAAAAAGTGGTACTGTAAACTTCAAGGCCCCGCGCTGCAGAGGGTTGCCTTAGCCCACACCCAACCCTGGCCCGTGTTTCATGCCACCAACCACTGACTGCACTCTCTCCGCCCAGAACGTCTTCCCGCAGCCAGATAAGATATTCCCGTCTGTGGTCTGGACATACATGTACTTCGCCTGCGCCACGCTCCTGATTTGTGCTCCTCTATGATTATAGCTCCAGTTGCGCGATCGGCACATCTTGTTACGTTTCTGGATGCTTTCTGAGCTCGGCTCGGCTCCACTGGACTTTGGTTGTGAACGCTTCATTGGTTCTTCGACTTCACACTTTCATTCCATCTCTCCCTCGGACCCGGCATCGATTCATCTCTCCTAGACCTCTTCGTTACCTGTCTTTTGGGCCCATTTCGTCCGGACACAGATTTGTAGTTCCCCGCGCAGCTCGTCCCAATACCCAATCTCGGCACGGAGAAGGACCCGGGACCCCGCAGACGACCGACCCCCCTCTGCTCACGCACAACCAAACATGTCGGTGATTCAACTCGAAGAGTATGACTCCTTGCTTATCTGCATCCCTGCATTTCGCTGACTATTCTTTAGTCTGGTCTTGTACCAGTTGCGGACAAGCTACCTCAACGACATCGCCGATGGCGTCGGGGAGCGTCTGTTCACCCTCAACGAGGGCTTCCTCAATTCTGCCCCTTTCAAGTCGGCGGGATGGCGCCCCAACCCAGCCCTCATCAAGCGGACTCACTCTCCCCCAATTCCCACCGCGGTCGCCTCGGAGTATTTCCAGGCCCCAAGGCGCCCCGGCTTGACCCTCGAAGACGAAGGGGAGGAGGGCGGCCTGTTTTCGGGCAGCGTGCCCGACACTGCGGGGCCCAGCATGGCAACGAAGCGCCGCCGCCGCCGGGAGCAGATGGAAGACGACGACAGCAGCGACCTCAGCGACGAGAGTGATGACGAGGCAGACCAGCGCGCCGCCCAGCAGATCAAGTTCGCCAAGATGCCCGTCCGCCACCGCTCCGGATCCTCGCCGCTACAGTCTTCCAACCTCCGCCAAACCACCACACTTTCGTCGCCCCGTCCGGCCGCGAGGAGAGGCTCTCAGTCCGCGCTCGAGACGGTAAAGGAGAGAGCACGCCGTGATACTGTCACGAGCAGCGAGGTCTCATCCGAAAATGAGTTCGATGCCTCCGGCTTCCACAAGCACCGAGAAGCCGCCCGAGCCGCCGCCGCCCGTGCGGCAAAGTTATCTGTCAAACTAAACACGGAGCCTACCGAAGGCATCAGGCGCCAGGGGAGCGACCTCCTCGAGGAGGAGGAAGACGACTCGGACGCATCCGACATGTCTTCAGCCTTCATCGAGAGCATCGACTCGACCTCCATCTTGGACGCTGTCAAGAACCCTCTCAATGCGTCCCTGAGAGACCAGGTAGTGGGCACGCCTCCCCGCGAATTCACGAGGAGGTCAACCATACGCAGGTCGGCCATGCCCCCTCCCTTGCAAATGTCCGTCGGAGAGCTGCCGCCGCCGCGACCCATGAGCACCATCCGGCCCCTGAGTATGATGCAGCCGAAGAGCTTGCTCTCGTCTGCCTTGAGGGCCAAGAAAACGAAGCCGGCCCTTCCATTTGACAGCTTTGCCTCGCTGTCAGGCCAGGGCGACCCGAATCCCATCCTACTTCGGATCTACGCAACCCATTCAAACACGCCCTCGCGGCCCTTCGAGGTACTTATTCGACGGACCGTCCACCAAGGAGAGGGCGGCGATAGGTCCGTCACCGTTGCCGACCTCATCGGCCTCAGTTTGTGGCGGTACAATGAGGAGAAGCTTCAGCCGTCACTTCCGAGTGACAAGCTGAATGTCAACTGGTGGACCTTGCGTATGGTCGAGGAGGACGGCGAGGTGGACGATGACTTTCCGCCCCTGGAGCGCAAAAAGCAGCTCGTTTCGTTTACCACGGCGAACAACAAGGCCGGCCGGTCACGTTCCAACTCCAAGGTCTACGACGTCTTCGGATTGGTACAGGCCTCTTCCGGCGAGTTCGAAGAGAACAAGCGCAGCACGCCACAGTTCGAACAAGAAGCTGCCGGCGAGGAGGAAGACAAGGATCCGACACCCCGGAGCACTCCACGACCGGACGCCAGCGTGCTCCCGCCGGCGCAGCCCCGGGAGAACCCGCTCCTGAACACGGCGTACCGGGCGAATACCACAATCTTTGCAGACATTCCGCTGTCTACTCAGCCGGCCAATGTGCCCTCACGAGGAGAGAAGAGACTGCTGCGCATCCACATCCATTCCTCTGACATCGCCCCGGGGCAGATGATCACGCTCGACGTGAGCACCGACACCTGGCTGGCAGAGGTTCTCGACATTGCATGCCGGAAGCGACAGTTAGACAAGGCCAACCACGTCCTGAAGCTCCCGCATTCGGGCACGGTGGTTTTGCTCGACCGAACGGTCGCGTCGCTCGGCAATATCACAGACCTGGACCTCTACAGGCGCCGCTTCGCCACCGACGGCCCTCTCATGGCCGGGTCGCTGAGCAGCTCCTCTCCTAGACCGCATCTCTTCACGGACAATGCCAGCTGGACCAAAACGAAGAAGTCCAAGCTCCTGGGCACGCATCCGCTGGCCAAGGAAGTGCAGAAACAGGAAGAGCTGGGCGTCGCCTCCAACTACAAAAAGTACACGGTTTGGCGGAAGCAGCCGATGCGATTGCTCTCGGAGAAGCTCTTTGCCATCGACGGCGAGTACATCCACATCATGCCCGCTTCGGGCGGCAAGTTGGCCGACGTGGACGGCAAGTCGACCACGGTCCACTTCAGCAACGTAGTCGGCTGCAAGGTCTCGCGGAAACATGCGACCAATTTCAAGGTATGTCCAAACCAAGTTCTTGCGAGCCTCGGCCGGCCGCTTACCAAGTTATGATAGGTTGTTGTGTACAAGTCTAGCGAGAGCAAGAGGTACGACTTCGTCACGAGCAGTCCGGAATATGCAGCCGAGATCGTCGAGGAGCTCAAGAAAGGCATCTCACCCTATCGGGAGGTGTGAGGCATTGCAAGCCACTCAAAACAAAACAAAGGCTGGTCGCTGCACGACTCCACTGTCGGTCATGGGCGGAACAAACGGTGCCGCCACCCGGCACGTTCCACCAGCCCGTCTTGGTGGTGACATCATGCGGAGGCCGGCCCCACTCACCGGGGCCAACACATCTCGCTTGGGTCCTTGATTGCTTCAGAAAACCAACCCGCCCGAGCCGCCTCATGGCAGCTTCTCGTTCCATTGCTCGCCACAGCTGCTCTCCAAAGCTCCGGATGGCATCATCTCTCCACAGCCCCGCGGGATCAAGGCGGCCGGCTCCACCAATGATGCCATTGCCCTTCTCGACGGGAGCTTGGCTGCCCTGTTGGTAGGACAAACAGCGGCTATTCTTGGGCAGCTCACAGCAGCTCTTGGACACGAGCCCAGCGGCCCAACAGTGTCAAACGCTTCGGGAGCCACTTGACGTTCCCCGGCATCCGCATTCCGAAGCGTGGCTGTTCCCCGGTCCAGCCCTCTGGGGAAACTGGGAAGAATGGGCACCCTTGCCACGCACCAATTCCTGGCAGTGCCGATCAAGGTACGCGTCCCTGGCGTATTTTTGGAACACGGGGCATGTATAAGTGCTCCCTCGTGGCCACCTGCTCTGGGAGTTTTGTTGACCCCATTCAACCAACAGTCACTCGCCCAACTCATCACTTTCATCCACCGCTGCAGTAGCTGGACAGACACCTGTCAGACCCCAACCACAACCATCAAAATGCGTTACACTACCATCCTCGCTGCCTTCGCTTCCGTGGCTTCGGTATGTTGCCCAACCGCCGTGTCTGTCGTCGACCGGGTTGAGAATCGGGCATCCAGCTAACTCTCTCAAACAGGCCCAGGTCGTCACCACTACCGTCGGCGGGCCTGCGGGCACCACCACCACTGCCGCAGGCGGCCCTGTGGCCTCTGTCACCAGCGCCGCAGGCTCTGCCCTCTCATCCATCAACTCGGTCGCCTCGTCCAAGATCAGCTCCATCACCGGCGACGTCGGCAGCGCCCTCTCGAGCCTGTCGTCGGTCCTTTCCACCGCCACCGGCTCCGGCCGCGAGTCCGTCAGCTCGGAGATCGCCAGCCTCACTAGCTCCGCCAGCTCCGCCATCAGCTCGGTCAGCAGCAGCAAGTCCGGCAACCCCGCACCTGTGCAGACCGCTGCGGTGGCCATGGGGGCGCTTCTTGGCGGCGCGGCGGTGCTGGCTAACATGTAATTTTGGAGTCGAGAGAGGACGGTTGATGAGCATGTAATATCAATAGGGTTGACAGTGGATGGCTACTGCACGGGGACAGGACAGCACCATAATTCGGAATGGTTGATCGAGAGCGGTGGGATTGGAACCGCTTCATGTTCGGCAGTCGGCCGAACGTGCCTGCGGGGATAGGCATGACAGACGGAAACGAATAATTACCAACGGCTACTGTACGAGAAATGAAGTTCGGTTTACCTCGTTCACACTCCGCCATCGTGACTTGCATTTCTCATTTGCAAACACACGAGTGTCTCGTTTCCATCACCACCACAGCTGCCATACATGGAAACCGCACCACCTCGCACCGCTCATTGAACTACCCCAGGTCGGGGCAGACTACGGCGCCCCGCGCCACGTTTCACCAGAGGACCCTTCGCGCATGCAGCGAAAAAAGTCCCCGGCCCCGCCAATGGACAATGACATGCTTGATTGTGGGCTGACGTCAATTGACCGTAGTACTCTCCGAGACCGATCCACTGATCCAAAGTTTTGTTGGGACGTGGAAAAGCAAGGAAGACAACCAAGCCACTTGGGCGGGTTCAGCGTTGTACAAATGACGTCGGCCGGAAATGGGGACATACGGACTTCAGACATGACGAATCCCGCTGCGCATCATCCCATCTGCGCCGCGGCCAGTGCTTCTTCACGAGCACAGACACGGATGGTCAGGGAACATGGATGGGCGGCCACCGAGTCGGGACAGTACAGTGCAAACCACCATGGTGGCAAGCCTTGGTGTGCGCAAATACATTGCGCAAAATGTTCACTCGTGATGGTCTACCAGCCATAGGTAACTAAGCCCTGCCATAACCGACCCAACGCCGTCTATCCGCCCATATTCCTCCGGGTATCATTCCACAACGCATCGACAACCTGAAACACAGCCGTCACCTCCCGCATCACGGCCTCTTCCACCTTACCCCCAAGCCGCTGCTGCACCTTGTCCGGATGCCACCTTACCCTCTCCTCCTTGAGCCTCGCGGCAAACTCCCGCTCCCCGACCTCCTCCAGCCCAATCCCCTTGACAAAAAACGCCCTCACCTCCTCCCCGTCCCTCTTCCCTTCAATGCCACCCTCCCAAGGCCACGGAATCCCCTCCACCCCGCCGCCCTGCTGCTGCGCATCCCACCCGCGCCACCGCGCAAGATACCCCTCCCACTTGACCCTCCACCCCCTCCTCTCGCGCCTCTCCTCACCCCTTCTTAAACACCGCTCCATCTCCCGCGCAACCCTCTCCCCCTCCTCCCGTTTCTCCCTCTCCCTCTCCCTCTCCACCCGCCGCCGCTCCTGCGCCTCGAGCAGGCCCGCGTGCGTCTTCTCCCACATCTTCTGCCGCACGTAGGCCGCGTACTCGTCGTCGGTCATGCGGTCCAGCGGGGAGGCGCCGGTACCTTCCCCCGTCCCTCCAGGGGGGTCGTAGATGTGTATGGGCTGGCCGTAGACCGACTGCCAGTAGGCGGCGCCTTCGTCGTCGGCCAGGGCGTCGAAAAGGGATTCGCGGAAGGCGGTTGTCGGGGAGAGGGGGGGCGGGCCGTCCGGGAGGGGTTCTTCTTCCTGCGGGGCGTGGGCTGGGGAGCGGGAGCGGTGGGAGCGGTGAGTGCGGTGGTGGCGGCGGCGGCGGGGTTTGGGTTCGGAGGGGGAGCGGTCTCGGGTTCTGTCTCGGGACTGAGTTCTATCTTTGGCTTGGGCTCCGTCCTTGTCTCTGTCTCTGTCTCGGGACCGCGAGCGGGATCTGTGTCGGCGGCGGTGGCGGCGATCATGATCATGATCATGGCGGTCGCTGTCCTCTTTCCCTTCTCTGTGCCTCTCCTCGCGTCGGTGTCGGGATGATCGGGAGGACTTGGACTTGAAGCGGAACTTGGTTGGCTTGGGTGCTGTTGCGCTGTGGTCTCGCGGCCCTTCTTGCTCCCCTTGTTCTCCTTCTCTTGGCTCGGGTGCATCTTCCTGATTGCCCCCTCGAGGCACCGCAGCGTCGGGGGCAATGTCGGGAGGCGTCATGGTACGGTCGCTCCTGTGCCGTCTCGGCGCGTCATCTTCGGCGTTGGGCCCTGGCGGGTTGATGGAGAAAAGGATGCGCCGCCGTTTGGGCGAGCGAGGCGACTCCATCCTTCTCCTGCTTTAGGTGTTCGAGATGGTGTTTCGTGCAATTCAACAAAAGTTGTTGTTGCCGTTCGTCGAATGACGTCTCCAGCAAACCCTTGGTTAGACCAGTTGTTAGAGGCGGCGCTCTGTCTCCAGCAATGGGAATTCGTTTTGCACAGAAAATCCTACCCGGTGCTAACAAACGGTACATTACAGAACCATCGCGCCAAGCCGGCTGGCCAGGCCCAGTGGGGTCATTGTCCACCCCGCATGAGTGGAGTGGGGACCCTAGCCTGGAGTGAGGCTCCACCCTTCGTTTCGACTGTCTCGGTGCTTCGAGAGTGCCTCCAGGTTTCCAAATGCAAGATGTCGATGTTGGTCTGGCGACATCTTTTCCATGTGATTTGATCGGCCGGTCGCGCAATTCGGCCTCATTTCTCGGCCTGTTTGCCGTGAGTCATGCTGCTATGTGACTGAGACTTGAAAACCCAGGTTTCCCTCTCCCAGCGCCTTCCCTCTGCGTTCCGAGGAGGCGCATTGATGGAATCGGATGATATTCAGTGCTGTGCTGTGTTGGCAGGTGGCGCTTCCAGTCTATCCCGGTGCTGTGGAGGTGCCGACGATACGAGACATCCAGATGTCTCTCATCAACTCTTCTGCATCTCATCTCGCCTTGTCTCGTCCACCCAAAATTGTTGAATCCGTCTCTCTTATCAGCCACCTCATCAGTTCTCCCGCCCTGTCCCCATCGCGCAGCATCACATCCGCCATTGCATTGCAGCGTTCCACGCCCGCCCGGTGCGTGCCCAGCGGCATTGCCCAGGCTGGTCGGCGGCGGCCCGCCGCATACGAACCCGCATCAGACCCCTGCAGCCGGGACCCGAGGGAGCGGGTCATGTAACGTCGCTACTGTGTACGGGGGCGGGAGGATGCCGTGCCTCCACCGCCGCCGAACGGGGCGGAGAAGCGAAGGGGAAATGCTCCGGGTGGCGACTCGCTCTTCTTTTGACGTCGATCGGTTCTCGGGTTGCGATTTGTGCTCGTTCGGTTCCGAGGCCGTCCGATGTCGACGACGTCGGTGATGTGATTCAGAAGTCAGTCAGTCAGTCCGCCGCCGCATCGGGGATTTGAGACCGTGAGGCGTGTGAGACCGAGAAGCTTTGCGAGTGGGCCTTGCAAGACAAGAAGCCCGCAGGATGGAGAGAGAGACACGGCGCCACAGCACATGCCGGCGGCCATCATTCGAAGGCGCTGGCTGCGAAACGGACTTGGCCAAGACATGGGTTCTCTCTCCTGTTTCGGATCGTGTTTGGCCCGTGATGGTGATGGCGACACCCTGCGCCTTTCGACACACGAATTCATGAGATGGGATGCATCATAAAACACTTTGATAGCCCCCGCCGCCCCTGGGGAGGGGAATGTTGCTGTGTGACATGCCCGCGCCACAGGACGGTGTGACTACACGGTAGTCACTCCTGCTACACAGGGAAAAGGGCCGAGATCAACGAGTGCGATGTGGAAAATACACATGCAACGAGGGGTGGCCCCCTTGTCCAGTCACTGGTCGTCGAGCCGCGACGTTGGCAGGGCCACGCGACAACGAGGCAGAGCAACGGCTGCGGCGAAGCATGAAGTGCTTCTCCGTGGGGCTGAACCAAGGGTGTGCTGCCATGTGACGGCGAGGAGGCTACGGCTCAGCCGATTCATCGCGGCTGAAATATCAAATGGGGATGCCATCGGCAAGCCACGATAGGCAGGTCATGACAGCATTCCCCGTCACTCTCGCTCCGGTTTTCGTGTCTTTCTCGATTCGGATTTGATTTCCATTTCGGGCTTCCCGTTGCCTGCCTCTCGGTCACGCAACGCGTGTCTCTCTCTGGCTGTCTCGCCCCATCTGGTCTGACTGGGAGCTGCGGGCCTGTCCGAGACAGGACTCCCGGACTCTCTGCCAGCCTTCGTACCCATGCATCAGGACGCAGATTGGCCAGCAGAAAATAAACACGCAATCCCGCCAAAATACCAGCCCCTCCCCCAACCTTCACGCGCATGCTGCATATCCCCGGTCCCCAGTCACAGCCATCGCCGTGTTTTGCCCCGTCTCTTCTTTCTCTTCCATTCGCCCGCTTCAGTCTGGGCCGTTTTGTTTGGCCGGTTGGGTATCCAATGAAAAACGATGATAATCAGTGCGCGAGCCAGTCAATGCCTGGCCCGCGGGGGGGTACGCAAGGGGGGGAAAACAAAAAAAGAAAGAAAACAGACTTTTCAAGTCCCACAAGTACGGTATAAACCAATCTGGTATCAAATGCTCCGCCCTGCTAGGCAAAAAAATAAAATAAGAAAACGGTGAGACCGGAAAGAGAGAGTGAAGAAAATTATGTACTGCGTGCCGCCCAACCAGAAAGAAAGCAACTGTAAAACGCGCCGTAACACCCAACCATGCCGCCCGTCCCAAAGACCCTTGCCCTGACTGGCAGTGTTTGAAAATAGAAATCTAGAGAAGAAGAAAAACAGGACAACCAAGTCAAAAGAGTCGAGACGGCTGTGTGTGTTGGCGGTAGGTGTGGTAATTAGTAGGTACCAGTGTTGAGGAAAAGGAGAGAAAAGGAGAGGCAGAGAACAAGAAGCAGTGAGGTCAACCGTTTTGGTTTTTTTCCTTCCCCGAAAGAACCCCATTGTCGGTTGCCCGAGCAGATCTGTAAGCCCTCTAATATATCCCAGAAAACCACAAAAGAAAATAGGACTGGCAAAGAAAGAAAAAAAAGAGCCCAGATGCAATCTATGCCCGATTTCCAGCCGCTTCTCGCGGTAATCGTGATGTGATGGTGCTCCCTGGCGTGCTTGTTGTTTCAACCCCCTGTTGGCAAATCACCTCGGACCGCCTTCGTTGGGTGGACGTGCGTCTGTAGCCCAACCCGTCTCGTATGGCAATTTTCTGGTCGTGACGTACGGGCTAGCCGACTGTGGAGGCAGTGTTGGCGGCGGCTGGGCGGTGGGAATAGGGGGCGGAGTTGTTGAAGGAGTTCGGGCCTGGTCAAACCGCAGCGGCGGCAATCGCGCGTTTCCAGGGGGTGGTGTGACGTGGGGCGATGGCGGAATGCTAAAGGCGGGAGGAGCGTGAGAAGGTGGAGGAGGAGGAATCAGCGGGCTGGCTATCGGGGGCAGCGGCGCGGGCGCCATCAGGCTGTAGGAGCTTGTCGGCAGTTGTGGTTCCGAATCCGTCCTCCGTCGCCTTGCGGGGGGCTCGATATCGCCGTACGAAGTCGAGCGCGGGTGCGGATGAGCGAGGGATTGAGAGAGAGACTGGTGATATGGAGCCACATGGTGTTGTGATTGCGGATGTGGAGGCTGGGGAGGTGGTGGAGGCGGTGGCGGTTGGCGGGCAACGGGGCCACTGCCTTCGGGCGCGTACGGTCCTCCTCCGGGCCTCGAGATCGGACTCGGTGGCCCGCGGTCAACCCATTCTTTGCCTCCGGGGAATTGAACCAAGACATCTCGCAGACGGTTCCGCTCGCTTCGGTAAAAGTTCCGTTCGACCTCGAGGTCCTGGCACAACTTGGCGAGCTCCTCGTTTTTCCTTTCCAGCTCGCGGCCTTCGTTTTCCAACTTTTGCAGCTCCTCGTGCTGCTCTTTCTCCCGCTCCTTCTTCCGCTGTCGGAATCTAGCCGACGCCCCTGCATTACGCTGCCGCTTCTGGTCTGCTTGTCTCGATCCTTGATGGACATCAACCGCGACCACAATTTCCTCCCCGTGCGTCGGCGTGATAGCGAGAAGGGGCTGTCCTTCTGTCATCTGAAAGTTTCGTGCCGCACCAGGAGGCAGCGAAGTCACATATCCAGAGCCCCAGCTGCCCTCTCCTGAAACTCCAGATGTGCCAAACGGACGGTTGGTCGGGAGCGGCGAGGGAAATGACAGCGCAGACAAGACAGGCCGCCCGGTATGCTCCCGCTTGAGACTCCCTGGCGGCAACGGTTCGTGCTGCGGTGCCGGTGGGAGGCCGTGGCCCAAACTGGGCTGCGAGAGCGACCGAGAGAGGCCGGAGGTAGGTCGAGTAGGCGAACGCTCCACGGGCCCTTGTCCGGAGACGGAGTTGTCAAACTGTGGTGGTGCTCCGAATGGCTGAGATCCGCTGCTGTGTGCTTGGGTGTCGTGCGCTGAAATCGAACCTCTCGTGGTGGGCTCTGGGATGCTCCTCGTGAGATGGTGTGCCTCCACCGTTCTCATCGCCGCTCGACTTAGACTAAATGCTCTCGGTGACTTGGGCGTCAAGACTCGCCGCGCGGCCATGGGATACGGATGGACGGTTTGGGGGGATCCCCGACCAGCAGGTGTCGGCGGACCCGCGGGAGATGTCGTTGAAGGGATGGTTTGGTGTGTTGACTGCGGCGTCGTCGTGCCCGGCCCCTGATAGGAAAAGCGACGGGAAGGAGACCCTTCGACCCCGTAATGCCCCAACCCCATGACCGACTGATGGTGTCCTCCCGCAGCCGAAGGTAGTGGGAAAGACGGAGACTGTTCCGTCTGGCCGTCGTGCGGCCCAGTGGGATTCAAGATGTCTCGTGTGTCCAAAGTCCTAGTTCCGGCGTGGTGACCTGCCCCGTCGCCCCGAGTTAGCGCCATACCGCCGGGCTCGTGAAGCGGCCGAGATGGAGTATCCGTCGCTGTGGTTGGAGACCGAGATGACTGGCGGGAGGTAGGGCGAGGCGCAGATCCCCCCTGCGACATCGCGGCCTTGTCCCCTTCGCTCTAGAGAGCCCGAGGTCGCTGACATTGACGTCTGCCGCCGCTTTCGGGCACTACCTCTGGTGGGTTCTTGCTCAGAACCGACTTCTGGTATCCGGCCTGGAGAGGTGAGCGTGCTCGCGTCGACTTCCGTCGGCAGCTCCTGCAGGGGGGGGCACGCCTACCCAGCTCCGCGCTGGCTCTTGGGACCACTGAGAAATCGCCTGGGTCGCCACGCTGGGTGAATCCAGCCCGGAACGGTAGGGTGGCTGCCGCGGACGAACTGCCTGGTTCGGGTGGCAGTGCCGATGGTCTGTTTTGCTGTATAGGAGCAGAGCACAGCGAACGGTTACCTTGGAAGGAATCAGAGTGATGACTGCAGCCGCGTCGGTCGACGGAGAGTTCGAGTGATAACCGTGTCTGGGCCGAAGAGAGGGGATGCTCAGAGAAATGTAACAAGGACGTGTCCGGGATTCCAGCTCTTTCGTTATGCTGGCCAGCGTCAGGCTGGGTGTGCCACACAGACACCAGCGAAGCCACGCAGCGAGCTCGTTGGGCGAAGGGGCAGCCGTAACAGGTGGCCCCGAGTCAAGCAGAGCAGAATGAGAGGTGCAGAGTGGCAGCGAGCGATCGACGCGGAATCGTGATTTGCGGTGGGCCGAGGACTGATGGCAGCGGGCGCCAGTGGTGGCCCGTCAGGCGAGCCTGGCACATTGACTGGCTCCCGGGAAGGGAACGCGCTGACAGACCGTCCCGCCGTGTGAGTGGACAAAACAAAAGCTGGGGGATTCGCTCTTGTTCTTGCTGCCTTGCGCTCCCATGTAAGTGGAGAAGCTGGTGTTGTTCTGGCGGATGTCCAAGAGCCGAGCCGGGATGCAGTCGTGAGAGCAAGGCGGCAGTGATGGGATGTCTCAACACCGGCAAGCCCAAGCCTCTTCTCGTTGGGATGGCTGACTCGTTCTCTCCTTGACAGAAGGACGGGAAGGAGAAGGAGGGGTGAAGAGTGCCAGGGGATGGGCAACCTGATACACTCGTGCTGCTGCCAAACAACTCCAACCTCCAAAGCCTGCTTAGGTATTTGAAAGGGAATTTTTTGGCCCTGGTTCTTTGGGCCATCCGTTGCGGCCACCGATTTTCTTATCGGCCGGTACCTCATGGAGCTGACCAGATGACAATCCTCGTCGCCCGGGGGGTGGTAATGGGACCAGCTGGTCCGTAAGGGACCGGGGTACAGGGAGCCAGCAAGGGGGCCATGCTAGATGTGGTGTGCTAGGACCACAACGGGGCTTGGGTGATGCTTTCGTTCTGGAGATTGGTTGACTCAGAAATTCGTCCATAAATTTCTTTTTCGAGAAGGAGACAGGATGCATGGGTAACGGTCGTGATGACGACCAGAGTTCCCCAACCGGCTGCGGAATGTAGGCCTTTCAGTCCCTGGGTAGAGAGCGCCCTGAGGCCTTGAGCGGCCGAAGATCGTGAGGCCCAAACGACCGGCGCCGAGCGAGCGGGAACAGAATTGTGGCTCGCATGATGCATCAGCGGCACCTTGCAAGCCCTGCGAACCCACAGAACTAGTGCAAAAGAGGCGGCAAGAATGACACCCGCTTGGCGAGCTTGGCAAGGTGACGGCGAGCACCAGCCAGCACCTCCCTGGTTTAGCTCTGCAAGGTCATCATCGTCCTCGGTGGCTTTCGAACCACGGGGGTATCACAGAAAACAAGAGTCGCGACCGAGGACACCGCCGAGCACGTCCCGGCCAACGGAGGCCCGAGCAGCTCGACAAAGAGACATTCCTGGGCCCAAGGGGCGACGGCGAGAAACGAGCAGGCCGCCCGGCCGATGATGAAGATGCGTGGTGTCGACTCGCGCTAGACCTTCGGCCAGCGTTGCGTCGTGGAGGGGGTCGAGTTCGGGCAAGTCGAGGGCAACGTCAATAACGTTGACGCTCACAAGTGGCCGATCCGGATGCCATCTGCCCGGGCTCCTTGTCACAATCCCGCGGTTGTTTGATGAGCTGGCAGCAAGGCGGAGCGCCTTGGGCGTCCCGATGATGGCTGAGAATACACACTACTTAGTAGAGCCACACCCAGGAAGACCGCAGCAACGGATCCTCAGCTCCAGCCCCCGTCCGTGGCGGATGCCCTGACGTGTCGAACCATGCGTCATCCGGCGCATGCACAGTCTTGTGCTCCGCACATTGTACAGAAGGACAGGCAGAATGCTGGGTGGCCCGAATCGAGCCCGCTGTGGGAGGTGTGAGATGAGATCTGCGCGGGCTGGGTCGTCTGGGGTTGGCGGGGCCCGACAAGCATCTTTGTCAAGCAAGATCTGCTGGTGGTGTTGGGCCGACCCAGGAGCTGCAGAGCTGCAAGCCTGCAAGCCTGCAAGTTGGTTGAGCACAGGCACTGTTCGGCAGACGCGAGCAACCTGGGGACTGGGGTTGGCGGGATCCGAGATGTCCGTCATCACCCATGGCGGCGCGAAGCGGGTCTGACCACCACGCTGATGCCATCGCGACAGAAATGAGACCCCAGAAGAATATTCCCGAGGCGGTCCGCCCCCCTGCAAATGGGCTAGTCCGGCCGCGGTCACGAAGGAGCAAGCGAGTGATTAACGTTAGCTGGGATATTGGCATCCACCGAGAGCGTGAAATCCACGCGCGGGTCGCGGGGATGGCTGCCGGGCCCACGCGGTTCCTCTTTGGCTCCTGCTGGTCCGGTCCTGGGACGGGGCGCGAGTGGAGCGGCAACCAAAAGTGGCGGGCTTCATCAGCGTCTCGTGTCCACGCAGACGGCGCCAAAATGGGGGCTGGAAAGTGTCTGGAAAGCGGTTTGCCGTGGATCCCGGTTCGTTGGCGGGAAGCTCGTCGGTGAGCATCGACGTTGACTATTACGAAATGCTGAACCAGGGGAGCAGAGGCAAGCAGCTGCGCTGTTTTGGTCCTTGGCTCCGAA
>FTCU01002478.1_pt1 | contig 16306 bp, 15 predicted proteins | sample 1639521 | NCBI WGS metagenome assembly FTCU01 (sample SAMEA3914864, study PRJEB12502) | metagenome | biome: forest; material: soil | place: USA | collected 2012-03-12 | depth 0.3 m
GACCGCGTGTCGAGCGGGGGGGCGACGGGTGTGCTTGTCTCCTCGGGGGTCGGCGAGGGAGGGGCGGGGAGAGCGAGGAGGGGAGTGGGAGAGGGGAGAGGGAGGGGAATGACGGCGGCCGAGTCGGGGGAGTCGACTGCGACGGCGGTGGTGATAATGGCGTCGGCAGGTGGAGCGCGCAAAACAACCGAGTTTGCTACCGACGCCCTGGTTGTCGTAAGGAGGGGAGGGAGAGAGGCATTCTCCCGGAACCGAGACTCTGGTCTGCTCTGGCGCACTGGACGGTTGATGCGTTCAGACTTAGGCCGAGACTTAAGAATGAACTTATCGCGGTCCTCGCGTTCGCAGAGTTTGACCTGGGCCATGATGGCAGCCAGCTCAGCGGACCGGGACTTCTTCTGGGATTCCAGGTAGCTAATGCTTTCCTGGTTCCTCGCCATGTCAGATTGAATCCGAGTGATGGCTTGGTCATCCCTTTCGACGTCCAGATCGATCCGCTCGATGAACCGGCGCCACAGGCTGAATCTCGGAACCGGGCTTCGTTCGGAGACCACGGCTGCAACGGGGCCAGTGAACTCGGTCGGCCGCAGGTTCTCGTACTTCCCGGCAAGCCAGTTGCTATTCTCACAAAAGGCGGCGGCGGCGTTCCGAGCAACAAGGGCGACCTGAGCGTTCAGCTTGGCGAGGCTCTCCAGTTGCCTGGTCAACTCTTGCTCCCACGACTTGACGTCGCAGCGCCGCTTCTCCCGCCTCTCCTTGTCATAGCAGTACCAGTCTGCCAAGTCTCCGAGCCGGTCCTCCACCCAATTTCTCCAGAGGAAATACTTCCTGAGGATGGTCGGGATGAAAGGACGCAGGACAAGGAGCAGAAAGGGGAGGAAGAGACGGCCGAACACCCAAGAGAGGATGCCAGCAAGAGTTGTCAACCTGAGGGCGTTGATGAACCCCCAGGCCGCAGTGATGACCGCCTCGCGAGCCAGAATGACCCGACGAGTGGCTCCTGCAACTGAAGACTCCAAGGTCTGACGAACCTTGGAGGCAGCCGTGGGGAGGCTTCCCCGGACGAAGTCGAAGAGGCCAGCCAGCAAGCTGGCGAAGAGAATGATGGCTGCGCGATGAGGTTAGCGATTCTTATTTCTGATTCTTCCTGTCGCGAATTGTTTTTTGATGGATTTGCGATCGGTGAAGAGGCAAGCAATTGCCAGACAAGCGCGGACGATTGCAACGGGCAAGAGAGGAAGGAAATCTTACCGAAAATGGCGATAAATGCGAAGAGGACATAGTCCCCCTTTGCCTGGCGCTCCAGAATGAGCTCGCTCATCACGTCGATAACGTTGGCGTAGGCCGACGACACGTCCTGGGAAGTTTCAAAAATGTCAGCCATGTTTATTCGGGCACAGAGTCGCTGTCGTTGCTATGGAAGCCGCTGCGCTCTCGGGGAGGGATCCAGAAGCAGAAGATAAACAAAACAGATGGGAGTCACTGCGCGCTCAAGAAGGAAGCTGGGAAAGGAAATAAACAAGACAGGTGAGGGAGTCGCTGCGCTCCCGAAGAGGCAGTCTAGATGGCAGGGAAAACAAACAAGAGAGGTGGTTACTTACAGTGCCGAGGGCAAAAAGAAAGAGGCCCGCGAGGGCGACGACAACGAAGGTCGAATCCATTTTAATTTTCTAAAGGCAGGCCGTGATGTCAGTCAACTGAAGCAGACTCGGAGTTGTCTTGGTTACTCGACCCGACCGACCGACCGGCTGGCGATGGACCAAGAGTCGAGCCGATGAACCAAAAGTCGAGGGATCGCGATGGGGAAAAGGGGAACAAGTAATTACTTACCCGAGCAATGTCGAAAAAGGCGAGGGCGAACAAATCTTCTTGGGCGCAAGGCCAGAACTGGTGATGCTGCTGTGGGAAGGTTTGTTGGGCTCTCGAAAATTGGATTGCGACTGGGGGAAGAAAGAAGAAGTTTCGGGAGGGAGGCGGAAGAATGGAGGGGATTTATAGTCGTGGGCGAGGGCGGCTGCGGTGGGCAGAATCCGCCAAACCGGCGCAACCTTTGCCCTATTCACCTCCATTCACGCCGCCAGAACAATAGGAAAGCCTGCGAACCGGTTGCCCCCTCATGGCGGGCCACTCAGAGGCCGCCCCTGGGCTGAACAGTCTGGTTGTTCAGATTAGCGCAGCCGTTGTTCAGATTAGCGCCGCCTGTTGTTCAGATTAGCGTCGACGACGGCGTCACTGGTGATTATTGTTTCAGCGCGGTGCGGTCACCAGGCAGCGCGCCGTCCTCCCTGCCCCGTGCCTCGCTCGTTGCTCGGAGAATGATGGTGGATGGCCGTGAACAAATCCCATTTTGCTGGAAAACGGGACTTGACAATATTCGACGTCTCTCTTTGGGCAAGTTTCAACAATGTGCACATCGAATTCGACGAGGTTGGCTCCAGTCTCAACAGCTCGGTTCTTCGCGTGCGTGGTGATCCTGTCTGTCTCGAGTACAATGAATGCATTTTGAGGTTGGTTTATATATAAAGATTCGAGCATCTTGTGACACTGCCAAAGGGTCTCTGCGTCTACATCTTGTGCCATCCAGACACGCAAATCTGGGCCAAACTTCGCTGCTTTTGTACCTCTCCAAGTTTGCAGGACCTACCAAGATGGCACTCGCAGTTTGACAAGCGCAGGCTGATTGTGTAGCACAGTACAACACGAATCCTACTTGATCTGCCAATGGCTCCACAAGACTAGATTCCGGCGATGTCGATGTCGCTGTTGGCACTGGAAAGATGACCAAAAGCAGTGGCCACCAAGCTTCCAAATGGCCAGTTTGTTTGGGGATTCAGGTGGCGATGCCCTCGCAACCCGGCGTCCCCAAACTAGAATTCGTTTTTATGACACATTTACTTCCCCCACGACACTTATCTATTTTAATTGTCAATTTGGCCAGGAAGCCCCAATGTCTGAAACGAAACCTGGTGAGCAGTCTCGGACCAGCAGCGAGCTGGGCGTGGTTCCTGCAATTCGCCCAGCGCGTCATCCCAGGCACCGGTGAAAGAAACACGGCAATACTTCATACAACATCTGTCCCACCCCAATGCCAATTCTTATTTCCTCGGAAACATGTGGGCGTCTGTCATCGCCGAGTGACATCTTGCATCCCGCTTTGTTTGGTCAACCCCATGATTTTCAGGGGCGGAGCTTGGCATTCGGGAATCCTGGCCGTGACATTAGACCAGTTGCGCAGCAGTAGGGCAGGTTGCGGTGAAAATTGTTTTGCAATAAAAGCCATCTCAAGAACCCTCGGAATTGATATTTCCTTGCCACAGACCATGGGGAATGTCGTTCTGTGCAGTCAGGCCAACGGCCAGCCAAGTGGCGCATCAACACGAATCACCGCTGCTGAAACCGGTACGAAAAAATGAAAATAGTGAAAACGACAGTAATGAGTTTTAATTCAAACTCAGAGCCTGCGGAAAAAACAAGTGTGCATTTATTTTCCATTTTCGCAGCGCTCGCAGCGTGGTGAGGTCGAGATGGCATGTCGTTGGAAATGTTGCCACGGCAACGTTGAGCCGCAACACCAAGACCCGCACAGACTCGCTCAGCTCACACAGCACGAAGAAAACACCCGACATCAGAAACATAATAAATGAACAGCATAGAACTGAAAATCCAAATATATTCCCAAATCATGATACAAATTCCTTTCATCAGGGGGTATCGCATGTCATCCCAGTGGCCCCGTCCAACCCCAACCCTGACAGCACCCATGCAGCCGACCAGTGAAGAACCATCCAGCCCAACCAAACCAAGCCTGTGTAAATATCACTCCCTCCTCCTCCCCTTCGCCGCCAACATCCCGTACAACTCCAACACCGCCTCATCCCACCCAGCAGCCCCACCGCCACCACTAACCACCCCCCCGACCCGCCCCCTCAAAAACTCCCCCATTTTCCCCGCATTGAACCCCTCCCCATACACCACCCTCGCCTCGGGCGTGACCACCACCTCCTCCTCCTCCACCGCCAAGCTCAGCACCACCTCCACCCTCGTTTGCAGCGGCACCAGCAGCACCGACGCCGTAACACCCACACCCTCGCCTCCCTCCTTGGCGGCGACCGTCGTCGGGAAAGACAGGTTCAGCCGGCGGATCTGCTCCGTCACGGCCGCCGCCTTGTCCCACGCCCCCGCTACGGTGGTGAGCAAGCGGCGCGGGGAGGCGGTGGTGGAGAGGGAAGGAAGGAGGTGGGTGCGGATGTGGCGGAGGAAGAATTCCTTTTCTGGAGGCGGGGGGGGTGGGGTGGCGATGTAGCGGAGGGAGATTTGCGGGGGTTGTTTGTTTTGTCGTTGTTGGAGGTCGAAGGCGAGTTCGATCTCGCGCTTGTAGCGCATTGTGAGGGTGGTGTTGGCGATGGAGATGATGGACCAGCCGTGCTGCTTTTCGAGGAGGTCGGTTTGGGCTGTGGTGGTGGAGTTAGCGGGTGGTGGTTGACTTTGGAAGGGAATGGTGACTACTGCTTACCTTTGAGCCTGCTGATCTCCTCCGAGGACCACCCGCGGCATTCCTCGCGGACCTTGTCGGCTTCGCGGATTTCGTCCACGCATTGCTGCTTTTGCTGTGTGAGGGTCTCGACTTGTCCGACGGATTCGTCGAGTTCTCTGCGGAGCTCTGCGAGCTTCTTCGTCTTTTCTGCAATGCTCTGGTCCACTGCGGTGAGCTCGGCGCGTGCGTCCTCGAGATCTTGTGGGTCGCAATCGGCAAGCTCTTGTGCGGCCTCCTCGAGATTCGCATTCTCCAACTCAAGGGCCTCGAAACGCTGGACCATGTCGGGAAGAACCGAGGACAGAAGCTCCTGCTGGCTCGCCAGAAGTCTATCGTCTTGGTCCATGCCCTCAATGATCTTGAGGAGACCCTCTTTGAGGCCGTCTTGCAGCTTCATACGCCACTCGTACCACATGGCCTTGCTGAGAAGCCTTGCGTGAGTCTTGACGTTCTTGAACTGATTGTCCATCAAGACCTTGAACTCGGGCGAGGCCGTCATGTACTCTCGAAAAAGAGGCGGGTTCTCGTCAAAGGTTTCGGTCTCGATTTCGCGGACAATGCGACGGCCCTCGGAGATGTACTTCCTCAGCTCGCGGCAAGACTGCTGTGCGTTAGAAATTGCTCCCTGACCTCGGAAAACAAGATAGAATCACTTACATGCTGGTATAGCTCCAGCATTGGCACGGTGCAAGCGCCCGCAACAACGCAGCTCTCCAGTGACAAGTCATCGTTGCCATCAGCCGCCGTGCTCTCTCTTGACGTGCGTGGCGCAACCGTGTGCCGCCTCTTGGTCGTGTTCAATTCCATGAAGCGGATACTGGTCATGTTGAGGAAGTCCTGCAGATGGATCCGGTCCCCGTCGTCCTCGTGCCGCATCTCGGCATCTTCTATTGGGACAGTGGGATCAAAGTCAAAAGTAGCGGTTGGTTGGTCGTTGCCGGGATTCCAAAACCGGCCATGGCCCTTGGGTGTTGTCGCCCGGTGCGGAGAGCTTGCCACCGTTGGTGTGACACTATCCACATTCGCCGACTCTGCCGGCCTCATGCTGGGTCGCGTCTTTCGACCAGTCGTGGTCTCGGCTTTGGAAGGCGGGGACTGAAGCCTGATGTTTTTGACTGGGCTGCCCTGATGCCCCTTCAGACGCTTGACACCACTCGGTTCCTCCTCGTCCTCGTCATCTTCCAGCTCAACCGGCCGTTTTCCGAGCAGCCCAAGGGCACTCCCGACATGGAGGCTCTTGCGCCCCCGGAAAGGGTTCTTCTTGGGACTCAGACCTTGGATCATCTCCATCAGATTGGGTGTTCCCTCACGATCATCTTGAGAGCCGTTGACCTCCCGCTCCAGAATGCGCCGGCTATCCTCCTTCTCTTGCTCATCTTCGCGTTCCCTGTCAACTTCCGCTTCTAGCTCCCGCGGATCCGCAAAGGCAACGTTCCGGCGAGGGTTGGCAGGTTGACTTGGCACAAAACTGGTAGCGGCGTCGCTGATGGATTCCCTGCGTTCGAGGATCTCAGCAACCCGCGGGGATCCCAGGCCGGACCGGTCAGCGCCAACTCCTGATAGCCGCCGGCCCTGCGGGGTCAGAATAACACGAGGAGTGCTGAGTCCGGTGCTGGGGTCTTGATGGAAGAGCTTCAATTTTGCTGGCGAGCGAGGTGTGGTCTTGGCAGGGGATGAGAGATTGCGCATGGGTGAGCTAGACCGGTCATCGATTATCGAGGGTGGCGTTCTCGTGGGGCTCCGCCGTGTCTGCGCCGTTGCTCTCTTGGGAGATGGTGTTTGCCTCAACGGAGAACTGCTGGGCAGTGCAACTGCCGGCACTGACCGAGGCGGAGTCCGACGAAGCCCCGTGCCTTGGAATGGGGCCGCGCCAGGGTTGGCGTTTTCATCGGTAATGGGGCCGGCTGGTCGCTTCGGGGATGTTGCGCGTTCGGGGCTTGAAAGAATTGAATGATGAGGCTCATCAGCTTCCTGCTCCATGACCTTTCTTGCCGCCGAGCGCGTCTCAGGTGTCGACGCAGATTTGATGATGCCTCCCACAGCCATCGTCATGTCCATCCCCATTGTTTGGTCCTCGTCTTGCTCTTCTGCCTCCACTGGCAATATCCGGCCAACACCCATAGTCATGTCCATCAAATCACCGTCGTCGTCGTCATCCTCAGCGGCGATGGTCTGCCGCCGCGTGTTCTGAGCCCCACTTTTGGAGAAGGCTCCAGACAGGAGACCACCGACGGCAACAGTGAACTCCATGGACATGTCCTCGTTGCCGTCGGTATCGATATGGCTGACTTCCGAAAGTCTACTCTGCCGGATACCGCCGACCGCCGTTGTAAAGTCCATAGTCTCCTCGCCGAACACGGTCAGCTCTGGCTGAGAGATCGGGTTGACAGATTTGCGGCGCAAGAATGCCTTGGCTTTTGATAGAATCCCCCCCAGTGCCGTGGTCACGTCCATGGACATATCCTCGTCCATCTCGTCGTCCTTGTCTGGAGACGGAAGTTGAGGATACAGAATTCCGCCCACAGCACGCGTCATGTCCATGTCCGCATCCATCTCCATCTCGGCATCTCCGTCTGGGTCTGGCTTGTCGGTATCGCCGCCTGGAGGGTGGCTCTCCTTCAGATTGCTTTGGCCAATATTTTCCTGTGAGGGATTCTTTCTGCCCCAGCCAGCAAAACCCGCAATGACTTCCTCGTCCTCGTCGACGCTTTGAGTGGCGGCCATCCGAGCCGCCAACCGGAGATTCTCATCCAGACTTCCGGTAGTGTCGATGCTGAATCCAGACCGAGCGGACGCCATCGATGTCGATGTCATCTCCTCCGCCTCAACCGTCATGGCGGTTCCATCCTCGTCCGACTCCTCGCTAGAGCTGGAGCCGCTCATTTCCTGGATCTCGGCGACACTGTCGGCGTGGTCAAAGTCCGAGTCGTATACGGAAGAGGCGACCGTATCGTCAGACCCATACATGGACGACGCCGCAGAGCTCCGCCGGCGCTTCCGCTGGTGCGCGTCGTTTGGGTTGGCGACTGACTCGGCCAGCTGGTCCTCCGCGTCGTCGGGAAGCGTGGGCGGGGTGTCTGCGCTGGGCTGCTGTTGATGCTGCGGCGCAGCAGACCGTCGGCGTGTCGAGTCGGTTGAGGTGGTCGAGTCCTGCATTTCCTCGATCTCGTGGAAGGTGTGGAGCGTCGCCTCGGCGGCAAAGGACACGCGTCGGTGTGCGAGAGACTTCCGCCTTGCCTCTTTCCGATCCTTAATCTCTTTCTCTAGCTCCGCACGTTCTCGTTCCTCGCGCTCCCGCGCGGCGGCTTGCTGTTCTTCTTCGGTCCGTAAGGCAACCTTAGTCCCCCCGGTCTCGCCCGCACCGCCACTGCCTCCCGAGGACTGTTTCGGCTTGAACGACGGGATATCTGGAAGAAGCGGCATCGTGGGCTTCAAAATGGATCGCGGCGTCGGAACAGCAAGGGACTGAAGGGTCAGAGAGTCAGAAACCAGCAGCCCTCCTCCATGGACCAAGGGCACCTACAGCTCGACGGTTTCCGTGGCCCGTCTTAAGGGTATCGAGTCCGCCAGGCCCCATGCTCTTGCTCCTAGACTTCTTGCGGGTGGCGCCCACGGCGCTGGACACATCGAGTGTCGCATTCTCCTTGTCGAGCGTCTTGTTGCGCGTTGTTGCAGTGCCGCCGCCTATGGACTTGTGCGTCCTACGCGTCGCCGGAAGCGTAGCTTCGCCTGTTGTTGCCATCCTCACAGCATGGAGGTTGCCTGTCGTTTGAATGGGTCGTCGTCGCGCTCGAGATTGTATCGCATACTCTGGGCTGGGTGGACGCGACGGGGACAAGATCTCGATGGATCGCGAGGCGCGACAGGGGTGGTTTGATGGGTGCGTTGCGTTGCAGTGGAGGGGCACCTGTTTACACGACTCAGCGCGGCTTGATTGGCCGGACACCCTCGAGTAAATAAATCGGCCTTGCCACGGCGAAGCTGTTGCAGCCCCCGCAGGGTCGCCCGGTGGCCCGTGCGCTCTGCCAAGACTTCGTTGTGGCGCCCTTGCGGCGCATGCACACAGTTTTTCTCTTGAGCGCCACATTAGGGTTAGCAAAATATTCCGGGGGCTGCGAATTTGGATTGGAACCTTGAACACCAACCCGATCCCTCGACAACAGCACATCTTCGGCCCACCCCCAACCGACAAGATGGCTACCGAACTGACCGTCCAGAGCGAGCGTGCTTTCCAGAAGCAGCCGCATAGTGAGTTTTTTCTCCGAGACAGCTGTGTCCGACCGCAGCGGGCAATTGGCGAGAGGGCGGCGGCACTGACGACAGCGGCATAGTCTTCCTCAACAGCAAGACCAAGGTCAAGTCCGCTCGGCCGGGCAAGGGCGGTCGGAGATGGTACAAGGACGTTGGTCTGGGTTTCCGCACCCCCAAGACTGCCATTGAGGGCCAGTACATCGGTACGTAACGAAGCTCAGCGCGCAACCCCCTCGCCTGGTCGAACCGATCGACCCGCTCCGATTTCATTCGACGAACGCGACATTCCGACGGCAATGGGCGATTTTGCGAAAAGAGGAGGCTGCATTGGAATGAGGAACAGCGGTTGACTGGATTTTTCTCTTTGCAGACAAGAAGTGCCCCTTCACCGGCATGGTTTCGATCCGCGGCCGTATCCTCACCGGCACCGTCGTCTCGACCAAGATGCACCGCACCCTCATCATCCGCCGCGAGTACCTCCACTATATCCCCAAGTACAACCGGTACGAGAAGCGCCACAAGAACCTCGCCGCGCACGTGTCGCCGGCTTTCCGTGTTGAGGAGGGTGACCAGGTCACCGTTGGCCAGTGCAGGCCTCTGAGCAAGACTGTACGTGTTTGGACCCCGAGCAGCACCGGCGTCGCTGCAGCGCGTTGGACGATATCCCGGCTCGCAATATCGCATCAGGCGACTAACAGGCTCGGAACAGGTCCGATTCAACGTTCTCCGCGTGCTTCCCAAGTCCAGCAAGGCGGTGAAGAAGTTCAGCAAGTTCTAAACGGTTGGCGGGGTCTTTCTATTGGGCATTTCTGGCGTGGCTTTGCTTTGAGGGACTTGAGCTTTTCAGAAACGGGACGGCCAGGCAGGGAAAATGACTGCTCCGGAGGACATGATCATGTCATAGAGGGAGTTTTCTGAATGAAATCCGCCAAGTGAACTTGACAAGGCGCTATGATACCCAGGCCGAGGGCGATGTACAGAGGGCAGTCTTGCAAGCCTGCAGGGAGACGAGCCAAGTGAAATAGCTGTCCCGAATGAACCACCCAGTCAAGCCGCGCTCTCATGATCGGCACTTGTCAGTTGTTTATGGCAAACCTCGCCGGAGGCAAGCGCTGCTCCTCTGGCGCCGAACCACAGCTGCATCAGATGTGTCGGTCTTGGGAGCGAGAGAGTGCCAGGAACTCATCCCCAGCGATCAGCTTATGGAGATCAAATGGTAAGCTGATGCTCTGCGCAAGGATCCAGTTGAACTTGGGGTGTGTTGGTCCCGATCTCAACCTATTACTAAAACGCCAAAACCCCGAGCTCGAATCCCATGGCGATCCATGCAGAATACCCCGAACGGTGGGAAACCATACAGAATAGTTGTTGGCAGAAGATACCATCACGAGAGTAAAAGGTTGCTTGGCAACCAGCCACCACACATGCATAAGTAATCTGGAGAATCTTCATCCATATGCTAGGTAAACACTAGAGATGGGAGGAAGCCACCGATACATTACAGTACCTCACTCCAACAAGACCAAACAACAGACATAGCAGTCGGAATCGAAGGAGAAAAAGAAAAGCATATCTTTCTTACGCCCCTTGATAGAATCCCGCCATAGCAGCAGCGGCAGTACCAGCAGCATCGATAGTAGTAATACCCCAGATCCAGACTCACACATAAAAAACAGAACTACCACTTTAGAAACAAAACAAAACAAAAACACAGCTCCCTCCACCCACCACCTCGGCCTTCTCAACAACCCCCTCCCAGCCGAGCCGAAACAGTCAAGGGAATCTACTACATCCCCTCGCCAGCCGGCGTCTCCCCACCCGTGACACTACCCCCCGCCTGCTCGACGCCATGGAACGCGTCCCCAAACGCCGAGTCCTCCATGTCCATGCCCAGCCCGTCCACCTCGTCGCCGCTGGGCGGGTCATAGTTCGCCAACGCGTCGCCCGCGGTATCCAGGTCGCCAAGCGAGCTGAAGTCGTTGTTGTCCCCCTCGTCGTCCTCGTCTTCGTCATTGTCGTTCTCGTCGCGAGGGGTGGGGCTGGCTGAGGCGGGTTTGGGGACGCCTGCTGCAGCCGTCGCGGTGGCCGTGCCGGCGGGTTGGGTTGTGGACGGCGGGCTTACGGTGGCGGCGTCGGTTTTGGGGACGACAACCCAGTCGCCGCTTCCCGTGCCCTGGTCGGGAGCGGTGGTGGTGTCGGTGGGGGGCTCGGCGTCGGCCATTTGGACGTCTTCCTGGGCGGGCGCGGGGGGTTGGGAGGTTGGCGCTTGGGCGGCGGGAGAGGGGACGCCGAGGTTGGAGGGGGTGGCCGCGCTGGAGGGGATGGCGGAGAGGTGGTGTTGAGGGGTCGGGAAGTTGTTGATCGGGGTGGAGGTGGACGAGAACCCGGTGTGCATGTCCAGGAGGCCGGCGGCAGTGCCGCCCATGTCGACGTCGGAATCGCCACCGATCATGAGGCCCGAGCCGGCTTGGGACGGCTGCCGAGACATGGGGCCGGTCAGGTCGCCGCCTGCTGGTACCTGGGGCTGTGGTTGCAGGCGTTCCGGTTCGGGCGCCGGCTCTTGGTAGCCGCCGTCCTGTACGCGGTGGACGTCGCTGACAGCCACGGCGCGCTTGCCCACTAGCTCCTCGACCCGCGCGACAATCTCGTCGAGAGATTGGGACGATTTCTGGTTCCATTGGCTGCCAGCTTCCTCCTCGTCCTCGAGCCGTCCCTCGAGCCGCCAGAACTCGGTTCCGGTGCCTTCAGTGGCAGCGCGCAGGTCGTGCTCGGCGTGTTTGATGCCAGCGTTGCCCTTGAATTTTGACATTAGCAACTCGTGTTGCGCTTTCAGCTGGTCAATCTCGGCCCTCATGGCCGCAGTGCGTGCCGTGACTCGTTGGCGAAACTGGTCCGCCAAGCCCTCGTCGAGATGGCCGGTGTACGGCTTCTTGGGCCCTGCGACCAGCGCATCGGCGCCTTGGGCCTCAAAAATGCCCGCGGTGAGCGAAGCGAGCTCGCCCTTCCGTCCCAGGCCGAGATCTGCAGCCTCGATTTGGCCGATACGGTACGGCGAAGACAGAATCTCCTCCATCCACTCGTGGTTCTGCTGGTACCGAGCCATGCTCAGTTCGCGCGGGCTGAGATGGTCGAACATGTCGCCGCGGGAGATGTCCTCTTCGTCATCGAACGCCGTCTCGGTGCTCGGATAACCCGCACCCATCATCTGTGCCTGGTGACCCGGCGGGGGGTGGCCGCCCCTCCTCTTAGGCGTGGGGCCAATTGCCGGGCCGCCGTGCGGGGGGTAGGCCATAGTTTGAGGGACGTGACGTTGCTGCATGGGCGGCGCATACATTGACTGTCCGCGTTGGGGAAAGGGGATCTGGGGCCAGTTGACCCGGTCGGAGAGCATGAACTCCTTGCGAGCGATCTGGCCCATCTGGAAGAGGTGTTGACGGAAGCTCAGGATTGGCTGCATGGGAGGCGGGATGCCAATCGCGTTGGCAGGTAATCTGTCGGCCTTGTCGGCCGGTCCATAGTGGACAATCCAGAGGTTCGGATCGACCTGAGGCAAGTTGGGAATCGGCGCCTGCGGAGGGCAAAGTCGAAAGCGGCGTCGTGAGTGAATCGCGAATTGCTCGCCCATGCGGTAGCCCGTCCTCTGGTAGAAAATCTCGAGCACCTGTCGTCTCTGGTCAGCCATTATCTTCCTTGTACGCATGTGCGCAAGCCCGCGTGTCCCGACTCGCAGCCCAAAGGTGGCATGCCATACCAAACCATTGCCCGCGTTCTGCTGGAACGAAACCTCAGGCCCTGCCCACACATACCCGTCGCTGGCGAACTCGTGGCCCCGGCGAGCAGTGGGCTGCCAGGTCAGGAAGATGGAGCCGTCGGCGGGACACTCGAGGTATGTCCAGTAAAAGGGGGCCGTGTCGCGGGCGATCTTGGGGGCTTGCAGGAGCCATTTGGTGACTTCGGGCAAGTCGACCCTCGGCATCGACGCATATCGGAAGGTCGACAACAAGTGCACATGGGGAAGCTGTGGTGCGCGCGGGGGTCAGCTCGTCTGCGGCAACAAATGGAGAGATGTGGCGATGGCAAAGACATACCAGATCCCCATGGACATTCTGGCTCGGATCCCCAGCCATTTTTTTGGCGACCGGTAACGAATGGCGACTTTGTTGATTCAATGAGAGAAACGAGATGAAGCCTGTGCCGGAGCGAAGATTCGTGGACGATATCGTCAATACGGATTGGCCAATGCCCGGGGTTCAAAAGCGGACGCGGCTGAATCCTGGGGTGCAATGAGACTGATAACTTTCACGCTGGAGTCCTTGTCGCGAGCCCAGCCTTTGGAGTTTGCTGCAGTCGCGCTTTCCGCGAATTGAATTGGACGGGAGCTTGCGCTTGCGCTGCAGTGGCTGCGCTGCAATGGCTGCGCTGCAGCGGGACCGCAGCGGCTGGCAGGCTGCCAATGCCAGGCGCCCGCGTTGATAGTCACGTGATCTCCGCCATCCAACCGTGTCGACTTCACTGCGTGTGAGGGAGACAAGACTCAAAGCCAAGACAGGAACGACGAGTCACGACACAGCCCAGGTTGCCGACACACCGCTCAGGCTCCCACGAACAAGAAAGGGATCTGGGGGTTCATCTCTATCAATCTTCATCTCCATTTTACTCTACGTTAATTGCGTGAGCTGTAATTGCGTGAGCTATCCACTCAAAAGGCAATCCGTTGAATCCATTCCCGTCATTAGCTCGTCCCCCTTGCCATTTCCGGCACTTAAGCCTGGTATGTCGACGCCGAAACATTGCCACCACGCCCGGTCCAGTTGACGTGGATATCCTTGCCCTCGGGGTACTTCTCGCTCGCCGCCTCGGGCTTGATGCGGAAGGTGTGGGCACCGAAGTAGTCACGCTGCGCCTGGAGGAGGTTGGCAGGGAGGTCCTTGGTGCGGTAGCCGTCGAACCACGACAGCGCAGTCGAGAACGCCGGGGTCGGGATGCCGAGCAGAGCGGCCTTGGAGACAACGTCTCTCCAGCCGGGCTGCGCCTTGTGGATGGCCTTGTTGAAGAAGTCGTCGAAGAGCAGGTTCTGGAGGTCGGGGTTGTTGCGGAACGCCGCCGTGATGTCCTTGAGGAACACGGAGCGGATGATGCACCCACCGCGCCACATGAGGGCAATTGAGGGCTTGTTGAGCTTCCACTTGTACTCGTTGGCGGCCTATTGGAGCGGGGGTTAGCCTACCAGCGAAATTGCATCCCGAGTCGGAGTCAACACACCTCCTGCATGAGCATGAAGCCCTGCGCATACGAGATAATCTTGGAGGCGTAGAGAGCCTGCTCGAGGTCCTCCAGGAACTGCTCCTTGTTGCCCTCGAAGGTGGTGGAGCGGCCGACAAACTCAAGCTTGGTCGACGCGGTGGCACGCTCCGCCTTGATGCCCGACAGGCAACGAGCGAGCACAGCCTCGGCGATCAGAGTAACGGGCATGCCCAGGTCGAGCGCGTTGACAGCGGTCCACTTGCCGGTACCCTTCTGGCCAGCCTTGTCAAGGATCTTCTCAACAAGAGCAGTGCCATCGTCGTCATTGAAGTACAGGATATCGCGGGTGATCTCAATCAGGAAGGAGTCGAGGACGCCCTTGTTCCACTTGGCGAAGACGTCGCCAATCTCCTTGCTGCTCAGGCCCAGGCCGCGCTTCATAATGTCGTACGCCTGTTGCACGCATCGTCAGTCACACGTTCCGCCAAAAGGAACCAACCACCACCACGAGGGACTGCACGGGGTTACATACCTCGCAGATGAGCTGCATGTCACCGTACTCGATGCCGTTGTGCACCATCTTGACGTAGTGGCCGGCACCCTCGTCGCCGACCCACTCGCAGCAGGCCTCGCCGTCGCTCTTGGCGGCGATGCTCTGGAAAATGTCCTTGATGAAGGGCCAGGCCTCCTCGGAGCCACCCGGCATCATCGAGGGGCCGTAGCGGGCACCCTCCTCACCACCCGAGACACCGGAGCCGACGAAGCGGATGCCCTTGCCGGCGAGGTACTTTGTCCGACGGTTGGAGTCGGGGAAGTGTGAGTTGCCGCCGTCGATGATGATGTCGCCAGCCTCGAGGAGGGGCAGCAGAGTCTCGATCCAGTCATCAACGGGCTTGCCAGCCTGGACGAGGAGCATCACGCGACGAGGGCGCTTGAGCTTCGAGACGAACTCCTCGACCGAGTGGGCGCCGACAATGGACTTGCCCTTGGCCTCGTTGGCGAGGAAAGCGTCGACCTTGGACACGGTGCGGTTGAAAGCGCAGACGGTGTAGCCGTGGTCGGCCATGTTCATGATCAGGTTCTGACCCCTGCGCGCCCTTTGTCAGCGCCGTTCCGGTCGGGAGGGGGAGGTATCGGGGGTCGTGAACTTACATGACGGCCAGGCCGATGAGGCCGATATCAGCGCTTGCGACATGGTTAGCATTCTTCTGGGATGGCAGCAAGGAGGAGCCAGCTTTCAGAGCTCCGCCAACGTTTGCGAGGCGGGCGCTGGACCGAACTCAGTAGGTGGCATTTAAGGAAAATCTCCCGCGCATCCGGTTGCCCACTGCGCAAGATTCGCCTCGCCTCTTCTGCCTGTGCTTGAGCGCGTGGCATTGCAGGACGATGCGCGCCTCAAGAGCGAACTTGGCGATGCGCAACTCGTACGGAAAACGAGGCCCCAAGATGCACGACGCACGACGCAGGACGAGCGCAGGAGGGGTGACAGAGAGGAGATGAGAGGCGGGAGGTGGGAGGTGGGGTAGTAGCGGGACTTACACTGCGCCAGACATTGTGAGGCCGGTCGACGTCGTCGAGATGTTAAGTTGTTGATGGAGGGGTAGCTTCTCTGCGTTTGGAGAGCTCGACGGGTGTGCTGGTGTTGGAGTGCGAAATCCTCAACCGGGGTTGTCAATGGGGGAAATGAAAGGAGGAGGAAGAAATGGAAACTTTGGGTCGGAAGTGGAAAGTGAATGACGAAAGTTTTAAAAGGGAAGCGAGCTTCGATGTCGGAGGGGTCAATCGCGGGAAAGCTAAAAGTGACAGCCACAGAGAAGCTGGGAGAGCCACCCCTCCTTCCTCCTCCAGACCTGGGCCGCCCACGGGTAATTCCCGCGGGGCTTACTCAGGCGTCCGACCTCCAGGGCGTTTCGTTACGAAGCACTCGAGTTATCTACTCAGACGATCCCCCATTGGCCTCTGATTCGAGCACATCAATCACCTCAAGATCTCTGCACACGCAGTGCGCCGCTTCCAGCAATCATCATCGCTCATGATTGACCGCTTGACCCAGATGGTCTGCCTGTTCTGCCTGGCCTGCCGGACCTGCCCCTTACCTGGCTGTCAAGTCATCAGAAACAGCACGGGGTATCCCAGAATAGCCGTTGTTTCTGGCAACCGGGCCTTGTCTGAAGCAAGCTTCGGGTTTGCCGCCAAGAGTTGGCTCCTCTGCCGGCACCCCCATCCCCCATCCCCATCCCCCCATCCGCCCTGGAGCTGTTCTTGAGGGCACTGGTA
>FTCU01001117.1_pt1 | contig 16242 bp, 10 predicted proteins | sample 1639521 | NCBI WGS metagenome assembly FTCU01 (sample SAMEA3914864, study PRJEB12502) | metagenome | biome: forest; material: soil | place: USA | collected 2012-03-12 | depth 0.3 m
CACCCACCCCCTCCCAGTCCTCGCCCACCATAGCAGCACACTCCACCCTCAACCTCTCCACCCCCCGCAACCCCTCAAAACACCTCACCACCTCCTCCAAACCAAGCGTCCTCCCCCTCCGCGGCGCCAGCCCCACATCCCCATGAGTAAACTCGACATGCCGCAGCACCCCGGCACAGTCCCGCACCAGCCGGCGCAGCGCGGTGCCCGAGAGGTGGCTGTTCCACAGGCGCAGCACGCGCAGGTGCTGCAGGGGCGCGGTGAGCGCGCTGCCCGCGCGGAGGGAGGAGATGGTCAGGGAGGAGAGGTTTGGCGCGAGGTGGAGCAGGCCGTCGAGGGTGTGCAGGCTTGGGGGCACGACGCGGTAGATGTGTGTGTGTTGGTGGTTGATTGTGATGGTGGTGAGTTTGGGGAGGGTGAGCTTTGGGGTGGGGACAGAGCGCCGGCCGGCGGGCGGGTGGAGGACGCAGGAGGTGGTGAAGTTGGTGTTGTGGGTTGTTGTGAGGGCGAGGGTGGTGAGGTCCAGGCAGGCGCAGATGAGGGCCAGGGCGGGGATGGGGCTGTGAAGCTTGGTCTCGTTGGAGAGGTCGATGCCGAGGATTCTGCCGATGGTTGAGATCCAGAGTTTTGTGGCCAGCGCGTCGTGGGGACCCTGGGGGCGATACAAAGCTGGGGGGGCGAGGTCAAGGGACTTGACTCGGGAGGCGAGGGATCGGTTGTTATAGAGAACGGGGAGGAGGCGTTTGTTGATGCGAAAGCTTCCTCCAAGGCTGCTGCCGGGTTGGGAATAGTCGCGGATGTGACGGTAGAGGACAGGGGTGGCGGCGTGGTTGAGGGAGCGGCAGGTTATTGCCAGATGCGCCAGGCTGGCGGTGTCTCTGATGTGGTTGTGGCCGACGACTGTCTCGCAGATAGCCGTGATGGGCTTTTCAGGAAGAGCAGTTAAAAAGCAGAGGGCAGGAGGAGGTCTGGTGGCCGGGCCAATGGCTTCGGCGACATGGAAAGGGCCGTAAACAATGTTATCGAGCCCGCCCATTCTGGCTATTTTCGTGCCATAAGGCTGATAGAAAGATGCCTATCTTAAGTGTGGGTGACGCCGTCAACCGTTGATGCCTCGGCCTTCGTGGTCGCCGTTGGCGTTTACTAGTGGTCCTTGCCTCGGTGCCCCCATTATGGAGCGAAGTTGCTTCTCAGTTTGAACTCTGGGAAGCTGCGGAGGGGTAAAGGTTGGGACTCTTGTTCTATGGTAGGTTTTATGGAGCCTGGAGGGGGGGCTCCCTCTCACAAGCGCTTGCCTTTGATCTTATCCTCACAGAGACGTCTGATGTTTTCCCTCGGCGCACCCCTGGTAACTTGCGGAGCTTTTGGGCGAGAATTGACTTGCAACACCATTCTGGCTGGTGCCTTCAGGGCCAGCTACCGAGATCCCAATCGGAACTCAGGTGTTGCAGGCGATCTCTGTATCTCAAAACGTTGGGACATGACATGAGGGTGCTGCTTGGGTAAAGGTACTACAAGAGGTGCACGCGTCAACTTGACAACTAACCTCCTGTAACCGAAAGACTATGCCTTCACAACCGACATGGGAGAGTACGGGTAGATGGAACATAATATCATGAAATGGGCAATATGTACGAATAGAAGTATATACACGAATTGCGGCCCGCCTCCGCCACTCAAGTCTGACAGTCCTCTCTGCCTCCCTCTGCTTCCTCATTCCTCACCACCATTCAACCTCTACTGCAGCACATTGTCAGGTAACTCTCCGAAGAGAGCTCAGCCAGCGCGAGCAAGGCCCGCTATTTAGAGGCACTGAGAGTACCAGTCGTTCTGGTACGTGCAGGTCGAGCCGGAAACGCAGCACTTGGGGCCGGTCCACTGTGATGACGTTGTCAGTAACATTATCCTTGTAACATCAATCTCGAAGGAAGAGAAGAACACTCACCCCATTGCCGGCGCACTGTCCCCACTTGGCGGAGCACTGTTGTAAAGGAAATTTGTTAGCACACATCATCGCCATCGGTGAAGAGATAGAGGCGGGAAGAAACAAAAGCTTACCGAGCCGGAGCCGGTGCTGGCAGCGGTGGAGGTGGCGGCCTTGGTAGAGGTGGTGCTGGTGGGGGTAGAGGCCTTGCTGGTGGTGGTGGGGTTGGTGGTGCCGCCGGAGGCGCTGCCCTCGCTGACGGTGATGTCGGCCGAGCCGCTGGACTGGTAGCCCTCGGTGGCGACGATCTGGTAGTCGTGGCTGCCGAGCTTCAGGCCGAGCGACGCCCAGGCGTTGAAGTGGTTGGCCGTGTTGACCGAGCCGCTGCTGCGGTGCGTCTGGCGGACGGACCAGTACTGCTGGAAGGTCGAGGTGCCCTCAATCGACGGCTGGTTGGTGCGCGTCGTCTGGTAGATGTCGTACACCGAGCCGTCGGACGTGACGCTGCCGAGCTTGGTGGCGCCCGTGGAGGGGTTGTAGGTGCCGAAGTTCTCGACGATGTAGTACTCGATCAAGGGGCTCTTGGTCCAGCCGTAGACCGACAGGTACGAGTTGCCATTGGGGCTGTAGGTACCGGAGTAGTTGATAACACTGGGCGCGTCGCGCGTTAGTAAAAACGCCGTAGGGCTGTGAAGTTGTTCTCGTCTTACCGAGCAGCACCCGGGTTCCAGCCCTTGCCACCGACCCAGTTGCCAGCGTTGCCGGACCACGTGACGGCGTACTCGCCGGCGGCCTTGTTGGTGTACTGGATGGAGCCGGCACCGTCGGTCCAGAAGGAGAAGTAGAAGCCGTTGTTGGTGCCCGTCTGGCTGCTGGTGAGGGTCTGGCGCTTCAGAGACATGCCGGGCTGCTCGCTCGGGGCGGCGACGGCCACGACGGCCGCCGAGGCAGCAAAGAGGAGGGACGAGAAGGCGACCATTTTGAACGGCTGGAAGTGATGTGAGGTGGATGGTGAGGTGTCTTGTTGGTGAGGAAGTGAGTGGTGAGTGGTCGGGTAGAAGTGGGCGTCGAAGGGAGGGTCCTGGACACTTATATACAGCCTTCCAACTTCAACCTCCACCATGTCGCCGCATCTGGCCGCGTCTGGCGTCAACGGTTATTTCTCCAACTGCTATTCTTGGCCTAGCTCTCGATCCTCAGCTCGATTCCAAGCCAAAGCTGGGGTAAACCAGTGTCGGAGTTGATCGGCCGGACTCTGCCGACCCCATCCCACGTGCAACCTTGCTGGGTTCCTGCCCCTGTGTGCTGTGGAGAAGCTTTCTTGTGTGTCAATGCTATTCCGGGGTTCCCGTTCCTGGAAGCTACCCCGACTTGCAAGCCATTGGCCATGGAACCCGAACAGCGCGTCGAGAAACACTCGAGCCATTCATGCCCAACCAGGATCAATGTCGTCAGCGCCACACCCTCGGTCCGTATGGTCCGCCGCCACTCCACTCCTAGCCTGGTCCTAGCCCAGAAATGAGAAAGGGGCTGCCAGCCTTGCCAAAACACTGCGGCAGGAGCCCGATCGGCGGGAGCTCGCCGGCCAAGCGAGAGCAGGGGGCGAACTGCCGATTCAACCGACGGCTAAACTGCGCTTGATGCGACCCATGGGCGCCGTTGCAACCTCTGAGGATTTGTTTCATGGCCTCGCGTTAGCGTTAGGCGCCGGGCTCACCACGTGCTCGGATTGGGGGCTCCGGCGCACGAACCTTTACGCGTCACGGACTCACGGCCGCTCCGAGAGGGGAAATAAGAAGCGCAAGGCGCAGCACTGGGCATTTATGCCGCTTTATCAAAGAGGTTTGGACAACGGGGCCAGCGCTTCCCTTGCGGGGACAGGCCACTGGCAGGTAAGGGACCTGTATCATGCAGGAAGTTTTTGTTCTTCTTGGAAACGTCCAGAAATCCGGGGTACGAGAGCCGCATGCGGCAGCGGCAGCAAAACCCGGGGAACGTGACGCGGCGTCGTTCAAGCTGCAACGCCCATTTAGCCTATAAAACGCCTCCCCCAAGAACCGGGATACCGAGTAGCATTTAGTCGCGAGGTCACCTTCGCAAAAACCGCGAGGTCACCTTCGCGAAAACAGGCTGATATCGCCAAGCGACGTTGACCTTAGCGGCCGTCTTGACCCTCGGGAGGAACCGACGCGGCGATGCCAACTGAGATGCTGTGCTCTCGGCGGCCGAGCCGCTGAGCCGCCAAGGAGCCAAGCTGTCCGAGACTTTGACTGGCTGTCATTCGCATCTCTCGCACGAGCATTTCGTGCTTCTCACGTAGCCGACGAAGGGGTGCCCGGAACGTGGTGCTCCGATCTGTCCATTCCTTCGCTTTTGCCGATGGAATCAGGTGTTGGGAGCCATCACAACCTCGCAAGGATAATCACAACTGGGAAAAGTGACGACTCGCAACCAACCTGCCGGTTGCGTGTGAACCGAATCCCGCAGATGTTGTGCAACGGTCTGCTGAATCCAACGCCACATAGACTGCAGTCCAACGACGACCTGCACCAGTTACCCGGTGAACCCGCCGGTTCCGTATGAACCGAATCCCTGTGTTCCCGTCCAAGGGTATCCTGAATCCAACGCCGAAGCCAAAGTACAATCCAACGACAACTTGCAGTGAGCCAAATCCATGTCCAACCGCATGCTGAATCCAAGGTCCTGCCCAACCACCACGCCGAAAATCCAACACAGAACCCCAACCCACCACCTCACATCCCAAATTTCTCCCTCAGAAACCTCCTCACCTGCGCATTCCCCCCCTTCCCCACCGCCAACCCCTGCGCATCCCCCTCCACCCTCAACCCAAGCAACGACGTCGCCCTCGACAGCGCAACATACACCTGCCCCTCCTCAAACGCGCGCGACAGGTCGACGACCACGCGGTCCAGCGTCATGCCCTGCGCCTTGTGGATGCTCAGCGCCCACGCGGCGGCCAGCGGCACCTGCGTGCGGCAGAGCAGCGAGTAGGGCCCGCGGTCGCCCAGCTCGTGCACCTGGCACTCCGGGAAGATGGTGCGCGTCGCGCCGTTGAGGAAGCGCACGACGGGCCAGAAGAGCTTGCGCTCGCGGTTGGTCTGGGGGTCGCGGAGCTGCTGCTCGGCGAATTTCTTGACGTGGGATTCTTTGATGGTCGCGTAGCCTGAGGTGGCGTCGGAGCCGCGCTCGACGAGTTTGGGGAGCTTGGCGGGGTCGTAGGGCTCGAAGCCCGCGATGATGCCTTGGCTGCCGTTGCAGAAGCCTGCTGCGAGGTCGAGGTTGACGAGGAGCACGACAAGCATGCCGATCTTGAGCTCGATGCGTCGGTCGAAGCGGTGGTCGTCCAGGGCGCGGAGGGAGCCATCCGCGTTGCGTTGGCTTTTGTATTCGAGGTTTGGATGGCGCTCGGCGTCCCAGTGGAAGTCGTCGAAGGAGCGGTAGGGGTGGGGCGGGGTTTTGAGGCGGGCGAAGGCTTCTTCGTTGGTGCGGCGGACCTCGTCCCGCGTGGAGAAGAGCTTGATGGCGTTGGCGGTTACTGAGCGGTGTGTCATGAGCAAGTCGACTTCGTCTTTGGTAAAGGGGATGCCGAGGCGGCATTTCTGGAGCATCGAGATGAACTGGACGTCACTCTGTCGGTGGATCGACTTGAGATGGACGTGGACGAAGTTGCACTCGTCCCAGGCGGCGCTGCGGAACGCCCACTTGTCGCTGTCGTTGTATTGCCGCTTGCAGCGCGCGCGCAGACAGCGGTGTATTGTGTCCTCCTTTTCGTCTGTGGATACGAGCTCGCTGCCACAAGTGATGCAGTGTTGGAAGGGCTTGACCGGTGGCAGCTGGCAGAAGTCGCCGGTGACGATGACTTGGACACCCCCGAACGGACGGGAGTTGACGCGACCACTTTTCATGACTGCGTTCAGCCTCTCGAAATGCAGATTCTCCACCATGCTGATCTCGTCGATAATGAGGGTGTCAGTTTCCATGAAACGCTGGCGTGCAGTTCTGCCATACGCGGCCCGCTCCAAATTTTCAAGCGTTCGCTTGTGATGATCGGGCGTCCAGCCGGCGAAGGTCCAGGTTGTTGTACCGTTGATGGCCAGGGCGACCTTGCCCGTGGGCGCCACGACTCGGACTGTCCTCCCCATGTTCATCAGGCGCGTCCTGATGGCATGCAGGACGGTGGACTTGCCACACCCCGCGGATCCGGTGTAGAAGATGTTGCGGCCGCTGGCTGCGAGGTCAACCAACTCCATCTGTTCGGGGCAGAGAACGGGCTCCGTGCGTGGCTTTGGCTGTGGCGGCGCACCTGGCAATTCCGGTGCTGCGGCAGCTACGCCTTCAGACGGTGCCTGGCCAAGAGGTAAAAGGACAGGTGGTGGCAGCGGCTCGACGTAGGGAGGTTCATACGTGCGGGTTCCAGGCTCGAGTTTCTTCTGGCCGAGCACGAGTTGTGTGTATTCTCTCCTGTTCCAGGCCAACTGCAGGAGGAGGTCCACTGGCAGGGCGGAAGTCTGGGCATTCTTGTCGTCGAAGGGACAGGCATCGAGCTGTCGTTGACAGTCCCAGTACTCGCGGGCCACCGCGAGGGCAGCATCGGAGAGGGGGCGTTCCAAATGGTCGGCAAGCTTGGGTGCGTCGGATTGATGCACCGTAGCCGGCCTCGGAAGAGCGGCTTGCGCTGATGCGGGATCCTCGGCGTTCTTTGCTTCGTTGGCCTTCTCGTTGTCTTTTTCATTGTGGTACACGTTGTGGTGTTCATTGTCGTATTCGTTGTCATCCTCGTCGACATCCTCGCTGTTGCCCTGGCCGTCGTCCTCGCCGTCGTCTTCGTTGTCATCCTTGTTGTCGTCCTCGGTATCATCATCGCTGAGCAGGATGACGGGCACAGTCGTTGGTATTGTTCTTGTATTGGTCGGAATCTCGGTCTTTAGCCGTTTCGGTGCGCCAACGAAACCAGGTCTGCTGCTGGTGTTGCCGTCTGGGGCTTCCCGCTTGAGGATCGCATTGCCTGTGCCCTCTCTCGGGACCCACGGCCGTGCCTCATCAAATCTGTCGGTCACGGGTGGACGTGGCCCATTCCCGCCGGCCCATTCCTCGGATTTTACAGGGCGTGCCGGCATTGAAATGAGTGCACCGCAAGATGGTGGGTTGCATGCGCGTGGATGTCGCGTCGCGTCTTGCCGTTGGGAGACGCGTAAATTAGGCAGGCAACCCCTCCTCTAGGCTCTGAAGTTTTGTTGATTTTGTGTTGATTGCCCCACCAACCGCCAACAGGCTCCCACCAACAAAACAACAAGCTTCGCCCACCAACAGCCAGATATCACGCGCATGCTGTCGCGCTCGGCGAAACTGGCCCGGACCGCCTCAGTTACTCTCAAACTCAAGGCTTTGCCCAGTTTCTCACATGGCACCAATCTTGTATCGATGGATTCCAGTCATTCCTGGCAATGCACAGCCGACACGACGGCGAGGATGCAAGGGCAGATGTGATGCGCTCGGAAGATTGATGGCCCGCCGGGCGAATGAACGTCTTGCATTGCAATAGCGAGGTATTGGACAAATGGAACATCGGGCGCCTGCATGGGGATCAGGCTCTCAGCTCTCAGTCTCAGCCTCACGCCGATTCCAACCCGAAACCACTGCATACACCCGGGCGGACCATCTCCGTCTTGCCTTCTCACGGAACCAGCTCGCCATCCTCAAGCAACATGTCGAGCAGCTCCAAGTCTGCTGTGTCGCCCAGTGTGGGCGGAGGCGCTTTTCCGCGCGACACATCTCCGCCCCGTCCTGACGACCCCTGTACCATCTGCGACGGGTCTCTCCCACCAAACCCTCGACTGTGCGGTGACTGCCAGTCATGGGACAATTTCACCCATCTGACTCAGTGCGGCGCTCGCCAACACGCACAGCTCGATCCCTCCATCTTCACAGCTCCCCGTGAAACCGACAAGGCCGACAGGGGGATGCGAGACGACTTCCCTCACACAATAAAAGACCTTACCTACCAAAACCTCGACGAGATACAGTCTAGTCGGCAGTGCATGGTGTGCCGTATGAAGGGCGACTTTTTCCAGGAGCTCGTGCGGGACACGTTGAGCACGCAAAATCCAAAATTTGCTACCTGGAAGCCCTGCGCTGTCACGGACGTTGAGCCCGGAGTGGACGAATCCCTGACTCGAGTCTATCCATGCCTTCTGCCCGGCGCCATTCTATCCAACGAGGATAGAGCCGCATCGTACACACCTGTCGTTCTTAGGCTAGTGCTTCGATACAAAGGCGCCGGCTGTAGCTTGGACAGCGTTCGGGTAGGTACCCCACAGCCTATTCCCTCTCGAACCTGGCTAGATGGCTGAATAATTGCTATGAGCGCCATGGGGAGCAGTGCAATGCTCTAGCCGCTGTGGTTGAGGCTGTAGTGCCGTCTGGATTTCGCCTGGTCGACACCAGTCTGAACAGCATCGTCGAACGTGCGGGGCAAGTGGACTACGTCGCCCTGACTTACTGCTGGTCGGATGGCACGGGGAAAACACCACACCCGAGTCTTCAGCTCAAGCTCCACAATGTGAATCAGCTTTCGCAGGAGAATGGCTTGGATGTCAGCAAGTTGCCTCCGGTCCTCGCAGACGCGATCCAGATGTGCAGAGACTTTGGCAAGCGATACCTGTGGATCGATCAACTCTGTATCATCCAGGACGATCCGGCCTCCAAGTTTTCACAGATCGCGGCCATGGACCGCATTTACAAAATGGCCGACTTTACAATCGTCGCCTTGGGCTCTTCACCGGGACTGCCAGGGGTATCCTCTCGGCCGCGCGACACCACCTTGAGCGCCGTTCACGGACTGTGGGACGGAGGGTTTCGGCCGGGGTCGTTCAGCGAGGCATATTTTCCAATCGCCGACTGGGCCATCGGTCGCTCTCGATGGAACACCAGAGGCTGGACTTTCCAAGAGCGCAAGCTGTCTCGAAGGCTCGTTCTGATTGACCGGCAGCACGCTTACTTTAGCTGCTTCCAGGGCTCTTTCTGGGAGCACGACTTGCGAGCCTTCAACACCAGGCATGATGACCTGGGGCGCGTGCCATTCGGTACCTTAGGGAGCATCCACGTCACCTCGGAATCGTTTTCGAAGTATGCTCGCATCGCCGTTGAGTATTCGAAACGCCAACTGTCGTTCCGGAGCGATGTCCTAAATGCTTTTACCGGGGTCGGTACGACACTGTCGTCGTTATATCACACCTCCCTGCTATACGGACTCCTTGAGCGGTATCTGTTTCAATCCTTGCTTTGGAAGCCCGACGACTTCACGCGGTCCCAAGTGAGGGACGACAACCTGGACATTCCAAGTTGGAGTTGGGCAGCCTGGGACGGGGCCGTCGACTACGGATTCACTGACTCTCTCGAGTTCCGGAAGCCAGAAGGTTCCTTCGGTGAATATGCGACGGACTCCTTCAAGCCATGGCATGGGGATGAAGTCGGCAGTTTGGTTACCTTCTTCTACTCGGACCATTCCAGGATCGTCCGACGGGTGAACGAAGGTCGTTGGTGGTTCACAGGCGAGGAGATAGACGATGATGAATTTGCAGAGCGGCTGGAAGAGTGGAGGCAGTGGCGAGCCGGTGAAACTTACGACAATCATGGCCTCATAGCCACTGACGCCTGGGACCGATGCTGTCACAGCCCCGTTGAGGCACTACGTCATGTCGAACTTGACCTCGAGGCACATGCAAAAGCAGCAGCCACCGCGGGGTGTTTGGCCTTCACCACAACCTGCGCGCATCTGACACTTCGACCGACGATGCACAATCACGATCTATCATCACTTGCAGTGTACTTTGACATGTACACCACCCCGTCTGATAACACCCCTGCTGTGTTTGTGGGGCAAACCATGCTCATGCAAAGAAACTGGGCGCAACGGACATTCGACTTGGGTCGAAGCTATTGTGTGATTGTTCTAGCAGCAGGAGAAGCCAGCAAGGCATCAGAAAGGAGCCACGCGTGGGAGAAGCTCGCAAGCGGGCCAAATTTGCGGATTGGTCTCTACGTCATGATCACTGAGCAGACGGACGGCGTGATGTACCGTTTGGCCATCGGCGTCGCCGACGTGTTGGCATGGAACGCGGCAAACCCTACGTGGCAGTCAGTTGTCCTAGCATAGGGGGGACTCTCCTGAGATCATTGAGAACGGCGGTGAGGAAGGTTCTCGACATTTTAACTTAAGTAGGTCGCTGCATGGATACTTCTGTACCACAGATGTGTACCTACATACGGTAGGTATCTTAGAGTACATATGGTAGCCATTCCAGGCTTCGAACGTTTTGCCTCCCATGTCAAATCTTCATAAGCTTGCACAAGAACTCTAAAGCCCTGTTCTCGCATTACAAGCCGCCCTCCCCCCTTGGTGGCAGCACTCGGCAAACCCTCCCGGCTTTTTCGTATACTTGGAGCTAGGTTTCGACTCTGAGCCCTGGATCCATTTCTTTGACTGGATACTGTAGTAACCCCATCCCACCTTTTGGCCACAGACGTAGGTGGGATAATTGCCAGCGCCGCTGCAATCGTTGTTGTTGGAGCACCAGTAGACCATGGCGGCCTGGGAGGTGCCCAGAAGGAAGAAGAAGGTGGCAGCCGCAAGCTTCATGTCTGTGGAACAACATCAGCGGGAACTGTATATTTTGATTCCCCGAGTACCTGTAGCACAGGCTAGGAACCATACCTAGAGAGTTCGCGGCGACTGAGTTCAACGAGATTTCTTGATGAGACGAACTAAAACCCTCCAGCGACAGAGGACAAAAAGGCACACGTTTTTCACTTCTGCCGGAGTCCTCCCGAGTCGTGTCTCTCACAGCCCATTTCAGCCGAGAATGTGTCCGTCTTACCTCCGTTGTGTACCAGCAGTTTCGGATGCTCTTGCCAGGCTGGGTCAAATATCTCCCAGAATGGAATGGGTTGGGATCCTTCGGCTTGATGATGGCCCGAGCATGGACATAGAGCGATCCACATGATAGTGGTATTCTGTGAGCGCTAGGAACGGACGTATGGCCATCATTGTCCCCATGCCAGTTCTTTTAGCAGATGGAGAACACCGGTTGTTGCCAACTTGCCCTCATTGTCACTACCCTCACCTTCCAGCTTCGCCCGGACAGTCTTCCACACCTCAGCGAGTACAGGTCTGTCCGTGGCCCCACCAAGGTTCATCTGACCGATTGTCAGTATTCTTGCCGCTTTCTGACTCCTACCCCTAGTGCTTACTAGGGACGGCACAATTGCCCACCGATACAGCACAGTCCCATCATTCTTGACGGCGAGGAGGGCCGGTTGGGCGAGCCCATGCTGGTATCCTCGAAGTCGGTACAGCTGTGAGTCGGTGACGGCTATGTCAAGGAGGCCCTTGGCCTTGAGGTCCTTTGCAAGGACATTCTCCGGGTCGACGATGATGATGTCGGTCAGTCCTGTTGAGGCTCGAACCTTCTCAACGTGCTCTGGTATCTCGGCTGTAACAGCAAGGATCGTTCCTCCGGCATTCTTGATCTCCTCGGAAATGGCTACAAGTTCTTTCAGGTGGCTAATGCAAAACGGACACCAGTGGCCGCGGTAGTCTAGTTGTATTGGGAATAAGCCACGGTATTGCCCAGAGCGGTGGCTACAGTAAGAGGGAGCAGCTTACAGATCAGAAAAACGAACGACGTGGACCCAAGAAGGGTTTCAAATTGCCGCACAGGGTTTGGCTCGTTATCAATAAGTGACATAGTGGCCGACGGTTCAGGTGGATGGACAGTCTTCTGGGAGAAGTTCCCAACACGGGGACGATGCAAATAGCCCAGATAAATGTCATGAAATTGGTACGTGAAACTCCCACTTTCCAGTACTCGGCGTCCGAGAAACGCCAAGGGTGCAAATTGAAGTATTGTAATCATCTCGGCCTAATGCGTCTCCGAATGTCACATATTCAGGGGCGCTTGGCATCGGGGCAGCGTCATGCATGGGAGTTTTGGCGAGGGGGTAGTGGCTAAGATAAGTGAAGTACTCGCCTCCTGATTCTACACTAGCGACAGTTTTGGTACCTGTATGTTGACTGGCCATGATCTGGGAGTCTGCTTAATGGCTGATGATTGCAGGGTATTATATCCGCAAACTCACGACATCGAAACAAGGTCGACGTCAATGGCATCGTCAACGGCGTCATCAACCCTACCTATAGTAACGAGTATTGTCAACTTGGAACGCTATCATCCCATCGTCAACATCCTCATCAACAGCGTCGTCAACAGCGACGTCAACGAGATTGCCAACAGCATCGTCAACGGTATCGTCAATAAGCATAGTCATCGATATTCTCAATGATCATAGGTAGTGATCGACATGGTCAACGACATGGTCAACAACATGGTCAACGACACGGTCAACACCGTTAACATTGTCAACGGCGTGGTCGACGGCATTGTCCACGGAATCGATACATTTATTGCTAACGGTATGACAATACGCGTAGCAGGTTCATGATCTGGTAGGTCCAGAAGCATCTGTGAGCAAGACCCCCGGTCTTTACCGCGCACTGAGCTCATCCCTCCCAAACCCTCCCTCTCCCCCGTCGACTCCATTGGTGGCCACCACCAGCCCCCGACCGCTTCCTCTCCTCATATAACTTCGCACTCAATTGCTTGTACAACCACCCATTCTGCCCATGATACCGTATCCCATGATCCGAATCGGCGAAGAACGTCACCTTCAACTTCTCCGGCCCAACTCCGCCCCCCATCAACAACCCTCCCAAAACCGCCGAGTTTTGAAAATGCACATTATCATCCCCCGTCCCATGTTGCACCAAAAAGCCCCCTCGCAGCCCCTTAAACCCTTCCACCGCCTTGACTGCCGACTTTTCATACCCCGCCTGATTATCCCCAACCAGCTTCAAATACCTTTCCGTATATATACTATCATAAAACCTCCAATCCGCCACCGGCGCCGTCGCAATCCCAAACGCCACAACCCGTCCACCAGCCCCCTGAGCCTCCACAACCTTAGCAGCAAGATACCCCCCATAACTCCACCCCCAAATCCCCACCCTCTCGCCGTCCACCCAATCATACCTCTCCACCAACCACTGCGCCGCCCACAACTGGTCCTCCGCCTCCAGCTCCCCGAGCCGGCGCGCCACTTGGGCGCGGAAGGCGCGGCCGCGGAAGCCGGTGCCGCGGTTGTCGACTGTGAGGGTGATGTATTCGAGGTCGGGGTCTGAGGCGATGTAAGAGGTGAAAGTGAGGGACTGGAAGGCTTTGGTGACGGTTTGGGAGCCCGGTCCGCCGTAGGGGGTCAGGAGGAGGGGGTATTTCTTGGTGGGGGTGAAGGTGGCTGGGAGGCGGAGCATGGCTGTTAGGGGGACGCCGTCGAGGCCTGGGATGGTGAGGTAGGTGATGTTGGGGAGTCGGTAGGTTTGCAGGGCGGTGTGGAGGGCGGTGTTGGCGTTGATGGTGCGGATGGCTGGGGAGGGGGGGTTAGTCAGGGCGTGGAGGTCTTGATAGGGCACGTCCGGGCCCGCGTAGCGCAGGATGTAGTACCCGCCGGAGGAGGAGAAGGAGGCGGACCAGACGGCTGGGGTGGAGGGGTCCACGAGGGGGGTTTTGACGCCGGTGGCGTAGGATACGGAGTAGACGTGGCGTTCGGTGGGGTCCCGCTCGCTGGAGGTGTAGTGGATGAGTTGGCGGGCGGTGTCGACTTTGAGGATGGAGTCGACTTCCCAGGGGCCGGAAGTTAGCGTGATATTGGCGCCGCCATCGAGTGGGAAGAGGTACAAGTGGTTCCAACCCGACGCGTCGGATACGTCGAGGTAGTACCTGGCTCCGGAGGTCGCGCTGGGGTCGGCGTCCCCGCTGGATTCGCGACTGACTGGGCCGATGTAGGTGATGACCAAGTTGTTGTCAAGCCAGCCGTCCGATCCGTCCCGCTCCCGAGAAACGGTCGATTTCCTGGTTTCGATGTCGACGACCACGAGTTTTTCGCGGTCTTGCACCCGGTTGTACGCCCGGTAGATGAGTTTGTCATGATCATCTGTCGCCCATGCGACCTCCCCAATGATCAAATCGTCCGCTGGCCAGGCATCAACTGCAACAGGAGATAGTGTCTTCGCTTTGACGTCGAACAGGTTCAGCGACACAGTGGGATTCTTGGTCCCGACCTTTGGATACCGCAGTTTGAGCTCGCGTGGGTAGGGAGGCGGCACTTCTTTGTTGTCCAAGTAGTATGGAATGGTGAACGTTTCGACGCCTGTCTCGTTGAAGCTGAGGAAAGCAATGTACTGGCCGTCTGGGGAAAACCAAAGCGCGTTGTTGGAGCTGAAGACTTCCTCCTCATAGACCCAGTCCGGAACAGCGTTGAACATGTCAGGGCCGCCATTGTCAGTGATCTGGCTGGTCGTTCCCTGATCCCAGAGAAAGAAGTCATTTCCCTGGACAAAGGCGATCTGCGACGACGACGTTGGGTGCCAGGTGGCATATTGAATGTCACCCCTGGAGTCCTTGACCAGTGATTCTGTTTCTCCTGTCGCCACATTCTGTACCAGGTAATCGGCAAAATACGAATGGCGGTACTGCTTGGTGTAGTTGACAGCCCAAAGTATCCTGGACTGGTCGGGCGAGATCTCGTAGTCAAAGTATCCGGCAGGGATTTTGCCAGCCGACAGAAATGTGGTTTTGTTCCCGCTGGCCACGTTCTCAAATGCAAAAGATCCGTCCTCGTCGTTTGTTATGAAGTCGCCGTCTTGGCCCGACTTGACCCATGTGACGGATGTGGTAGAAACAGCCAGCTCACCGGGACTGCCTGTGGTGATGTTGTATGTTAACAGCTTGGAGCCGTTTCCGGTTGGTTGATGAGGGAACCGGGGCGGCTCGATAGCAGCCACCAACGCCGCAAGGACGCCGAGGGAGATGACACGCCGCATCACAACTCAGGATTGTCTCGGAATTTAGTTCGGAGCTGGCGGCTGTTAGGAAGTTGGGAGGGGAACAGAGACACGACATCGCGAGTGACATGACGCGAACAGACAGATGTCAAGCTCACCTTTATGATGGTACAATTTCAGTGGCCTGCCCGATTGGCAGCTGGGCAATTCACCCGGGGACGGCAGGTCAAAGCACGTACACGATGTAGCTTGCCATTGCCAATGACTGCAGTAATACAGCAGCTGCCCGAAGTGGAAGGTCGTCAGGGGTACAGTATTATCTGCGTGGATCTGCCAAGATGAAGCCTCCAGCATCGTAGGCGGGGTGAAGAGAGTTAATTACATACTTGCGAACGGAATTTGTGTGCCCTCTCTTTGGCTGGCTAACATTGTTGCCCTCGTTGATGAGAAGCAGATTTCCTTCGTATACGATATCCCTGGCGCCGTCAAGACTCACCTAGGCAAGGTCGTTAAGACGGTGCAGATGGCGGTCCCGACGGCCGTGCTCAACGTGATAGACCCCTTATCAACCATTCCGCTTTACGAGGCCGGCGAGCGCTAGTTCTTCTTTGCCACGAGCGCGCGGAGGGAACCGCGCGCCGCGGCCACGAGTGAGGGCAGCGGTGCGGCCGCGAGTGAGGGCAGCGGTGCGGCCGCCGGCGTGCCTCTGGCGCCAGGTGGCGACTAAGCCCGGTAGCACCAACGGAAAGCCCGGTAGCGGAGTCTATTCAATCAACATCGAGGACCGGGGCGCAAAACCCAAGGTAGAGCGGCTGCTCATGAAGTATCGCAAGAATGGGGCGCTGCAGAATGTGTGGGAACACACCTACTGAGGACGAGTTCACCCGGGTTCCCAGGGTGACTTCCGTGTGAGATGACTGCTTTTGAGGCTGAGCCTGGTGTCCTGCAGAGTGTGGCGAGAAGCAGACAGCACGGTAGTGCGATGAGAAAAGGCGGGAGGTGGCTGGGGATAGCCACCGCCCACCAGTGGAATCGACCGGACGGAGGAGGGTTTAAGGGGGTGAGCTTGGGGTGGAAGGAAAGCAGAAGAATGGTTTGTGGCACCGCTACGAAACGAGTCAGTTTAAACAGGACACAAACATATAAATCAATGGAACTAACATGAAGTAGTGAGCTATCATACATATTGGAGGCGAGTTGTAAAATATCCGTCACCGCTGTCCACCAGCACAAGTTCCTGACAGACCCCCAATCCCGAGCACGCTAGCACAAAAGTCGAAACCCAAATGCGTATGAAATATTATGAAGCAGTAGCTATTCTTCAGAACCTTCGGGACAGGAGCCCTTGGAACAGGACCCTTTGGGACAGGAGGCTTCGAGACAAGCGCCTTCGGGACAGGAG
>FTCU01002860.1_pt1 | contig 16198 bp, 12 predicted proteins | sample 1639521 | NCBI WGS metagenome assembly FTCU01 (sample SAMEA3914864, study PRJEB12502) | metagenome | biome: forest; material: soil | place: USA | collected 2012-03-12 | depth 0.3 m
ACAGAGACGCGTGCGCGGCGTTGTAGCAACTGCAGCGAGCTAGGCCACAATGCTCGCACTTGTTAGATAGTAGTGGAAACGTCTGAGGAAGAGGATTCCGAGTAGTTTCATTGTTTTGAACTGTATTAGTAGAATTGATGGACATTTAGTTGAGAGGGTGCGATTTTGTGGAGCTTTCGGTGATATGGAGCTTTCGGTGATAAACCACGTTATTCCTTTTAAAAAATCCATTTTGAATGAAGTTCATTTTTGAAGGCTAGGATCATTTTCACTAAAAAGCATTTTGTATAGGGACTCCTTAGGTGCTCATCTCCCAGGGATGACATTTCGTACCCACAAAACGCTCATGGTGACCGTTTCAAAACCCCCCGCCCTCGCGCTATGGTAGGTAGGTCGGCTGCAAGAGAACGGGATCTGGATTTAGGTTAGGGTTGGACGGGAAGAAATGGAGACTTAGCCCAGAGACGCTTAAACCGAGCCCAGGGTTAGGGTAGTAGGTGCACGAAGCTGCTCTGCGTCACTGCTCGCATGAACCCCGAGCTTCTCAGGCACGCCTGGCGCAGGGTTACCCCACCAAGCACCACCATGTCCCGCCGCTGCAGTGGGAGCAGCAGGCGGCAAGCTGCCAACTCCGTGTTTCGAAGCCTTGACCCTGCGGAGCACGCTGCGAGAGCTTCCATGCCAACCCCTTTTGCTTGTCCTGACTACGTGCTCTCCGTATTCGTCTCCCGATCGATAGATCGATATTCCCCTCCGTTTCTGGGATAGTTTCCGAAAGCCTGCGTCTGGACTCACCCCTCACCGCCGGCGCCCGCCATGGACGGCCCCTCCATCATCAAGGAGCAAGCCAACGGTCTGTCCGTCTAGCCTGACTCCCGCCCACGCCTTTTGCTGACTGTCTGTCAACTCCAGCGATCATCGACGCCATCCGGAGAACTGCCCAGAACGACGTGAGCCGACCCTCCCTCCGCCGCGCTGGAGAGCCCGCCTCTGACCGCCGCCCTGTCGCGTGCCTTGTAGTGGAAAGTCCTGGTCGTCGACGAAACCGCCAAGAAGATCATCGACAGTTCCGTCAACGAAGATGACATCCTCAACCACAATATCGCCAGTATGCTTGCCCGCCCCTGAAACCGTCGCTCAGCAGCACTAAATGGGACCCAGATATCGAGCGCATCGAGGAGCGCAGGGCCTTGAACCCGGATATGGACGCCATCTACATCCTCTCGCCCCAACCACACATCGTCGACTGCCTTCTCGCCGACTTCGAGCGCCGCCGCTACCGGAGGGGTTTCATCATCTGGACTGCCTTGCTGCCCGATGCCTTACAACGCCGCCTGGACGGTGCCCGCAGGCACATGGGAGGTATGCATGGAACCTGGCTTGTCTTACGCTGCAAAAGGGGGACTGTCCTGCTCACTTGCTCCCGGTAGGACCTCCCGGCCTTCTCCTCGTCGACTTTTACCCCCGCGAGTCGCGCCTGATCACCTTCCGGGATCCTTCGAGCTTCCTCGTCTTGTATAACCCCACGTGCAACGACCTGGTGGCGCGCCACTTGCGGGAATTGGCTTCCAAGGTATGCTCTTACACCGCAATAAGGGGGAGAAGTGGAGTTGTTGTTTGCCTGAGCTGACAGACGGCCCTGCCTAGATCGCCTCAATCTGCATCACCCTACAAGAGATGCCCAAGATCCGGTACTACCAACCGCCCGCCCACCTCACACACGAGGCCGGCGTCATGTGCATGCACCTGGCTCGTTTCGTCCAGCAAGAGCTCGACGGCTACCAACAATGGGACCAGAAATTTCCGCCCCCGTCCCAGCGCCCTCAGTCCGTCCTCTTGATCACGGACCGATCAATGGACCTCATGGCCCCGCTGCTGCACGAATTTACCTACCAGGCCATGGCTCACGACTTGCTCCCCATCCAGGACCAAGAAAATGGCAAAGTGACCTTCCACATGACAGTCAACGAGAATGAGCCCGGTGCCGAAGAGGTGGACGCGGAGCTCATGGAAAAAGATACCGTCTGGGTCAACAACAGGCATCGCCACATGAAGGACACCATCGAAAAGCTTATGAGCGACTTTGATAAGTTCCTGGCATCAAACGCCAATTTCACAGGCAAGGATGCTAGTTCCACAACCCTGGGCGACATCAAAGATATGCTGGCAGGTTTGCCACAGTTTCAGGAGATGAAGCAAGCCTATTCGCTCCACCTAACCATGGCCCAAGAGTCCATGAACATTTTCCAAAAGTACAAACTCGCCGACATTGGCTCGGTCGAGCAAACCCTGGCGACAGGTCTGGATGAGGAGCATAAGAAACCAAAGAACATCCTCGACCAGGTCGTCCGCCTCCTGGACGACCCTGACGTCGCCCCGGCAGACCGCCTACGCCTGATCGCCATCTATGTGCTGTATCGCGACGGCATGATCGAACAAGACCTTAGCCGCCTTTTGTGGCACGCCTCACTGCAGCGATCGCGCGACAGCCTCGACCAGGCCGTCATCGAGAACCTCGAACTTCTCGGCGCCCGCCCCCTGAAGGAACTCAAGCAGCCCCGCCAGCCCGCTCCCCCCCTCTTCCCGCCGCCGCCCAAAAACGCAGCCCAAAACGAAGACGAATACGCTCTCTCGCGCTTCGAGCCCGCCGTGAAGACCATGCTCGAGCACCTCTGCGCAGGCGACCTCGACCCCGCCATCTTCCCCTACGTCATCCCCCCCGCCGACGCGGGCGCCGACTCGTCCTTCACCACCCAGGGCTCCCTCCGCGCGGCCGCCCCGCGCTGGGCCTCGGCCAACCGCCGCCAGGCCGAGAACCGCCAGCGCGTCATCGTCTTCGTCGCCGGCGGCGCCACCTACTCCGAGGCCCGCGCCTGCTACGAGGTCGCCGAGAAGCACAACCGCGACGTCTTCCTCGCCTCCTCCCACATGGCCAGCCCCAAGAAATTCATCGCCGACCTGCGCGTGCTCAAGACAGACCGCCGCCGCCTCAACCTGCCCATGGACCGACCCCCGCCCAAGGCCCCGGCACATTTATTCGAGCGCCCCGCCCCGCCGCCCCAGGCCCAGCCACCGCCGCGCCAGCCGGGCGCCCCTTCGGGCGGTAGCGGCGGCGTGCCGACCAAGGCCCTCGCTGGCATGACGCTGAGCAGCAGCGGCGGCAGCGGTCCGTCAGGCTCGTCGTCGACGTTGGTCACCCCCGGCAGCGCGGACCTGAGGCCGAGCACGAGCGGCTCGGACGCCGGTAAGCTCAAGAAAGATAAAGAGAAGAAGAAGAGGAATATCTTTGGGATGAAGAAGTAAAGTGGTGGTGGAATCATCAACACAGGATAAATATTAGTATATGGCTGCGATATACTTGTTGCCACGCTGCGTGTCTTCTTCTTTTCCCCTCGTCGTCGGGTTGGTTGGTTCTAGGGTTGGTTTGGTTTTGGTCTGATCAAGCATGGAGTTTCTGGTTTATGTTGTGCTGCGGGCGTGGTTGTTGGCGAGGGGTGTTTGGAGGGGGTTGATCCTGTGGGATCTTGCCATATTGTAGCATGGAATGTAAATGGATACTGCTGCCACTGTTGCACTCTACTGTACATCGTGTAGTCTTGTCAATGATATCGGATCATACCGTGAGTGTTTTCTGGCATTGTCTAGCATTTTAGAGACCAGAGACTACCTTTAGGGCTTGGCCCATCGTAGATGGCCTCCCCCCGCCACGACCCTACGCAAGCTCTTTATTTACTGTACACAATACATCGTCCTCCTTCATCACCCCACTGCCGGGGGTCCGTCCCTTGCGCTTCATGGCGGTGCCGCAGTATTTCAAGGCAGGCAGGAAAACTCAATGATTTATTTACCGCTCTCCCACTCGGGATTCTGCGATATCACGGTTAGTATCGGTCCGGTTGACCCATACGGTGATGGAGTTGAGGGGAAACATACCTTGCGCAGAATGACCAGCCCCTCGAGGGTGCTGCTCAGGCTGATGTATTCCTCGTCTTCGAGCTCGGCACGCTCGCCATACGCCAGCAACACCGGCGTGCTCTGCGTCTGCCAGCCGGTGATGGTCTTGGGGCGACCGGCCTGGCCGACGACATCGACTGCCTGACCGACGCGCACGTTGACCGTCAGCGGCTTGAGGTTCTCGTCCAATGTGACAAGGAAGCGCGGGTGCATGGCCGTGACGAGGAAGTAGAGGAGGTAGTGCGAGTTGGACGTGATGAACTGCTTCGAGTCGATCATGGCCACCAGCACGGCGAGCAGACCCGCAGCCGAAACGCGGGAGAGAATCTGGCGGTCAGTGTGGAAAGGGTTGATGGAGAGGGTGCCCTTGCCCATGTGCAGCAAGCCCTGGGCGATGCGGACCATGAAGAGGGATTCCTGGTCTCTGTGGTAGTAGCTGGCAAGCTGGCGCAGGAGCTGCGCCAACCTTGCGTTGTTGGTTCCGGCGCCCAGGAGGCCCATGGCAAAGATGGCGTTGATGGCAACGTCGTTATCATTATCGTGGCTGTACCGCGAGAGGGTGTCGTAAATCTTCATCTGTGGGTTGCTGGGGCTGATGAGACCCATGGCCAGGGGCACGGCGCGCCGAATGTTGGCTTCGCCGTAGTGCATCAGGTGGCCGAAATGGCGGAGGACCATGTCCTGGCCGACGTCCTCACCCATGGCAACCAGCCCGATACCGAGCACAGCGTAAGCCTGCAGCAGCTCGTCACCCTTCTTCTCGTCCGACTCCTCCATGTGCTCGTTGCAGAGGTGCAGAAGCTCCTGAATCTTGAGAACAGCGCCGGTGCCGGCCCAAGCACAGATTGAGGCAAGCACGGATGTGGGCTTTGCCATGGGATGCTCGACAACCTTGAGCGTCTCGAGGACAACGTCCACCTCCTCCTGACGGCCAAAGTAGAGCAGACCCAGGCCGAGGGCGAGGAAACGGGTCCACTTATCCGTGAGTTGGCTCTTGCGCTCCTCATCCAGCAGCGTCATGATAATAGCCTCGCCGGCCTCGGCGTGTGAAGACCCGACAAACACCAAACCGCAGGCCAGCGCGGCCATTGCCGAGACGCGCATCTCTTGGCTTGTGTCGGAAATGATGGGCAGGAGGAAGGAAAGGACCTCCTCCTTTTCGGAGCCTGCGTACGACAGGCCGAGGCCCATGATGGCAGCTATCCGGATCAGGGGGTTCTTGTGGTTGAGCTTGTCGTTATCGCCAAGGAGAGCCATGGCGGGCTCCGAGTCCAACCGAACGCCCGAGTTCATGATTCCTATCGCCAGATACGCACCGGCTTGGATCTGCTCCTCGTCGAGATATGTGTATTTGTCGACCTGATCCAAGCCATTCTCAATATCCCACATCAGCAAGGTGCCCAGCGAGGCCACGGTCGACATCATGCCTTCCTCCTTGGTCTTCCACACCCAGCTCTCCTTGTCCTTCTCGACCAGCATCATCTTGTCGTTTCCGAAGCCGGCGTTCACGAGGGAGTTGACGAAGGCAGCTGCCAGGTTGTTGCGGGCCGAATCGAAGTTGGTCAAGCCCGCTACTCGACTGCTCTCCAGATGGCTCTTGTAGATGTCCTCGGTGGTCTTGGGCTCCAGGATGTTGAGCTCCTTGCCCAGGGCCTTGAAATGCTCGGGCAGCTTGATGTTGCCGAGGCACTCGTAAATCTCTTCGTCCTCCGGAGTCTCCCTCGGGAGATCCAGCCAGATCCTCTGACGGGCAACAAGGAAGGCAAGCTGCTTCTTGAGAGCCGGGTCCGGCGCATCCTCGAAGTCAGTCTCGATGAGCTCATAATCATTGAGTCTGATGGCGAGGACCATGGCCTGCGTGTACTGCTTGTACTTCTTGTAGATGCCGTGCGCGACGCGGAGGAACTGCTCGTTTTCGGGGTAGGTGAGCAGGTTGACCATTGACACCATGTACAAACAGACCCTCCCGTATGTGTTCTCGTCGACGAACTTGGGGAGCTCCTCGATGACTTCGAGCTCGCTCATGAGGTCGACGGCATCTGCCTCCTGGTTGCTCTTGAGGAAGAGGGGCACGAGGGTCAGCGCAAGGTCGACGAGGTCCGCGGTCGACTCGTCGGCGGCGATGCGCTTCCCGTAGACCTCGCCAATCTCCAGCGCAAGATGGCGCACATATTCGTGGCCCCAGGAGCCGATGTCCTGGGTGGGGGCGAGGAGGCGGTACTTCAGGGTGTCCTGGCGCTCCTCGTCGGAGTAAGTCATACCAATCACGGACAAGACATCAGCCAGAGAGGTGCTGTCGTTCCCAGCCGGCCATTCGTCGTAGAGCTTCGTCATCGTCTCATAGTGTGGCCGTAGGAATTTGAGGGGCTTCGGGACGGCTGTCATGGAGGAGGTGGATGTTTTGATGAAGGTTTTGATGGCCTCGAGGGCCGGCTTGTAGAGTGACGCATTGGATTCCTGCGTGACGGGGAGTAAGTTAGCATGTGGGTGGGCACGCAGCGACCGGAAATGTGAGAGTTCAGCGACGGACCGTCAACCGCTCGACGAGCATATCAAGCTCGCTCTTCAACTGCTGGTCCTCCTCGCTGAGCTCTTCTGACGCTATCGTGACGGTCAGCACAGCTCAGCGCAGCGCAGTTCAGGCCAAGCCCGACCAGAGCAAGCTGATGTGATGCGGGGAGGAACACAAACACTCGTCCTTCTCATCGTCCTTCTTTCCGTTCGCTGCAGGCTGGGCAGCTTTGTCCTTCTGTGTCTCATCATCGACGGCCTTCCCCTTGCCCTTGTCGGCCGTCTTGGACAGATCGCTGTCTTGCGCCATGGTTGGACCGGTCTCGTCGATGTGATTATTGGATGGCGGGGATGGCCCAAAGCTCTGTCAGGCGGGCGGCGAGGGGTTGGGTGTTCGCCGGTCTGGAATTGTCGCAGTTAATAGCCCGGTGTCAATGTCACTGGCGGAGCAAAGGTCGGGCTAATGATGCGGTTCACGGGTGGGTTGGTTGGTTGTTTGGCTGGTTCAGTCGCCGGTTGGGAAGGGAATGGAAGCTTAGCAGATCCAGGCGGGCAAGGCAGGCAGCTTGGTTACGCGATGCCACTTGCCGCCTGGCAGCGAGGCGCCCAACCAGCGGTCAGGGCTCCACTCACCCTGGCTGAGCTCTGTTTGGGAGGGACCCGCAGGGCTCGGGGCAAACAAATTCCGCCTCCACCCATCAGCCCAGGCTCGGGCAGGGATGCAGAATCCATGGACCCCAGACTTACAGCACTGCTTATCGGCATCTTATCAGCCATTTGGCCATGAATTTTTGGTGGACACTGGACTTGTGGAGGGGCTGATACTTGGGGATCAGGCACCCGACTTACCTCTTGAATCCAGCAACTCAACCACAGATATCCCACCTCTTCTCCGGTGAAGTCACAACCATGAAGTTAGACACACGGGCTATGCGCCATTTGGCGGCGGAGGACTGGAGGGTGTTGACAGCAGTGAGTTCTCTTCCTCACCATCCTCAACCACCCCGCGTCCCCCCTGGCCCCCCACTAACACCACCCGCTATCCCAAAGGTAGAACTCGCCAGCAAGAACCACGAGCTCGTCCCGACCACCGTGATCGAGAGGACTGCCCGCCTCAAGGGCGGCGCCAGCGGCGTGCACAGGTCCATCTCAGCCCTCGCCAAGGTCGGCCTGATCGCCCGCATGAAAGAGGCCAAGTACGACGGCTACCGCCTGACATACGGCGGCCTGGACTACCTCGCCCTGCACACCCACGCCGCACGCAAGCACGTCTACAGCGTCGGCACCCGCGTCGGCGTCGGCAAGGAGAGCGACATTATGATCGTGGCCGACGACAAGGGCACGCAGAAGATTCTCAAGATCCACCGCCTCGGCCGCATCTCGTTCCGCACCGTCAAGACGAACCGCGACTACCTCAAGAAGAACCAGTCCGCCTCGTGGATGTACCTCTCCCGCCTGGCCGCCATCAAGGAATACGCCTTCATGCAGGCCCTCCGGGAAGAAGGCTTCCCGGTGCCCGAGCCCATCGCCCAGTCCCGCCACACCATCGTCATGAACCTCGTCGACGCACCCCCGATGCGGCAGATCTCCTCCGTCCCCGACCCCGCCGCTCTCTACTCGGAACTCATCAATCTCATCCTCCGCTTCGCCAAGCACGGCCTCATACACGGCGATTTCAACGAATTCAACATCCTCATCCGCGAAGACCCCCAAGACCAAACCCAAGACCAAGACCTAAGCACCACCACCGCCCCCCACATCACCCCAATCGTAATCGACTTCCCCCAAATGGTCTCAATGGACCACCAAAACGCCGAAATGTACTTCGACCGCGACGTCGCCTGCATCAAGCGCTTCTTCGAGCGCCGCTTCCACTTCACCAGCACGACCCCCGGCCCCTTCTTCAAGGACGCCAAGAAGACGGTCGGCCGGGACGGCTCCAGGAGGTTGGACGCCGCCGTGGAGGCGTCCGGCTTCACCAAGAAGATGGCCAAGGACCTGGAGGCTGCCATTCGGGAGCAGCAGGCCAATGTCAAGGACGATGGCGGGGACGACTCGGACGACTTGGACGACGAGTCAGAGGGCGACGACGAAGAGAGCGGGAGTGAAAACGGCGGCGAGGGGCACCAAATAATTGGTGACCATGTCCTCGAGGCCGAAGAGGGGTTACAGAAACTAATAATCAACGATGGAACATGAATACAACTTCGAATGGCACCATCGCCCTTGGTACTGACGTGTGGTGGCATCTTCCTCCACAGGGGGAACTTGAGGTCTCGTCAACTCCAATGGCATGCATTGCTCACTGGTCTGGCCGTTGCGCCCACAAGACACGCAAAGAAGTGGCGTCATTTCTTCCGTTCGATCGATACTGTTCTGCTCTGGTTCGACACCGAAGTCCAACTCGCGACTAAGAAACTGAACAAAGTACAAAAGAGTATTTTGGTGGCTGCCCATACCCACTCCCTCCACTGCCGACCGACTAAGAAGTCCATTCCTAAGATTGTTCTGCTCCTGTCCCGACATAGTAGAGAGTTCATTACGTGAGCTGACAACCACTTTGCCCTGAAACCGACTCGCGCCCATTCCGAGGTCAATGCGACCATAACAACTGGAAAGAAAGCAAGATGACGATAGTGAAGTATGCGATATCGTGCCAACAAACCTCCGAGATAAGGAAAGCCAAGTGGTCCAACAAAAGTCCTACACTGCTGCCGGCCCGGAGACATGATCTCGGGGGGGAGCGTCCACAACCACCTAAGCCTTCTCCGCACTAATAGTGGGCGAGGACTGAGTGCTCCCCTTCTTGATCGTCGGGGAGTCAACGACCGTCGCGCTGTCGCCTCCCAGACCATCATCCGAAGACGCCGTTCCGGGGACCGAGAGGCTTTGTCTGGAAATGATATTAGTAGGGATGCTCGGAAAGCGGCCCGAGACTCTGATGCTCGTCATACTTGGGGGTATGTCCCATGCTCGGAGCCACCAGAGAACCCACACTCGCGCTACCGCCGAGGCTGGCGGCACAAATGTGCGCGCGAGGTGCGAAGAGGCTGTACAAGAGTTAGTCTCGAGGGCCGGCCCTGTCGAGATGGAGGCAAAGAGGACTTACCTGTCTGTGCCCATGCCGGAGCGACGATTCCAGGGGGCAGGGCTGTAAATGCTGGGGTGAATCCCGACATCGGCCGTGCCATAAGCACCAATATTATACTCATTTGTGCGGAACTGTCGCCGCTCGGCCGTGATGCGCTTCAACTCCTTCTGGGCGGGAGTGTCCGCGTACCGAACCTGCATCAACATTCCTTCTTCGCCAATGGAAGCACCGTGGTACTTCCGGATGATGTCTTCGCACTCATCGCGAGTCTCGAATCTGTTCAAGAGTCCGTCAGCGAATGCGTCAAATGCTGAAAGCAAAAGTTGGCGACTGACCTGGCGAAACCAACACCACGGCTGTTGCCCATGCTGTCGCGGAGAATCTTGCTGGAGACGACATGATAACCGGCAAAGATGGCATTCAATTCCTGGCCATCGTTAGAAACAGAAGCAGCCCCAGTTCGCACCCAGGCCAACTTACCGACTCGTTGAGGCGCTTCGGGAGGTTGGACAAGTACAGATTGGTCGAAGACTCGTCGCCCTCGGCCTTCAGTCGGGCATTGAAGCTCTCCTGGTGTTGTTTGATTAGCCCTGGGCACGCGTGGAAGAGAACTCAGACCAACACTTACCCGAGCAAAACCAACCTCGTAGCCGAGATGGTAGAAGGCCCGGATGCACTTCTCAGAATCGCGAACGTCGGTGAACTTGGCAAATCCAAAGCTGCAAAAGTTTCAGTCAGGCGCGCAATGGAGAAGAAAGCGGATGATCACATACCCCTTGCAAGCGCCGGTGGAAGTGTCGATGATGGCTTTGCTCTGCTCGACTTTTCCGAAACGAGAGGCATACCGGTGCAGGAGTTCGTCGTCCGTGGTGGGGTGGAGGCCGCGGATGTATACATTCCGGTTGCCATGGATCCTATTCTCAAGACACTGCTCAATGGACTTGGTGTGGCTCGGCGGAGTGAACACAGCCGGCACGGCCTCGGGGATTGGAGGGTTGTCCTTGAGGAGTGCAAGGAGGTCTTCTTCAAGAGGTTGCGGAGCCTTGGGTGCGACGATCTGCTCCGGGGACGGGGTCGTATAGCTGGACCTGAAGACCGCAACTCTCGAAGCGCTCCCGCGCTCCGACGCGCTGCCGAAGAAAGGAGTGGCGGGGGTGGACTCCGTGGTAGAGTATGAGCCACGACGGTTCTCAAGGCCTGGAACCTCACTGCTGCGGTCGGCATAAGAAGCGACCCGGCCAGGAGTGTAAGGTAGAGCATGGTATGGGACGGGGAGGGGGGCGAAGCCGCTCTGAACTGGAAACTGGCCAGAGACACCAAACGAATAAGCAGCCTCAGGTGCCATTCCAACATGCAACGGGACCGAGTAGCCCTGATAGGCCACTTGCTGGTCCGGGGCAGCACAGTAGGCATGATGGGCCTGGATCTGTGCCATGTTGGAGGTTCCGGGCATTCCCGGGCCGGCGGGCAGCGCCAAAGTGCTGAATTGATTCATCACAGCGCCGATTGCATCCGAGTGGTGCGCGAGATGCTGGCCATGAGAACCTGGGACGTCCTGAGGACCGCCGCCCATTTGACTGAGGTACGCCTGATAAGACGCATGTCGGCTGTTTCCCATGTCCGAGGACATGGGGCCCGTTGCTCGGTAGTGAGCCATGACTGATGGTACTGTCGAGGAGAAGCGTCAGTCTTGATGTCCGAAAGGCTCGTTGGTGCCGATGAGGCGAAAATCACAACGAAACACCAAAACGAAAGGAATACGGCCAATGCAGAGTTCCAGAGATGCTTGGACTCCCAAGACCCTTGGGCTGCATTTTCGACCTCCAAAAGCACCAACTGAACGACGAGGAGAGGAACGGAAAACGCGGTTGATGCTGCCATCGACACGCACGTACCTGGATGGCGATTCTTCAACGGGCGACGATTTCTGTCAAAAGTCGAGTCAATTTTGATGAAACAAGGTGTACCAATGCAAATTGAAGGTTGAAATAGCTGAAAAGGCAAGGTTGTGGAGGGATGGGAGACGATGGATGAAGGGGGGATGAGGAAGAGTTGGTGGAAAAAGAGGCGGATTGTTGGTGGAGGGAGAATGAGGAGGAGGAAGAAGAAGTACGCAGAAGGGATTCCAGCTGAGCAGAGGTGTGAAAGAACCCGCGGGGGGGTAAAAAAAGACGCGTGCTTGAGCTTGCGGAGCGCGTCAGTCGGCGGCGGTCGACCGGGGGACTCACCTCCAAAATGGTCTCTGGTTGACAGGCGCAGAATCAGAGATGCTTTGACGACAAGAAACCGAGGCACTCAACGGCGAGAGATGTTAGTACCAAAGAGTCGGATTCAAGCGAGTGAGAGGGGAGTAAGAAGATGGATCGAGCTATCAGCAAGATGAATGGAAGAGACTGCGGTGGTCTGGGATGGGATGGGAGTGATGCTGTAACGATCGGAGGAAGAGTCCACGGTCCAAGAAGTGAGGGGATGGAGAAGAAAGGATTTTAAGGGCAGCCGGGTTTTCCTCTCCTCTGGGCAAGCAGTCCCAAGCAGCCCCGTAAGGCGGCGAGTGGTCTTGCTGCATAGAAAGGGAACTCGTGTTGAGTTGGCTCGGCGATGCCGCCAGGAAGGCACACAGTCCCAGTCCGGCCATTCACGAGCGTGAAGACGGGAAGGGACACGCTGTTGTTGTGCTGCTCATGGCAGGTGGTGTGTTTGGAGATGTTTCCACTTGTGTGGCTGATCTCCCCAGCGAATGAAGCAGAAGAACAAAAGGCATGGGCTTGGGATCGCTTGAAGGAAACAACACAAATCGCACTCACAAGATTGCTAGAGCCGAAACACGCAACGACGCAGAGTTTTGGTGATTTCCTCTTTGGTCCTGGCACCGCAACGTCAAGATACCTTAGGTGGCTCAGGCTGTGACTTCCAAAAGTTGTTGTGCTTTGCGCAGTTCCACTGGCAGAGAGAGAAGGAGTTGGGGAATTCGTGTAAGAAAGGGGGTATGGGAGTAGAAACAGAGAGGCAAGGGCAGGGTTGCCTTATCAGTTGGAGCCTTAGGTAGCCACCGAGACTTCCGACTTCCAGGTTGCTTGGAGAAGGAGCAACTGCCGGGAAAGGGAGATGGCAGATGGTTGTTCGGGTGCGAGTTCAAACTTCCAGGTTGGCTGTCCTTTCAAACCTGGAACTTGGTCGCTTGAGGGTAGTCGTGATAGTGGCTGCCTTCCAGAGCCGGGGCGGTTCTTATCCTCCCTTACTGCAGCAACTCGAGGTCCTGGCTGTACCTAGCCACCTTCTCGCCCAAGACCTGCTTGTGTTGTGCTGCTTGAGTGCTTCAGTCCAATCTCAAGTTGCTTCCTTCGGCTGTCCGTAACACCGAACCCAGCTGCGTCCCGCGCGGTTCTCGTTGCTCTGCTTTCCCCTTTGCGTTTCTTTGCTTTTCTTATCTTGTGTGCTGTGGCTAATCCGCGAACGTTGTGGTTGCTCAACAACCTAGAGGAATGAATGTGGTGGTGTCTGGACACGTTTGGTGAGCCCTTCGAGATGGAATAAGGTCAGAGACCAGATGTGGAGGTTCTGGGCTCTCCGAAGGACGCGAGAGGTCGGTATTTCTCAGTTTCACCGAGACCTCCAAAAGTTGTTGTTGATCCTTGAGGAAACCGACGGCTTGACCTCAGGGACAACTACCAAAGGCTGGTTGGAGTGATGCTGCAATCACCTAAACTACCAGTTAGCATTATGTACACGGCATCTTTCTCCTTGCTTCTCTAATACAAACTAACCTCTCCACTCCCACAGAATCTGCCCCCGGATAAAACGATGCTCGATCAGACGTGTCACCAAAGCCTCTCCTTGGTCTCCAGCGTCACAGGCTTCGAAGAGAAGTAGACAGTGTTGGTCGAGTTAATAGTTGGCTAAGAATGTTGGGGGATGTTGCATAGGGATACTGAGAGAGGACCAGACAAGGAGGGCCAAAGGATGGGCGACCTGCCTCACTACACCAAGCCGGCATACAAGACCCTTTATTATGCAACCCGGACGGGTGCCAGTTCAAGAAAGCCGGGCGGGACGGTGGCGCATCCTAGCAAAAGAAGCTGCAGCTACGTCCAGCGCCTCATTGTGTGGAGGGAGCGGGGGGGAGGGGGGGTTGTTCGTCCTCTTCAGAAGAGGGGGTTACCCGAAGTTGGGGCGAGACACCTTCAATCCACGATCGCCACGGGTAGCTTTCCGAACGGGCTGTTACGTCTGGGCAGGAGAGGGGACACGGGAAGCGGGTAGGGAAGGGGAACGGCCAGCTCGATCTTGGACATGACAGGATCGCCATTGCATCCGCCCTCGAGCCTCCCACACGGGTCTGCCGATTGGCGTGTGATAGAAGCAGCAGAAGCCTCCCTCCCTGAACCCTCCACTTTGGGGCCCGACACCGTGATGGCGGTAAGTAAAGTTGCATGCAAGACGACCGATCTGGGATGTGTGAGGTGATACCGCAGCGGCGTCATCCCCCCCTCCCCGGCCGTCCTAATCCCCTCTTAGGTGCCTTGGGTGCGTCCCTATGTAGGCAGGTAAGGGTCGACAGGTTGCCCGGTCATGGTTCTGTACCCTGCGAGCCAATGGTTGGTAGGGTCGGGAGGCATGTCTCAGCCTGGAATCCCAAATTCTCCGTGGTTTCCGCTTGTTCTTTGCATGGCGACATCGCAGCGGCAAATTCTTTGACGCACTTTCAAACGTCTACTGCATCGCTAGTGGGTGCCAGTTGCTGCTGGAACTGTTCTCCTTTTCCACTGATGTTTCGCTCTCAAAACAAATGTCTCGATGGGTGACAGGGGCTGCGCACTCACTCGACGCTGACTGCCAGATGGATCTGAATTCAGTCATGGTCGACAACCAGGCTGCTCGTTTTCGGTCCGATCGGCTTGGTTTGCTTTTCCCATGCCTCCTGCTTCCAAACTGCAGGCAAAATAAATGCACAGAATCCTGGTTCTTGTTGTCAGTCCGATCTCCATTGTCGGGTTGGAAAGGGGCTTCGCTTACAGCTGCGTCCAAAAGCAAAAACCGGCCGCGGTCTGTAGCACGCCGGATGCTCCGCCCCCTCCCGCCGCGCCCAGTGGACGACCTGCGGTTGACGCCAAGAAGGGAACAAAGCTCCGAGACACGGGGAAACATGCAGCCTGAGTTTGTTCTCTGTAATGGTCCGACCAGGTTGGAATTGCGGGATCTCCGCTCGCCGGGGCATTCGGAGAGGGGGATGTGTGGAACTTGGAGAACAGGATTTGGGGAGGGTCGACTGGCGGGGCAACCCAGAGTCTCGGGACTTGGACCCCAAAGAAGACACCGTCGTGTTCTTGGCTCATATTTCTTCATGTATTTCATACCAAGCAACGCTAAGCGGGCGTACCTGACCCAGTACTACCGAGTTCATCAAACGGAAGGGGGGAGAAGACACATTACTCTAACAGAACCAACCAAGAGCAAGCCCGATATACTATGGATGCGGCTGTCTCTCGCTGGCCCGCTTCTATCCCAGAGCGCCCGGATGCCAAAAAGAGAAAAGAAAATGCGAATTGACCCAGCGCCATTGCCGTCTAGCCCTCCCACCCACTGCCTGCTTGTTTACGACCACACGTCCTCCTAGTGGAGCGGTTAGTACTGGTTCTAGCTTAAAATTGCAAAGACAGTGTTGGGACGTACCTGATATTGGTTGGATGCCCTCATTTGTTTAACCATCTCCTCGGCCTTGGTTTCTGGGATGTTCCGCTCCGTAGAAATAATCTGGGCGAGAACCGTGTTGACTTCGCGAGCCATGTTGGCGGCATCACCGCAGACATAAAAATACGCCTTCTTCTCTAATAATGAGTTGACCTCCTTGGCGTACTCCTTCAGCCGGTGCTGAACATAGACCTTCTTGGGGCCTTCGCGAGAGAAAGCGAGCACAAGCTCAAAGTTGTCACCAAGGACCTGCTTGGCTTCCTACGGCGGGGGTTAGCATGACGTCTTGGGGGGCCCAGGTAAATGGCAAAGGGGTCGCAACGTACCTGCCACTCCTTCTCGTACATGAAGTCTTCGGTCGACTTCCGGCAGCCAAAGAAGAGGATGGTCTTGCCCACAGTCTGGCCGTCCTGAACCATCTTCACCCTTTCGCGGACAAATCCTCGGAAGGGCGCGACACCGGTACCGGGGCCAACCATGATGACGGGTTTTGTGGGATCCGAGGGGAGCTTGAAATTAGAATGGCGAACGTGCACAGGCACGTGGATGCCGTCGTACTTGTTGCGAGGACCCATGATCTCGTATGTGAGGCCAAAAGGAGTCGGGTTGGGATCGCCATTCTGCTTCTCCTTGAGAGCCAAGAGGTAGTTGGTCGAGACACCCCTGAAAGGATCCCCGCGGCCCGGGAGATTCTGCGACTCGACCACCGCCGTGATGGAGATGAGCTTGGGCTGCTCAAGGGACGACGACGAGATGGAGTAGTAACGAGGCTGGAGCTTGGTGATGCCTTCGATGAGAGCCGAGAAGGGGACGTTGGTCCATTTCTTGCCCTTGCTGATGATGGCCAGGACACGCGCGATGTTGAGATAGTGGACGTTGACCTTGGAGTGGAAGTAATCCTTGTCACTGCCGAGCTTGGTCATCTCGGCCTTGGACTCCTCGTCGGGGGCGAAT
>FTCU01003088.1_pt1 | contig 16142 bp, 15 predicted proteins | sample 1639521 | NCBI WGS metagenome assembly FTCU01 (sample SAMEA3914864, study PRJEB12502) | metagenome | biome: forest; material: soil | place: USA | collected 2012-03-12 | depth 0.3 m
CCACCGCCGCCGGTGGGGCAGTCGCGGGAGATGTGGCCGGGCTGGCCGCAGCGGTAGCAGGTCTTGGTGTCCTTGGGGCCCTCGGGGCAATCACGGCCTGTCATCCTGTCAGAAATTGTCCGCAAAGGCAACACAGGACTTGTGCGTGTGTGTACTCACTCATGTGACCCTCTCCTGAAAACAGCGAAAGCATCCTGTTAGTGCAACTGGTCCTTATGAGGCTCAACTGGCAGTCAAGGAGGCTTACCACCGCAGTTGTAGCTGAATGAATTGTCAGCGATCAGCTTCTCCCTTGTATGCAGCGGAGTCAGTCACTTACCACTTAGCAGCACCCTTGTTGGGGCAGTCACGAGCCTAGAAGCGCGGGTGTCAGTAGCTGCGAGGCAACATCGCGATACTTCTCCATGCCCGATCTCTCTGCCTCTCGCCGACGAGTGCATACCTGGTGAGTGGTTTGGCCGCCTAGATTCTCTCATGTCAGATGGTCTCTCTCCCCAACTCAAGCACGAAGGATGTTTTCAAGTGTTGTGCGTATGTGTTGCGAGGGTAGCGGCCGCAGAGGGCAAGAAGAAGGGCGACCTTCGGACGGGCTCATCTCTGGTCCAGCCCATTTCTGGGCGCTGGCTGGAATGGCTGGGTTTCCAGAATATTTTTTTTTGCTCCTCTGGAGGCCCGTCTCGTTGGTGCAGGCAAGAGATGCTCTGCATGTAGCTGCGATGCACCGGCACATGGCGAAGCCCGAGGATTGGCCATATTGCCGTGGTTCTGTGCGTGTGTGTGTTTTGCATGCGTGGCTGCATCGGCACTCGCACGCAGATCCCTTGCGGTGTCCCAACCGGCTACCCAGCCAAGGTCGCCGGCATGGAGATGCGATGGCATCATGCGCCGCCCTCCCGGCAGTGCGGGTGTGGGTGGGTGTATGTGGGTGGGTGGCGGCAATTGCGCTCAGAGCCGCGGGGCAAACAGAAGCCAGAGCGAGGAAACGGCGACGGCAAACTCACAAGTGAAGCAGGCCCGGCCTTGGTTGCTGAAATCCATCGTGGGAGATGTGGTCGGTGGTAGAAAGTCGGGTTGTTGGTTTGGGGTTCTGCGTGACGTGATCGCGGTCAGTCTCGAGGATGTTGTAAGTGGCGAGAAGAGTTTCCAAGCCAGGTGTGGAATTTGAAAATGTTTTGGTATTGGAGGGCTTTGGAAAGCGAGGGCCAAAAACCAGAAAGAAGGTGGGGGAGGCGTTTGGTGTGGGGTAATTTTTTTTCCACTGCACTGACCTGAAAGGTGGGATTTGTTGTGGGAACTGGAGCTGAGCTGTGCAACACAAACTGCCCGCGATTGATTGAAGTTTGTTTGTTGGGAGGAGGGGAACGGTGGGCGGCAGGAGGGGCACCGGGAACTAATAAGTACTTCCGGATTCTCGATAAGGCAGGTAAGGCAGGGAGTGAGGCGAGGAGTAGGTGAATGAAGGAGCGGGTTCACCTGGTCAGAAATGGACTGCGCGGCGTTGAATTTTTCTGGACGTGGCAGTTTGTTTGAGTGGGGTGGGGCACCCCTGCTGCTCCGAGCTTCGTCCCCTGCCGGGCTGCTTGGGTCTTGCAGCCGTCTTGACTTGGATTCTTGGTTCCAGATTCTCCTCTTTCGCCTCTCTCCCTGGCAAGCCTGGCAACCTCAGGCGCATGGGACGGACCGTGGAGGTCGGCCGTGACATGTCAGCCCGGACCGCAGGCAGCAGATGAGGAACGGCCCCGATGCACGCAGGCTCGGTTGAATGCAGCTCCTGCGACAAGCCCTGCTGCTCGGAGGGGAGCTCGAGAGGAACGTGCCAAATTCCGTCTCGTGTCTTCCAGGTTAGCCCACACCATCTCGCTCTCCGCATCGAACCTCGGTATCAGCAGAGCACACTGTGCCTTGGTCCCTTTCCTCCATTCCACACCGCAGACCCTTACCCGGCTTCCCAAATACTGTACAGGAGGTTGCTTGTACACAGTAGGTACAGAATACAGTACATAGTTTTGAGATTTTTAGTCGGTGGCTGTGCCGACCCAGACAACCCGCCGGCAGCTTGCCCCCTGCATGAAGCGTGCATCTCTTCGTCCGAGCTTCCATCTCACTCCTCGAGCATCCCGTGCTATCTTCTGGCCGATGCTCCGACTGCAGTTCGCCAATGCGGACCTGATACGTGGCATAAGCTCTTCTCCATGGGGCGCACTTGCCGGGAGGTTTTACTCGGGATCTGGAGACGAGGTGACGGGGGTGTCCTGATCCCTGGGCTGGCTCTGGCGCCAGCATCGTACGAACATAGAATAGGGTTGGCGATACAAGCCGCCAGGGAACGATATGATCTGACCTGATTCAAGCCATACCACGTGCGATTCTACTCGTCGTTCCGTTCGGCTGCGTTGCCGGCGAAACCGGCCGCCCTCTGACATGCTTCCTCGCACGGACGGCCCGTCACGGAGGCAGATCACGGAGATCCCAGGGAGGCAGGCTCCTGGCGCCGTTCCAGAGCGGCCGAGCCGGAGCGATTTTCTGGTTTTATTCCGACCATTTTATCCTGGGCGGCTGCTCAGCAGGGGCGCTCAGCAAGGGCACAGGGCGCACATGGCCGCACATCGTCCCTTTCGGGATATCTTCTGGAACCCTGCTGGAAGCATGTTCGCAGATGATCTTTTGGCTGTCCTGTTTGATTGCCAGATGTGCTGCACTAGCGTCATCCGCGGTTTGTTGAAGCAGCTGGGCGGGTGGTGGGTGAAGGACCTGGCACGGAGTCGCATCGCAGCGCTACCGAGGCCGGAGCAGAACATTATCGGTCAGATCGACCCCTGTTTGCACGCTCGAATGGCCCCTTCAGGCTGTTGATCGGGGGCCATGTTATTTCGGCTGTAGCTCAGCATGGCTTCAGGAGCTCGACTGCGACGACCAAGTCCACCACTGGGCATCGAAGGACCGAGGGGCACAGGGCGCGATCTGACAGCGATGGCCGTCGTAAACCGGAAGCGTGTTATCCGCGCGGGAACGGCAAATTGGTCCATTGACGAGTTATGGGCTGGATGTGTGCAGCTTCCCCTCGCATCAGCATCGGTTGAGCCGGCTGGTGATCTCGAAGTCTGGGTGCCGATATTGCTGCCCCAGCGTACGGCAAACCTCACATGGAAGCAAGCTGTGGTTCACTCAAGGGCGGAGGGTAACGTTGTGTCGCAGGCCCGCATGACTCGGAGAAACCCCCTAGTTTTCGTACTACCTACCTGTGACCTCGGTTTCCACAAACGATTGTTTGGCCGTGTTCATGGACCAGGCGGTTGCGGAAAATCCAAAATGAAGGGCAGCTCGGAGCTGGGATTGGGAAACGGCGGCTGGCAGAGGTTCCGCGATGATGCAAACACGATCCGAAGCTGCAGGGGTCGACCAGATCGAAGAAGCCACAAATCCGATGGGAAAATCCGATTGGGGAAAGCCTCAGCTCTCAACGGTCACGTGAGAGGGCGTGTCAATGGAAAGTCTTGGCGTCTTTAGCTGCCGACTTGAATTGCGGGCCCGGGGAATCGTGACGCGACACGGACACGCTTCGAGAGAGACCAAGACCGACTGACCTGCCAGGCTCCAGCCCTAGCAGAAATCCAAATTCCATTGTTTGGGTTCTTTTTTCCTTTATTGGCATTTTAACAATGGAATACTGGTCCCGCAAGGGACGGCCAATGCTTCTGGCTGCCCTAGAAGCTGTCTGCGACTCGGTCGAGGACGACCTCGCTGCCGGTGCGTGTGTGCGGGGCGCCGTGGGCGAGGATCTCGGCTGGCCTGACTCTGGCTGACAGACACACAGACATCCAACAGCGTGCCGATGAGCACGCATCTCTTCTGGAGGAGATTGGCGAGTTGAAAGCAACAGCTTCGAGAGTTGATCGGCTAGAAAACCAAAATCGAGCTCTCGTGCAGGAACTCGACCGGCTTCGGACAGCACACGTTGCCGACCCCCCTCTGTCTTCCCTTGTGATTCCGACGGAGCATCCAGTCTCTACAGCACGCCCGGCCCTCACAGAACTCTCCACCAACGGCAAAATTGGTTCCTCGAGCGTGGACCCTTCATCATGCGACATTGAGAAACAGACAAACTGGGAGAAGATGTACACAAAGGTCGCCATGCGATACACAGCCTTGGAAAACATGTACGAGGAACGGAAGCGCGCAGTGATACAATACCGCGATTCTCGAGATAGCTGGACAAAGTACGCCCAATCGCTGGAGGCCAAGGTCAAAAAATTAGAGAAAAGGCTGCAGCGCGGCGAGAACGCAAACGGCCAGCCACCTCGGCCGCCTCTCAGCGCCGACAAAACCCGACCCACCAAGGCCGTCGAGGAAACAGAGGACGAGAGCGAGGGTGTCGACGAGCTGCCGTCCCTGCACCTGGGAATGGCCACAGAACCTATGATCACCGTCAAGCAAGAACCTTCCTCGGATGCCCCAGTCGTTGTGTCGGAGAGAATGATACGCAAACGGAAGCATCCAGAAGAAGACGGGGAGATATCTGGCTCGGCTCGAAGAATCAAGAGCGAGCAGAGCGCCAGCTCGGACCCCGTCATCACAAGCGAAGCTCCCACTTTCCGTGCTCACGAGAGCATCGATCTTGACGATGAAGAGCCTGGAATGCCGACGCCCAAGAAACAGCGCCCCTTGGAACACGCACATCTTCGGGAAGAAGATGTTGTTCCCCCAGCGGAGAATGAGTCCCCCAGAGCGCCGCGTTTTGTCGGAGCATACTCGGGCAGGAGCGCTCTCAAGTCGGATACGCCCTCTCGTGGCCCGCTTGCGTCCGATTCCTTTACGCCGAAGTTGTCGAGGACGCATAGAGACCGACGGTCGCCCATCAAGGCAGGCTGGACGATGAAGTCTGGGATTGCAGACGTGGCCGAGGAAACGGTCGAGTCTTTTTACTCTCCCACACCGCGGGCGCCAGGGAAGGGCCCAGCACATCAAACACTGGCACCAAGCCGACTGCACTCGCTGTTGAACCAAGGCTCGCCGGACAAGACGAAGACAGCTTCCTTCCTCCCGCAGACTCGGCTAGGCCGCAATAGCCCCAATGCTCAAGCCGACAAAGAAAACATGGAGAGCATGCCACCACAGGGAAACCTCAGGAGTCGTAAGAATGCTCAGGACAAACCCAAAGGCGGCCGACTCCGGGACCGGCCACTGGCACAGCTGAGGCCGGAGGATTTCAAGGTCAACCCGAAGTCCAACAACGGACACAGCTACGCGTTTGACGAGGTGGTGCGCAACAAGGGCGAGCGGGCGGAGCTCGCCGGCTGCACCGACCCAAACTGCTGCGGAAGAGAGTTCCGGGCCATGGCGGAATCCGAGCTCAGCGCCGGCGGCCCTGGGGTGCTCTCGCGGATGGCCGACACCAAGATGATGGAGGATTACCTGGGGCACGAGTCGCACCGACTGGTCGAGATGACGCGCGAGGAGAGAAAGGAGACGTGGCTGAAAGCCAAGATCCAGGACCTGGCCAACCGGTACGGAAAACACCGTCACCGGTTTGCGAGGAGACCGTCGCCGCCGGGATACTGGAATCCCGACTTTCCCAGCACGCAGGAAATTGCGGAGCGCAAGGAGGAGGCGGAGAGACGAGAGCGGGGGGTCGTCGAGGACAGATGGCGGGAGGCCATGCGAGGGGGCGGCGGGAGGTGGTTATTTAGAGACGAGTAAGATGGACTGGTCTCACCGCAAGCAGGGACAGTGATGAGATTCCACGGATGAGAGGACGAGAGGTTGACCGGATTCTATGTAATCTGGTAATACAGAATACGAATACCTAAAACCGCTACCTAAAGACTCAACCACCACAGACTGACGGCGTTCTGTCCCCAAGAAGTCTGGGATTTCATCATTGTTTCGGACAGATTCGGCTGTTCCTTGTGTTCGATTGGCATGCATCTGCATTCTGCGCAGTACGGAATACCTCACGTTATCAGAGCTATGCACGAAATGGCCGGAACGGGCCCGCGTCATGAACCCATTACAAATGTAACGCCTTTTGGACCCCGGATGCAAGGGAACGGCGGTTGGCAGCAGCCGCGTGGTGGCCCGAGCTCTTAACAGCGTTTTGCCCCCTGGGGTTTAGTGGGCGACTTTAGCGTTCCCTCACTGGGGATGGGCTGTGATGCGAGCCCGGCATAAATTTTGTCAGAGGCGATTCGAAGGAAACCCACAAGAGCCCACCAGCTCCAACATCGCCATCGCCTGCTCTTGGCGTGCCCATTTCGCGCGCTGCTCGACCACGGGCGCCACTCAATGCGCTAGCATCTCGATCCTGCCGGTGTCTCCTTTTTTTTACTCTGGGTGGACATTGGCTGCCAGCAATACGGGGCAGCGGCGTAGCAGGCGAAGTGCGAGAAGAGCGCTCCGACCGACGCGCAGGGGCAGCAGAGTCGCTGACCGCACCAAGCAACAGCAACCCGCAGCAACAACAGCCGCAGCCGGCATCTCGCACCGTTCCAACACTCCGAACGGGCAGTTGGCAGCAACCCAGAATTTTGGACAGACCCGCGGCCGGGAAAGGACATTCCCACTCGAGTCCCGTTCCCCGAACCCTCCCAGCCATCGTTCCAAACACCCTCCCCCCGAAATCCACTCGCGCCTCCATCCCCGACGACTCTCCCTCTCCGACTGCCGTGCCAGTTGTTCCATCACACCCTCACCTCCGCTGGGCTCCCGTCTCTCCCAGTCTCGCCGCGGTGGCCCTCACAGCGAGTGAGTAGCTACCGCAACAACCACAACACCACCCCGGGCCGGCACGATGAACAACCGCGGGCATCTGCCGGCTGGGCAGCCTGTTCAAGGAGGTGCCGGCGCTGCCGACAACATGGGCTCCGTGCCCGTCGCTGGCGGTCCTCCGCCTCGCCGCGGTGGCCGCCCGCAGCACTACGCGCCCGCCCATGCCTACGGCAATCACCACCATCAGCAGCATGTGGCCCAGCCGCTGTATGCCACCGCCAACTACATGGCCGCTCCCTACGGAGGTGCTCACTACTACATGCACCCGCCATACCAGAACGGTGGCATGCCCGCACCTGCCGCCTACATGCCGTATCCCAATGGCGGCTATGTCCGCTCGCCTGCCGCCGCGATGCAGCACTTTGTGCCTCTTCAACAGGCCTACGGCCGGCCGCCGCAGCATTCCCCGATCGTCTCGTCACCGTATCACCCTCCACCGCCGACAGCAGCGTCTGTGATCCCCCCGATGCCACACACCCCGTCCTCGACGCATTCATACGTCGTCCCGCCATCAATGACACCTCCAGTCCAGCAGCAGCTCTACGAGCCTCCTCACCCAGTATCCGTGCCAGTGCAAGCGCAGCTGCCCCAACAACTTGATCTCCAGCCTGAACCCCAGCTTGCGCCCCGGCCACAACAAGGACTCTATGTCCCGCAGCACGAATTTGTTCCCCAGGCCAAGCAGACTCTTGCCAGCGCGGCTTCGCCCGCGAGGCAGCCGTTTCGGCCACCGGTAAGCTCACAGAACCCGGCCGTTGAGCGTTTCTGCCACCGATCGAGTGCTAACTCCTCTCAGCTCCCTTGGCTCTCGGTTCCCGAACTCCCGTTTCCCCAACGCACGTCAAGGCTGAAGAAGAAGAAGGCTCTCGGTGCCGGCGCCCAGCGGCTAGAGCTGCCAGGGCAGCACGCGCCCGCTGCGGAGACAAAAGAAGGCCAGCCGGCTACTGTCGAGCAGCAGGCTGCCAGCTCGCCTGAAGAGCCGTCACGCGACGCCGAGGTCGTTCCGCCCCGGTCTGCGACCCCTTCCACGCAAGGTCAGCGGTCCGAGGACATTGTTTCGAGCTCGCCGACCACTCCAATCTCCTCAGTGCAGCCCTCCCAGGCGTCTGCCGCCGCCTCAGTCACTGCGGCCACGAAATCGGTGGCTCCTGCTGTGCCCGCAATTCCCGCAGTGCCCGTCATCCCTGCTCTGCCCAAGGCCAGTTCCAAAGAAGCCAAGACTACCACGGGCACTGAGAATCTCTCCGCTGAATCTGGGCCTGCCGGGGCCGCTCCTAAGCAACAGCCCGAGGCCACCGCACCGGCGGCTGAGACTGAGAATGGAACCGTTGAGGTGAAGACGTCCGAGGCTGCCCCACCAGCGCCTGCCTGGTCCAAGCCCAAGATGTGGGCGGGTCTGTTCAAGCCAAGCACCTCCGGAGCTGCGAGCACGAGCTCCGCGGCCACTGCAACCCAAACCTCAACCAACGGCAACGCAACCGAGGGACCAGACGCAGTACCGGGGGCCGGCAGCTTTGCAAAGGCCAATGCGAGCTCGCTCGCCCAGGCTCTGCAAGCCTACCGCCCTGTTTCCCCAGATAAGCTCGCCTTCCTGGAGCCGAGGGGATTGGTGAACACCGGGAATATGTGTTACATGAATTCGGTAAGACTCCCTCTTGACCCTCCTCACCAAGTTCAGTTTTCTGACAGCCGGTCCAGGTGTTACAAGTGCTCATCTTCTCCGTACCTTTCTATGACTTCTTGGATCAGGTCAGCAAAAAGGCCGTTCACAGCTTCAAGAGCGAGACGCCGTTGGTGGATGCCATGTAAGTATTCTGCGGTGTGTATCACCACTGGCTTGTGCTAATGATGGCAGGGTCATGTTCCTGCGCGAGTTCAAGGTGATTGACTCGGCCCAGTCGGCCGACCAGCTCAAGAAGCGCCTCAAGAGCGAGGAGTATGAGAAATACGGCGATCCTTTCACGCCCGAGTTTGTCTACGACGCTATTCGAACTCTTCCCCGTTTCGCTAGCATGAGAGTAAGTGTGCGACGGCGTTTGAAAGCCAAACAAGCGCTAACTGTTACGCAGCGGGGCCATCAACAAGATGCGCAGGAGTTCCTCGGATTCCTTCTCGAGGGTCTGCACGACGAATGCGCCCAGGTGATGCGTGCGGCGCCGGCTCCGGCTACGTCGACTTCATCCACGGCCCCGAGCTCGTTGCCTCCTTCTCCGACTTCCTCCCGCGCTGGTGACGCGTTCGAGACGGCCGATGACTGGCTTGAGGTTGGCCCACGCCAGCGCTCGGCCGTCACACGGTCTTCGGGCCATTCCCACACGTCGTCGCCCATCACCAAGATCTTCGGCGGCCAGCTCCGCTCGGAATTCCGTGTCCCGGGCAACAAGAACTCCGTCACTCTGGAGCCGTATCAGCCCCTTCAGCTCGATATCGGCGCCCCCGAGATTCGGAACATTATCGATGCTCTCAAAGGCCTCACACGGCCCGAGGTGCTTCACGGGGATTTCAACTCACCGCACGGCAAGGACGTCCGGGCGACCAAGCAGGTCTTCATCGAGTCCGTGCCGCCGGTGCTTATCCTGCACCTGAAGCGCTTCCAGTTCGACGCCGAGGGCCACGGCGGCACCGTCAAGATCTGGAAGAAGGTTGGCTATCCTCTCGAGTTTGAGTTCCCGCGGGAAGTGCTGTCGCGGCAAACGCGCAACACGATCCTGGCGGACAACTCGGGCGCTCCCCGGTATCGCCTGATTTCGGTCGTCTACCACCACGGCAAGAATGCCAGCGGCGGACACTATACTGTGGATGTCCGCCGGCAGGACGGCCGGGAGTGGATCCGAATTGACGACACAGTCATCAGGCGGGTGCGGGATGAGGATGTCGCCGAGGGCGGCGCCGAGGAGGACGCCTCTAAGACCGAAGGACGCAAAGAGGCGGGCAACGCGACCTCTGGCAACCGCTTCCAGGGCATCAATGATGAAGATACCGGCGACGAGGACGGCTGGAAGCAAGCGGCCGGCGGCAAGAAGTGGAGCAGCGTTGTCAACGGGGCATCGTCGGCGTCTACCAACGGTCAGAAGGCGAAGCAGCAACACAAGGAAAGCATCAAGGACAACAAGGTCGCCTATTTGCTATTCTACCAGCGCGTCTGATGAGACGTTTGTCGAACTGAGATGGCGGGCGGCCTTGGTGTACGACTTGGTAGCGCAGGGCGTGCGAGGAGGAGGCGCTTGACGTGGTCAGCGCCCCTCACCAACAGCAGCATGGCTCGGTGGTGGTGGCCAGAGAGGCGGCCTACCTTCCCGGTGGATTGCGCCAGTGATACCGTCTGGCCTTGTGGTCGAGGTTCTCGACATTGGATTAATATCCCGCCATCGGTACGATTGCTTCGGTGTCTCTGGGGAGGTGGAGTTGAGGCACCAGCAATCCCAAACATTGATCTTCCGGGCACACCACCGAACACATAAACCTAATCCTACCCTTCAACCCGCCACCCTCCCATTTACCACATCACTCACCTATCTTCCCGACCACATACCGTCCTACCCTTCTACTCATGACATACCACCTACCGAACACATCCCCTTCGTCCCTCCTGGAACTTGACCAATTACCAGTCTACCCTACCAATTCTGTCCGTCCTCAGCCCCTTCGGCGCCGGAGAGGGAGCACATGGTGGGCACCCGATTGGAGAACGAGCTCGGGGGCACGACCAGGCGCATATAGCGGTGGACCTACCAGCTTCATAGCTAATGTTGGAGTCTTGAGACGCGTGATGCAATCACGTCATCTAGATAGGAATAGTGTATTGCGTAAATAAAAGTTGATATTCTAATATGTTGGAGTCGAGACGAGGGTGCTCTGCCGTGACTGGTCATTGTGGGCTTTCCAAATCTCCATCTCCGGCAACCCTATTCCTATCCCAGATCCAACCATACATCGCCATCTGTTTATGTATATCAGATCATTCCGGCTTATCCACGCCCCTTTCCGCCTCCCACCGCCGCCGCTCCGAATCTATCTCCCACCACCACCGATCCGTCTCGTCCATCTGGGCGTCCTTCCCTGGGACAAGCTCCCAGGGCTTTGGCGTCAGAATGTAGTGCACGTTTTTGACGTTTTCGTCTCTCCTGTTACGTGTCAGTTGTTGATACTCCACTTTTGGAGAGAGGGAGAAAAAACAAGGCCGCAAAAGGGAGAACAAAAACATACCACAACCCCCCATGCACATTCTTCCATCCTACACCCAACAGTCAGCCATCTCACCCTCTTCCACAGCAGATTCCCAGGAAAAGGAAACAAAACAAGAGAAGACTCACTCATAGTCTTCAACCCATTATAAACCCACGCCAACGCCCCCCACCGCCCACGAAACCCATCCGCAAGCAAGCTCTGGTCCGCAAACGGTAGCCGGTCCTGCGTGCTGCTGCGCAACAGCCCTTCAATCTCCCTGTACACTCCCTTGTCGGGCGCCACGACAAGTAACCCGCCGTTCAGCAGGCCCAGTCCTGCGTCCGGGTTGCCGCCTGAGGTCAGTGCCGCGGAGGGGTCGGTGTGTTCTTGGAGGGTGAAAGCGCAGTTGGAGGGGGTCCAGTCTCGAGGGTAGTGTGGAAAGTGGACTGGGTTGACCGGGTTAGTTATTGAGGGCTGAGAGGGGGTATGGTATGGAGATCTTGAATTTGACGTACGGGGGTTGCAGAGGCAAGCGTGGGTTGCGGCGAAGATTGGGAGGTGGTTGTGGCTCTCTTCCGTGTCGGTGTTGGTGGCGGAAGCGGGTTGGTCGTGGAGCAGGGGAAAGCTGAAGAGCTCGTCAATGTTTTGGCGGACGAGCATGTCCGCGTCGAGGAGGATGATGCGGGTGTAGGCGGTCAGGGAGAAGATGGCGAGCTTGGAGAAGGAGTAGAGGAAGCGGGGGTCTTTGGCGTACCAGGTGGTCGCGGGGGCTTGGGTTTTGCTGGAGGTGGTACTGGTGGGTGAAGGAGGGGGTGAAGGTGGTCCAGGGAGAAGGTATGGCACTTGCTGGGTGGGAATGTTTCTCGCAGAGAGGGCCTGGAGGGTCTTGTCGGGGAGGGAGCCGGTGTGAAGGGCTACTAGGGGGTATTTGGACTTGACGCGGCGCAGGGAGAACTCGAGGGTGAGTAAACCAGGGAGGTATGCTTCGTTTGTTATGAGGCAGGCCCATACTGGCGCGGTATGGTTAGAGATTGGCTTTGGGTATGAGGGATGGGAGAGGAGACTTACTCTTGTCCGAGTCAACGACCCTGTTACCGGTAGACATCTTGAGTGATGGGAACGTCTTGTGATTAGCCAAGTGAGTGAAGCAGAAAACACTATGAGCTAGGGAAACTTCTTGTCGAGACTACTATTCCAGTGGACAAAGCACATCCATTATCATCAGAGGAGAAAGGAGGTATCAAGCGGGAACAGGTTGATGATGGGGTGATAACCTGTGCATCCCAGCCTAACCGGCGAGTCAGCATTCCTCGCAATCAATGCCAAGACGATAGTTACAGTCCCTGAAGTCCCGAGCCGCAGCATCTTGCCTCGCTGCTCGGCCTTCGTCCCGTCTCCATCACAGGGCTCTTTGTTGACGTCACAAAGGGGGTCCCGGCGGTGAGGGTGGAGCCGCTTGCGGTGAAACCATCACGAACGCACGATCCCAGCAACGGTCCGCTGATAACGCACTTCCGGTTATGCTATGTGGAGGATGGATGAGTTTATGTAGGAACTTCCAGATCTCAGCACCTAAAGTGCTCCTCGGCCCCAATGCGAGGTTGCCAGCCCTCCATCCAAATCCTCCCAGCCAAACCGTCCCAAAAACCGCTTGCGGGTCCACCAAACCCAAGCCCAGAGCACAAACTTGGCGTCTTGGCCATAGAAACGAGAGAAGGATAACCTCTTCCTCGGGAAAGGCCCCGCTGAGGGCCTGCCAGCCTTCTTCCAAACTAGGCTACAGGCACGAGAGGAGTCGTCTAGGCTTCCTCGAGAAAGACCTCACTGAGGGCGCCCTTCTGGCCATCCTTCTCCAAACCGCCCGGCGGGACAAACTCCCCGTCGACCAGACTCCAGCCCTCGCGCTTCATGGCGCTCCACCTCTCCTGGACCTGAAGCCGGACTAACTCCCCGGCGGCACGCGCATCCTCGGCGCTGTCGTGTCCCATGGGCTTGCCCTCGACTTCCACCTGGATGGCCTTGTTCAGATGGACTTCCATGAGCATCCTCAGACCGTGGCGCATCGGAAGGCCTCGGCGGTGAGGGTAGAGCAGTATGGTGTCGACGAGGGTTGGGTGGATGATGCGCGTGGCGTTGAGGTCGTTCTCCAGACCGTGACCCATTAGGGGCGTCTCGGGGGCGAGCAGAGAGAAGAGCAGGTCGCGTGCTACGGTGGGTGAGGAGACGATCTTCATCTTCTTTCTCTTCTCTGTGTCCGCGTCTTTGGTTGCACCCTCCTCTTGCTTTTGCTTGTCTATCTCAGCAGCGGTGACAGTCTTCTCCACGGGGGTGCCAGCGTTCTTTGCGGGGATGTCGACTTCTTTGGCCGGGGTACCAGTGTTCTCTGCGGGGGTGTCGACTTCTTTGGCCGGGGTGCCAGTGTTCTCTGCGGGGATGTCGACTTCTTTGGCCGGGATGCCAGCTTGCTCGGCCGGGGTGCTCTTCTCGGTCTGAATGCTGACCTCTTCAGACCAAGGCTCGGCGCTGACAATATCCTCGGGCCACACGCCAGAGTACTTAGAGTTCAGATCGAGGATTTCACCAACTGGGCGAACTAGGACATCCAGAAGCTCCTTGCCATCAGGCCAGCTGGTGGCAGTCAGGCGGATCAGCTCCATCCCACGGACTGTGTAGCCCATTTCGCAGTCGAAGCACACGGCCCGATCCTTGGGCACGAGCGGGTTCGAAGGCGTCTCGGCAAATGGGATGATAGATGCTAAGCGCGCCGGGGATGTCGTCTTGAAGACATGGGTACTGCCGCTCACGCAGCCCGGGGATTCGCCCTGGGCTTCCTGGCAGCACCGGTACCGCCTGGTCGGTTTGTCTGTATCGCCAGGGGCTCGCTCGGGGAAGTAGAGCCGACCGGGATGATGGACGCATTTGCCCCCTGAAGTGAGAGCGCCGTCCTCCTCGCGACGACCAGGGAACACTTGAAAACGGGTCGTGCAGCGGTCACACACCTCGTAGCCCATGCCAGCCTCCTCTCCTTCACGTGCTTTGGTAATGTCCTCTTCGCGAGGAGAAGTCGGGACATAGCCCCATTGAGAAAGCTTGTCAATCGGTGTGTAAAGGTGCCTGAGGAACTTGACTTCTTCCTCGGGAGTGAGGCCTGTTTGAATGACCTTGGGAGCCCCCAGCACTGGCTTTCTTGGTGTCTTTGAGCCTGGGGTGGTCTTTGCATTCGCCTTTGTGGCCTCAGCGACGCGCTCGTCCCGCCACTGGCCCGGGGTCATGTGCTTGTAAGTCATGATTCGGTTCTTGATGATGTTCTGGTAGACGGATGGCTTGTCGGTGGCTAGGCACTGTTCTTCGTCTAGAGCCAACCAGATGAGTTGCTGGGCAGAAAGCACGAGCTTCTTCTCATCGTCTTTGGCGTCCTTCTTCAGCTCATTGTTAAGTCGCTGGAATTGATCGTGAAGAAGTTTCAGGGCTTTATAACGAAAGTCGTGGGCAGCGGGCGCTGCCGACTTGAGATGGCGCGGGTTCAGCGCCTCAGGCTTCCGAGGTGCGACCTTCTGCGGCGTCGCAGGCTGGGGTGTGGCAGCCTGATGGGTGGCACTGTGGCCAGGTTTGCGCGCTGACGTGGATGGCGCGACCGAGGTTGGTGATGGTTTGGTTGGTGTTGCGACCAAAATCGGTCGGGTTGGAGGCTGGGGGAGCTTGCGCTTCAAGGGCGGAGGGGAGACTGGGCGGCGTGCTGAGGAGAGTGCCGAGGAAAGCACCGGTTCTGTCGGGGCAGGCTGTGCTGGGATAGACGCAGGCTCAGAAGAGACCTTTCGACGTTTTCGTGGCCCGTCTTCGTCCTGGCTCCCGCCGTCTGCCTGGGTTGCGGGAAGGGGGGGCAGGTCCCGGGTGTGCTGCCACGGGCAGTTGGGTTGTGCGCAGCTGTCCCCTGCCGGGCAGGGGATCAGCTTGAAATTGCGCAGAACGGCATTCATGGCGTCCATGTCTGCGGTGTGTCTGCTTGTGACGCAGAAATTATGTGTCGTGGCTGGAGGGGAGCGTTCGGGGGACAGTGGCAGAGATAATGAGGCGGAAACGAATGAGACGAGGAGGGGCCGGTTGGGAACTGGGACAGCGGTCTCTCAGAATCCAAAACACGGCCCAGGGAATAAAAGAGTGTGGTTGGATTCGGACGGGTTCTGGATTTGCTCGCAAGCTGATGGCGTCGCTCCGCCTCCGGTCGAAACACAGAGAAGCATCAAACAACAAACCACGGAAGGGGCATGAAACGTCGAGGGCAGTAGGGCAGCAGGGCAGCAGTCCACCAGATGAGCTGTACAGGCAGTGCGACCGCCGAATGACGAGCAATTGGCTGGAAATGGCGAGTGCCCGTCCCAGAGGCAGCGTTTGCAAAACCAAAAATCAAGAGGGTATCACCGGGACTGCGAGAGGAGAATGCAAAAGAAATAAATACGGATGCTCAGTTCTGGAAGAGGTCCAATGCTGTTGTCGTCGAACATAAGGCAGTGGTTTGGCACGTCGTTCAGCCTCGCCGCCTGGCAGCCACTGCCACTGAGTGAGGCCTGCCGTGCCAAGACGCTAGCTCGGCCCGTTGCGCTGGTGGGGGGAACCTCTCGTCTGTTCGACCACACATGCCACAATGGGAATCCGTCTTCCTCTTCCTGGAGAGGCGAGGCCTTCCAGGCTGATATGAAGGAGAGGCAAAAACGGCCACCGAGCAGAGCTAAGCGCAGATTCTCTCCTCATTTACGGAGTATATACGTGGTTTACGTTCATGTATGTCTCCATGGAAGGAACTTGAGCTCGAGTGGCTGGGAAAAGGGTGCCGCAGCTCAGGTCTTCTCACCTCTCTTCTTCGCCTTGAGTTTATGTATCTTTACAAGCCGGCAAACGGCAGCTTGGTGACGGTCCAGCACATTTATTAGGGGCCCGGGGTGGCAATGCTGCAGTGGCCAACGCGAGAGGCACCGAATCGTTTGGAACTCCGTGCTTCCATTCTCGTGGCATCCGAAGCGGGGAATAAATAAGCAGTCATAAGGTAGTAGTACACAGACCCATCCGATATCGTCTCATCAGCACCGTCCCCCTCTCATCATCACCTATGGCCTGCCCACGTTCATCAGCAGGTTCGTCCCCTTGCCGCCGCCCGGCAGGTACGCCACGTTCGGGTTGCTCGCCAGCGTCGCCGCAATCTCCCTGCTCGCCTC
>FTCU01001517.1_pt1 | contig 16137 bp, 25 predicted proteins | sample 1639521 | NCBI WGS metagenome assembly FTCU01 (sample SAMEA3914864, study PRJEB12502) | metagenome | biome: forest; material: soil | place: USA | collected 2012-03-12 | depth 0.3 m
CACCTCAAGTCGAGTTCGAATTTGCTTCATGTTTGAGTTTCCCATTGGTGATGTTGGGGTGGAAGAAACGGGCAATATTTTGGTTCATGGAAACCTGTAGTAGTATCATGTGGCAAGGCGGGAGAACAAGGAAAAATCAATTCAGGTTGCTGTTGTTGTACAATCTGGGTAATGATCCAAGTACCGGAGTGCTTGCGGTACCGTCTCAATTCCTCAGAGCGAGAAATCTAATGCAACCAGACCACACTCCGATTCGGAATGATGTTCCGATCGTCTAATCCCCGTCAGAATCTGGGGTAGATTCATGCACCGAGACCCCCGAACCCGGAACATTCTGGCGGGAAAATCATGCCTTTGCGTTACCAGGCGCATGATCATGGGCTATACACGCGGTGGCTTGTCCTGTGGTAACATGAATCCAAGGGATGAGCATCGACATGACAAGCGCAGCGTTTTGATCCGTGAGGCTCAGAAGCCTCGTCCTCCAGACGAGTGTCGCAAGATAGGGGTAGAACCAAAGTAGGGACTCGGCGACAATAGGCAAATGTGACCTCCTGGACTTTTGCCGCCGTGCTCAGCGTCTGCTCTGACAATAACCGAGTCTGAAGTCCAGGGCGCAGCAAGCGCACGATGCATGTCGGAGTTGACCGGTATGCAGAAGCGGGATGATGCGAAACAGGGGGTCTGCTTTGTCCGTTTTCAGCCTCCAAGCTCGACCCGCTAAGACCAAGATGGCGCTCGTGGGTTTTCTGGTCTGTCTCAGAACTCGAGACAACTCCTGTTACCAGAAGCGCATCCTTGTAAACCCCGGATTTGGCAAGGTGGTTCCACAACGAGCACTGACGACGTCTCAACGCGCGTTCGAGAACGTCTGATGTTGATGGAGAGCGGCAACCCAAACACAGTTCGGACGATGTCTGTAGGACCGTCACGCCATCAATATAAAGGATGGCAACTTTGCCTTTCCCAAACCTACCTGCTCACCACCTCAAGCCAGTCTTCGAGTTCATCGCCTACGTTCACTCTCGCTTTCGCTCTTTTTCTTCTCGACCGCCGGCCGGCCACTTTTTGACAACTTCCATTAATATCAGCTTTCACTCTCTACAAGACACCCGCCAACATGCAGCTGTCCCTTGCCACCGTCATCTTCGGCCTCGCCGCCTTCGCCGCAGCCCTGCCCCAGGACTCTACCATCGTGGCTCGCCAGAACCAAAACCGGCCGGTGCCCAGTGGTAACTGCTGCGTTGCCGCTACCAACCTCAAGCAGGACGCCTGCAAGGCAGCGAACGGCCAGGCCGGCCGCTGTGTTCCGGGAGGTAACAACTGTGAGTTTTTCACCACATCCATCTTGCCATGTTTGTTGTAAAAAGAAAAAATGGAAAAAAAAAAAAAAAAATAAACAAAAGAAAAGTCGCTAATGCCCTCGATCAACAGGCGGCGGCGCGCTCAGCTGCATTGCCCAGGCCAACCTGGCTTGCGACAACAACGTCATTGAGCGTGGCAAGTCGCTGTGCCGTGCCAAGGCTGCCGGAGGTGGTCTCTTTGATGGCGGCAAGATCATCCAGTCGCTGTCTCAGGCCAAGCTCAACTAAAGCGAGAAGGACTCCATTGTGTCTTTTGAGTAATATCGGACTATTTGGGGAATCACTAGGCGATAGGACTCGACAATACAGACGCTTGCAACAATTATTGGACGCAGTGCCAGTGAGGAAATGCTATGAAAGTGAAGGGTGATCAGCAACGTGTGTTGCAGGTATCCCGCTTACATCTGCTTGCCCCCCTGCTTCTCCCTCTCCTCCAGCGCACCCGGCTCCGTGATATCCACTCCCAGTCTCATGGCCTCAGACACTTCGGCAGACGGGCCCGTGAACCAACGATGTGCCCATACGACCCACGAGCCGAGAGCAAACACGGTGATGATGCCGACAGCCACGACTGTGTAATTAATGGTCTGGCTTGTCACGGGGTTGACGGTAGGGAGGCAGAACACGACCACGATGAATCCGATCCAGAGACATGCAGCCGCCGCAATCGGCCTAGAGAGCCCGTGGAGGTTGAACGGACCCTTCATGGCCGTGAAGGACCGGTGGTACATCAAGCCAATGAGAATGGGTAGTCCGTAACTGATGTACAGACCGATGGTGGCGATCGAGGTCGCTGCCGCAAACGCGACGGATGATCCAAGCGAGGGCAATGCGAGGCAAAAGGAGAGTGTGGCGGCGAGCCACACGGCACGCGTCGGAGAGCGGAAGCGAGCGTCAACCTTGTGGAAAAATGGGTGCTTGAGAGGCGTTAGCCGGCGGCAATTCTCTGTGTCAGGGGCAATACGGGTGGGTGTCAGGGGTAAAAGGGGTGTGCCAACTTACAATCCCACCATCCCTCGCGAACGCAAACATCATTCTGCTGTTGCTCGTCATGCTAAACAGCCCGCAATGCCACACACACACTATCCCATTATCATGTCAGCATCTTGTCTCAGCCATCGGTCGGGATGGCCTAGCCGGGGGTTGACCCGGGAGCGAAACTTACCCATAATCAACGAAAACAAGGCCAACGCCCCATCTTCCCCGGCAACATCCACCAGAATCTGCAACACGGGCTGTCCATACTTGCTCTCCAACACCCCCTGAAAGTCCTGAACCGAAAACAGCAACGCCATCAACACAAAAAAGCCAAACAATGCACTAAACCCCACGCTCGAAACCACCCCAATCGGGGCGCTCCAACTCGCCTTCTTTGTCTCCTCGCTCAAATGTGCCGACGCGTCAAATCCCGTGAGCGTGTATTGCGATAGCAACGCGCCGCACACTGCGACATAGACCTGGCTCGCCCGGCTGCCCCAGCCCTCGGCGCCGTCCACGCCGGTGCCGTCGTTGAACGTGCCAAAGACAAAGGACGCGGGCTGGTGCGAGGGCGCCTTGACGAGCACGGCAATGCACAGCGCCGTGATGCCCGCGCTGTGGAGCAGAATAGAGAGGTTGTTGAGGTGGCGGAGCAGGCGGACGCCGAAGGTGTTGACGATGCCGTGCGAGACGAGGATGGCGGCGTAGATGCCAATGGTCACGCGGGGGGTGGGGGTAAAGGAGGGGTTTTTGACCGTGATGGCGGTGGGGATTAGGTTGGCGAGGCCGAAGGATATGCCGGTTGTCACGGCCACCTAGCCAGGAGTGACAATGGTTAGGACGTTCAACTCGGAGGTAGCGGGTTGCTTTACTTGACCCAGGAGATTGTACCACCCCGTCAGCCAGGCTGCAAAGGGCGACCAGCGCGGTGGGGCAAGCATCGCGGACCAGAAATAGGGGCCGCCGCTCGTCGGGATGGCAGACACGATCTCAGCCATGGCGATGGCGACCAGGAGGGTGAAGAAGGAGACGAGGATCCAGCCGACGGACATGACTGGGACGGGCGGTCAGTCCTGAACCGTTCAACGGTCTGTCTACAGACTCATCCAACTCACCGGCTGGTCCACCCGTGGTCAAACCATACGAGAAGAGAGTGGTAATGCCGGTGATGACGCTCTGTCGTTGCAGTCAGAGGAGCACGTTCCAATCCTTTATCCCACACAAAGTTGCTGTGAACATCCCGGGACTTACGATGATGGAGAAGGAGACGCCGAAGTTGTGCGCCAGCCCCCAGTCCCGCTTCAGCTCTTGTTTGTATCCGAACTGCGCCAGGCGATCCTCGTCACCCTCTTCCTTGTCTGACGCCCGTTGCTCGACAGCTGGATCTTCCGTAGCCATCTTGAGAGACAGTAAATAATGCAGGTAAATGGTATCAACTTGGGCAGAAGTTCACCGAGAGGGGCTTTGGTGGTGAAGAATTGCAACGTCATCACGCTCGGGGTGTGAATGGGGCATGTGTGACCCAAGAGCAACCCCCGGCGGCGCGCTAAGGTACATGTACGGTGCAGATAAGCAAAAGAATGGTCACCTGCCGGATCCTGCCCAGGTTATCTGCGACATGCAGCAGGATTGCCCAGTCAGAGCCCTGCAAGGCCCGATAACCAGACAATCCATGGTGTTGGGGCGTGGGGCCGAGCCACTAAGATTGCATGTGATTCAGTGCGAGATCAGAACCATCAGGCATCAGGCCATGGAACAGGACGGATGTAACCTCAGATCTGAAGCACGGCCCGCGTCAGGTAATTGGTGGCTTGGGGTGCCGTGGGTGCCTCGATGTCAAGTTTCCGGGAGACATGGAGCGAAGACAACAAAAATACCTAACTACCCGAATTTGATTGCCCCTATCCACACTATGTAGGGAGGAGTTGTTGAGAGAATGAATGATGAATCCCGTGTTTCTGCCGCAGCAGCTCAAGCCGTAAACACATTCGCCGCCGGGGCTGGAATGAGCTTCAATCTAGCCAAGTCATGAAACGTGTCAAAGATGGAGCGATAGGTGTCGACGGTGCCAAAAAAGCCAAACTCGCGCGCCTTGCGCACGCTCGTGGTCATGGGCGCATCCCCGATAACAGCCGAGTCGGAAAACGAGAAAATGCGGGCGCGGTGCTGATCATCAAAGGGGTCCAGGACCAGACCATGTTGCTTGGCCAGCTCCTTCCACGCTGACTCGACTTCGGGCTGAAGAGACCACTCAAGGAGGCTGAAGGTCGAGCGCAGGGTTGCTTGCGGGCCGTATCTGACGTTGTTAGGGCTACTGAGTAACGAACACGGTGGGATGGGAGGCGACTTACCCCCTTGGCGTCGTGGGATACGGCAATTTCATGACCCGATACTTGCCTTCATCTTCCTCGGGAGGAGACCACCCAGTCTTGTACCACTGGGCGAGGTACGGCCACAGCCGACCCCACGTGAATGACAAACCGTCGTGGATGTTGAACGCCTCGTTGGCAGCGTTCTCGGTCAGAACCATCCACTCCTCAAAATACGCATTGAGCAGGCCGGTGCTTTGGACGTGCTCGCGGTCCCAGGCTCTGTAGTCTCCTGGAAACAGAATAGGCTGGCCGAGGTGAGCCTGGACCGCAGCATAGATGCCAAATCCGATCAGGTGGTTCAGAGTGCCAACTCGGGTCGCGCCCACAATGTAGTTAGGGCGTGCCACATTCCATGCTGCACCGGCGGACTGGCAATATGCCGCGAGCGTGTCTTCCTGTTCGTAATAGAAGTTGCGGTCCAGCTGGACGCGGGCATCTGACTCGAAGGCGGGGACGGATGCTGGGCCAAGGTAGAAGGCGTAGTGCTTGGTGCCGGTCTGGAGCATGAAGCGACGTGGTTTGATGGCGGTTTGCTGAATGGCTGCGATAAAGTTGGCAAACATCGTCACTGTTTCGTTAGTACTAGCAGGGAATTGTGAGAGAGAGAGAGAGGAGCCCTTACTGTTGAGGGTTGACAACTCGTCAGCGTTTGCCCACAGATCCAGGACGTCGCCCTTGGGTGTGGGGTGAAGGTAGGAGAAGTAAAACATGTGATCCCTGGCCGTGGTCAGCCTGAGTACTGCGTAGTGGCAAAGATGAAGGGGTACTTACACATGTCGGACCTTCTCCTGGAGTCGACACGCAATCTCGGATGGAGCATCCAAGAAGTCGATCGCGATATGCTCGACACGCTGTGCCCCCTCGCCGAGGTCATCAAAGAAGGTGCTGGGGGGCAGCCGAGAGCTAAGGCAGTAGATCTTGCTCCATCGTTGAGGTGACGCTGCCAAAGTTTTCACCATTTGGTACCCAGACAGCCCTGTTGCGCCCGTGATGAGTGCTGTCAGGTTTCGGCAGTCAGCAGTATCTGGAAAAGTCGGCAAGCCGCGGAAGATGCCGTCGCAGTGTATCACAGCTTGCCGCGGATGCACTGGGGACGGAGTCAGTTTCCCCCGTGCCTGCCGAGGCTGGGATTCGCTGAGCCCAACCTCGAGTCGATATCGCTTGGCTGAGGAGCACCACCGGAGATGTGTCTCGCACATCATCAAGATATGCCGGGCAACCATCTCAACCCTGTCGAGGGCGAAGGACCCCGACGACTCAGCCGCTCGGTAAATCTGTGCGACCAACTCCAAGCACCGGCCAGCGCTTTGGTTGTGCTCAGCATTCACTGTGGCGACACACCGAGACAAGACGTCAGGATCCGGATAAGTCTCGCCCGACTTCTTGTCGGCGGGGACGCCTTGCATGAGGACCATGACAGCATTCAAGCGCTCACCCTCGTCGATGTCGCGGACCAGGCCGATAAGGTCGTTCTGCAAGCCAGCAACGCGTGAGACTTCATTCTGGAGATTCTTCCATGCGTCGTTGAATTTCCAGTCGGCCTCTGACAAGTACTCAGACTTGATGACTTCGAAGAATGGATTCAGGGAGATGGTGCGGCTGCGGATACCCATGTACGCTGCCAAGCTTCCCAAGTACCCGCCCTCAAGGAAGTAGATCTCTTCTACGTGGGCCTCAAGCACTTCGCAAACAGCCTGAAAGAATACCTCGGAGCTCTTTCGCGAGAGGTGCCCAGTGCAGTGGTCAAGGAGCATCCGTCCACGGCCCTGCACGCGTCTGTCCCTGGCCCTCAATGCAAGGGGGGTAGAACGTTGTGAAGCATTGCCAGAAGCTAGTGTTTGCATATTAGATTAGCATGGGATATTGCCGCTTGAGGAACAGTAGAGGCCGCATTTACCGTGTCTCAAGATCTCGATAGTCTCGACCAGAACCAACTCAGCGTCTCCACTGTCCAACGTCTCCAGAACGTCGTCCATTACACAAGCGAAGGCCAGCCACGCCGTGAAGGCAATGCGGATGCCATCATCCTTGATACCTGGGAAAAAAAGACTGATGGCGTTTACCTCGGCAGTGCATGCCTTGTAGAACTTGTCGTCCCGGCTGAGAGATGAGTCCGGGTGCATGGCGGCGTGGAACTCGGCATGTGCCCGAACCACGCGAGTCAACGATGACTTGGGATCGGCCGCATCGCCGGTACTGGCAACGACGCCAAAGTTTGGGATATCGAGCTGCGTGCGTGGTGCCCCGTTAGTGCGTGAATTACAAGGCAAAGAAGTTCCGCTCAAAGCATACCGTCAAAGCAAGATCAGGCTTTAGCTGGATTTGAAAGCTGCTTCTCTCCGGCCAGGGAGTAGAGCGTTCATACTCCTGCAGGTTAGGGAATAGAAGCATTGTGTGTGCAATAACGGGAAGTGCTCAGTTAGGAATCAGAAAATACTGCAGCTTGGGCTAGCAGAAGGGAAAAGTTGACGGGGGATGTGGCGCGCGGGAACGGCAATGTAGGTGAGGCGACTTGACTTTGGGAATGGATAGGTACCTTGGGTAGATATTTATAAAGAATGGCTCTGGGGGAGAAACGCGAGAGTGACTTGCGATGGCCAATGCGAGTTGGGCTTCCACGAAAAGAAAAGCCTCCATACCCGGATGAAGTTTCCCCATCTCATCTCCTAGACTCCCGGTGTTTCCACGACCTCCATGGAATTAGACCAAAATCCCGATCTCTGTGAGTGGTGGCTGGGACAACACGGAACACGCCTCATTGAACCAACAAGCAGCCTGAAGAACCCTGCATTATAAGCTAGACTCGTGTTGTTTTCCAGCAATGGTGTCTCAGGTTTTGTCCGTACGGGTCGTGGTTGGTCAGTTCTGTCAGTCATTGGCGTGTCGTAAAAAAAGGAGCAGAGCTGAGGGCAGGGGGGTGGCGGTCTGATGGCCCTATGATTGCACAGAACATCTGGATCCTGCGCAAAGGATGCGCATGATTGCCAGAACGTTGTTTCTGTAGACGTTGCGAGTCCGTGGGGGCTAGTGTGAGCCAAGATCTCGGCCTCTAATTTGTCTCGATTCGCGACCAGGGGGCGATCTCCGATTCAAGCCGATCAGGCCACGCCCTTACCGATGCAAATCGGGGACCTTGACGGGGAGCCCTTCCCGTCTCTCACCGCATGCCGGCTCCCTGCCACGGTGTCATCCCCATGCGGCAGGCAAACACGCTAAGGGGGGCACCAGACTGAGAACAGGCTAGCTGAAGCCTCTGCAGCCTTCGGAGCATTCTTCCACTCGCGCGTGGAAAGCCACTCGCGAACTTGGGGCGCTTGGCGACGTAGGGCACAGGATAGGGCTGGTGATCTTGCCCAGGACGGGAGGATGATGCATAGAAAGCAAGTAACGGGTGAAATCACGGGACTGGCCAGACAGTCTCGAACACAGTCCTTGCTGTCGGGTTTGACTGTCTTTCCAATACATAGAACCTTGATGGTGCTGGTACCCTTGCCATCTGAGTCTGTTTCAACCAACCGACTTGCCTCCCAAAATCTCCCACCGAATCGTGGCGCAAAACATGCATCTTAGTGCGGATCGTTGGGCCTCGACGTCTCGCCTCGGATCATCCTCCTCCACTCCTCCTGGCAGCTGGTTTACGCCATTGAAGTCCGGTGACGGCGCTACAAGCCTTCTCGGCGTTTTGATCGGTCTAAGCGCTTCCGGATTCATTCCGCTCACCCCTTCAGAACGAGGAGTCGTCATGGCTGCTCTCAGGTCTCAGTTCCTCGTTCAACCGTGACTAGCAGCAGCAAGGCCGCGTCCGCATCCTGTCGGGCGAAACTAAGAGCGGAAAGCAAGTTGCAGTTGGTGGGCTTATCCAATCCCAACTCTCCTAGCTTTGGATCGTCCCCATTCCACCACGGTGCTCGAAATCAGACGATCCGCTTTCACGCCACGAGTCGCGCCAGTTTCCAAATCAACCCGTCTACGAGGCCCATCGGTCAAACTACATGGTGTCTCGGGGAAGCCGCTGGCTGCATAGGACACCGTGTAGCGGACATCGAGTTTAGAAGGCATTGCGTCGACGTGTGCGCTTCTTCATTGTGAGGTCTTCTGGGCTTCGTGACACCTCCACCGGCAAGGAGATGACAAACCCGGCTTACCCACTCTGTCAATACTGTATGGAGCAGAAACATCTGGATTTAGATAACGTTGGTAACGAGTGTCTGGCTAGCGATAGCTACAATCTTGATCCCCACCGTCTCCCCCATGAACCCAAACCAGACACGACCAGCCGCTTCACGCGATACCGACCCAGGAGGTTGTCATGTCACACTAGCCCGAATCCGAGCCCCCATGCCGCGTTAAGCCGACCCGGCACGCTGAGTGAAGACGATGGGCAGTGCAGCTGACACAGTGGTAAATGTGTCTTGCTTGCCGTCCAAAAACGCCTCCTTGGTTTGCCCAGGGGCAAGGGTGAGGTCATACCGCCACAGGATTTCGGCAACTACCCGCCGAAGCTCCAGCATGGCCAGCCGTTTGCCGACGCATGCATACGGACCTGCCATTGCCCAGAAGCGTCAGTGTTCTACCGCCCGCACGCAAAGATCGAAACGAAGCTCACCACTGTTGAACGGGATGTACACAGACTTATCCCTAACCAACTCGGGCCGTGTCGTCCACCGTTCAGGAATGAATTCGTGAGGATGGACGAAAGACCGCTCGTCCCTGAACACAGTGTAGCTCGGTACCTGCACAATGGTGTCGCCCGGGATGAACCGCTTCCCGATCCACATTCCCTGCGCAGGAGTCACCCGCTGCGTTCCGGACGGGACGGGCGGGTGGAGGCGCATTGCCTCGTTGATAACGGCTTCGAGCAGGTCAACGGTCACTAGCTGGTCATGCTCAATGCTGGAAAGTGCATCGAGCTCCGTCTGGAGTCGCTTGACGAGGACAGTGTCCCACGCCAGATGGAAAAAGATATGGGACAGTGCCGCCGCCACACTGTCACTGCCTGCAATAACGATTAACTGGGCGTCACCGTGCAAGTTCCAGCGATCCTGTTGCGTTTGGGGCCCCTTGTTATATGCAGCGAGAATCCAGGAAAAGATATCGGGTTGCTCTGGCTCTTTCTGGAGAATTGGTCAGCCATGTGCCACGGCTTGATGCGATGGTGGCGAGGGACTCACAAGCTTTCTCTCGTCGATTAGCTTTTGAATCCAGTCCAAGAACTCGTAATAGTTCCGATTTAGCACGGGGGTCCGTTTAAGAAACGGCAAAAGCCAGGGCAGGTGGGTGAAGAAAGCAATGTTGAACATGTCGGTGCGGATGGTCTTGAAGATGTACGCCTCTTGTCCATTTGCAAGCATGTTGGACGATTTGTTGAAAGCCAGGTCCTCTATGACGTCGAAGGCAAAGAAGGAGAACCATTTTGAGACGTCCAGGGGCTGGCCTTTTTGGCGGTCAATGGCCGCGAGTAGCTGGCTAATGGCCTTGGAGATACGGCCATCGTAGCCTTGAATTGCTGCTCAACCACGTTAGTAAACAGAACGCGCATGGCAGGAGAACGGAATGGGTTTACATTTGGTGGTGAACCCTTGATCCCAAACTTTGCGGCGACGAGCATGCTCCTGCTTGTCTCGTGCCATGAAAAGAGGCACACGCGGCTCCAGGAGCGTGTACCAGGGTCCTTTGGTAACGGGTGCTTGGCTTCCGTAGATGGCCTTGACAGCTTCTGGATCGATGATGGAGAGCTCCCTGGGACCTGAGCGGATGGAGAGTGAACCAATTAGTGCTCCGCTCGGAAATGCACCCTCAACTGCGAGTCCCACTTACCAAGTCGGACGTAATCTCCGTACTGTCCATGAAGCTTCTGAACCTCTTCGAAGAGATGCAGTTTTCTCATGGACAAGGCCGTGATGTAGAAATTGGTGAGACGAGCCAAAACGGGGCCAGGGTAGCCGGAGAGACGGTGGAAGAATGCACGGTACAGCAGCATGCTTGTGTACAGTCCAGCAACGTGGCAAACGACAAGCTGTGCAACCAGGCCGGGGAAAACGTGGATCGAGGGGAAATAGAACAACGACAATGCCGCCGCAAACATGGTAAAATAAAAGGTAAAGATGGACGGTGACGCCACATCCCACTCCCCTTTCCGGAACACCGCGAGATGGGCAGAGACACCGCTGGCAGCGGCTAGTAGGCTGGGGAGAACCTCACACGCCATTCTTGGTGTTTAGATACAATGGCAATCGGGGTGTAAGACGACAAGGCGAAGTGGTGAGCCACGAAATGCCAGTGGGAGGTGGACGGAGTCGTTAAGAATTAACTGCCCCCTCATTGTATTGCTACTGCTGACGGCCATGAGGACAGCCAACTTGCGCAACTTGGTCACCACGACTCGATGCTCCGCAATGACGGCTTCCACATTCATTGAGAGCGGAGGCCGGCTCGCTGGACTGGACCCTGGCATGAGGTTGATCCCCAGAGCCGAGACTTGCGCCCAAAGAAATGTCTCACTAATAACACGCCACTGTTGGCGGTTGTGCGCCCAATCAGGCAACTCTGTCTCTTTGAGGCAAAATGGCGCCAACAAGACGAGAGGCGTTCTCGGATGATAAACAGCGCCAACCCAGGTTCAGGGGTCCTCCCCCCCGCTCGACACCAGGCGTCATACTGCCTCATGCACAGTAAGAAGATTAGTTTCCACCGCAGGGCACTAGGCTGTCTTAGATTTACGTTCTTTACTCAGCCGAGCCAGGGTCACTTGCAGCCTGCGAAAGTGCACGCACATCCGCTCTTGCCACCTCACCGCCGGCGATCCCTTGAACGCCCTTGAACTCTCCCCACTCCTTCCGTGGGACAATTATGGGATACTCCGACGTAATCCGCGGTCCCGGAGAGGTGCGGGGACAAGGGCATGCCTCCCTTCGTTGGCCCTTTGCGCTGACGACGGAGTCCCCTCCTTCCCTTCCTCCATTCCCCTCCCCCCTCGAGTCTTCAAACCTGCGATATTCGCGCCGAGGAACTCCCATCTTCAGCCGCGCACACCACTTACAACCCAGTGGGCCCTCACCACTTGCAGAGTTACCACCCACACCACCAGTCGCCAAACATACAGTACACAGGCTTTCTCTTCACGCACGCCCATAATGACCAAAGTCACCATCTTCGGCGCCGGGTAACCTCCTCCCGCTTTCCCTTCCCACTCTCTCCACGTTTCCCAGCCAGACCAGCCACTAACTAAGGTACCTTTCGCCTCCATTCCCAACAGCATAATCGGCCTCTCCATCGCCACCATCCTGTCCAAACGCCGGAACCCTTCCCCCTCCACCGGCCCTTACCATGAAATCACCATCGTCGCCCGCGACCTGCCAGGCGACCTGCCCACGCAGCGCTGGGCCAGCCCGTGGGCTTGCGCCGGCTGGGTCGCCCTTGGGGGCACGCCGCTCGAGCGAAAGATGCAACTGGGCGCGCTGGCGTACCTGCAGCGCGTGGCGCTCGAGCACCCAGAGAGCAGCGCGCGGATTGTGGAGCTGACGGATGTTTTTGGCCCGGACCTGGGCGCCGGGGAGCAAACGGCCCAAGGGGTGTGGTTCGGTGGGAAGGTGGTTGGGTATGAAGTGCTCAGCGAAGGGGAGGAGGTGATGGTGCGGTACGGGAGTGTGGTGCTTGATCCAGGGGTATTTCTGCCCTGGCTGAGAAAGATGTTGGAGGAGGATGGGATCAAGTTTGAGAGGATTGGGGAGGTGAAGAGTTTGGGAGAGTTGAGTGAGCGTGGGCATGATGTGTTGATCAATGCGTCTGGGGTGGCGTCAATGACGCTGGAGGATGTGAGGGACGAGAAGCTGGTGATGGATCGGACTCATGTCACGGTAGTCAGGTCCGACTTTCAGAGCGCGTACGTCCATCGCGGACCGGGGGTGTACACGTACATCTTTGGTCGCGGTGATGGCACGGCGGTTGTTGGCGGGCTGTCGGAGCTGGTGCAGAACGGGGCTACGCCTCAGGGGCAGGTGCATGAGGATGTGAGTTGAACCCGCTGCGCTGCTCCCGTGAGTGGAAAAGGCTGAGCTGACATGGCGCAATCGCTCAACAGCTCTTCAGTCGGGCATTTAAGCACTTGCCCGAATACTTCCCGTCCCCGAACCCCGGTGACTACGAGGTGGTCCAAGACCTGAGTGGCATCCGGCCCCTGCGCCCCGAGGGGGTCAGGGTCGAGAGAGAGATACTCAACGGCCAGATGGTAATTCATGCCTACGGTACCACCATCGGCGGCTACATCCACAGCTTCGGTCTTGCAAAGCAGGTTGTGCGGTTGCTGGAGGAGTGGCCTGCCGCCGCCGGCTACTTGAACTGAGGGTGGGAATTGGAAAGCGAGGAGAGAGCAGCGTTAAGAGTATTGAGACAGCAGCATATCGCTCATCAGCGGAATCAGCCCGCAGGTAGGGTAACGGAACTAGACTTAGCACGCGATATCACAATAGTTATGAGTTGTTGCTTTTCATCATGATACGGCGTCTGAAATGCCTCCTAAACACTAGGTGAGTAAACACGGTAGGTAAGTCCGCCTGCATCAGTTGACCGAATATTCATTATCAGTGGATGCTCAATCCCTGAACTTTAGCTTCGTCATGAGGAAACAGTCGAGCATTCTTCACCCCTCGTCAGGGATGGAACAGTACTACTTAATAGTAGAGGACGAAATGGAGCCTATGTGGAGAATGTTCTAATAGCTTAATGGTCACGCACTGGAAAAAAAGGTCTCGAATGTCAAGACAGGGCGGCATGCGAGTCAAGTTATGTGGTTGGAGTCACTCACGCTAATTAGATGACAAGAGCTGAGCTTGCCAACTCATCTGTACCGTAATTATTCATCACCTTGAATGTGACAAACTGAGGGGTTGAACGGTGAACTCAAAATTTCCCCCAACGGCTCGTAACTGGCGATCCTAGCGCTGTTCCACTTCCAACAAATTTTAGCCGTCATCTTGGCTCGGCGCCGCCCGATTCCCCTTTCATCATATCCCCACCTCGAGACGTGCTGCTTTATAATCAGCTCGAGTCCCTCCGATCGCGCTTCGAAGCACTCCATTACGCAAAACACCATACCAAGAAACTCACGAGCTACGGACCGGACGACACTTCACGATGGTTGGAATCGCACTGCTCGGAGCAGGCATCTTTGCCCAGGAGGGTAAGTCCCGCGAACCCCGCCCACCAAACCCCTTTTCACGCAGGCATTGACTCTGGGTAGAACACCTCCCCGCCATCGAAGCCAGCGCCAACCTGACGCTCAAAGCCGTCTACTCGCGCTCGCAGAAGTCGGCTTCGGCCCTCGCCGCGGCGTCGAAGGACCCGTCCTCGGTGGAAGTCTACTTTGATAGCCCCGTGGTCGAGGGCAAGTCGCTCGACGACCTCCTCAAGCGCGACGACATCGCGGCCGTCGACATCGCCCTGCCCATCCTGCACCAGCCGGGCGTGGTGGAGAAGGCCGTCAAGGCGGGCAAGCATGTTCTGTCGGAGAAGCCCGTCGCGGGCGACATTGAGGGCGCCCAGAAGCTGATTGCGTGGTATGAGGGCCTGGGAGATGGGAAGCCGCTTTGGGGCGTGGCGGAGAACTGGAGGTACATGGAGTCGGTGCGCTATGCGGCGCAAAAGGTGGGCGAGATTGGCGGCAGTCTGGTGACTTTCCGGCTGCACAAGTACGGGCCTGTGCAGTCGGATAACAAGTACTTCAACACCGAGTGTAGGTTGACCGCCCTGTTGACCTGGAGCCAGCCGACGTGCTGACCTTCCCTGCAGGGCGCAAGACTCCGGAGCATCAAGGCGGTTTCCTCCTTGATGGCGGCGTCCATTTCGTTGCGGGTCTGCGGTTCCTCCTTGCTGTTCTGGGCCAGGAGATCAAGCAACTCGCAGGCTTCTCCGCGCTGCTTGACGAGAAGCTGGCTCCAGTCGATACTGTCCACGCCGTGGCCCTCACGCAGGACGGCAAGAGCGGCACCATTGGCATCTCCTTCGGCACGGAGTTCAAGGATGTGCTGGAGATTGAGATCGTGACGACCAACGGCGCGGTGGTCTGGAGCCCGACAGAGATCAAGTCGGTGGCGAGGAAGGGCGATGAGAAGGTGGAGGAGAGCAAGCAGTTTCCTTACAGCTCGGGCGTCAAGCCAGAAGTTGCTGCGTTTAGCCAGGCCATCGACGCCGGCAAGCTCGACGTTCTCCAGACCCCAGCCGAAGCGCTCAAGGACCTGGAGATTCTGCAGAGGCTGCTCGAGTCCGGCGCTGGCGGTGCGGCGGTCCAGGCAATTGGGCTGTAAACTAAGGGAGCTTATTTTCTACCCCTCTTTGTCTGGTCAGTAGCACAAAAGACGAATCAGCAGACAGCCAGATGAGGATCGGGAAGGTGTCGGCTTCTGTGCGCCGGTGTCACCCCAACAGACGGCAACTGAGGCTGGGTGTTTTAGAAAGGAACAGCCAGTAGTCAGCCAGGTGTGATTAACGTTAGAGCTCCGATTGGGCAAATCCCAATCCCATCGTTCCCACCCGCACTGCTGACACGGAACGGTGCTTCTTTTTGGTCTGCTTCGCTTCGCCTTCTTTCCCACTTCCCATTAATTTTCACCTTCAAGCAAACCAGGTAAGTACCGTCACCATGCCACGTCGATCAAAAGGAAAATCCCAGATCAACACAGAGCCGAGCACCCCGAATTCGGACTCTGGCACATTGATGCCAAAAGTTCTCTACACCCTCCGTCTCCTCGGCATCGGCATCGTCGGCTACTTTCTCGTGCTCGGACTCCTCACCATTCCCTTTCTACAGAACCATGTAATCTACCTCCACCGCGTGAGCACCACCTGGTTCCAGGATCTCAACATTCCCGAACAATGGGGGTTCCTTCGCAACCAAGTCACGCCGTTCACCCTCTCAACGCCCGACGGTGTGACGCTCCATGCATGGCACATTCTCCCCTTAGGACTGTACCACCGAAATCAAGAAGAGTTGATCGAAAAGATGGAATTAGAGGACATCCACACCGACATCATAGAGCGGCTAGGCTTCAAGCTTCTCCGCGACGACCCAGATTCGCTCCTTGTTTTGTTTTTCCACGGCGCAGGAGGTACCCTCGGTGCAGGATGGAGACCGGCGGGCTTCCGAGCCATGCATGCTGGGGCGCCTGATAAAATCCACACCGTGGCTATCGACTACCGCGGCTTCGGATCAAGCACCGGTGCCCCATCCGAGGAGGGCCTGTTGACCGACGCCATCACCTTGGCCAAATGGGCCATGCAAGAAGCAGGAATCCCGCCCTCCCGTATCGTTCTCTTTGGCCAGTCTTTAGGGACCGCCGTCAGCATCTCGCTTGCACACCACTTCGCAACGCAACAGGACCCAATCCTCTTTGCGGGGATGGTCCTGGTTGCGCCCTTTGCCGATGTCG
>FTCU01003164.1_pt1 | contig 16117 bp, 14 predicted proteins | sample 1639521 | NCBI WGS metagenome assembly FTCU01 (sample SAMEA3914864, study PRJEB12502) | metagenome | biome: forest; material: soil | place: USA | collected 2012-03-12 | depth 0.3 m
CACTCCCGACCCAGCACAACCCGAACAACTCAACACAGCCACACCACCCGGTCACCAACGGCAGGTTTCGTCTCAGCCTTGGGACGCATTGCAACCTGACACGAAAAGCGGCTTGACACGACAGGAAAGAGGGAGAAAGTACCAGCATGGTCCTTTTGCTCCCGATAGGTGCTCTCGAGCTGAGCGGAGGCTCCCCAGCCTGAGATGATGGCGCATGCAGGGGTTTTTTGTTTCAACAGCCGCGCGCAGTCCTGGCTTGGCTTGCGAGCTGCCAGCGTCCCATTTGGATCCATGCACCCGCCAGCCAGCCCATCAGGTCCCGACCGCCTTGACGGCAGCAAGAGGGTTGATGAAGGGCTCTGTCACTTCTCGCCTGGCGCGATGCGACTCCCCACCTTCGCCCGACGAGATCTTCTGTCCTGCCCCATCCATCCTTGGAGAGAGATTGCCGATTGGACGGCAGCGCACCGGCAGCCCAGCGCCTTGATGCATGTCTGCAACGAGCCCGGGGTTTGACTGGATCAACAAGCCAAAGATGGACATGCAGTGCATGCCCCGCCGGGATGCCTGCATGACAGACAGCCAAAATTGACCCCGGCGCTTGTGATCTGTCATGTCATCCGTCTTGTCCATCCAGCAGCCGTCTTGGATCCAGCATGGCCACCTCCACGCCTCACGCCCATGGCCGCCCTCGTTCGGTATATCCCGGCCGCAGAGCCCACCTGCTCGGGATGTGTAGACGCCCTGGCCCGTCTCCCAAGACCCTTGCTGCCTTTTCTCCAACTCAGTGCGCCCTCCAACTTGTGTGTTGCCCAAGAGTTTTGGTCTTGCCCATTTTGCTCTTCGAAGCATGACGACCATGTCAACTGAAGACGACGATGAACCTATCAATCTTCTCTCCCTTGGTTGGTATACCATCTTCCTCGCATGAGACTTTAGCTAACCAGGCGCAGACGGAGGGGGTGTTCGGGGGGTCTCGTCGCTCGTCATCCTGGACAATATCATGACCAAGATCAAGGACATGCACGGTCTTGCCGAAGTCCCCAAGCCCTGCGATTTCTTTCACATGATTGGCGGTACCAGCACTGGAGGGTAACGTTCACCCTGAAATTGAGTGTTGAGAAGTTGACCGATCGCTGACTTGCCGGCCCTAGCCTCATAGCGATCATGCTTGGAAGGCTGCGGATGTCGACCAAAGAGGCCTTGGAGGAGTACGACAAATGTTCAGCGAAAATTTTTGAACGGGCAAACCGAAAAGCTTGGAGTATCTCGGAGAGATATCGAGCCACCGCCCTTCAAGAAGTCGTCCAAGAAATCGTCAAGGAACGTGGCATGGGAGAACTCATGCGAGACCCCGACTGCCCAAAGAAGGGAAAAGTTGTCGTCTGCGTCATGCCTGCCGACGACATCTCAAAGACCCATTACGTGCGTTCCTTTGATGGGGACCACGGCAGTCGAGACGGCCGCAAACTTGATCCCGATCATGACCTTGAAGTTGAACTGGGCCCTGAACTGGATCTCGAACCTGACCACACGCTCGATGAAAACGAGTACGGCAAAACCAAGAGCCGGAAAGCCAGGAGTCGCAGAAAGAAGTACCGCAAAACCAAGGATGACCAAAAAAAGGGGAGTGAAAAGAAGGATGACGAAAACCTGGACGACAACTGGGACAAGGATGTTCTGATTTGGGAGGCTGCGAGAGCTACCACTGCGGCCTCGTCATTCTTCAGGCCTCAGACCCTAGGCAGCGGCACATCCGCGAGGGCATACATTGACGCAGCCCTCGGCACAAACAACCCTGTGTATACTCTCATCCAACAAGCCGTCGAAGAGTTTGGGTTCGGCAAACCACTGGGCTGCGTGATCAGCATCGGAACTGGCACTCGAGACACCAAGCTGGACAGAGTTCCGAGTGGTTGGCGGAACGTAGTACACGGCGTTGGGTATTACGTTAACCTTGGCAAGACCGTCAAGAATATCGCTACCGACTCTGAGGAAGTCCATCGGAACCTGCAGGCAAGATTGCGCTGCGCCCCACGCGCCTACTACCGCTTCAGTGTTCCCGACGCGGCCGACCACTTCAAACTGAATCACTACAAGAAGATGCCGGAGCTCAAACTTGTAACCTCGAAGTACCTTGCCCGGCGGGATGTTGCCGCACAAGTGCGTCAGGCTGCTGAGGTTCTCAAGAACCCCACGATCGATCATGGCCTTGCCATCGGTCACATTGGCCGTATGGATATGTCCCGTCGTCCTTCTCTATGTGAGGGCAGTCGCTAACTAAACCTAGATGAAATTGACCCAGACCAGGTGATTCTGTTGAACAAGAAAGCCCGGGAAAAACTGGGAACGACAAGCTCCTTCTTCACCGGGAGGCAGGACATTCTGCAGCGACTGGATTCCTTCTTTTCCTTGCGCGAGACAGGAGGGAAACCTCGGCGAGAGTTTTTGTTGCACGGCATGGGCGGCGTCGGGAAGACTGAGATCGCGCTGAAGGTCTCCGAAGCCCTGCATGACAGGTTTGTGCATTCCCCCATCTCGTCAGATGAAGTGTGCCTAACTTTGCTTCAGATTTGAACACCAATTTTACATTGATGGCTCTTCGCCTACCACTGTCGTTATGAGTTACGCTGCCATTGCCAGGACGGCCGGCCTGGCGGGCGCATCGGTCAAAGATTTGCGTACCAAAGCTTTGCGGTGGATCGACGGATTGGAAGAGGAGTGGCTCATGATTTTCGACGATTGCAACCTGAGCGACCGACAACGCGACCTCCCGAGCAGAGGCAAGGGAAACATCATCTACACCTCACGGTTGACGAGCTTGGGTCAAGATTTGCCCGTCGACTGCACCTGTGAAGTCACTCCCTTCGGGGACGCAGATGCTATTGACCTTCTTTCGAGAGCCTCCGGTTCCCTGGAAACCCCTGAGAACCAACTGGACCGGGAAACAGCTCAAGATGTGGTTCGAGAACTCGGCTGCCTCCCGCTTGCAGTCACCCAGGCGGCGGCGTTCATCCGGGACGGAAGCTGGTCTCTCCGTGATTACCTCGAAAAGATTCGTGATGAAAAGAACCGCATTGTCTCCGATCAGCGCTTCCAGGGCGAGATCGTCGAGAATTCGGGGGTTTACGCAACCCTCGAGTTGTCATACAATGCCCTCCGCCGCTGCAGACGCCGTGAGGGTAGAAGCGGCGCCGGTCGAGATGCAACTCTCGCCTTGAAGGTGCTGAATCTACTCAGCTTCTTTCACCACCAGGGATTCCAGACATTCATTATGAAGCGCGCGGCCGAAGAGCATCACAATATCGGGGCGCCCAGTTACTGTCCCTTGGGTGGTCTCATGAACCCCCACGACGCCGACCTGGATCAGTTAGTCCAGGTCGACGAAGATGGCATTTGGGATGCGACGAGCTTCGTTAGAGGGGTGCAGCTGTTGAAGAAATTCTCCCTCGTCAAGTTGTCACCAAACCTCAGATCAGTGTCAATGCACGTCTTGGCTCATACCTGGGCACGAAAACGCATGGGAAAGGAGACTTTCTCACGATGGTCTTTGGTGGCAAGAGTCTTGCTCCTCGAGTCAATGGATAACACCGGAATGCTGGTTTTCAAACGGGCATCTCGCGAACTTCTGCCTCCACACGTGGATGTCTCCTTTGCGACCGAGCCGCCTGTTGATCTGATCCGAGGCCAATACCATGGATACTTGCTGCACAAACTCGGCCTATACTACCGGGACCAGAAACGATTCTTGGATGCAAAGCAGTGCTTGTCCCATTCCATTCGTCTCTTCAGAACGGACTACAAGCCTGACTGCTGGGCTTCAATCCGTGCCATCACCGATCTTGCACGACTGTATCATGAAATGGGGTGTCTATCAGAGGCCGAGCTCACGTATAGGGAGGCTATTGAGAGGGTGCACGGAAGACGCGAGGACACCTGGGCAGCCGTTGAACTTGAAGAACAAGGCGAGTCGATATCGCGCCCGATGAGCCACTCGTCAAAGGTCGATGCCAAAAGATGGCTAGGGAATCTCGCAGAGTCCTCGTTGAAGCATTTTCCCGACGCCCTCCTCCCAAGAACGGCATCCAGTTTGATGAAACAGCCATCAAATGGCAAGGAAGTTGAGAAGCTTTCCAACCGAAACAATTCGGATCACGATCTGGCCCGAAATCGAAAGCGCATGGACCAAGAGTCCGATCTCTGGGAGACGGAAGTGGTTTACTGTATGGGATACGGGGAGCTAGCAATGCTGCACCTGGACCGAGACAGATACAGCTTGGGAAAACGCATGCTTCTCGGGGTTGTGGAAAACCTCGAATCACTGTTGGACAAATACGAGCCGAATCTCATGAGATTCCAAATCAAGGCTGGAACCTTGACCGAGGCTAATAACCCCCAGTTTTGGAATCGTCTAACGAACGATCTAGACGACGCCCCTAAGGACGTGGTGGATCGTTTTTGGGGATCCGAGGCGGCATTCGACCTGGCCGCCGCTCGAGCTTCTTCGGTCAGGAGCTATGGCAAGGCGTACTGGCAAGAGGGATGTTCTGCGTTATTTGATGCATACAAAACCGGTGTCATATTTTACGGTGCAGCCGACAAAAGGATCCTCAAGCTGGTCAGAGAGATTCTCGAATGTCTGATCGAGGGGGACCAGTATGACACCGCGGTAGCCCTGGCCACTGCTTGTCATCGCGTTGCCAGGGCAACCTATGGAGAGGCCCATATGGAGACGCTGAAGGTTTCCTTCCTTCTCTTCTCGGCCAGGTTCTTCCAACGGATGGGTTTCCATGATGAAACGGACCTCAAACCTCTCCGAGAGGCCGTGGGCAAAGCAAGAGCGGGCCTTGGGCTAGCCCATTCACTAACCCAGTGCCTTCAATGTTGTCTCGACAATCTCACAACAGACATCACGCCACTCATGGAGCCGTTTCCAGAAGGGTTGGATCCCGTTGCTAGGCATATGGAGTCCTGGCGCCGGAGAAAGGCTTGTCTTGAGATGAGCAAAGCCACATTCGGGCCCAAGAATTATTTTGTCAGACGGATGGAGCATTTCGTCGGCGACGGCCCAGCAAAGACACAGGAAGAGTTGCTGGAAAGAGTACGAGCATACTTGGGGCCGCATCACCCACGGACGAAAGCAATGGAGAGGGAGGTCGAAACGTGGAGAGCAGCTTTGGCTCAGAAGCCGGACACGGACCTTGAGCCAGCAGGTTCGGGATCATCCAGCAACATTACGAGGGTCAACGACACTGGGAGCGTTGGCCAAGGCTTGCGACAGGATATGGCAGACGGAACTGCAGCCGCGGGAGGGGCGGTGCTGGCGGCTGTTCTGGAGATCATTTCAGATTTTGATGGAACGGAACCCAGCATGCTGGTGGAACCTGATGTTAACTGGGATGAACTCTTCGGCTCTCGTGTTCGGCAAGCGGCGCAACTCGATGATGGAGGGGTCTTGTAGTGCATAGTGTTTTGTGCTATCAACTTTCACTTCGCATTTTCATTGAGTCAGCCAGCTCAGAAGAGTCCAACAACAACCAGGTCGAGAGATGGAACACCCCAAGTCAACCCAATCCTTGTTATCAACCAGCGACATTCAAGCAATGTTGCCTGTCGGGGCGCCCGGGGATAGAAGATCGAGATGGAGCAACCCAAGTTTACGGCGGCGGTCCTTTGGATTTTGCCTCCGCTAGATACATGTCTCCTCTCCGCGAATGCTGATCTGCTTCGGCGGTGCTGCCAGCCCCTCGGCGCGCATGTAGCACTTGACGCCACCAAACGCAGGATGCTTTGAACCAGGCATGCATAACGAACTGCAAATGCAGGGGGCTCGGCGGCTCGGCGGCTCGGCGGCTCGGCGGCTCGGCGGTTAATTAATGCATCTTCTGGATTCTGTAATTACAGAATATTCTGTGCAACAGCTAGGTTGGGCGCTTACACTGCAGCATGACTGGGGGGGGCGCAGCCCCCGTCTCCGGACAAGCTGAACCAGGCGTCCAAGTTGACGTGCGTCTCTGGCATACTTCAACGTCCCCGACTCCCAGCAGCAACAATGACTTGAAATCAAACTCAAAAAGGCGGCCACATCTACCGTCGCCGTTGCGTTGCGATTGGATACCGGCAATGTCGCCCGCCAAGGATGAAGCTGAGGCGATCAACCTCCTGTCCCTTGGTGAGTGCCTCGCCGAGCCCCATCCTTTGTCTACATCGTAACATGACCCTTAGCTAATTCGAGACCAGACGGCGGGGGGGTTCGCGGAGTGTCCTCCCTGATCATCTTGCATGAGATCATGGTTCAGATCAAGGAGGCCTGTGGCCTAGAAAGAGTCCCCAAACCTTGCGAATATTTTCACCTAATTGCAGGAACTAGCACGGGAGGGTGAGTCCAGGCTTGATGCACACCCAGGGCCAACAGTGTAAAGAACTCTGCTGATCTTACCCAGTCTAATCGCAATCATGCTTGGGAGACTTCGCATGTCCACAGAAGAGGCTCTCCAGGAATATGCTCTATGTGCCAAGAAGATCTTTTCCTTCCAGAACACGAAATGTTAGTCATTTTTGTGAAGTTGTGCTCCTACTTCTCGGCTTGTGTCACCCGCTCTTATGTGGCTGGATTGGGAGCGGCTGTTGTGGGTGTCCTGTGACACCGACACCGATTCACTCCCAACGTACACCTCAGCCTATACAGAGAGAGACATTCTGTACATGGCTGACATTGCTGGCAGGGACCACGGCCACTGAGAGGTTTCGAGCCACCGCTCTCAAGGAAGCTGTTCAAGATCTCGTCCGGCGGCGTAACATGGGTGAATATCTCCTCGACGTTTCGCTTGACGAAGACTCCAAAGGGCGATGCTTTGTCTGCGTCACGCCTGCGCACAAGGTTGGAGAGTCTCGCCTAATCCGTTCATTCTTCTCTCCCGACGCCGACTACCATGCCGAGGTCAAAATCTGGGAGGCTGCACGCGCCACCACCGCTGCTACTTTCTATTTCAAGCCGATGCCGATGAGAAAAAGAGGAGTGTCAGACACCGAGGAATGCATCGATGCCGCCATTTTTGGCCACAACAATCCCATCGACCGCCTCCTAGCGGAAGCGCCAAAGCAGTTCGGAGCCGGCCGGCGTCTCGGGTGTGTTGTCAGCATTGGCACCGGAACCCGTCTCGTCAAGATCGACAGGCCGTCAACAGGTCTGCGGAACGTTTTGCATGTTCCAAAGTTTGTCAAGCAACTATTTGGAGTTCTTAAAAGTGCGGCAACCGATGGGGAGGAGCCTCACTACCGCGCTGAGGACGCCCTTGGCAAGCATTTGGACGCATATTTCCGCTTCAACGTTCCAGACATCGCCGACCAGGTTGGGCTGAACGAGTATCTCAAGGCGGAAATTCTAGAGGCTAAAACAGCATCTTACTTGTCCCAGTCCCTTGTTGCTGCTGCGATCTCGCGGGTGGCGGCAGTGCTGGGACACAATTCGGCCGACCACGGACTGACCCTTGGCCATCACAGTAAGACCGAAGTTCAGTTGAATCCTAAGCTCGTGAACAACGTACTAACGGGACGGCCCAGACAAAGACAAAGACCAACTGATTATGGCAACACAGAATGCTCGGTCCCTCGGCGATTTGAGTCGGTTCTTCACAGCGAGGGACGACATCCTAGGCAGGCTGGATGCCTACTTCTCACCTCGCAATACCGGAGGCAAACCTCGTCGAGAGTTTCTCCTGCACGGCTTGGGTGGAGTAGGAAAGACTCAAATTGCGCTGAAGGCTGCAGACGCCCTGGACAGAAGGCAAGTTGCTACCCACTGTCTCGAAACTCCCATGGCTGACTGATAACAGGATCCCGTACGTCTTCCACTTGGATGGGACCACAGGCCCAACTGTGGATCAGAGCTACGCCAACATTTGCCAACGGCACTGCCCGGGGTACGATCAAGTAGCACCTGGCGCCGCCCGAGTCACCATCGGCGAAATGAAGGACGTTGCGCTGAGGTGGATGGAAGGGCTATCTGACGAGTGGCTTCTGATCTACGACAATCTCCCCGACAACGAGCGCCTGAAACCGGTCCTCCCACAGCGCAACACAGGCAACGTCATCTATACTTCTCGGTCCCGCGGTTTTTTAGCAGACCTTCCAGCCGAGTGTGTATGCGAGGTCCAAGCTTTGTCAGAGGATGACGCCATCAGCTTGGTTTTGAGGATCGCCGACCGCGAGGACATCAGAACGGACGAGCAAGAATTGCAGGCGCTCCGGGAAACTGTCACCCGGTTAGGCTGTTTGCCGCTCGCTATTGAGAGCATCGGAGCCTACCTTAGGAAGGGGGATTGCACCCCTCTCACGTACCTACAGAGGTACCGCGACCGGAGGAATAGGGCAGAGTTACTTAGTAGACCAAATGCTGATGGCTCTTTGCCGGCCCGGCCGGAAGTGTACACGGCGTTCGACCTTTCATACGAGGCCATCCTGAGCCTCCAGCGGCGCGAGGGGAGTGGCATCGTGGCCGAGGCCGCAGAATGCGCTCTGAAGGCATTGAATTTGCTCTGTTTCTTCCACAATGAGGCTATTCCCGTCCGGATGATACAGTTCTCAGCCGAGGAACGGCGAAGCTTGGGTGGTGATGGCGTCTACCCCCTTTCGGACCTCGCAGACGACCCATTGAGGGATGCCACTTCCCTCCTCGCTTGCAATCCTTACGAGAAGACTTGGAACAGGACTTTCTTTGACCTGGGGGTTCAGATTCTCCAACAGTTTTCTCTCGTCACTCGGTCGCTGGAGAGAGGCACTGTCTCAATGCACGTCATGGTGCAAGCCTGGGCCCAGGACCGGATGGAAAAGAAGACTCGATGGCGCCAGGCTCTGGCTGCTCGCATTGTGCTCATCGAATCAATAAGGCCCAACTGGGACAGATTGGATCAACTCTGGATGGAAGACCTCCCCCCCCATTTCGACGCTTGTATGGCTCATTTCAACGCCTACACAACCGATTTGAAGGCAGGTCAGGCCCCCGAAGACGCGACACCACCTCATCATTACAGATATGATAGCCATCTTGATTTCAAGTTGGCCTGGTATTACTACCAGCAAAAGGATTTTCCAACTGCCGTGGACCATCTCCTCCAGCATTTGCGTGTCGCGAAGTTCAACGACGGCAGTTACAGTCAGGAAGCAAGTCTCAGTCTCACGCTTTTGGGGAAAATTTACCACGAAATGGGCCGCATCAACGATGCTCAAGCCACGTACCTTGAGGTGCTTGACATGCTGTCTATGCGCAAAGATGACATGTTGGACGATTTCCAGGAGCGGATGGCGCTCAAGGAAAAAGAGCAGAGAGGTCAAACCGGGCACCAGAAGGTTGCCCGTCTTCTCTGGAAGGGCTTCAGTCGAAGGGTGCCCAGTGAAGGCGAGAACCAGACTGTTGCTGCCCAGGAGCCACAAAGCTCTGGAGCAGATCAAGATGACACAGAGCCTGTGATACCGACTCTGGAGCAGACACTCAAGAAACTCTCCTCGGTTGGTGAATCAGACAGAGGGCCTGAGAAGGAAACTCTATCCGATTGGGAGTCTTCGATGGGAATGGTTTACGCCAGCCTAGCAAGTCTATTGATTGACTCGGGGAGAAAAAAGCTGGGCAAGCAGTGTCTCCAACGGGCGATCGACGTGGCAAAAGATGCGTTCAAGTACGACATACAGGTGTGGACTTGGGAAGACGAGCTCACACGACTCGACGGGGGAGCAGATCTCAAACACTGGCTTCAGCGCTACAAGGCCGTGAATTCTCTTTCTCCGGAACTTCGTCACCAGTTGGCAGGACACGAATACAGTTATGTCTTGCCGATCGGATTGGCAGAGACATACCTTGCGGAGGGTGACCTTGAGGAGGCTTATAAAGTCTACGAAACAACGCTCGAGAAAATCCAGATCCTTTATGGACCGAGTGACCGCAAAACGCTGTACCTCATGCGACAGATGGCCGAGTGCGCTGTCTCTCGCGGCTTCTTTGACGAAGCCGAGGGGCACGCCAGAAGAGCAGTTGAAGCAGCCAAGTCCACTTATGGGCAGTGGCACTGCCAGACTGCCCAATGTCTGCGCACATCGGTCTTTATCACTGGGGCCCAAACACTGGATATGGACCCGGGGTCAAAATACTACGAGACCTTACAGGAGGCTTATGACTCCATGCGGGTGGCGTTTTGGGAAGGACATCCGGAAACGAAAGCCTTGAAGAGGTGTCTAGAAAAGTCCAGCTCCACGCATTCAGACACGGGTGCCCTCTCGGAGGAGGCGTTAGAGGTAAGAGCTAGAATCCTTGCCGACGGCATGCCAAAATCACCGGAGGAATATAGGGCAAGAGCAACTGCTGCTCTTCAAGATGTGAGGAGAAACAGATCCCGGGTGGAACACAAGCGTATACGTCTAGCAGAGAACCGAAGACTCAAGCAGCAGCAGGATGCAAAAGCGGGATCGAAGTCTGCAACAGACACGGCGCTAGAGACACATCTCAAGGTTTGCAGGATCACGAAAGGAGAGAGGTCTCGGCACCAAAAGATACAAAATGGGGAGGAAATGGGATCTATTACTCTGCGCCCATCCCGGAAACTGAGCCAAGCTTCTCTGGAAAGCCCGCCCTAGCAACCGGACCCCAAGTCACGATCGAGGGACTTTCAGATGATGAGCAGAAAGTGGATGTCAAAGGGAAAGAAGGGCCTTGGAACCGGCCATGCCCGGACAACTGGAAAAGTCAAGCATGCGGCAGAGGGAGAAAGTCTGGCGGCTTGTCAGCATGGGTGTTTCAAACTTCACAAGCTTCCCGGCCAAACCCCAAAGCGGGGGAACTTGAAGAGTCCTGTTGAGTTCAAAGATCGAAGTTCACATTGTGACCTAGGCACTGTTGAAAAACATGACCAATCCGTGGCAAGCAATGGGCACCCCTTTTTCATCATGAGTCCGACCCCTGACCCTCCGTCCCACGGTTTTGTATTGCCTTCATGAGCTCGTACAACTGACCAAGCTGCTCATCTGTTTCCGTTAAGTCAGCGTGGCCTTTCCCGTCACGCATTGTACGAGAGAACTGTACCGCTCATTTTCGCAATCTTCCCCTGATCTAGCTTCTCCCCGGCCCACGAGTCCCCTTCAATCTTTTGCGCGTAAAGCTGCCATTCCGTGAGGAATCCAATCTGCAACAATCAATGGCACGTTCAACACTAGCCACTTCTGAATCAAGGTGAGATATCGAAGACAAGACTTAAGAACTTACCAAGTGTACAGGATTTTCGACATTCCGGTGTGCCCGGAACTCAGCCTTGACATACTCATCGCCCAAGAGCCGCATTTCGGAAGGAAGATGGTTCCTGTGCGCCCGGAGGAGGCGGCGGTAGAGGTAGATCGGCGGGAGTAGGGCCATAGGGCCGGGAGTCATGCCTTTTAGCGAGGGCATTGCCGATGCCATGAGCAGGCGGAGAGACGCTTTCATTTTTCCTGGCGGGTTGTGGTTCGACCTCAAGGTATCTTTTCCTCGCTCGTGGTAGCGTGGGTTTGTTGTGTATTCTGACTCGCAAGCTTATGTCTAGTTTCACTGTCGCGTAGTGGAGGGTTTTCACGAGTGAGCGGGCACCTAGCTTCGGAAGTACAGAAATGCCAATTCCATCTTGTTGCAGGCTGCGATGCTTCTCGGCCCGAGCAGTGACGGGTCTTGGCCGTCAATGTGCCACACAGTCAAAACTGTAATAACACACACTGTGCGACCCTAAGCTCGCATTCGCGTCCCCCAGACAGCAGGAAGCCATCAAAGTAAAACGCTCATTTCAAGTCCAACAAGATGTGAGCTGTTTAGAATATCTACTGTAATCACTCTAGAGCTTCTGCTATCCAGGCCGCCTGGATGATGCTGACCTTCTTGGCATAGTTCTTCTGGGTGTACACATGCTCCAGGAACATGATTGCCTCCTTCTTCTGCCCGTGGACGACACTCGATGGATGGATCGCCACGACGTGTTTGCCATGAGCCGTGACGTAGCTACTGTCCGGGGCTAGAATAGCGGTTTTCAAGGCGAATCCCTTGAGGAAACACTGGAGAATGACTGCCGCCTGCTCTGGCGAGGTCGGCATGAATGGCTGCGGGTCTGCCGGTGGCTGTTCCATCATCTTCTCCCGGACACAGAGACCCCGGAGCTGTTTCCGGATGTTCAGTGCCTGTTTCATGTTTCTGATGTTGAGCTTGCGGTCCTTGCACCACTGAAGTCGGTCGGCGTTCTCAGCGGCGTAGAGCTGCATCGTCGTGAGGTACGTCAACAGGTCGCCTTCGCGACGGGAAAGCTCCTTCCGGTACGCCTCAACTTCCTCCTTCGCCTCTTCTGACCTCAGCTGCAGGAAGATATCCTCGCCCGAGGTGATGCAAGAGATGATGTCGATCGCCTCCAGTAGGCAGTCGTACTTTGGGTCTGCCGCTGCCAAAAGAACCCGAGCATACGGCGGTGTAACGGGGAATAGCACCATCTTGCGTCCCGTTTCGGTGATGGTGCCATCGTCCGTAAGAGCACCGAGGACGTGGAGGTGAACAAGCGCTTTCTCGACTGATTCAACTTCTGGAGGATCCATCAACGGAAACGACAAGACGTCGTCAATCCCTCTCGCTTTCATGGTCAAGATGGCGCTGAGGATGTCGGTCCGCAGAATTTCCGGAAGATCCGTCTTCTGCAAGGTCTCGTATGTCTCTCCGGTGTAAAGTCTGAAACACTTTCCTGGTCCTTCACGCCCTGCTCGGCCGGCCCTCTGAATGGCGGAGGATTTCGAGATGGGCTTCGCCAGCAGCGACTCCATGCCCAGCCTTGGTCGGAATTGTTTCACCTTCGACTTTCCACAATCGACGACGTAGCGGACCCCGGGCACTGTGACCGACGTTTCGGCGATGTTGGTAGCAAGAACAATCTTCCTCGTAGAGCCACCCTTGATCGGCTGGAACGCCTCGTGTTGAGCTTCTATTGAGAGCTGGCCAAACAAAGGAAAGACCTTGACTTTCGGTAACTTGGGCCCAAGCGTTGCAGCGTATTCTTCGATGAGTCTCTGGGCGGATTCAATTTCCTCCTGGCCGGTGAGAAAAGCAAGAATGTCCTTCCTGCCATGCTTGTCCGAGAGCGCTTCTTCGGTGTGAAGCTTGAAGATGGTCTTGAGAAGTGTATCCTGAATATCGGGGACGGGCTTCGGCGTGTGAACAATATCAACAGGGAACTGCCGCCCTTCGATCTGGAGAAATTCAACCCCAGCATTCGACTTGGGCGCTGGGCCAGGCTCGTCGGGTTCTGGCTTGGAGAAAAATCGCTTGATGCTTTCGACATTGGCTGTGGCGCTCATGATGACCACTTTGAGAGGGATCCCGCCGCGGCCGGCCTTGTCCCCCAAGATGATCTGCTTGAGAAAGCCGGAGAGCAGGTCGACGTCCACGCTCCGTTCATGGATTTCGTCGACAAGAATGGCGCTGTATTGTCTGAGGTGAGGGTCGCGGAGAAGTTCTTGGAGCAGCATGCCTTCGGTCAGGTATTTGATCCTGGTGCCTGGCGGGACTCGGTGGTCGAAGCGGACTGAGTATCCCACCAGGCCTTTCGAAACTGACCCATTGCCGGTGCCCCCTTGTTGTTGCCCACTGAGTGGCGTGCCTGCTTCTCGAGATACGCGGTGGGCCAAGGTCGTTGCAGCAACCCGCCTTGGCTGTGTGATTGCGATCATGCCCCCCACGCCGATCTCCTGGATGCTTCCGCCAGCGCTCACCTTCACCTTTCTCCTCTGGCACCACTTTTCCTGGTACAAAAACTGAGGGACCTGGGTACTCTTGCCTGAGCCTGTTTCACCCACCAAAACCAGAACATCCTTCTTCTGTAGAATGCGGCGGATGTCATCCCGGCGTGTCCACAGCGGTAGAGCTTGCCGGGCTTCAAAATACTGGGGGTCGCCTGTGAGGTCTCTGGGAGAAACGGTTACCTTAGGCGCCGAACTTGCCACAGGATTTGAGTTTCCGTTCGAGAAGAATGACGGGCCGGGTGTTGACGATTCGAGACTGCCGCTCACGATTCCGTTGGTGGTTGTTGGTGGTTGCCTCGGTTTTTTGGATAGGTATCCTTCGAGGGATATCATCTTATCCCCAACTTTGACATGATCGGGGCCTGTTCCGCGTTTTCTCTTGTTCGACATATTGTCTCCGCTGGTCGTTGTGGCAGCGCGGTGCGAGCAACAGAGGAATGGGAATGGATGCCCAGGTTTACTCCATACGCGTGATGGAAATTTCAGAAATCCTACCACTAGGGTTAGGGTTCAGAACCCATGAGGATTGGGTGTCGGCATGTGGTTCCTGTTCCCACGGCTTCCCCAGCCCAACTGCTCTGCTCTCGCATCGAGTTTCAAACGTAATTAATAACAGAAACCCACATAACACCTTTCTCAGGGACACAAATGTTCTACGGATGCCACAAGCTCAGCAATCAATGTCAGCCTTGCCGGGCGGAAAAGACGGGAGGACACACCCAGGTCCCGAGACTGATGTAAACACCAAGATTGAGAAACTAAGTAACATGAGATTATTGCAACTTGCTATGCTGAACCCACAATCAAGGCGGCGCACTTGTGCTAAAAATTACCTTATCCCAGCAGCACGCTTCATGGCCACGTGGTTTTTCACAATGCCCTCACGATGACGCTCGACCTAAATAGCGGTTAGTGGCGAGCTTGAGAAGCTTTTGGGTGTGTTAGCACTTGCCTTTTCGTTTGCGTCCCGGAGTCTTGTATTGCTGGCCTCGATCCGATCGCCAAGTCCAACCATTTTCAGGTGAACACGCCCAGCAATTTCCGCTATCTCTTCGATATCTGCGTCATCGTCTTTGAGCATCTGTTCTTGTTCACCATCGTCGTCTTCAAACGTGAATCGACTCGTGTCTGAGGGAGCAGCATTCCGAGATCCGAGGAGCGCTCCCTTCTTGACCCTAGCACCGAGAGCAGCATCGTCTTGTCGTCTCTGCCATTCCCCCCGCCGCAGGTCATCGCGCTCTTGTGCCGCTTCCAACTGGGTCTCTACCAACTCGGCGTCCCTTTGATCCTTTTTGCGCCGAGGTATGCCGGGCGCCAATAGATGCCGCCGGTAGTGCGCCAAATCAGCTGTCTTCGCTTTGGAGGACTTGATCAGCTGGCCTAACCGAAACCTAGTTAGCATGTGGCGCTTGAAATAACTCTCCCTAGAACTTACCGGTTGAGCTTAGATTCCTGTCAACGTTGTCAAGGTGATCCTCTTGCTGCTGGAAATTATCAAGCATTTCATCCGTCTGACGATCGGCATCTCTGAGATTCCCAAGGACCCGGCCAGTGGTGCTTCGCATCCCGGAAAGCTCTGCTTTGATCTCGGCCTTTGCGTCTTGCACCTGAGCTTCTTCTCTGTCTTCCTCAGTCATGAATTGCGAGTCGGCGTCCTGCATCGGGGTTTCGTATGAAGTATAGCTCTGGGAGGGGTTCGGCCCAGTGGTTGGCTTGGACGGCCCATTGTAGTTGGAGAACAACCCCCCATTCGCCGTGTCCAAGTTACCATACCCTCCCTGCCGCTGAGAAGGGAGTGAGGCCGAGCGGTCGTATGAAGAGGGCGCGGAGGAGTCGAATCTGTTTCTTCCGACTCCGTCGGATGCGCCAAACTTCTCCTTCGGATACCCGGCACCAACCGAGGGGCTTGTTCTGTTGGAAGGCAGAGCAGGACTCCCCCCGACCGAGGCAAGAGAAGGGCTGTGATAGGGAGGAGGGGGCTGGCTGTCGGCGGGCTGCTCGCCGTATCCTGAGAAACCCGAGTTATTGCTTTCCCCGGCCCCTGGGCGATGGGGTCCTGGGGCTACTCGGCTAGGCAGACCGCCGGGGCGCGGACCGGAGGGCAAGCCGGACGCCGGACCCTGGCGACCCTGAGAGAACTGCTGGCTGACATTGTACTGGTTGGCGTTGTACTGGTTGGCGTTGTATTGGCTGTAGGTGTCATGCTGGTCCTGCGCATACGGGTTGGACCCTTGGGGGCGCTGGGGAGGGGGTTGCTGTTGGGCATAGGGGTTCGATGTCGCAGGACCTGGGGGCGCCTGCTTGTCGTCTGACTTCTTGAACAGGGAGC
>FTCU01000444.1_pt1 | contig 16105 bp, 18 predicted proteins | sample 1639521 | NCBI WGS metagenome assembly FTCU01 (sample SAMEA3914864, study PRJEB12502) | metagenome | biome: forest; material: soil | place: USA | collected 2012-03-12 | depth 0.3 m
GACCACAGAGATCTGCTTGCACAGTTCGCGGGTGGGGGCCAGGATGATGGCGAAAAGGCCGGAATTCCGATGCACCTTGACGTCCTTCTTCGCTGTCCCGTCCTCGTTCAGACTCAGAGCCATGATCCGGTGGACTATCGGGAGGAGATATGCCAAAGTCTTTCCCGAACCGGTCTCGGCTTGCAGAAAGGCGTCGTTGTCCTCCTTTATCAGCTGCGGCACCGTGTTCTTCTGGATGGATGTCGGTGCCTTCATTTCCAGCTTCGTCGCCAGGTGCTGGGCGATACGTCGCGAGAGACCCAGGGCTTGGAAGTTCTCGGCTTCTTCGGACAGCGGCGCATTGGACGGTTTCGCAGGCTCGGCCTCCTCGGCGACGGCCGGCTGCTCGAAGTCGGTGACGGCGGTGGGATTCGACGTGAAGAGACTGGACGATATTTGGCCTGTTTTCATGGCGTGGCTGGGTGCTTTTGGGGCGGCAGCATCGCCAGTTCTTTGTGCTTTGGCGTATCTGTGGGAGTCACCATCCTCAGTCCTCGGCCGTTTCCCCGACCTGCCCGAGTCGTGATCGCCTCTGGCTGCTCCTGGCGGGGTCGACGTTGAGGCGCCATTGTGCTGCAGTTTGGCGCTCCTCTGCGCCTTGACCCGGTCTCGCCAGCGACCGCCCTTGAATTTGACTTGGCTCGTCAAGGGCGTGTCGCCTAGCTCAAAATTGAGGAGCATGCCATCGTCCGCCATGGTTGCGGGCGGTCTGGTTGGACTGGCTGTGCTTGGTGGTGGTGTTGGAGTTTGGGCCTTTGGCAGTGGCAGAAAAAAGCTGACCGCCAAAAATGTCCATCGTTACAGGGGCCTTACTGTAATCTTATCGAACTGGGCCCCGCATTGCCGCGCTTAATCCTTGCTCGGCCCCTGAGGGCCCCTCTCGGCCCTGCATCCATGGTCCCGCCCTGCAACCACTCCAACTCCACAGAACACCGATCCAGGGTCGTGATGGCGCCGGGAATCGAGAAGTGCCCACGATTACGAGGGGAAATTGATTGCCCGTCATCAATGACCTATGCAGAACACATCACTCAATCTATGGTATCGTGTCGGACTGCAGACAAAAGCCAGATGCGCATCATCATCGTCCCTCGGTCTCATCGTCGCATCACCAAATGCCTGTCTGATCAGGCCTTGAAGAATGAGGACCATCCGACCCACTCAACACCATAATTAAGACCGAGCCCCGAGTCCAAGTCGGGGTCGGCGTTTAGGCATGCCGTCCATCTCCGGCTGCGAGCATCTCCCGCAAGGAGCTTGAAACGGTTGGTCGGCTCGGGACCGAGATAAAGAATGGCCTGATGGATCCGGCGGCGTAGCACAACCGCGTTCCTGCGTTGCTGCTGTGCGCATTTGGACTTCCCCAAAGCCAGACTCCGATTCGCATATTAGCCGGACACGCTCTTGCTGTGCGACGTCTAAGCTCCCTGCCAGCTTCGGTGTTCCGGACGTCCACGGTCGGGAAGGTCTGTACTGGACAGACAGTACTAGCTGCCTTTTAATAAAGTCCCTGAGTAAAAGGTCGGCCGTCCGACCTGATCCCCTCCAGAATGCCGCCTAGCACCACCACCCTCCAACCTCTCCTGCGAGCCACCCATCGTGCAAACGCAATGGGCACCCAGGTCGCAATCGCAGCCGCCGTCGCGGGCATTGGCGCCTACGCCTGGTACCTGCGAAGCAACAGCACGCCCTCGGACAAGCCCGTTTTCAGCAGCTTCGGCTTCCGCACCCTGCGCCTCGACAGCACCGAGCTGATCAACCACAACACCAAGAAACTGCGCTTCGAGCTTCCAGACGCGAGCAAGCCGAGCGGGCTTTCTCTTACCTCGGCCCTGCTGACAGTTTCCTTCCCCAACAGCCGCTGGATCCCAGTGCTGCGGCCCTACACTCCGGTCAACGACCTAAGTACGCATGGCCCCTCTCAGCCACCCACACCACTTACACATGACTAACCGAGCTCCGACCGCCAGACGATCCCGGCTACATCGAGCTCATGGTCAAGCTCTACCCGAACGGCAAGCAAAGCGGGCACCTGCACTCGCTCAAGCCCGGCGACACGCTCACCTTTGCGCCCATCAAAGAGCTCGCCTGGACGCCCAACAAGCACGCCCACGTGGCGCTCATCGCCGGCGGCGCGGGCATCACGCCCATGTACCAGCTGGCGCGCGGCATCCTGCACAACCCGGCCGACCAGACCCGCGTGACGCTCGTGTGGGGCGTTAACGCCGACGAGGACATCTTCCTCAAGGACGAGTTCGCCGCGCTCGAGAGCAAGTATGCGGGGCGGTTCAAGGCCGTGTACGTGGTGGCCACGCCCGACGCCGGGTCGGCGCACCAGAAGGGGTTCGTCACGGCGCAGCTGCTGGAAAAGGCTGGGCTGCACGCCAGCGAGGATAAAAATCGGGATGTGAAGGTGCTGGTGTGTGGGCCGCCGGCCATGGAGAAAGCGCTGAAGGCGAAGGGCACGGGCGTGTTGGCGAAGCTGGGGTACAGGCCGGATCAGATTTATAGCTTTTGAGGGGGTCCTAGCTTGTGAAACCCTAGGTATCTATGTATTATGCTCAAGCAAGGCGCCTGTAATCAATCCAAGACGCCCTGAAAACATGAATGTATACCGCCGCCTCCGAGCCCCTTACACCACGCAGATCAACCCAGACAAGGCAAGCACCCAGAGACCAATCTGCTTCACTGACCCGGGCATTCGATCCCGACTTCCCGCGTTCATCTGCCAGCCGATAATCCTGCCCCCACTACTGTTCATCGCGTTGAGCTCCATGCACGACGAGCTCGCCCTCTGCGCGCCCGCCTTGTCGGTGCCGTTGAAGTACCGCTCGGGAAGCTCGCACCACAGATAGCACCGGTTGACAATCTGGACGGTGCTGGGCGAGCAGCATATCTCCATGGGCGGGTAGGAGGTGTCGTTGCCTGGTGTGGCCATGACGTTGATGTTCTGCGGGATGGGGAGGGATTGGAGGGTTGGGATGGAGGAGGGTCCCGGGCAGGTTATTGCGTTGGAGGTGTTGGCTGCCATGATGAGTGTGGTTTTTGGCTGGTTGATGTGGCGGTTTTATGAGAAGAGTAGTCTGTAGAGATGGATGGGCTATTAATTGGTGGTGAGTTCTGGGCAATGCCACACAGTGATGGCTCGAGTCCACGGTGAGAGCTTGAGAGTTGAGGCATGGGACAACTTAAGAAGTCAGAGGCCCCGGCGACCTAGGTCCACGTATGATGTAGGCACTCTTGGATTTCAAGGCAAACAACGAAGCAGAACGCTCACATGCCACGTTCCCACTTATATCCAAGAGTTGACGACTGGGGAGACAATCCTTCGAGCCTCCTTGCTGGTGATCTTATCCCCGTGTGGAAGCCGCTGAGACCCGGTGCGGCAAGGCAGATCCGCGAGGCCGGGTTTAACAACCTTACAAGTCTATTCATTGATGCTTGTCCTCGAGATATGTCGGCAACACACGGCCTGCGAGGACTCGAGGAACCCGTGACACCGGATCCGTTGCCATGGATGTTGGATCAAGAGAGCAAGCTAGGTAAGGTAGGTATATTCAGATTGAGGAATACCCAATCTCAGCAGTATTAAGGTTATCACCTCCTGCGGTCGCATACAATATTGAATTCACAAGCAAAGCCAGGCGTCAGGGGACGAAACCTCGCTGAGTCGGAGCGTTTGCCTGCGAGTCGAGAGTGCGGGAGTGCGAGAGTGCCATTCCCAGTTTTTTCCAGGCCGGACCTCCTATGTTCCCAGTCAACGCGCAAAGCACCTAGCGGGTGGTGGCAAGAGATTCATGGCCAACAAATAACCAATACCCGCTAGAAGTAAGACAACCTATATTTTAAAATGATTAATTCGTGGACATGAGAGCTTTGAAGAATCGGTCCTCGCTGAAACCTCCAACCAATCTTTCATTTATTGCACAAATTTCGATTTCAGAAATCCACAACCGCCCATTCAGAGAAAAACATCTCGGCAGCAACACAATGCAGGTGGCCGATCGGTACTTCACCATCATCGACATTTACAGGCTCGGTTCAAACTGCAATCTCGAGATCAACCCTTCGCCTTGACGACACGCCCAAAACAAAACAAAACGATCATCTCTCAACACCTCAAACTGACCAACGGCCACCGCAAGCATGGCCCTCCGCCTGACCCGGGCCCTCCTCACCGCCCTCCCAAAAACATCACCAAACCCCACCACCCAAGAGAACCTGAAAAGATCCCCAACAACAATTCTCGAAGTTGAGCGCAAATTCCGCCGCCTCACCCTCCCCACCCTCACTAGCATCCCCTGCAGCAACGAAACCATCACGCACTCCTCCAAACCCGAACACAAACCGGCCTTCCAATCTATTATCCCCCTCCCGACCCGCCAAATCCACGACGTCTACTTCGACACGCCCCACCGCACTCTTAGCGCTGCAGGTGCCTGGATCCGTAAGCGCAACGGTGCGTGGGAGGCCAAGGTCCGGCGCGGCGGGGACTTTGTGAACAGCCGGTTCGAGGAGGTCAAGGGTGCAAGGGCTGTTGGGTCGTGTGTTGAGAACATACTTGAGCGAGACAGCGGTGGTGTTGGTGTTGCTGCAGGAGAGGAGGGGCGGGATTTTGGGTTGGAGAAGTTGGCTGAGTTTGTGACGACACGGGAGGCGTGGGTGGCGGATGGGGAGTTCAAGGTGGTTCGTGATCGGATGGATTTTGGGCATGAGGTGGGCGAGGTGGAACTGCAGGTTGAGTGGGTGGAGGGTAGAGAGGGGTTGGCTGGGAAGGAAATGGTCATGGAGGAGATGGATCGGAAGATTGAGAGGTTTATGAAGAGGTATTGGTGGGCATGGGAAGAGGGAGAGGCGGTGGGAAAGTTGACGGCTTATTTTGAGATGTTTAAAGCTGGAGAGAAGGAGGGGAAGCGGTGATGGGGGGTAGTGATGTTCGGCGCCAGGTTGGTCAATCGGTCCGAGAGATATTGCGGGCGTGTCTCTGCCAACGTCGCGAGTAAAACTGACTTACAATGTACAACTACACAGGAAGTTCACAATCCTTCTCGTCCTTCTCGTCCTTCTCGTCCTTCTCGTCCCTGTCCGACGACTGACTCCCGGAGGGAGGCGGGGAGTGGGGAGACCCAGTCAGCTCTGGCCATTCCTTTCTCTTCCCAAGTGCCTCACGCAGGCTCTTGTATGAGGCTGACACCTCTCCACTGGTGTTGACCTGCCCACAGTTAACATAGGGCAAGATGATGCGAACCGAGGCCCACATTAACGACTTACCTCGACCAAGATGCCCTTGCCGCGGGTGCTGCCGTAGTAGTCCAAGACGGCGGGATTCAACTCGAGATACTCCTTGTATCTCTTGTCAAACATCTCAGTGTTATCTCCCCGTCGGCCTTCCTTTCGGTTGACCACTCGCTCCTTGGCCAAGTCTCGGGGGCATTGGAAGAAGAGAACAAGGTGCGGGGCGCCGAACTGGGACATCAGCTTCACTTCTTTCCCTTGCCGGACGCCATCTACTCACGGCTTTCTCAAAATCATCAATCTGATCAGAACGTCTAGGAAACCCGTCTACGATAACCGGACAATCGGCAGGGCAGCCGCGGAATGCGTCTCGAAGAGCGGGGAGCAGAAATTCCATGGGCAGAAGCTCGCCGTTCTTGACGTGCCGGTCAATTTCGAGCCCGTTCTCCGCATTCTTGCGGAGTAAGTCGCCAACCGATATGTGGGCGAAGCCATCGTTTTTCGCGAGCTCCTTGGCCAGAGTTCCCTTACCTGCTCCAGGGGCGCCTAGAGGGTGTAAGATCGACTGCTGCGGTACTGCAGCTTGGAGGATGGATGGGCTTACCGATAACGAAGATGAAACGGCGCTTGTGGCCGTCGTCGCAGTTCATTGTTGTCTCTCCCATGCATCACCTTGGCTTGGATCTAGAAAAGAGGCAATGAATCAGGATCGAGAAGGGAGGCGAGGGGGGGGTCAGATAAATAACACAGCACGTATCTTCAATCAAAGGGTGGCAAACAGTTTGGGAATATGCCTGCAAAAAACAAGCAAAGAAAACAACATCTGCAGGTGGCAAGCTTTGGATAGATTCTGGAGGAGTGTTGTGCGAATCATAAAGGAAACAAGGTCTAGGGCAAACACCAATCAATCAAAACAGCTGGAAAAAGCGTGTTGTTTGGCAAAAGTCTTGACTCCCACAACGCTCTCAAAACCTCTCTCAGGGCCCGGCGCTATAATAAGAAGAAAACCTTTCCAGGACAGATTCCCAGGCAGGTCAGAGCCTCCAACGCAATCTCGAGGCCAGTCCCCGACACTTTCAGCAACTCTCGCAAGTGCTCCCAAACTCACGGTCAACAGGATGATTGTCGACATCATGGAGCTGATCCAGCTCTTGATGGGCTTGACCGCATGTCTTTACATTGCCTCCTGGGTCTACCCCCTCACCAACTCCCCATTCGGCCTCCCCATCTCAAACCTCCTCCGCCGTCGTAAGCCCAAAGTCCCCGTCTCGGTGAACTACCACTTCACACGCCGCTGCAACAAGACGTGCGGCTTCTGTTTCCACACAGCTACCACCTCCCACATCGAAGATCTACCTACCCAAAAACGCGCCCTCCGCCTCCTCGCCCAAGCCGGCATGCGCAAGATCAACTTCGCGGGCGGTGAGCCCTTCCTCTACCCTAAACCCCTCGGCGCCATGATCGACTACTGCAAGCGCGAGCTCGGCCTCGAGTCCGTCTCCATCGTCACCAACGGTAGCCTAGTCAAAGAGTCCTTCCTGCGGCAGCACGCGGGGCAGCTCGACATCCTCGCCGTGAGCTGCGACTCGTTCGACGAGCAGACCAACATCGCCATCGGCCGGGGCAGCGGCGACCAGGTAAAGAAACTGCACGAGATTGCGGGGTGGTGCCGTCGGTACGGCGTCATGTTCAAGATCAACACCGTGGTGAATAAGCTGAATGTCGGGGAGGATATGAACGAGCACATTGCGGCACTGCAGCCGTTTCGGTGGAAGTGCTTTCAGGTGCTGATCGTGCAGGGGGAGAACGACTCCGAGGAGACGCTGCGGAACGGACACAAGTTCACGATTGGGGACGGAGAGTTTGAGCAATTCTGTGAGAGACACCGGTGCCAGGAGAGTATGGTGCCAGAGCCGAACCGGTTGATGGCCAAGAGCTATCTCATTTTGGATGAGTATTTGCGGTTCCTGGACCGCACTGGAAAGCAACCGTCGGGACCCATTCTGGAGGTGGGTGTGGAGAGGGCTCTGGAGAGTGTTTATTGGGACGAAGATGCATTTGTGGAGAGAGGGGGGCTGTATGACTGGGCAAAGCCAGAGGCTAAAAAGGGAGGTTGTGCTGGGGGAGAGGAGTTAGATTGGTAGCTGTGAGTGCCCGTGGGCAATTTAGTGATTCTTTGAACACAAGCTGCTGTTTTGGCCGCCTGATTTGGCAGGATAGCATGATGTGTTTGCTATCGAATACCATGCTGTTCCAGTACGATACTAACAAAGCTCATTGGCTTCAGCTTTGCTTGCTCGTGGCATCCAGCAGCCGCAACGCCTCCTCGGCCGAGATGCGATCTTGTGGCCGGAACCGCAGCAGCCCGCGAATGATGGGAAGGAGAGGCTTCAACCTTTCTTCCTTGACATACTTCCCAAATCTCTCATCAAGCTTGGGTCGTCCCGTCATTCGGTCTATGGCAACTCCATATCAACTCTCATGAAGCGTAATGATAAGAGAGACCCGAACTACGTACCTGGAATGTCTTCGTGGTCCCTTCCGACGCTCTTTTTCATCCTCGCCCACTCAGCTCGCCACTCAGATGGCAAATCCTCGACAAAGTGAATCATCTGCGCCACTAGACGGTCCATGTCCCAAATCCACTGGAACGGCCTTGTGCCGATCACCAGGGTGTATATCTATCGAGGTCGTGTCAGTCTCCGCCTCGGTTCAATACTTGATTTAAATTTCAAGGAATTAGGAAGTGTTACCAGACATCCAGCTCGCCAAAGGTCCACCCTATAGTCAAACTTTCCGGTAAAGATCTTTTCGGGGACCTGTAGGTCTGACGGTTCGGCAAGTCGGGCAGGAATAGCTCCATGGGGGAATGCTTGGCCAAAGTCGATGAGGCGTACATCCTCTTCGTCCTCGTCGATCCAGTTGTCCCAGCCAGTCTTTTTTACCAATTGTTCAGGCATGCCCGGAGTGAGAGGTTTTCCGTCACACCGCACAAGTTTGTCGGTTTTTGGGGCGCCAATGGTTTGAAGCATGGACTCAACTGACAGTTTACTGAGACCGCGGGCAGTGAACGCCATGTTTCCGCCACTAATATCTAAGAGAGTAGGTCAAGATATCAGCGCCATCAGTTTTGACTGATAACCTAGGAAGAGGGTAATAAAAACTGACCTCCATGTGCATAGCCGGCTCTGTGCATGGCCGCCAGTGTTTCCAAGAGCTGTTTAGTAATCCGGAGAACAGTCGTGTCCTCGAGACGCTCGGGGTCCCCCCGGTAGTAGTCTACAACCACATCGTCGACGGTAGGTCCAAGGAGCTCAAATACGAGACACAGATGTTTCCCGTTGGGTCCGTGATGAACGAAGTTGTCGACCAGCTGAACTATATGACGATGCGCTGCAAGAGTCTTACGTAGCGATTGATGAACCAGTAACTCCGATGAGGACTGGGTGCTATCGGCTGTTGTGATCTTCAACGAAACCCATTGATTGAGTCTAGGGGCGATATCCAACGTCAGCATGCCTCTCGAATACAAGGCGAGGCGAAACAACACACGCTTGATCTTTGGCGAGCCACACAGTGGAGAAACCGCCCCAACCCAGCTTGTGGTGGACCTTGTAGCGACCTTCCTTGAACGCGTCGCCGACGCTGACGGGATGAAAACCGCCCAGTCGGTAGCGACTCATCTGCTCCTGCGTGTGGAGGAGATTTGACGGCTCGAACAGGCGGTAGTTGTCCATGGTGAAGCGACTACCACCAAGTTTGCAACCGAGTGTTAGCGCCGGCGATAGGCCACACGGCCAATTTTGATGGTTTTCTAACTTTTCTTTCTTTCACTTTGGTTTTTTCTATGCACGAACGCGCTTGTTGTCGTCGACCAATGATCACGTGCGTCGTGGGCCGGCATTTGGACCCCAAGGAGCAGTCGCCGTCAGCGCGGCACCATCAACCATCTCCCACACCGCTCCGTGATAAGCCCCCCATCCCATGATGTCCTCCTCCAGCGACCTCGAGGAGCGTATCTCTGATTTCTTTTCGAAAGCCGGAGCATGTACGTCGAGGAGTCAATGTGACGCATTTGCCAACAAAATATTTGGAGGGCCGGTTACTCCCGTTCCGGTCCAGGGCACTTGCAGTTACACGGTCACGAATGGCACAGCCATCATCCAGTTCCGCGAACCGGAATCGCCGCTGGATATACAGATTTTGGCGGCTGTCCAAGCTGTTCACCCCGGCATCGTTGCCAACCACTCCTTCCATGGGACGATTGGCGAATCCCCGGCACTCTATGTTTACTCGATGAACATACTCCCAGGAGACAACTGTTTTGATCTGTCTCTCTCCCTCGCGGATGATGACTTGGATCACCGTCTGGAGACTGTCCGCAGCCTAGCAAGGTTTGGAAATTTCCGTCTCTTTTTTTTGCGCATAACCTAATTAGAGAAACAGGACTGAAAGGATCTAGATTTTTTGCACAGGCGTGGCAGAAGGGTAGTCGTCCTGATCCGAAGTCCATCTCCGCAACCTTTGAAGACTGCTGCTCTAGCTTCGACTACCTCAGCCGTAACCTCCCCTCCCGCTTCCACAACCTCATCACCCAGGTTAGGGACAGCCTCCCGACACTTTTCTTTGGAGAGTACCCGTTGGTCCCAACTCACGGCGACTTTAGTGAGAGGAATATCCTCGCAAACCCTACGACTGGAGAGATCACGGGAATCATTGATTGGGCTGAAGTGGGTATCCTGCCCTTTGGCTTTGCGCTTTACGGGCTTGACAATCTGCTGGGTTACCTAACTCCGAGTGGGTGGGTGTTTTATGACACCGCTGACCACCTGCGGGATGAGTTCTGGAGGGTTTTCTGTGAGGTGGTTGGTGGGGTGTCCCAATCCGAGATGGAGTTTATTCAGCTTGCGAGACAGGCTGGACTGTTCCTCCGCTATGGCCTCCCATACAAGCCCGGACGCAAGGGAGTGGTCGGAGTCGGGGGTACGAATCATACCTCCTTTAAGGTGCTCACTAGCCTCGTCCCGGCTGAGGTGAGTCCTCGCCCAACACCGTGCGTTCACGACATGACGGTCTAGTTTTCTGAACAATTAGCCCGGTGCCCGATGGTACGAAGGGAGCACGCTGCGATGGACTTGCGGGTGAGCTGGGGATACATGAAATATCGAGTCTACAATAGTGGTGGACACAATAGCTTTTGGAGAGTAAGGATAGTTGGATGGAATTCAAGTTATCTTTCTACCTGGTCCTTCCCTTCCGGCCAATGCCACTCCGGAACACCACCTACAAGCTCGAACGTTGGCCAATCTCGTGCCCAGGGATTTCAACCCTAGTTGAGAATTCCCTGACGTTTCAGCAGGTCGATGAGGTCGTTCTCGTCCATCAACTTGGAGTCCTGGAAGATCTTGTGGTTTCCGTTCTTCAACGCAGCATGGACATCATTGCCCTTGAGGTCGCTTCCGCCTGGCTCGACTGTCTCAGCGGACCATCCGGTGACCCGATAGACCTCGTCAATTGCGGTATCTTCGGCATACAGCATGACAACACCTTCGGGGCCGCTCCCAGAGAGATCGAACCCCTGCATCTTCTTGGCTCCATGTCCAGCCAGGACCTGAAGGCCAATGAGGTCTGACAGGCTGTGGTCCTGGAGGAATGCTCTGAATTGAGCAACGAAGGCGTCGTCGTTTGGGTGTATGGGTGGCGGGGGTCTCTCGCGGTATTCTGTCTGCTTTGTCTCCTGCTTTTGGTCCATTGGTCACATTTTCTTGGCTCGCGTGTGGGTGAGCAACTCCGGCTGGATGGAGAATATGAATCGTCCGGGTAGCCCCAGTGGGAACCCCGAAGGCTCCGTTGCGGGTATTGGGCAGCTATTGCCCTTGGAAGCCATGATCTGGCTCCTCATCACCTGCTTGGGTCGGCCCAGACAGCCACAGTCGCAGGATATGTCGGAACAGCGCTGAACAACGCTCGAATATCCAGGTATTGGCACACGGCCATGGTGTTGGGGCTAAATGAGTGGGCGTACTTATTGTGTCCATTTGATAACTAGCGGTTGCGGACGGGCGTCTAATCAATGGCCTCAGTGGCCTGCCTAATTTGATGATGTCTTTTTCTACTCCTCGGGCTGCCCTCATGACGGTTGATCCCAAGGATGGCACCGCCCTTTGTAACTTTGGTGGTAAAAGTGGATGAGACACAAGCTCTCCAATCACCAAAACACAGTGAGACCCCGGAAACAGGAATTAATTAAGAGTGAGAAAAAGGAAGCGGGTGATCTTCTTGCGGGCAACAACCCCGGGGTTACACCAGGTCTGTTTGCCGGGCCAAACGCCCATACTCTCCGGGCCGTCATCCTTTTCTCTTTGGTTCGGGCAAGAGCTCTCCCCCTCAACCTTCTTTTCCAACACCACGCACTACGAGTCACGACACGCAAATATTGCCATCTCTCTTTCTCTCTACGTGCCCTCCGACAACGCTACTATCGAGGCAGCGTACCTAGCTATTGATAAATGACTTTCTGAAGGAAAAAAGACTTAATGCTGACGCATTATTGCTAGGAAGACATTGCTTCCCAAAAAACCGACCCATTGACTGGCGCTGGCATCATGGCATGGACAATCCGGCAAACGGTTCTTGACGTTGGCGGGCATGGCTCATCCCAGCACAAGACCTGGCCGCCCTCATGAGACGAAATTCCGACCCGCATTTTCACAACCACCCCGGCTCAGGACGAATAGCTCAGGGGTAGAGCAACCGGCTGCAGTCCGGTAGGTCACGCGTTCAAATCGCGTTTCGTCCTAATCTTTCCTTTTGCGGATTTCAACTACACTCGGGGCCCAGGTCGTCCTTTCCTTTCTTTTTGGAATTCTCATGCTTGTGGTTGTCATGGAACCCACCTTCCTGCCTGGTTCCTGGCGCTGTCCGATGTTTTTCGGCCCCTGCAGCCAACCACCAGCCTTTTCGTCCGATTCCCATGTCTTTTCGACTGTGCAACGCAAATCCGGTCGCCTTGTCGTTGCCGCCGTCCCCGCAACAGCGAGCCGTCGCCTCGAATTGAACCGAATTTGCGAATGGCCCAAGCCGCCCGACCCGACAAATCGGGCATGGTGCGTTGTTGTTGCAGCAGCAAGCAACCACTCACGGCTGCAGCTGCGGGAGCTGTTGGTTCCAGCATCTGGAGGGCTTGCATGATCGCCGCAGCTGGCTCTGCGCGCTGCTGCAAGGTGCAGGCCAAGGTGCGGGCCTGCCCTGCCCTCAGCCACCGCTAGCAAGACTTTGCCCTGCTCCGCCAGTCCATCACATCTGGCGACCGGCGCAACCTGCGCATGCGAGTTGAGGAACAGCCCGCCCTCGCCCCGCACCGTGTTTCTATTCTCATCCTCTGGGCCCGCCAGGCTCGCGTGCTCCAGCTCGGGCCGGTCCGATGGTGGCACGGCTTGAAAGAATGTAATTGGGAGGAAGGGGAGGAGATGGCTCCGAGATGCTTGGCAGTCCCCCCAACCAAACGACCCAACCTGGGCTGGAGGCATGTTGCCGCGCTTCCACGGTGGAACCTCACACCCAAGTGACCCAAGTGGCCCAACCCACCTCGGACCGCATAGACGACCGCCCTTCTTGCCTGGCCAGCCTCAACGACGCACATCCGCCCCTCTGCTGAACATTCTAGTACCTTAACTTTCACCTAGATACCCAGGCCGGTGCCCAGGCCAGCCCCCAACAGTTCCATTGCCTGTTCCAACCTGACAACCCATGCATTTCTCACTGCGGACGCCGCCATGGAACACCAATCTTCGGCAGAAGCCCAGCTAGACTACTACGACCCGTACTTGCAAAACGCAGGACAGAATGATGGGTGGAGCCCCATCGATGCAACACCAGGCCTTGGGTCCCCATCGCCGCTTGGCTCGCCAAATCTGGCACAACGCTCGCGGGTCTCTTTTGCGCCTATAATCCCGCCCCTTAGGCTCGGCGCGGACACTCCCTCCAGCGTGGGCTTGGGCATCGGGTCCACCGAACATGGCGCCCAGTTCCCAGGGTACCACCACATCTCTCGAGATTCTTTCCAGCAAGACAGCCGTCCAGCAACTCCCCCGCCTCCCCATGGCTTGCCAGGGCTTACCACAACCCCCCAGGAATACGCCCTTGGCAGCCCATATGGCGCTGCGTACTACTACCCGCAGCACTATGAAAGCTCGGCCCCTCCCCGGGGCCCAGGAAGCACCCGCCTCGCCCGGCTGACCCAATCGGACCCGTGGAAAATGCTCTATGGTGGCTGGCCCATGTACTCCATGTTTGTTCTCGGATTTGTGTTTGCTGTCGGTCACCATATCTTCTACAGCTACCTTGATGGAAAGCCTGCCGACGACCAGATCCGCATGATGCGGTTTGGCGGTGTGCTCTCCTATGCCGCCAAGGCATCTCTCGTTGCTGCCGTCATCTTTGCCTTCAGGCAGCAGATTTGGGTGACGGTTATCGGTAATGTCCTGCAGCTCAGGACCATCGACAGCCTTTTCGCCGCCGTCGACGAACCAGTGGCAATGTTGAACTGGGAGTTTCTCAAAAAGGGAAAAATAGCCATGTGCTTGGCCGCCCTGGCATGGTAAATTTCGCCTTCGACCCCCGACTTCCTCTCTCGACTAAGGGAGTTCACCCATGCTAATCGTCACCAGGCTGTTCCCCCTCACTGTCATCCTCACCCCGGCCACCCTGACAGTGGCGCCCTTTACGGAAATCAAAGAGGATCGGTGTTCGGGTGTCCGGACGCTCAACTTTGAGCTGGAAAAGACGAAAAACTGGAGAAACGAGGAGCGAATCAATGGGCTCCGGGTGCTCTCTCTGTCTCTGTACAACTCCACCGTCTCAAACTCGGATACGATGGCTGCCACGCCGTTCAATGAGACCTTTTTCGACTATTGTCAGTTAAATTCGAGTTCTTTCTGCCCCCTTTCAGCTATCTCGGGAGCTTTCGGGAGCAAAGTTGCTCCCGAACTACTCCCGTCACTCCCAAACAGGAAATTGTTGGCTGATATTGTAGGACAGGGACCGGAATCAGCCCGCCGGCCGAGCTCGTGGCGGACCAAAGCGCCCTCACTGGTGCTATCATTCCCAGACGCGACGCTACCGTCGAAACATGCGGTGGCGGCTGGAATTGCAGCTACACAATCTCGTTCAAAGCACCCGGATACAAGTGCTCTGAATTAGCCAGAGGCCAAACTCTTGACGGGGATGCCCTCGGGCGTCAGGGTGCTTTCATCAACTCGAGCTTGCTGGCGCCGATGGGCGACTATAGCTTTCTTGCCAGCACCAACTTGGGCGAGTACTCCAACTACCAAACCAACGTGTCCATTGGAGGCGCTCCCATCATGCAGCCCCCTTATCCGAAGCACCTTGGCGCCTTCAGGATGGAGCCGGCCCTGATAATTGGTTATTCAGTGGCAACGGCGCCCGGCAAGCCCCTCCCCAAGAACAACACTATCCCAGGCTGGAACACGGCATTCGAGGCAGTCGTCTTCCGTTGCGAGCACTATCTCACCGCCTACACGGTTCAGTTCAACCACACGTTCTCCCAGCAAAACGCCACGGTGCTCAACCGCGACTATCTCTACCCCATCATCAACACCACCCTTGTCCCAGACAAGAACGCCAACGACGGCACCTATGACAACACCACGGCCACCCCGGAAGCCAACTACGTGCTCCCAATCGACTTTCAAAACTATCGGCTCGTCGCCGCCTACCACTCGATCGGCAAGCGCATGCGCTCCTACCTCGAAGGCTTCGTGCAGATCGCACCCTACGCCATGGTCGAGAGCGGCGTGACCAAAACCAGCCTAATCAGCACGGACACGTTCCTGCCCGTCCCAGACCTCATGGACGAGATCCGCAACCTCTACGAAAACATGACCCTCTCGCTGCTCTCCAACCCGCAGTTCGCCATCGTCGCCTGGGCCGCCAACGCCACCCTGCGCAGCGGCACCACCAACTCGTCCGCCCCGGCCGACCCGGCCCTCTCGTGGCCGTGCACCAAGACCCGCGTGGCCAACGCCTACCTGTACAACCGCCGCGACCTGTGGCTCGCGTACGCCGTGGCGCTCGGCGCGGCCGCCTTCGCCGTCGTGCTAGGCTCGGCCGCGCTGAGCCAGAACAACTTCCACGTGCGCGACGTGCACGTGTCGAGCGTCGTCGCGGCCACCCGCGCGCCGTGCCTCGAGGACCTGCCGTGGAAGGCGAGCAAGTGGGGGGAGGTGAGCGACGAGATTTTGGACTATAAGCTGGGCTACGGCGTAGTCGCCGAGGCGGGGCCCAACGGCACGCCTGCTGCTGCGGCGATGGGGGATGGGTGGCTTGGGAGTCCGAGGGTGGTCAGTGGGAAGGTGTATTATGGGTTTGCGCCGAGGGAGGTCTTGGAGCGGACGAGGGTGGCTACATTTGGGCCGGGGAAGGCGAGGAGTCGGGCGAGTGCGTTTAGCTTTCGGACTTGGGAGCAGAATTATTCGCGGTGAGGTGAGGGTTTGGTGGTGGATGGTGTTTCTGGAGTGAGGGTGCATTGGGTTCTGGTGGGCGCATTGGTGTGGTGTTTGAGGTAGGCGTTATTCTGCGTGTATTCTTCCTCGGCGAATCGGTTTGTGGGTTTCCAGTTGGCGTCAAATGTTTGAAACGGGAGAGCATGGACAATTATTCTGTAACGTATTTTATAAGCGAGTGGGCCATATAAGTGAATGGGCCACTTCTTACCACCTTGCAACAACCATCCTCAATTGCTACACCACAACACTAGGAACCAACTATAATTACATCGGAAACAGCTGAATCAGATGCTTCTGCAACCTCC
>FTCU01000288.1_pt1 | contig 16100 bp, 15 predicted proteins | sample 1639521 | NCBI WGS metagenome assembly FTCU01 (sample SAMEA3914864, study PRJEB12502) | metagenome | biome: forest; material: soil | place: USA | collected 2012-03-12 | depth 0.3 m
AGTAGTAGTAGTAAAGTCGTCGTCGTCCTCCCCCTGGTCTATGGTACACAATGGTGGTGCTGTACAAGAGCCGCCCCGTCTAATGCAAAAAAGGTGGTCGCAAAAACGGACAAACTCCTTCTCCCCGCCTTCAAACCCGACCGTCGACCGGTAGCCGACAACCCCCTCCTCTACGGATTGGAGGTTGGTTTTTGATTTTTGGTGGTAAATAATACAACGACGCCTAAACCCCGGAAACGTGCGGAATTCATGCGGTCTTCTCCTTGAGGAAGCTGCGAAAGGATTTGAGTCAGCGCCGTGATGGGAGAGAGTAAGGTTGGGTGGAGGGCATCGTACGTGATCAGGTCGTTCCTGTCCTTGTCCTTCTTCAGGCCACCGAAGGCCATCTTGGTGCCGGGGATGTACTTCTTGGGGTTCTCGAGGTACGCGAACTGGCGGGAGGATTAGCATTTACGGGTTTGAGGGGGCGGCGGCGGGGAACGTACGAGAGTCTCCTCGTTCCAGGTGATGCCCTTCTGCTTGTTGGCGTCGGTGTAGGCGTAGCCCTCGACGGAGCCGGTCTTGCGGCCGAAGAGGCCGTGGAGCGCGGGGCCGATCATGTTGGCGCCGCCAGCCTCGAGGGTGTGGCACTGGGCGCAACGCGTCTTGAAGAGGTTGGCACCCTTCTTGGAATCACCTGTGGCGGAGGCGGGTTAGCAAGATGGCACTGCAGATTGGACACGTTGCGTGGTGGCTCTCAAGGCTCTCGCTCCGCCGCGCAACGCAGTCGGCCGCTTAGGTCCGTCCGCCGGCCCGGAACCCGGTTTGCGACCCGTGAAAATGACGCAAGAGCCGAGGCAAGCGAGGGGCGGCGGTCGCGCGCGCGACAGCGGAGCAGAGTGCGAGGGTTTTCGAGAGACCGGACCAGCCATTGCCAAGCAGGAGACTCTGAAAGCCCCCCGGCCGCGTTTGGAGTGCCAATGGCTGGCGAGAGCCGTGCTACGGCACTCCTCGGGCGGCCGGGTTCGAGATCGGAGGAGCGGAGGAGAGCCGGAGCCCGGCAGGCAACGAGAGAAAGAGTCGCAAACGACGTACCGGCAGCGAAAGGCATTTTGGCGGTTGGGTATTTGGTAGAGGAAAGGCGGTAAGTGGTGGGTGGTGTGAAGAATATGGGTTGGGTATCTCGAGGAAACTGGGAAGAGAGGAAACAGGAGAGAGGCCAGAAAAAATCAGGGTGAGGATGAGGTGTTAGTTGGCCCAGCCTGCGGCCCTCGATTCGCTGCGCCAGGCCGTGCCGGAATTTTTTTGCTTGCCTTGCCTTGCCTTGGCTCGGTGCACGACTCCGTCACCCGCCTGCAAATGACACAGCGCCAGGCCTGAATCGTACCAGGGCGAGAGGCGGTGGGGCTGAAGCAGTGCCCATTTATCTTCTGGGCGGCCAATCACAGCGCGAAGGTTAGTCAGGCAAGACGGGCGATTTCGGGACTGCCCGGCACTCTGTCATCCAGCACTGTGTCCACTGAAAACAGGGCCAGGCACACGCTAACCGCAACAGGAGAGCAGCAGCCCACCACTCCAGACTGACCCACGCGATTTTTCCGACCATTCAACATCGACGCCATCAACGTCAAGCTCGCCAACCTCGAACTCGGCAGCCGCCCGCCGCAGCCAATTGCTGCACCGTCCCTCGCTCACGTGTGCCGCGGCAAGATTCAGACGCAGTCATGGCGTCGGCAACAAGCTCCATCCCGCGGTTCTTGCTCCCGCAGTCGGGCCTGATCTGGCGCCGGACGGCCATCCTCCCGGCCCCGGCTCCGGCCCCGGCCTCCGTCTCCCGCCCGCGCCGCATCTTCCTCCGCCTCGCCAGCAGCAGCAGCAGTAAACAACCCCCCTCGGGCCCGCGCGTGCTCGCCAAGCCCGAGCGCTTCAACCCCCCCTCCCACGGCGCCCGCCTGCCCAGGAAGACCCCGCCACGCCACTACGGCGGCGACCTAACCGCCGACGAGGTGACCGCCCAAGCCGCCCGCGAATACCCGGGCATGCCGCCACCGAAACACACCGCCGCCCACTGGTTCCTCCACAACCGCTGGATCCACGTCGTCATCACGGTCGTACGCCTCCCGCCCCAACCGCCAAATCCCGTTCTTTGACCCTTCCATTTCTAACATTCGCAGGGCACCCTCACCAGCCTGGCCATCTACACCTTCGTCCTCTCCTTCCAACACACCTCCCCCTTCGCCGACATGCTGCCGCCGGCGTCCGAGTACCTCACCTCGCCCTTCACGGCCTTCCCGACGCTGGCCGAGGTCGTGCGGCTGCACGAGGCGCACAAGACGGCGCGGATCAGCGAGAAGCGCCAGCGCAACGTCGAGGACGTGGCCAAGCGCGCTGCGTACCGGCGCGCGCATGGCCTGCCGGAGGAGATGGGGCTCTTTGGGGCGAAACTGGCGCCTGTGGCGCCTGTTGCGGTCGAGGGGGAGGGTGGTGCTGGGGAGAAGGTTGTGGAAGTGGGGGTTGTGGAGGCGGTTGGTGGTGGAAGTGGTGAGGTGGGGAGGTTGAGTGAGGAGGAGAAGCGGGAAGTTGCGGGGAAGGCGAAGACGAAGTGGTTTGGTATCTTTTGATTTGTTTTTCTGATTCGGCTCTCCTCTCTAGATGAGGGCCTCGGGTATGTAAACAAACATACATACGGGGTGGGTTGTATGGTACGTGTACAATAGATGGGCGATACCTAGATGGATGGACATCCGGATGGGTGGATGGACGGACGGCAAAAGCAAAATCATGATCCCCTCCCTTCACACAAACCCCAACCTACCCCAAATCCACCCCCTCTAACGCATCCAACACCTCATCTACCACCCCGCCCCGCTCAAGCACCTTCTGCACCAGCGCCCCAAGAACCATCCGCCTGGCCCCGCCTCTCGGCGCCCGCCACACGCCCTCGACCGCCTCCGTCTCGGCCGGCGCCGTATCAAGCGTCTTCGGCCCCGCCGCCGCCGTCCCGTACGCGCTGTTGGCCGCGTTGGCCACACCCGGCGGCGTCAGCCGCGAGGGCGGGTCGATCGTCCGGATTGAGAGGAGACGCAGGCTGCGGCCTGGTTGTTGTTCTTCCTCTGTGTGTGATGTGCTGCTGCCGGTGACGGAGACCGCTAGGGCCACATCGGCGACGGCGAGCTCTTCTTTGGAGGGGTCGAAGATGATGTTGTTGCCGACGGCCATTACGAGGAGGGTTATTGGCGGGCGGGTGGTTTGATTGGTGTTGGAAATGGTGGTGCGGGGGAAGAGGTACGGCGCTGCGGCCCAGTCGTCGTCGAAAAAGGGGTCTTCATCGCCCTCGGATTTGAGGCGTGGGAGGCGGGTGGAGAGGAGAGCGAGGTGGGTTGTGAGGGAGAGGAGTGGGAGGGGGTAGGAGAGCGGCGGGGAGATGAGGATGATCTGCGATGGGTTTAGCTTGCTGGTGGTCTGGAGGGATTGAGAAGGGAACGCACGTCGAGATAGAGCTTCCAGTGGAAGCGCCTGTTGATCCACAACCGCTTGACAAAATGCCCGTCGGCAAGCAATGCCTCGCTCAGCATGGCGGCGAGAAACGCCGTCCCCGAATCGTCGTCCCGTAGCCCTGGGATCTCAACCGTCATCTCCACCCACGAAGCGTCTCCCTTCCTCTTGCCCTGATCGTCCCTTGCCTCACCCTCTCCGACATCCTCTTCGTCCTCCGCACCGCCGCCCTCAAGATACACAGTGTCCTCACCGGGCCGTTGCGCGGTCCGCTCCACCTCCGCCTTGACGCCGACAATGGCCTCGGTGCCGTCTGCGAAGCATATCCTTGCGCTGCCGTTGGTGCCGGGGAGGATGCCCGTCTCGGCGACGAGGGGGCGGAACTGCGCCGGGGTGCGGCCGTCAGGTCGGATTGGTGGGGTGAGTGAGAGTGAGGCATGCAGGTAGGCTAGCTCGGCGGGCGAGAGGAGGACGTGTTGGCTTGAAGCCATCGTGCCTCTTTTTTTCCTTTCCCTTTTTTCTTCTTTTTTCGCCGACTTGTCTTTCTTTCACTATTCTCCTGCGTTCCTCGTCCCTTTCGGTATTTGTGTACTGGAATTGAATGCCGGTCGTTTTGTGGTGGTGGTGTCGCTTGCAGGTCGGAGCTGGTGTCAAGCAAAGCAACTTGCCTTGTTTGGGCGGTCCGCCGCCGAAATTTTGGAGGTGAGGGGCGCGGCTGGGAATTGGCGTGGGAGGCTGATGTGGGGTGAGGCTGCAGCTGAACAGGGGCACACGGCACACACAGAGCTGTGGTGGGGCCGGCCGTTTTCATCTGGGCACCCCAGGAGTGCTCTGTAGAAGTACAATATCCGACATCATGTTGATGAGTGGCAGCGAGTTTGAGAACTCGTGATGCCCTGCCACTCGGAGCAGACTAAACTAACAATTACTGCCGTTACTCGGTGCCCTAAACCCAGCTCCCACAAGGCAACGGCCATGTACTCCGTACCATACGCAAACAACAGAACTCCGAAGACCAGCCAGTATTCCCGTCCTTCTCATGAGGTCGTCAAGTCAGTGTCCCGTCCCAAGGGAGTCCATCTCCCAATCGATGCATGTACCATCCTATCCCATGCCAGCCAGGACAAATGAAAAGACTTGAGGGTGCCAGATCCATCATCCACTCACGTCTCTCCTCCACGTAAACAAACAATACACAAGTAATCCGTACACTCCCCTGAGTCCCTCAAACACCATACACCGTAGCCGCCAACCCGCTCGGCACCCCCCACCCATGCGCGCTCGCCGCCCTGACAAACGCATCCAGCGCCTCGGCAACCCCATAATCCTGCACCGCCGACCGGCGCGTCTTCCCGCCCGTCGCCAGGCGCGCGGGCTTGGGGTCCAGGCTGCTCAGCGCGACACGCACCTGCACAAACACGCTCTCCAGGCTGTTGGCGGGTGTCCATCCAGATGTCGTCAGCAGCTCCATGCACATCGCCCCGCCGGCCGTGACATGCCCGCCGCCGCCCTCGAGGAACGGCAGGAAGCGCGGGCGCACGACGCGCACAAACGGCGGCGAGAAGGGGTAGTCGGGCCCGAAGCGCAGCTCGAGCACAATCGACGTGACGCCCGCCGCCTTCATGTCCTGCGCGAGGGGCAGCGCCGCGTCGAAGCTGTGCAGCTGCACGATCCACTGGTAGAGGTTGCTGACCGCGCCGAAGTCGATGTACCAGCCCAGCTCGTGGAGCGGCGTCTTGGACTGCAGGGTCTGCAGCCGCTTCAGCTCGCGGCCGAGGGATTTGGTGGCCGTGTCTGTTGCGAACGAGGGCGGCTGGAGGCGGGGCAGCGTTAGGAGGTCGAGCGTGCCCGGCTCGAAGTCGGTCAGGGAACGGTCGACAATGATGCTGGCGGGCGTGGGGGGGCCGTTGCCGCCGCCGCTGCTGCTGCTGTTGTTGTGAGGGGATTGTTAGCTTCATTTGATTTGGAGGGGCGTAGGCGGGCACGTACATATCTCGCCTGGCTACAGGGCTTCGGCTAGAGGGATGCGGTGACCATTTCTTGCTCGGCGAGGGGCTGTGAGCCAGCTCGTCGTCGCTGAACAACATGGCCCAGTCTTCTGCGTCGTCCTCATCGCTGTCGTCATACTGCCGCACCAGTCTTTTGCCAGGACTCGGCGACGAAGTCTTGGGTTCTGGGCCAATGGTCCGAAGTGGGATGGCACAAAGGGGAATCTCGAGGTGCGCTCCCGTCTTTCCACAAACTTCGCGTCCCGGCGCTTGTGGATAACAGGGCGGCTTGGTCGCCTTGCTCTTTGCCTTGGAGTTGGCCTTCTTATCCGCAGTGTTGTTGTGTTGCTGCGCGCTTCCGGCGGCTGTCTGGACAAAGAGATAGCGGCACTGATGCCAGTCCGGCTGAGAGACCACATAGTGTGGGCTGGAAGACACGAACTCGTCTGGAGCATTGATGATCTCGTTCAAACTCAGACAGATGCTGAAGTTCAAATCCGAGTTTGGCCAGGTCTGCCCGCCGCCTGCATAGCTCATGCTCGTACTGTGATTGGGGCTGACTATTGGACAATGTCAGCGAATAAACTCCTTTTAAGGGAGTGTCGGGATCAGTTCGAGAGCAACGTTACTCCCCGCAGCTCCCGGGACAGCTGAAAGGTGATATAAACAGCTCGAATTTGACTTACAATAAACGCCATTCCCAAAGCTGCGCCCGCACCTAACATCCTGATAGTCCAGTCCCGTCCTCACGATGCTATGCCACTACCCTACAATGTCAGCCAATAATTTCCTGTTTGGGGAGTAGCGGGTGTAGTTCGGGAGCAAAAATAGTAGTGCTCCCGACGACTCCCGAGACAGTTGAAGGGGGCATAAAGAGCTCGAATTAACGTACGTTAGAAAGTGAGCTTCCATGCCAAGCAAAAATGGTTGGGTGGTCCAGCGTGCCTCTGCGTTTAGCAACTTCGTGAAGTGCCCGCTTGAAGCGCAACTCTTTGTCCGGGGCACCTTGGGCGAAACGGAATTGAATCCATCCCTCCATCCCTAGAATACGCTCAGCCTCTCGGTTCACGCCCCTCCCAGCGCTGCGCAATTCCCCCTCGGGCTCTGTAGCTGGGGACTGGGGCTCAGAGGATGTCGACCCCAATTCCCCTCCCCCTCGCTTTGCGATGGCCCTTGACCGGTCGACTTGAAAAATGCACGACCGGTTCGAAGATACAATCCACTGAAGGAGAGAGACAGCAGCCGGAGAAATGCGTTCCATGGAGCGGAGGGGGCCGTTTGGGTGGCTGGCCAGCCACTCCTCGATATCCAGTATCGGCGGGAGGGTATCCAGAACGTGGCGCATGGCCTCTCCCTTGGCCAGGACATCCAGGGAGTCAAAGTCGGCGTTATACAGGAAAACCTCCACGACGTCACTATTGGTCTTAGTGGTTGTTGTCATATCATCCCAAACCTCAGCACAGCCGGGGGGGTATGGGTGCTGTCCTGCTCCCCAATAGGTCGACGAAACGCTGACTATTTCGATGACGGCAGTCTTGGAGGCGATTCTAAATTCCTGAACACGTGCGTGTTGAGCCTGGCTTTGGCCAGTCCTGCGGAACGCGAGCCATTTACCTGGCGACAGACGGTTGCCGAAGTCCATGAAGCTTGTGTCCTCGAAAACAAGCCAGGTATCGTTAGCTGCCGTCTTTGCCATGATTGGGTTGGCAGAATTGCCGGACAGATCGGGGACCATGAGTCGTAAGCCCACTGGGAGAGAGCGGATCGGGAGCTGGACTTCGGCCGGTCTCGGCTCGGCGGTGAACGGCATGACAAATGGACGCTGCCGTTGGCCGTCTGGCTGTATGGCCGCGTAGCAAAGGCTGACCAGTAGATCAACAACATAGGGCTCGGTGAGAATTTCGTGCTCGATAGAAGGCCCAAAGCCCATGGCCATGTACTGGAAGAGGCACCTACATGATGGTTGTCAGTTGAATGGTAAGCGTATGTTCTTCATGAAGCTACTGACAGGGGGTCGGTGCAGACGTATGGGCGCAGTGCCTCAAGCTCCTTGTCGAGCCGACGATGACACCGCAAGCAGTACTCGGTGCACTTGACAAAGTATCGCGTCGCAACTTGCATGGCAACTAGGGGCAGGCTGCGCTCGTCTGCGACGTCCTTCACATGGTCTGGGCCGAGGTCGTAATCCCGCGTTGAGGCCACATGCGAGTCAGGACGCTGTTGGTTGTCGCCCGAAAGACCGAGTTTGACGCGAAGAATCTCATTCGCGTTGTCCCAGTCCAACCCTTCGTTCTCGCGAATTTTGAGCAAGGGGACGAAGCTGTCGCACATGAACTGGTCCAGTGAGCTGGAGATGAAGAGCTTCTCGAACTTGGTATTAGGATGCGACGAGGTGTTGGCTTCCGGTTCCGGGTCCTCTTCGCCCGGAGGGTAGTGTAATCCTGTGAATGCATAGAAGGCCTGGGTGGGCAGCGGCTTGAACTTGTTGCACTTTCCGACGCAAAACTTGATTTCAGGGTGGGTAGCCGCCTGGCTCGTGACGACGCGCTCCAACGGATCGTAACTCTTTTCGAAGTGCAGAAGGAGGACGAAGTACTCGGTGGGCTTCACGTCCCAAGCCTCCATAGCTTCGAGGGGCAAGCCCAGATTGTCGATACGAGTTGAAATGGAGACGATACCCGAGGTGGATGACTTGCCAAAGGCGTCGACGATACCGACCTTGTAGCCTGCATCCCTCGCCTTGCGGAGGTCGCGTCTGACGCGTTGAAGCAAGGACGGTGAGCATTCTGTGGCCCTCAGGCTCCGGTGAGAGTGTCGCGGGGTCGACGACGGCAGGCCAAACTATTTTGTAATGTCAGCTAATGATTCCCTTTTTAAGGAGTGACGGAATCAGTTCGGGAGCAAAGTTGCTCCCGAGAGCTCCCGAGAGCTCCCAAGACAGGCGAAAGGAGGGATAAACAGCTCGGATTGACGTACCTCGTCTCCGTCGGAAGGGTAGTCGGCATCGTAAGCGGCATCGTAGTCGTCGTCGTCGTCGCTCGTCTCGTCTGCCTCGCTCGGGCTCCCATCCTCGCCATCAACGGGACGACTGACGGCATTCTCAAGACGCTTTGCCAACTCCATCACCATCTCATAGACAGACAGGCCCAAGAGATAGTCCTGGGCGGTCTTGACGGCAGCCACAACGGGCGGGAGCGGGTCGTGGTCGTCGGTCCAGACCAGGAACGTGTTTCCGTCAGGATACTCGGTGACATTCTGAGCCAAGGCCTGAATGCGTATGTCTTCTGGGAGGTTCTCGTGGTGGTATTTGATGACGACCTCACCGTCGGAATCGCCGTGGGTCACGGAAAGGACGCCGGAGATGCCACCACCGGCGGCTTTCTGGGCGGCCGTGGCGACGTCGGCCCTAAATTTCTTGAAGCTCATGACTGCTGCGCGAGAGCACGGAAAGGGATGGCTCTTGGCGAAGGGGCGAGGGCGTTGGTCGTAGAAATTGTTGGATTTGGTGTTGAGAGCGCTCAAGGGCCATGGGGATGGGCTGGTCAGTTGTAGGTCGCCCAGTCCCCGGGGTCGTTCAAGCTTTAAATGCTGTTCGGTTCCGGAAGCCTGATATTTTTCCGGAAGCTGGGTGATGTTCAGTTCCGGAAGCTGGCGAATTTCTGGAAATCGGTCAACCTTGATGCTGTTAGTGGAGAGGTCGGCCACAAGGCTCACCCGGAGAGTGGGACTTGAACGCTGAGCTCACCTGGTGTCTCCTGTGAAGACGGTCTTCTTCCTCCTTCTTGGAACGTCGATCAACAAAAAAAGCATTCCTCTTTGGACCGCACAGTCGACTTAGGCCAGTATGATACAGCAAGCATCAATGGCTTTTCCTGGTGTGAAACCAAGACAGACAAGGCTGGTGAGCACCGATGAAGTGTAGAGGAAATGACTGGCTCGGTGCTTGGCGGTTCGTTGCTGTTCCAAGATGCCGGGGCTGGCTTAAGCAAGCACACAGCATGCAATTAGAGACGAAGTCGAAGACCACCGCTTTCGTTTGCGGTTTCGAGGCTCGATGGGATTGGATACAAGCCTTCTTTCCAGGCTCAGTGTTGGTTGGGACGCGGCAGGCAGGCAAGCAGGCAGCAATGGCGGGGTTGGGTGTGAGCTCTCTCAGGCAGGGGGCTCTCGGGGCTCTGAACCTCTGTTGCCCAGCACCCGACACCGTGCAGGGCCCGACAAACAACCAACTCCAACCTGGCAGCACAAGGGCCAAGCATGCTGGCTTTCAAAACCGCTCTGACGTTCCTCCACGCCGGCCTCAACCAGCATGCACCATGGCCTTGACCGCCCGAGCAATGCAGGCTGAGCACCGAGGTACAGTGCAAACCTCGGAAACACTGTTTTGATCAGAGTACAAAATACAGAGCATTAAAATCCAAAATGCAGGGTGCCGTTCGACCACAAGCACCACGACGGAGCCCGGCCACAGCCATGCTTTGCGTGCTGTCTCTTTCAGAGAACTCAGTAAGTTGACAAGTGACAAGAGACAGCTGCATGTCGTTCGCTTCCATGGTTCTGCGGAGTCTTTGAGACAGCTTGGATTGGTGTAACGCTGAGTGTTCTTGGTGTCCGCAGCTGGCCGCCAGCTGACACAGCACCTGGTGGAGCACTTCCCAACGTTGACAGCTCAACCCCACAGAGCTCAGCTTCAACTCTCAACTCACCATCACCAAGGAAGCCGATGAGTGGACCGTACCAACATCTCACAAACCAGCCGCCTTTGACAGCCCAGTTTCTTGGCACCCTATCTACTGTTCTCGCTCAAGCCAGGCAGGATAAAGTTTCGCGCCTTTGGGGTTGACTCAGCGTGACAGCGAGCAGGACCACCACACCAACATACCAACACACCAACACACCAACACATCCACCCCGAACTTTCGAGAACAGAAGATAATGGCCTGGGACTCGAAATCAACACGGCGGAGACAGAGCAGTGCTGCGTCGGGAACCAGGAACATTGCCATCCACGCGAGACAGCAGGCAAAGCGCCTTGTCCAGCCCCAGTCGGAGCACGTTGCCGACCCCTTCTTACGGGACTTTCTAAGCCCGTCATTCGATGCCGCTGCGTATCTCAACGCCACTCTTCCACCGCTTCAGCTCTCTCCCCGAACCTCAGGAGGCCAGGGCGCAGGCCAGGGAGCGGTGCCACTCGCGGAGCTCTCCATCCAAGCCCAGACCGTGCTGTCGCAGCTCAACGCCCACACCACCAGGCTGACCAACACCCTGACCGAGCTCACCAACGACATTCTCAGGAGTGGTGGCCGGCTTGCCTACGAGGTAGAGCTTTTGCGCGGCGAGACTCTCGGGCTGGCAGAGACGCTGTCCGAGGGACTGGAGGACGACATCGCCAAGTTCGTGCCGGGCGGCATTCGGGACAGCGTCGCCGAGTCGAGGACAGGTGCCGATGGCCACGGCACACACTCGCACCAACGGCGCATGTCAATGCTCGCGCCAGCAGCAACCGCACTCCCGGCTGCAGAAAACACGGCCGTTCCGTCCGGCCCCGTCGAGACGCCCGCACCAGAGGAGCCGCCATACATCGCGCAGCTGCGGACACTGACGCTAGTGCGCTCCCGCCTCGACTCGGTCATCAAGACATTTGGCGATGCGATGGAGTTTGTCTTCCCGCCCTCCGAGGTTTCCGTCAGCTCCTCCTTCCTCTCCGTCTCTGCACCAGACGCCGGCGGCGAGAACCACAGCACCGAGGAGAAGGGGCAACAGGTGCTCCAAAAACTCAAGGACGAGATATCCCATCTGCTCAACGACACCCAAGACCCGGTCAAGGGCATTGAGGACGCCGCCCGCCGGATCGAGGAGCTGAAGGAGCTGACCACGGTGTGGAAGGGCACGGCCGAGGAAAAGGGCCGCACCAAGTTTATAGAGACCCTAGCCAAGATGGTGGAGGATAGGCACAAGGAGCTCCTGCGTGACGTGGAGCAGTCTGGCCGACGGGGTAGTGCCAAATCTCAGACGGAGGCGAGCGCGGGGACGGCCAGCGCAGATGATGCCGGCCAGGCCGAGACTAAGGGTTACGGTGCTTACGGCCTCATCAGCCAACTTCAGAGGCTGAGGACTGGGTTGTAATGTGAAATTCTTGCCAGTATATAGACAACAATGACAAGGGTCTATGGCCACTTCGATACCAGCTTGATGCGTAGTGGAATGCGGGGGCATAGCGTGATCAGGTACCGCTGCCGCCGAGTTGTCTCGGGTCCGTCTCAGCGGAGTTAGGCTATGACCTCGCCTGTCAAGGACGCGCCACGATAATGGCAGATAGATGTCCAGCAGTAGAACCCAAGAACAAGACTCGATTTTTCACGACATCATTTAACCATTGTTGATGTTTCTCTTGCCCAAGCCCAAGTAGCAATAATTCAAGTGTCATACTTGCCAGAAAATAAGAACAAAAAGGAACGACCGAGTACCTAGATATCACTAAGCTAGACAAGATAGACAAAAAGCTCACCGACCAGCTACCGTCTCTCGTAAGGTAGGTGGTCGGCTACGAAAAGCCGGTTAAGGTCTTTTACTTCGTTCCACTGCAGCTTGTGGAATTTCGGACTGGCGGCGAGAGACTACGGGCACCGCTTCCCGCTACTTCGACCTGGACTCGAACCCGCGCCCTCCCGGGAGTACCGGTCAGGTTTACACGGAGCCCAGATCACGGATTCCGCACCCCCTCCGTTGACCGCTGCGCCATGGTCGCCGGAGGAGGCTTGGTGACTGAATACATGTTGGACCTAATACATATACTGCCGTGCCTGGCGATGCCTGGTGATGCCTGGTAATCCCTTGCCCTCCGCCATGACCAGCACCACACACTGCCCGGCACACCGACCCAACCCGAAATGATGCCGCCACCAGCACGCTGAATACCCAACCTGCAGAACTACATGCACATCCAATTTATGCCACCATTCCCAAACCTGAAGATCATCATGACAAGTCTCCGAAGGTCCATATTTTGGCAATCAGGCAGTATCTCAACTACTTCAATTTTCTCCGACTTTCTCAAACAATATGGACTGAAATGCCATGCCAATGTCTCGACGTGAAGCAAGAGGGCCAAGGATGGTCAGCTAGCCATGAGAGAGCCATAGGGAGCCGAAGCCTGGAGCCCGGAGTCTCGATATCCTCCCCTCCCCTGTCTCTCGGGTCAGATCGCCTGAACCACCACAACAAAGTCCACACCATGCTCCCTCCTTCCTCACCACCCACCGACAGCCCCCAAGACCACGGCACCATCCATTTCTCGCATTTACACATCACATGCAAAGCCCCAACCAACCAAACGCCCTTTAGAGGTCCATCACCAGCCCCCGATCCCGGTCACACGACAACAAGCCCCTTTCGGTCAAGTAAACAGCAACCTACCCCCACGTGGCTTTTTGCCCCCTCCTTGACCGAGCGCTCAGAACCGAAGGTGGCAAGAGGACAACACCATCAATTTCCCAATCCGTCCACCGAGCACCGGCCTGTTTCCCTCTTCCCGAGACCCCTGTCCGCCCACACACGCCGTCCGCAACGCCCAAACGCAGAGATCTCCCGATCCAACCGCACCCTCGCCCCATGATGCAAGACACCCAACCCAAGCCAACCACCACGAATCCGCGAACCAACCAGCCAACCAACATCACACCCCACCCCTCCTCCCCACACCGTTCCTCAGCAAGTACATACACCCCCTCTACTGCGGAACCTACCCCCTCTTCCGGAAATCCACGCAAACCTCGCCAACCAGGTCAGGACCCACAGCAGCCACCAACTCCGCAATCCTCGACTTGAGCGTGCCGTGCTGCGCAATGTCCTCCGAGTCCCACACGACCAGGTGCGCCGCGCGGATCAGGCCGTCCGAGAAGTCCGACCGGAGAACCAGGCCGCTCATGTCGACGGCGCGCATCTCGGCGAGAGAGGGGATGCCTGGCATGTTGGAGGTTAGGAGAAAGGCTTCTTCGTCTTCTTCGCCGCCTTCGTTTTCTTGTTCTTCGTCTGGTGATGAGGGTGAGGATGGTGAGGAGGGCGAGGAGGGCGAGGACTGTTTTGAGGGGGTTGGGTTGGGTTCGGGGTTGTTGCCGTTGGTGGGTTCTCCCGGTTGTGAATTTGGTGAAGGGGTTCGGGTGGCGGTGGTGTTGCCGGGGTTAGGAGGCTCGACGGCGGGTCCAGAAGGATCGACGCCCTCGCCGTCCTTCCGTTTTCTCGACAGACACACATAATGCCCCTGGTCAAACAGGTCCAGGGCCGCCTTGTCGAGCAGATACCACCGCAGGTCCTCGGGATCCAGGACGTACTGCGGCTTGTACTCGATCTTGTACCGCATCTTGGCGCAGTTGTGTACGTAGTACCCCGGGTACCACCAGCGGTAGCCGGCCTCGCGGGCGAGGGCGATCTCCCGCATGGCGCCTAGCTTGCCCGGGTTCAGCCAGTGGATAGACTCGTGGTAGAGAAAGTAGACGGCGCTGACGCAGTCCGGCAGGAGGTCCAGCACGCCGATGGCCACTAGCTTCCCGTCGATGCGGTAGCACTGGTGGAAGGAGCCGAGATGGCGTTCCTTGCCGTCCGGGCCGACCATGGACCCGCGGTCTAGCGGCGAGTGGCAGAGGAAGCGCTTGAAGCCATGGCGTGAGATCTTGTCGGGCGGCTCGTGGTGGACGATGCGCTGGTAGTTCTCGAAGATGTCGTACTTCTCCTCGGTGAACGTATCCGGCTCTAGCGTGACGGTGAAGACATGGTCTGGAGACGGGGGGGTCTTGAGAACCTCGGCCTCGGGCTCGTGGACCCTCTCGACCAGATCGAAGACGTTGCGGCGCCTCCTGGCCTCGGCGCGGGATCGAGGGTGCAGGCGGGCCGCCTCCCTAGGATAGGTGTCGCCGATGATGTGGCGGTTGAACCGGTTCACGGCTTGACGTTGGTCCTTGGTGGGCCTGAACTGGGTCGAGTCCAGACGGAGGGTGTAGTGTGGGCAGCAAGAGTGTCTCTGATTCGGCCGGTACAAGAGAGTACCGGAGCGCCTCCAGCACCTGTCGACCAGCTTCTGGTAAAAGGCCGGCGTCAGGGAGGTTGCTATGGCATAATAGGAATAACCTGCAGAGACCAGCTGTTAGACATCGTCATGGGGCATGGGCATACCCCAGCCAGAGGAGTGGGGGACAAGATGGGACTGATCGGCGGGGTTCTGGGCAGTTCTCGGACACTTTACAGAAATGAGGCGACGGGCATGATGGTGTTACTGGTAGGAGGAGGAAGATTCACGTTTTGTGGACTGACCGCTGCGAGTCCCGCGACAGTATCCGCACTCGGACGAGTTGCTATATCCTAATGTTTTGGTGGCAACTGTCAGTATGGTGTTACACAGCCTGAGAGTTTTAAGACTGATAATCCATCCCGCTGTGTACTACTGTGGGGTCTGGGACTCGGGGTTGGGGAAGGCATCCGCAACGGAGCTCCAGCCTCCCGTCCCGCCGCGGACACAGCACACGTGATGAGAAACAGAGATGCGAAGAGACGAGACGGCATTTACACAAACGTAATCGCCATGTTGAGCATGGGGCCATCCAGGGGGGGCGTCTCGTGGCGGCGGCTGAAGGTCTGACTGATGGAAAAGGCGAGACAGCGCTGGCTGAGTGGGGGCTGATTCTGCGGAGAAGGATCCTGGGGCCGCGAGGCGTGCTTGGGCTGCGTGGACAGAAACGGGGGCCAGCAGATCGGGAGCAGCATCGGCCACTAGGCGCAGAATGCGGGAGGAGATCGCGTGGCCGCCGGGCCCGGCTGGCCAACGGCAAGGTGGCATTGACGCACATGGCCCCGATGGTTGGGTGAGATGGCTTGAAACGTCGGGACTCACCGATTGGAAAAAGGAACGAGTACCGTGCTACAGCGTCATCAGGGGTCTGCATGTCTGGCTGGTCCATTTCCATGCTGCCCTAAGCTTCCTAAGCTGGCGCTGTGGGACCAGGGCGGGTAACGTTTTAGGGCCTGCGCAAGCTTCCAGGTTCTCCGGGGCCGGACAGGACCGGGGCGGCGGGGCAGCCTGGCAAGGCGCAAGGGCCGCAGCCGAGGCGGCGTCGGACGGCAGGCGTCGTGGCGAGGCTTGGTTGTGGTGTCGGTTGCCGGGCTCGATCGAGTCCTGGGGTTCAGCTGAAAGAGATGAGAAGAAGAGATGGTGAGGTCGACTGCTGGCACGGCCAAACTCAGGGGTTGCACGTCCCAACGGCCGGCAAGCCTGGCGGGCGGGGGTGACCGGCCCGGAGATGGGAGGGGCCGGCTCGGGTGTCAAACGTGAAGCGGCCACTTTCCACTTTGGGGCTGCAGGAGTGCTGCCGCGTGGCGTGTAATCTAGAGTCCCAACTCGTGTTCCGCCTGGGCAGAAGGGAGGTCCTGTAAAGGGTAGCGCGTGCGTCTGCGTGCGCGGTGCGGTGCTATGCAGAGCGGTGAAACAAGCCGGCGGGGCGCGCGAGGGCAGGGCTGGAGACGCGCTGGCGGCCTGGATGGGATGGAAGCCTAGAATCCTGGAATCCTGGGCTCGGAATCGGCGCTGTGCGGTGCTCGCTGCGTGGTGTGAGTGGTGTGTGTGAGGGTGTCTCTGTTTGTTGAGAATTC
>FTCU01002149.1_pt1 | contig 16092 bp, 12 predicted proteins | sample 1639521 | NCBI WGS metagenome assembly FTCU01 (sample SAMEA3914864, study PRJEB12502) | metagenome | biome: forest; material: soil | place: USA | collected 2012-03-12 | depth 0.3 m
AACAGTGGGTCAATATGCGCAGTTGCGGGGCCAGGAACGGGACAATTAGTATGGGACTGATGAAGGTTGAACTGGCCAGGCCTGGGAGAATCTGGCCCTCAAGGATTGGAGTGTAGTAGGGGGTTGTTCTGTTTGGGATTGACGCCAAACGGGCATTGCGTGCGTGATAGGTTCTGTACCACCAAATTCGTTGGCTGGAACGGTTTGGAGCCGGGAACCCACACCGCTTGTCGTGATCTTATAGGGGGTTGGACCAACTCGCGTAGGTCTCCTCCCTTAAACTCGCCTTGATCCCAACCCGATTTGACGGGACACCCACTTGAGAGTAGAACACCCAACCCAACGGCATTAAACCATCAAGTGAGAAGCAACAATGCCTGCCTACGGCTCAACAAGCAGCATTGAACCCGTATCTCCTGGTGTTGTAGTGAAGAAAGCGCATCAGCTCGGAGAAGAATCTTTCGACAAACGGTTTGCAAACAACTTCTCTGTGGAGCGACAAATTCTCGAGAGATTGGGCCAGCACCCCCGAATCGTCAGGTGATAAGTTCCATGCGGAACAAATCTACATTTTACCGGCCGTGGTCTCATATCTCGCTAGGTTCCTCGGCATGCAAGGGGACGGCATTCTTCTCGGCGAAGCCAGCCACGGCAACCTCCAGACGTACATCGATGAGCACCACGCGTCCACTCCCGAAGACCAGCGCCTGCTCTGGTGCCGCCAGCTCGCCGAGGCCATCGTCTTCATCCACAGCCATGGCGTCTTGCACTCAGATCTCCGCCCGGGCAACATCCTAGTCCACGAGTCGGAGCCGGGCGCACGCGACCTGCTGCTTGCCGACTTCGGAGGTTCGGTGTGCCAGGAGCTCGGCCTGGACGGGCTGTCTCTGCCCGCCGGCCCGTTCTACAGCCCGGTATTCGACTGGCGGTCGAGTGTCTTGCTGGACTTGTTTGGTATGGGATCGATATTCTATACGATTCACACGGGACGGTGGCCGTACAAGCCGACGCCGGGGCGGTTCGAAAAGATCGACGACCGGCTGGAGTGGGAGGATAAGGTGGTGTACCCCAACTTTCAACAGGGGATATTTCCCGACGATGTGGTGGACTTGCCAGCGGGCGACGTGATTTTGGCTTGTTGGAAGCGGGAGTTTGCGACGGCAAAGGACGCGCTGGCAGCTTTGGACAGATATCTCGAGGCACAGGGGGGGAAGTGCCCGGAGGCAACAACTGTCACGGAGGAGGAAAAGCGCAGAGAACATGAATCATTAGTAACGTAAATGGGTGGCGATGGTGGGGATTGGATAGTTGCCTCTCGTTTATGTAAGATCCAGTGGGGAAATGACTACTTGACGCTCTTCCATGATCAATACCCCGGAGGACAACATACATCAAGGTAGACGAGGCAGCGTATAGATGGAGTTCCAGCGACTGTCAAGCTATGAAAAGCTTCGTGAACGCAGAAGCAATGTCGTCAAACTCGTCATCACCCCAAGCCCAGGGCTGAGTTTTCGACCTCCCTCGACCCCCTTCACCCCCGGGCCGTACTCCAACCGCCGGCCGTGTCATATGATTCTTCGAATCTTTCCTATGCTGCTCCAAACCCGAGTTGGTCCGGAAAGTTTTTCCACACTCGCACGTAACCTTCGCAGCATCTCCAATCCCCGAGGAGGTATCAAGAGCGGGCCTCGTCTTGGGCTCGGCCGTGTACCCCATAAACGGGGGCGGCTCCCAGCTGTTGCTTGGTGCCCGGACAGAGTAGGGGTGGGCAGGAGACTCGGCGAAATGCTCGCCCAGGCTCAGCGCGTCTGGAAACGAGATGCCGCACTTGGTGCATTTTGCCGCAAGACCAGTGGTGCTGCTTGGGACGGTATTCCTTCGGTTTCTGTCCGCCCATCCACGCTGAAATTGAGGGGAGGGGCGTCGAGCGTCGGGGCTGGGCGGCTGGGGATTGCTATTTACCCGGAGAGGCACTCGTTGTGCCTGCTGACGGCGGTTCTGGAAGTTTGGATGATAAAATCGTGGTTCGCGTGTTGAAGAGAGACTGGCTGGCGGAGGAATAAAGGCCCAAGGGGTAGATCTGGGCGGCTCATAGGGGGCGTCGCAGCTCATAAGATGGACCTCTAGGGCCCTGAACGAGACGAAGACGCTCCGGCATCTAAAGCACACCGACTCTTCCATGGTTTCTGGACAGAAAGGAGCAGGAAGATGACAGTTGTGTGAGGGAGGGCTTGGAGCAGGGAAAAGGGGTGGCATCATCCCAAGCGGGGTAATAGGCCTCACTGCAGGAGTCAGGTGTGTGTAACACAAAACCAGTCGGGCTTGTATTCACGTTTGATTCGGCCAGATAAGTCAGTCCTATTATGTCCTGTTTTTGTTCAAAGTTTTGACATGTGTCCAACCTCACTAGGGCCTTGTGGTCGTGTCAAGCTCGCTTCCCATCCCTGAGCCACTACACCGGGATGACTTGACGACTATGGTCAAGCCCGATACCCCAAACCCACTTCTCTGCGACGTTGACACGTCCAGTGGCGGTGGTATCGTAACATAGTTGCGCCAGGCGGAACCAGGAGCCACCTCGGACTGGTAAGAGGGTTGCCACCCCAGACTCCTGGCTGAACTGCGCAGTGACGTCCTCCCCGTTCTTGACGGCTCGTACAAATTTGGCCGCATGCCCGTCATCGTGCTCCCCCCTGACCGCCGCGTACAATGCGTCCCAGTCCATGATATCCTTGCTTAACGTAGGCTCGTAGCCGAGCACGTTCTGCTCTCGCAGCTCAGGGGTTCCCGACGCAATGTAGCACGCAAGATCCAGCCTCGTCTTCCGCTCGACGAGCCTCGCTTTGTCCGCGGTGCTGATCCACGGTTGGCGTACCATAACCGTGACGGATAGCGAGCTTGTCACGCCATGCATGCCGAAAAAGTCCATCTTGCGTCCGCAGTCCGGTCCTCGGGACTTCCCACTCTCCGCCGCGCCACATGCATACGCCGCACAGCTGATCATCTCGGCCATCGCCCGCTCGACGCCGTCCTCGTCAAGCCCTACTCGGAACTGGGCCGCCACTTGTGCCATCTCCTCCAACGCTCGACCAATCACCCCGTTCTCCAACCACCGCGGCCCATCTGACGGGTGTATGGCAGTGCGAAGTGCAGGGGACGCCCTCACGGCGCGATACAACTCCATAAGTGGTGTTCTCTTTCTCTCCTCCGCTCTCTCTGCTGCCAAACACTCGGCCCTTTCATACAATTCCCCCAACCTCCCCGAGGGATGGCTCGCAGCGTGCGCCAGCCCCTCGGCCACCACCCCGGCAAGCTCAAACTCAACTCCCAAGGCCACGTGAATGAAAGGGTGATATAGCCCCTCAAACAGCTGCGTAAGCATCATTTCGGCGAGCTCAGTCCTTGCGAAGCAATACTTGGCAACGACAGCCCGCCAGTCCCCCGCCTGTCGCGCAATCTCCCGATCAAAGAACGCCAAAAAGGTCGGGTACAGCTCCATGCGGTACATGTTGGCGCGGAAGGCCTCCTCGCCGGCTTCCATGTTCCGCACGAGCGCCCAGTCCACGGCGGGGATGGGCCGCTGCTGGGGCGCGTCGTCGGCGTACGCGCGGCGGAGGTCGGCGGGGCTGCCGCCGAGGGCGAGGGTGGTGAGGAGGGAGTGGGCGGTGTGGTTGTGGCCGCCGAACTCGCGGAAGTGTATGTGCCATTTGGTGTGGTTTTCTTGCAGGAGCTCGGCGGCCGTGGAGTAAGACTCGGCCGGAGGGGGCTCGACGTGGCCCAGATAAGGGGGCGAGGAGGGACGGAAGCTGAGGTCTTGGGCTGGCATCGTGTTTCGAGCTTGGAAGTGAGGTGGGAGAGTACTAGGTTGGCTTTTTTTGCGAGACCTGGCTTAGGGATGAATGGTCTTGTGTGCAAAAAGATGAAGTTGTTACCTGAAAGAAAAAGCGGCGGGCTGTCTTGTTCACTTGGGACATGTCTCGGAACTCATGTTGTTCTCGGGAGGCGCGGTCGCGCCGGAACGCTCTCAGTACCTAAGTACCTTAGATACTTTTAAACAAAAAGAAAAGGGCTGAGGGTGTTGGTAGGTCTGTTCAAGGATTGGCCCGAAAACATGGTTCAAAGTCTCACTCTTCTCGGCGTCCGATGCTACCTCATGAAACTGAGACCGAGACGTGGCAGGGTGTGAATCACCACTCGGTGACACGGTGTACAAAGACGCCGCTCTCCTGATGGAGTCCAATCGCTTCATATTCTACCCCCGCAATGAGCTAGAAACCCAGCAAACACTGAAAGTAGAAGGCAGGTTGTTATCCACGTGCGAAGCAGTGAGATCTCGGGACACGTATCTCAGGGAAATCCGCGCACAAGAGGCTGGAGGGCATTACACTTGGCTATTGGAGAGATCGGCGACCGGTTATTACTTCAAGACACAATCGTTGGCTGGCCACCTAGGTACCTAAGGTACTCAAGGAACCCAACCCTCTTATAGTTGGCAAGCGAGCTGGATTGAACCCTGCCCCCCGCCCTCCCCGCCTTTTTCCAACCTCGACAACGTTTGAGTCTAACTCGTGGCACCATACGTCCCTATGACTGATCACACGTATCTCGGTGGGGGCGGTGGTCTCGTCGCCGGCTCGTCGCCGCTCGAGGCATTGGTCCGGGACCTCAATGAGCAGGCAAACACCTTCGCTGAGTACCTCAGGGGTAACCGGCTTCCCGAGCCGAGCTTCGAACGAGATGCACCTATCTTCAACTTGTCCCCGCAGGCACCCAAAGAGATACGCGTGGCCAGAGAAAGGCTGTTGGACAATGCACTGCAGATCTTCCAACTCATCGCCGGCCCTGGCGAGTATCTGCCGCATCTCGTTGAGGGGGTAAGTAAGCTGCTTCCGCACACCGCATGCATCTTAATACATGCAATCTCTATCTCAGTACATGCAAGTATAGCTGACACATGGTTTAGTGCCAGTACATGGAAACCATCCGGTGGATGAGCCACTTTGGTATCTTTGAGCTCGTGCCCTTGAAGGGCAGCATCTCATACCCCGAGTTGGCCACCAAGGCCGGGGTCTCGGTGCTGCAGCTCAAGTCTCTGGCCCGCATGGCCATGACGGACCGCGTCTTCACCGAACCCGCGCCAGGCTTCATCGCTCACACCGCCACGTCCGCGGCCTTGACCGAGGATACTAGGCAGCGCGATGCCAGATTATGGGTCACCAGTGTCCATGTCCCAACCGCTGCCGCAATGATCACTGCTCATAAGCGATGGCCAGGCAGTACGGCCTCCAACCAGGCCGCCTTCAACGCTGCCTTTGATACCGAGCTTCCCCTGTACGAGTACATAGCCGGGCAGCCCGAGCTCCACAAGCTGTTTGGACGAGTCATGGACGCCGTCGGCAGCAGCCCCAAAAGTGACCTTAGCCATCTAATCAAGGCCTTTGACTGGACCGGTCTCGCCGCGGCCACGGTGGTGGTAGACGTGGGCGGCAGCATCGGGCATAGCTGCGTCGCTCTGGCCAAGGCGTTCCCTCGTCTAGCTCTCGTCGTGCAGGACATTCCACACGTCGTTGAAGCTGGGATGAAGGCGGTCGGGGAGCAGAACGGGGTGGACATTGCCAGCCGCATCAGGTTTCATCCGTACGACTTCTTCACCCCGCAGCCCGTAAAGGGTGCCGGCGTGTACTTGTTCCGCCAGATCCTCCACAACTGGAACTCGGAGAATTCGGCCAAGATCCTCAGAAACACAGTCGAGGCCATGGGCCAGGGCTCGCATCTCCTCATTATGGACTTTGTCCTCCCCGAGCCAGGCACCATCTTGTCGATCACCGAGCGCGAGCTGCGGGCGTACGACGTCGGCATGATGCAGCGGTTCAACGCCCAGGAGCGCGACCTGCAGGACTGGAGGGCCATACTGGAGGCGGCGGACCCGCGGCTTCGAATCGTGGCTGTAAACAAGCCGTATGGGAGTTCCATGTCGGTGATAGACGTAGTTCTGGGATAGTCCTTAGTCTCTATGTTCCACCAATCTACAGCCACCTCGCGGCCCTGGCACCGAGCTCTCCACAAGCAACCATCTAGGTAGTCAGTTCCACTGCCGATTATTACTTTTTGGGGTCTGCAACATTGATAAAACTATTCATTAGTATTACTAAGAGTATCGTCTTTGCGCTCAGGCCAAAGAATGAATAGGGGTTTCATGTCGATCTCTGTATGTCTATCAGCGGCATACCCGTGGAGGATCAGTGTTACGGGAAGATCTGTACATGCAAAACATATTATTCTGTATAGGTAGTCGAGGCAGTGTACGATTCACATGTCCAAGGAGGTAGGGTTCTTCCTTGTTAAGCCTCAGAGCCTGGTTTCGACGGCAATCGGTAATTATTCATTATTAATGCTAATAAATCTTTGTGTGTTCGATACCTGAGGTGTCTGTTTTGCCTCTTCTCCTTTGTTGACGACGAATGAGAATGCAGATGAGCTGATGCAGTAGGATCTCCGCGTAGGATATTGCCGCATGGCATGCAGAGACAGGACGTCGGAACTGGGCGGTTTGGCCTGGCAACCGGACCTGGTGGAACCGCGGGTCTCTGTACCGTAACAGATGTATCAGTATGCCTCAAGGTCACGGTTTGGTCCGCCAGCCGCTCGCCTGACCATGGCACCACTGTAAGAGCTCTTTACGCCAACATGCACTCGATGACGGCTACGAGCTTCGCATACGGCGACACATGGGTGATTCGCAGTCCTGCCTTGCCAGCAATGCGCTGAAAATCCGCCAAGGTCCGTTCCTTGCCCGAGGTGATCAGCATCATCATGTCGAATGTCGTCTGTCGGGGGGTCGGGGGGTCGTCCACGAGCACATCGACGATCAGCAGCCGGCTGTCGGCGGCCATGGCCTTGGCCGTCTGCTGGAGGACTGTCGAGCAGTCGCCGTCGGAATAGTTGTGCAGGCAATGACGAATGTAGTAGACGAGGGCGCCTAGGGAGGGCAAGGTGGTTAGGGCTTGGGCAGGGAGCAGCTATCGGTTTGGGTCAGGTACACGCCACCTTTGACGGGCTGCTCCTTGAAGAAGTCGGCGACCAGCAGCTGCACACCGGCCAAGTTGGGGTCTTGTGCATTTCTCGCTCTCTCAATCATAGGTGGGAGATCCTGGAGCACGCACCGGCGGGCTGGGAGCGCCGGCACTCGCTTGAGAATCTGAACCAGCGCCCGGCCATCCGCGCCACCAAGGTCGACAAAAAGCACGCGGTCGGGGGATCGATCGGCTTCCTTGGCTACCCAGGTCAGGTCGTAATTGCCCAGCGCAGTGAGAAGTTTGTCCATGCTGGAGCAGGAATCGATGAAGCTTCTCCGGTATTCTTCGTTGCCGTATATGACCTCGTAGGCCGTCGAGCCTAGCTGATCAGCTGCAAGTGCTATCGCACTCTGCCGGGTGTCGGTGGGCTCGACGAGGCCAAACTGCTCAAAGTACTTGGGCATACACATCCAAGCTTGGGCATGGATGTCAAAGCTGGGCGGGTTAGCGCAGCTTTGAAATAGAACAAGTTCGAGGCCCATAAACGCATGGGGGTACAGGTAAGTTGGCAACAAACCCCATTTTGAGCGGTGCCTGGCCGCTGGGGATCAAGAGCGCCCTGGAAAACTCAGTGTGTGCCACTGTGCCGCTTGCGACGTGGGCGAGGGCACCGTGGGCCACCAGCACTTGTCCCACGCGGGCTGCCTTGGAGTTAGTAGACAGATCAACAAGGGGGCAAGTCTATTGAGAAAGGAGACTCTGGGCGGAACCAACCGATGAGATTAGCGTCAGCCTGGAGGCTGGCGGCCAGTTCGGTATACGAGATGGCCTCCCCTTGTCCTGCCGGCACCTTCTCAAAGGCGCCCCATTTGATAAACAGGCGGATGGCCGTGAAGTAAGAGAGCTGGCTCATGAACCACAGCTTTGTCTCGCTGGGGTTATGAGGCTCCATGGCGGAACTTTCCAAGTCATCAAGCACCCGCATCACCGCTTGGCGCATGTCGGCATTGTCGCTCAGGCTTGCTGAGCGAGTCCCTGCCTCAATCTCCCGGGCTCTGGTGCTCAAAGTTTGGGCTACCGCATCCAGCATGGAAATCACCATTGACGAAGCCATGACTGCAGTTATTGGCGCTCAGGGTGAGTGAAACGTAGGGGAGGATCGAATTCTGTGAGACTGTATGAATAGAAGGTACCTGTGTTCGACGCGAGAGAACAGGCAGCCAGGCCAAACAATTTATTGTTGCCCGGTTGGTGATCAAGCTTGTCGATCGAGGTACCAAACGAAAACGTACCTTGTCTCGGACAAATGCAACCAATCTTATACATCTCCAGCTGGATTCCAATTTTCGTTGTCCGAGGTTCCCGAGACACATTTGTCTGGGATGTTTGGCCGTTGTCTACGACGACTTACCTATCTGGATACCTGGTATGTAGGTAATCGATGCTACCACACCTACTTGACATCTGTCATAGTTGGCACCTGAATCCTGTCGCAGGACACACACAGGGCAAAAGGAATGGTGACACTGCGTGTCCACTCAGGTCGAAAAACGGTGTGGGAGGGAGAAATCCTGCCCACACCAAGGGAAGAAGGATGGTAAGTAGGTACGTTAAATGGGCTTTTGGCCCGGCAAACAGACCTGGTGTAACCGCGGGACGGTTACCCTGCGGCCGCTTCCAGCTCGGTGTCCGGTCTCCCTCTAGCGTCTCCCATCTTTCACTCTGATATGTCTCTTGGGTGCCTTTCAGCGTTAGGCGGCTGCCAGTGATCTCTAGGTACCTCGTCCTTGGGTTACCCTTCCACTTGAGCTAGTACACACCTTTCCTCCCACCATGGTCTATAATTCCGCAGCTTTCTTTTCTCAGGATAAGAAGTTCTGGGACGCGTACAACCGCGGCCGGCCGGCGGTGCCCGACTCCTTCTTTGCCCGCATCTTTGCATACCACGAGGCCAAGGTCAAGGCCAACACCGGCGGCTCTCCCACCTTTGGCACCATCCACGACGTCGGCGCCGGCAACGCACCCTTTGCCGCGGCGCTGCGCTCGCGCTTTTCCCACGTCATCATCTCCGACATTCTGCCCAGCAACGTCCAGCTCGCCCGCGAGCGCCTCGGCGGCGGCGAGGCCGGGCCCGGTACCGACGGCGGATTCAGCTTCCGTGTGGCAGGTATTGCTGACGACCATGACATCCCCCCCGGCAGCGTCGACATGGTCTTCGCGACCAACGTGATGCACTTCGCAGACCCGCAGGAGGACACCATGGCCGTCATAGCCCGGCAGCTGCGGCCCGGCGGCACGTTTGCCGCGGCCGGCTTTGCGGGGGCCCGGTTCTACGACGCCGACCTCCAGCAGCTCTGGGAGCGGATCGCCTTCCAGATAGGCCGCGTCATTATGGACGCCGCGCCGGATGCGGATCAGGACGCGATTTTGCGCTCCATGAACCGGACCAGCGGCACGTATGACGTGGCGCCGCTTCCGGTTCGGCCGGATCGGTTCGAGCCAGGGGCACAGAGAATCCGCATCAATATGGCGGAGGGGGACGGTATGTTTCCGGATACGATCCCGCCAGAGGAAAGGTATCGGGTCGTGGGAGAGAGTTGGCTGGGCGCGGACGACGTGGAGACGACGGAGACGGATGAGGACTGGACCTTTGAGATGGACTTGGCCGGCGTCAAGGAGCACTTTGGCTCGTTTCCTTTTCTGTTGGAGCCCCATGAAGCCTTTGTCGATCTGTTTAGAGAACTTGACGAGATCATGGCTGGCGGGAGGCGCGTGAAGGGATATTTCCCTGTCAAGTTGATCCTGGCGACGAGGGCATACTGACGCGAGGACACCAGTATCACTTACCAAAGGCGGATCAGCGGCAGAAGTAGAGTCTTGTAAGTCCTTGGCGGCTTCATATTGACTCGGCAGGTAGTTGACCAATCACCGACGCCCAAGATTGGAGTCGTCAATCACAACCTCTACTCGGCCACTTCGCTCCAAGTTGCTCGTATGAAGAAGCTTTCTCAACCGAGGCTTTCAACTCTGTATTTAGAAAGCCCATATTTCCACTTCTGAGTCCATGGGTAGGTATAGTAAGAATGGAAATCCAAAGAACCCCCCTCTTCAACACTTCACCAATAGGTAATACTCACGTCAACTTCCGCCACTAGCCTCTAGGTAATACACTCATACAGTTCCAAGCAAAGTTTTGAGATAGAAACACCTAGTAGTCAGAGCGTGAGCTGCATGCTCCACTACTAGAAGATGGCACGCTGTGGCGTTAGAGGGTGGGTTCTTCCAATAGGTGGTTTCTTTGTAGATTCGGGTTTCTTTACGGCGATGCAGGCCTAGAGACAGGCATTATATATCGACATCAGGCCGTAATTCCCCCCCATCTACTTTTTCCGTTACTTTGGTCCTTATTTCTGTCGCGCAGGAGGCTTTTCTGCGCCTACCGTTCACAGGGGTTCCTGCGGGCGGCCTTAGCATTTTTTTAGGGGGTTACGAACAACAAGTGTTATCTTGGTTGGCCAGGGTTTTAGATATTGTTTCCGCCTGCATGGCTTCGGGGCGTGACGCCAGCCGCACGGCAGCGGACGGTCACCATGTTCCAGCCCATTGGCCTGGACCGTGGACAAAAATCGGGATGGCGTCGATAGTTAGTGCGACTCTTGAGGCTCTGACCCCTTTTGGGCAGCGCTAAACAGCGAAACAGACGCCGCCGAGGCTGATTGAGGCGAGTTGAGGAGATTGCAAAGTCGCCGCGAGGCAGTCCGGGAGATGGAGGGAAGAAGTGTATGGAGTAGTTAACTGCTTCCGTCTGCACTTCCCGCCGCGGTGCTTCTCTTTCTTTCCTGTAACAACCAAACCCATTCCCCCCTGAGCAACCAGCCCAGCATGAAGTCGTTCCTTCTCCTCCCCACCGTCCTGTCCCTCCTGGACACGGCCGCGGCGTGGTCTTCCACCAACTACTGGCAGACCTCCCTCATCACGAGCGGCAAGACCGCCTCAACCACCAGCATCTCGGTCCTCCCCACGGGCACCGACACGGCCACGGCCTCCACCTCCTCCACCACCACCTTCACCAGCGGCGGCCTCACCATCCTCCTCACCGTCTACGACCTCTTCTACCGCCCCTCCGCGGCCGTCTGCACCCCGAGCCGGGTCCTCACCCCCTGTGGCCCGACCCCCACCCTCTCCCGCGTGACCGCCACCACCATCACAACCACCTACTGGGCGCCCGTGCACCTCGCCAACCCCACCTCCTGCACCAAGACCTCCTTCGACTACACCACCGCCTCGACCGTCGCGCTCCCCTCGCAGTGGATCCCCGACATCGCGCAGCAGGCCACCCAGTCCGTCGAGGCGCTCCTCGTCACCACCTACGTCAAGACGCTGAGCATCAACATGGGCGGCCAGGCCGTCACCACCTCGGTGTGCGACGTCTACCTGCGCACCGACGCCGTGCTGGCGGTGATCTACACCGCCGAGTCCTCGCTGCTGAGGGAGTGCGTCGATCCGCGGGACTACGCGTGCAACCAGCTCACGTCGGCGCTCGCGCAGGGGGCGGGGGTGGTCGGCACCAAGACGACGTGCGAGAGGTCCGGGCAGACGTACCCGCCTGTGGCGGCGGCTGCGGGGGGTGGGAGTGGGAGTGGGAGTGGGAGTGGGAGTGGGAATGGGGGTGCCGGTGCGACGGGGACTGCGGGGGCGGCCAGCCCGACGAAGAGTTCCGCGGCGGGTGCGGTGGGGGTGCCCCGGGCGGTGGTGGGGGGTGTGATGGGTGTCGTGGGATGGGGGGTGTTGGCTTGGATTTGAGGTGTGATGGTGGTTGTTTGTAATAGGAAAGGGGGGCAGGTTGTATCAAGTCTTTGTTGTCGGGGCCAGCTTTGAGGGTTTCCACGAGCTTTCATCTTGAGGCAGGGACTCGGTGCTTGTAATCAAACTGTTGCACGCGCAGGAGGGAGGGAAACTGGTGATACTGCGCGTCGCGTGTTGATGATGTGGGTGATGCTGCAGGTGGACTATTTCCACCTGCAGAGAGGGAAAAGAAGGTGGGGGTTGGCTGGCCTTTCATTTTGCAAGTACCTTATGTGCTCTCCTATAGAATAAGTGCTAGAAGAGTGACCTTGGTGGGGAATATCGTCAGTGGCTGCGCTCAATATGGAAAAGTGTGGGCCGTGTACCGCGCTAAGATTATTTACCCCGGGAGAGGTGTACCGTCCCAACTTGATCCAATCAATGACAGTTCGGATCTGGAGAGAATCCACGATATCCGAAGGTTATGATCCTATCATCAACCCCATGTGGACGTATTTATTCCGACCCAAATCAAGCCGACAAGAACGGACAACAGAAACCAAACATTAAGTGGTATCATACATATCATGACCATAAGACAAAAAAGCACACAACAAGAACCAAAGCAAAACAACAAACAACGCAAGGTATCTCCGAGCCCACCTTCGTATATCTAAGCCCGTCTAGGTATCTACAACACCACATCCATTAAGCACGCAACAACCCCCACACCCCACGCTTTCTCCTCACCCAACCCTCTCAAACCCTGGTACACCATTCCAATCACGCAATCGACAACCACAACCACACCCCATCACAACCACCCTCCATCACAACATCACCCTCAAACGCCCTAAAACGCAACCCCAGCCAAGACAGCAAAAGCCCCCATGGCCATGGCAGGCAGCACGACGGCGGCGGGGCGGGCAGCAGCGTCCTTGCTGGTGGTGGCCGAGGGCGAGGACGAGGTGCTGGTGCCGGTGCTGGTGCCGGCCTGGGTGCCCGAGTCGGTGTTGCTGCCGGGGTCTGTATATTGTCAGTCGGTTGCTCTTTTTTTCCTCTTTTTTTTCTTTCTTTTTCTTTTTTTTCTTCTTTTTCTTTCTTCTTTTTTTTTTTTTTTTGAGAGTTGTGGAAGGGGACTCACGGTTGATGGCGTCGGCATCGAGCGGCTTGACGGCCAGGTTGGTGATGACGGAGCCGTCGGGGTTCTTGACGGTGTACTTGACCTTGTAGTTGGTGATGTCGACGAGCTTGCCGACCGGGGCGGGCGAGACGCCCTTGTCGATGATCTCGGCGGCGCCCGGGGGCAGGACGGGCAGGGTGAAGTTGTTGTTGAAGCCCTTGGTGGTGATGAGCTTGGACTCGCAGACGGGCGCCTTGGCGGTGGAGCCCGAGGGCGGCTTCTGGCCCTGGATGGCGGTGAAGTTGAGCTTGGCGTACTGGCTGCGCAGGTTCTGGTAGTCGGCCATGAGGATGGCGGAGCCGTCGGTGCTCATGTTGACCAGGCCGTAGTTGTTGGGCTCCTCGGTGTACTCGTAGACGACGCCGCCCGAGAAGATGGTGTCCATCTGCGAGCCGTAGATGGTGGGCACCTCGCTGAAGCCGCGCGGGGAGGGCGTGTTGCAGCCGAACTCGGAGAAGAAGAGGGGCACCGAGTTGCCGGCGAAGCCGCTGACGAGCTGGTCGTAGCTGGCGGTCTTGAAGGAGCTCTCGCCGCACCACGAGTAGCTGTTGAGGGCGAAGATGTCGCCCTTGCTCATGTCGCCGTCGTCGCCCTTGAGCGAGCACTGGAAGTAGTTGTACGTGTCGAACAGGATGGAGCGCACGTCGGCGGCCGAGTAGCCGACGGGGATGGCGCGGGCCGAGTGCTTCTTGACGTAGTTCTTGATGTCGCGGGTGACGGCGCGGACGTACGGGGGCACGGTGGCGCCCGTCTCCTCGTTGTTGAGCACCTCGTTGCCGGAGAAGAAGGCCAGGGTGTTGGGGTAGTTCTTGAAGGCCTCGACGACGGCGAAGGTGCGGTTGAGGTAGGCGGCGTAGTACGACTCCCAGGGCTTGTCGCTGGTCAGGGAGTCGCCGACCAGGGGCGAGTTGACGTCGAGGACCATGTACATGCCGGCGGCGTTGAAGATGCTGGCGCACTTGTCGTGGTTGACGTCGGGGTTGACGTTGTACACGCGGATGGTGTTGACGCCCAGGATCTGCAGCAGGGCGGCATCGCGCAGGCAGATGTCGGGGTCGCTCAGGGGGTCGCGGCCAGCGGCCTTGTCGTAGCCGGCCGAGCCGCCGGGCTGGTAGGCGACGCCCACGATCTCGAGGCGGTAGCCGGTCTTGGGGTTGACAAAGTAGGGGCCCTGCACCTCCAGGGTCGGAACGGCGGCGGCGAGGGTTGCGCCGAGCGCGAGCAGCGCCGAGTGAAGCTAGGGTGCGATCAGCATTTGGTCGGGCTGAGCTGCGGTGAAACTGAACATACAAGCATGGCTGATTAGGTAGATATTATGAGACGGGAAGTGGCAGAATCGGACGATGTGGTGGAATGTGGACCGTGGTCCGATGGAAATGCGAAATTGGCACGAAAATAAAACAAATTGCAGATGTGTCAAACGAGCGACGAGAAGGAGCAGTGGGAGAAGGAACGCGTAGAGCGATGCCCTCTCAGGTGCGAGGTGGGAATTAATGAGCGGCTGTCGAGACGACGACGAAGGGAGAGGCCCAACACAAGAAGGAACCTGGAAATCAGATGAGACGAGGCGGGACTGGAGCCTTTGAGTGAGGGAGCTCAGTAAGAAACAAGAAACACGAGGAGGAGGATCAAAAGAGCCTTCCGGAGCGGGCCAAGCGTGCCTGGCCCGGGGCTGTCCCTGGGCGGTCCCTGGGCTGCCCCGGGCCCATTCGGCCAGAAATTCCCAGGGTTCCCCAGGGGCTGCCCTGTGAGTGGCCAGCATCGCCAGGGGAAATTGACGTCAAGGCGCGCTATTCCCTCCCTGACAAGACCCTGGATCGTCAAGCGCGCCGGCACGGAGGGTCCAGCACTCGCCGAGCCGGGCACATGGCATTTCGAACCACGGCACGACGCGGAATACGAGATGGATGGGGGCCATTGACCGCCTGCTGCCAATACGATGTGCTGGAAGTTTGAGGGCGATGGAAATAGCACAAGCGTGTCCGTGTTCCGTGTTCCGTGTGCCGTCTTGGGCATCCAACGGCGGCCGAAAGAGGCAAATTGTCTCCCTGCGCTTCATGTTGCACAGCGCTGCACCAACCAGCACCAAGAGTGTGTAACGTTGACTCGGTCTCCAATTGCATCATGCGAGCCGTTGGCTGGCGCTGGTTGGTGGCGCATCATCCCCGGCGCCCCGCATCCCGCATCGACTCCCAGGGTCTCGGGCTCCGGGTCGGCCCCAGTCTCGCGTCTCCTCTGTTTCAACGTTGGTTGACGAACTCGGGAAGCTTGCATCTGCCATGTTAACCTTATTTGCTAGCCCATCCTGATCTCGACGTCTCCCAGAATGCCGGGTTCTTGTTGCGTGCAGCTGTGGGCGCAGAATTGCGCGTTGAAGTGCTGTTTTTGATGTCAGCAGGCAACAGAGCCAGACAAAGCAGCGCCTGACAAATGCGTTTGCCGTCGAACATTCGAGCAGCCGAGGCCATCAAGCCATGAGCCATCAGCTATCAGCCATCAAGGTTGTCTCTCGATCACATCCAGGCAGACTTTCAAAAAACAACCATTTCTCATCACAACCAAAACTTGCATCTGCTTGCTCTGTGATCACTTTACGCCGCTGGTTCATCGCCCGCACCAGATAATCCGACTCTTTAAACCCCAGCAACCCGCACATCCCATCGCCGACCAATCCCTCGGGATAGTTGCAAACGACAGAACACCTAAACCAACAACGCCGGTCGTCATGGAGGCATTAGAGACAACCAGACACCTGGACTCGTCGCCCGCCTCCCCTCCCGACGACGCCTCGGTCGAGATCACCATCAAGTTCCCTCCCGAAAAGCACACCCACACCTGGACCTTCGCCTCGACCGACACCTTCGAGCACCTCATCCACGCCCTCTCCCTCTCCTTCCCCTCCTACGACTGGTCCAAAGCCAAAGCCCTCCCTGAAAAACGCACCACCAACCCACCCCTCAAACCAACCTACACCCCCACCACCGACAGCGCCCTCCCCCTCACCACCCTGCACAGCACCACCCTCCGCCTCCTCGCCCCCCAAACAACCGACCTCACCACCCTCACAACCCAACGCGAAGCCGCCCTAGCCAGCCAAACCCGCCGCGC
>FTCU01000374.1_pt1 | contig 16072 bp, 21 predicted proteins | sample 1639521 | NCBI WGS metagenome assembly FTCU01 (sample SAMEA3914864, study PRJEB12502) | metagenome | biome: forest; material: soil | place: USA | collected 2012-03-12 | depth 0.3 m
CTCTTCTATTCCGTCATCCGTCTCTTCTTTCATCTCTTTTTCCATCTTCTCTCCCATTCCCTCTCCCATGTCCTCTCCCATCTCTTCTCCCATCTCTTTTCCCATCTCTTCTCCCATCTCTTCTCCCATCTCCTCTTCCTTCTCTTTTCCTACACCCTCTCCCATCTCATCTCCCGTCTCTTTTCTTACACCCTCTCCTATCTGTTTTTCCTTCTCTTTTCTTACACCCTGTTCCATCCTCTCTTCTTTCTCCTCTCCCATCCTCTCTCATATTTTTGCTCCTATCTCCTCTTCCATATCCTCTTCTCCCCCGTCGTCTCACTTTTCATTTCCCTTTCCATTTCCCCTTCTAACAGCCTTTCTATCCCCCGCTCTATCTCCCTTTCCATTTTTTTTTATTTACCCTTCCACCCATTCCTCTATCTCCTTTTCATTTCCTCATGTTCCCACTTCTCCATCCCCTTTCTCTCTCCCATCCATTGCCTTCTTTATTTCCCCTACTACTTCTCTTCCGTTCCCTCGCTAACCACTACTCTCTTCCGCTAGGCAATTCTTGAGGACACCTTGAAAATATCCTACCGAGAGGACAAGCATAAAGGGACCCCAAAGGAACTCGTCTATGTCGTTGGCGATAGCAAGCTCAGCCAAAAGTGGAAGTCCCAATGGCTTGCTCAAGATCAGGCCGGAGTCAAGGCGGTTCGGATGGATCCTGGGTTTGGAGCCAACAAACCGCCTCCTACTCTGAACCTCCTCAGGGAGCGAAAGCTTCCCTTAGAACAAATCGCAACGTATTGTCGCTATGGCCAGACACGCTACGGCTTTATTCTTACACAGACCGAGTTTGGTAGCCCTTCGTTTCCGACGCATCCGCACGCCAGTCCAGGGCGACCACTACGCCGCCGTCGAATACACCCCGGTTTCCTGGCACCGCAGAACCAAGTTGACAGTCAACCTGGCCATCTGGGCATTGGGGTGCATGGGAATGAACGACGGCCATCGTGAGATGGAAACTGCAGATGGAAAGAACTTGCCATTGGACAGAATGGCGAGACTCACGTGGTGGAAACACGACCCCAAAGCCAATGTCTACCAAAACGTCATCTCAAAACGCCAGATCCCGGGGTCCGAGTGGAAGCCGGCTTACGAGAAATTCGTCCACTTGACGGAGCAGGCCGGCAACAGCTTCACCAGTGCTTTTGAAGCAGGCCACATCAATCCGCCGCCCCCCCTCGCCGCCCCCTCCGCTGCGTCTCGTCCTGCTGCCTCTTCGACGCTACGCGAGAAGGAGTGTGTCATCAATCAAGTGAGGTACATGGCAACCTACTCGTCTAATGACAAGAAGTGGAAAGTCAAGATCAAGGGCAAGGAATATCTGATTCATTACGACAAGAGGTCGACTGTGAATGTGGGTGGCGAGACCTTGGAGGTCTCCTGGGTCAAGTCCTGATTTTGGGATTGAGAAGAGAAAGGAGGAGAAGGGTAAATTACCTGATAGTAGGTAGGAGTTGGAAAGGCTGTAATTAGTGCTAGGAAGTTTCACTCTGGTCCGCCGGAGATCATAGATGTACAACATACGTAGGTTGGTAGTCATTAGATTCCTTGAGTCTTGTTTTCCAAACTTAGATTTCCAAAGGGAACAAAGAACTAGGCAAAACTGGTGATATTGTGGTTGAGGGTTGTTGGCGGAAACGAGGAAAATGTTGAGCCGTGTGGCTGCTTGCCCGATTTGCGGTGGGCGCGACTGTTACCGACCACAACTCCAACACCAGAGTCACGACCCGCGGAAACTGGATGCCAGACTCGGCCCATCCAGGATCGCGCGCCGGGAACCACTTGAAGACAAACAAAGCAAGAAACCAGCTCACAGCAACACCCCAAAGAAGGCGAGGACAGAGTTCATGCTAAGCTGCGGCTACTTCATCAAAGCTATCCCATGAGCTATCGCTTATCCCTCCCGATCCCTCCACGCCAACGGACATCTTTTGGTCCCGAAATTACCCCCGAAAACACCCGACCTAGTCTATATTGTTCGTATTGCTCCAGCCCCGCAACCAGCCAACCCGTCAACAAGCAAAAAGGAAAGAGAGCGCCACCCCATCCGCATCCTCACTCGTCCTTCTTCTGCACCTCCTCCCCGACCACAGCTGCGGCGACAGTCTCCGTCGCAGACTGGACCGCCTTGCTGGCGCCGCCGACGACGCCCGCGACGGCGCTGCGCAGGGCCAGCTTGGCCGAGGTCTCGTCGCCCGGGTTGAGGCGGGTCAGCTCGGTGACGAAGCTCTGGCCCCACCAGGCGCTGGTGTACTTGAAGACGTAGCGCTCGAGTTTCTTAAAGTTCTGCTTGCGCTGGTCCGGCGACATGGTGACGGCGTCGTGGATCGAGTTGGCCAGCTCCTCGGTGTTCCAGGGGTTGACGATGAGGCTGCCGTTGAGGCTCTGGGCGGCGCCGGTGAACTCTGACAATATCATGACGCCGTGCCGCTCCGCCTGCGTGGCGATGTACTCGTACGAGACCAGGTTCATGCCGTCGCGGGTGGAGCTGACCAGGCAGACGTCGCTCATAGCGTAGAGGGCCGTGAGCTCCTGGAACGAGACGGACTGGTGCAGGAAGTGGATCGGCATGTACTCTATGGTGCCGAACTTGCCGTTGATGCGCCCGACCAGCTCGTTGACGACGGCCCGCAGGTTTTGGTACTCCTCGACGTCCTGGCGACTGGGCACGGCGACCTGCACGAGCACGATCTTGCCGATCCACTCGGGGTGCTCGGTGAGGAAGACCTCGAAGGCGTGCAGCTTCTGCGGGACGCCCTTGATGTAGTCGAGGCGGTCGACGCCGACGATGATCCGGATGCCGTCGAACTTGCGCTTGAGCGCCGCGATGCGCTCCTTGACCTTGTCCTCCTTGAGGCCCTCGACGAATTTCTCCGGGTCGATGCCGATCGGGAAGGCGCCGACAGTAACGAACCTTCCCTTGAAGTCGACTCCGTTTGGAGTGCTCTGAGTGCCGCTGCAGGGGTGTGGTGGTTAGTCTCGGAGCAGCGGGTAATTGCGTGGTGCGGAACAGCAGGAAACTCACAGAATCCTCGAGCAGCTGCTCAGGAAATGCCTGGCGTAGTCGTAGGTATGGAATCCAACCAGATCGCAGTCGAGGATGCCCCGGAGCAGCTCCTCGCGCACGGGCAGAATGCGGTAGATCTCGCTGCTGGGGAAGGGGGTGTGCAGGAAGAAGCCAATCTTGACGTCCTTCTTGGTCTCGCCGATCTCCTCGCGCAACATCTGGGGCAGCAGCATCAGATGGTAGTCGTGGACCCAGACCAGGTCGCCGTCCTGCACATCTTTGGCCACCTCCTTGGCAAACAGCCGGTTAACTTCACGGTATGCGACCCAGGCGGACTCGTCGAAGGTGATCTCGCCGGGGTGGTAGTGGAAGAGGGGCCAGAGAATCGAGTCTGCGGGAGAGGATCATCTTTGTCAGCCATGTCCAACAGGGTCAACCGTGCAATCCCGCCGCGCGCCTCGACTCACTCGCAAAACCGTTGTAGTGGCGGTCGGCCAACTCTTCGTCAATAAAGACGGGAATCGCGTTGTACTTCTCCCTGAGCTGCTCCCTCATAGGGCCAGCCTCAGCTTCGGGCACCTCGAGACCGGGCCAGCCGTACCACTGGAAGCTGGTAGCCTTGGACAGTCCGCTCAGGCCGGTGACGAGACCACCCGAAGACATGGAGAAGCTGAATCCGCCCTCGTCGCCGCGCTTGATGGTGATGGGCAAGCGATTGGAGATGAGGAGCAGCCTGCCCGAGGCGGCGGCATTGTCTTCGACGACACCAGGCATTGCGACTCGAGGTGGCGGGCTGCGAGCTTGGTTTTGTTGGGTTCCCGAAGGCGAAAAGCGCGAGAATGCGCTTGTTCTCGTGGGATGCGAGAACGGTGACGGTAGGTCGGCAGGTTAGTAGGTCGCGAAGAGAACTGGGCGCCTGTGTCTCGCGCTTCCGGGGCAGTGCCAATGTAGCAGATGCGATTGGACGCCGGTTTGCCGATCGTGGGCTGTTTGCTCGGCGGATGGTGCGAGGATGTGTTGTTTCCCGGCGGACGGTGGATGTGCTGTTTCTCGGCGGATCGATCGAGACTCGGAGGGAACGCAATGCCGGCTGACGTTATGGTAAAGATGATGGTGGACGGGGAATTCCAGAACCAACAACCTTGAAACACTGGCCGGCCGTTGATAACGTTAGCACAATGACGGATGGCGGGGCAGCCGGCCACGGCGGGGAGCGGGGTTCTTCGTATGCAACTCACGACGACAGGGAGAACGGACAATGAGCAGTCACCAGGGCTTCTCGCTTTGCGAATTAAGAAATACAATGCACCAGGGAGAATGACAGCGGTCGTGTTCCGGGTCTGGCTTGCGGCGTGCGGCACAGATAAAGATGTTGAGAATAGCAAGCGGGAGCAGAGGTAGAAATGGGTTTCAAAGTTGGCTGTTGGACCTGGTGCAAGCTCTCGAAGCTGGCTGAAGCTGGGCAGCGCCGACGACGTAATTTTTGATCTTGGAGCAGGGATGCCAGGGGCGGGAAGGGCGATGCAGCAGCGCCGCGCCCCTCATTTGGACCGTGTGCGGGGCGCGGGAAACGCCCGAAACGCCAAAATGCCAACCAGACTGTCCAGACATGGGCCGCCAAACTCGCCCAGAACAAAAAACGTCGCGATAAATTCCCGGCGGACCTCTCTCTATGCAGCCCTCACCACACGCATCCGTTATCGCCGGCGCCAGGATGCAAAACGCTCGTGCCGAGCCGTTGCATGGCATGGTGCAAGACATGGAAATGGCGCACCAAGCGCAACTGCAGGGTCTAGAGTGAGGTGACAGGCAAGGATGCGGCGAGCCGAATGTGAGGTTGGGATGGGTGATGAGAGGTTTTTGGATGGAATCTGACTGTGCGACCTATCTTTGGATCTTTGGGGCGGCCTGGTCGTCTGGCCTGAGACCGCGACGACGACCACCGCTCACCCGCGCCGCCAACGTGAAATGTCCAGGTTATTCTGCCAGCCCCGCACTGTGCAGAATCCCTGATTTGGAGGGCTGCCGGCCTGCGAGCTGCCTGCACAGGGCCACAGGCGGCTCCACACCACACAAAACCTGGCCCAACCAATCTCGACACGGTCAAGGACCACGCCCAGGAGACACAATTTGTCGCTTTCAGGAATGGCTTTGAGCAATTTTTGAGACGGCACTTCTGTTCATTTAGCCGACCGTATTTTCTCCGGCGAAGTCACAGCCCAATCAACCAGGCACAAGCCTCCCTGACGGCAGGCCCTGGGCTTGCCCGGCCCGAAACGCCTGCCGCTGCGCCGACCCCGAAACGAGACGCTCGGGCGATTCCAAGACAGACGGCTCCACGCCACGGCGACTTGGCAGTGGCAGCGGCAGCGGGCACTCGAACAAAGTCGACTGAATCCCCTGATGGCCGAGTGTCCAAGCCCGAGAACAAACAACGTTGTCACCAAAACCGTGAACCTCCGCCGCACTGGCAGGCTTGACTGCTGGGAGACACCAATCAAGTCCGGCGATGAGGGCTCCCGCTGGTGTCGTACGATTGAGTAATGGTGTCCTGCTGAACTCGCACCTGACCCGCTGCCATGCTGTGCGACATCCCCGCTCGACAATACAAACTAAGAAGAGCTCAGAACTCGCGGCAACGAAGAAAAGAAGCTGGCTCTTTAACAACAACGAAACAGAGAAGAAGCTGTCGTGACAAGAAAGTGTCGTCGTTATAGCCTAAAGACACGGGGGAAACAGCCCGGATTCTGGACCGTTCGCTTTTTTTTCGGGGCAAGCAGCTGACTCAATCGAGCTTGGTGTAGGCTCAGAGCTAACCTTGAACTCAGCTGGCAACAACCTTGACTCAGCTAATAACTTCACCCAGACAAGGCCTCTATTTATTCACACTACTCCCCAAGGAGTCACAACCCAGCACTAACACAGACCTTGTTAATCTGGTACGCGGACTAGCTGTGCTTTATTCCCAGAGCTGAACAAGCGGCGCGGAGAGATTTCCCTAGCGTTTCCCGAGCGGGCGGCTCAGCTTGATCGTGTGCTCACATGGCTGCGCCAGATATCCACCAGCCGATGCCCTTATTGAACAAAACTAATCTCGAAGGTAGAGAGCTTTGCATGGCACCCATGCGCGCGGAGACATGGAGTTACGTACCGAGATTGCAACTATTGTCTTGTTCCCGCATCTCGACCTTGTGCAGACCTCGAGTTACGTACTTTGGCTGCGACTATTGTCTTGTCGTCTCATGTTCAGCAATCTAGAGGCATCTCGGCTGCCATCTACTACTTTCTCATATGTGCAAGTGACCATACAAATAGGAGCGGTGTCTCCTCCCTCGTCATGTCATCTCTCTCCGCCAAGGTCAACCAGTCCACCAGCTTTTCAAGCTTATTAAAAAGTTGATCACCATGGTTCGCAGTCTCGGCCAGCTCGCCCTGCTGGGCCTCGCCGGTCTCCCGGCGGCCCTTGCCGACGCTCAGGGCTTCCCGGCCGACGTGACTTGCGCCGACAAGGCCAGCGACCAAACCGTCTACACGGGCGCGAGCGGTGCCGCCTATCAGATCATGTGCGGCGTCGACTATGCCGGCCACGACCTACCGGCCACCACGGCCGCCACCTTCGCCGAGTGCATCGATGCCTGTGACGCCACCGCCCGGTGTGTTGATGTCAGCTACTCGGGCCAGTCGTGCTATCTGAAGAGCAAGGCTACCACGGCCATCACGGATCGGGACCGGGTCTGGACCGCCAGGCTGATCACAACAAACGTCCAGCTTGATTGCGAGGACAACGTCAGCGACAACGTCGAGTACACCACCTCCAAGAACGGTGTCTACCAGATCATGTGCGGTGTCGACTACGGCGGAGGAGACATCCTCGGCACGAACGCCGAGACCTTTGAGGACTGTATCGCCGCGTGCGATGACAACGCAGACTGCATCGACGTCAGGTAACTACCAATCCTTGAACTTCACGTTTCATACAAAGTTCAAGCTGACAGCCATGTCTTAGCTACGTTGCCCCGTCCTGCTACCTGAAGAAGACCATCGGCAACGCGGACCAGCGCGGCCACGTCTGGACCGCCAAGCAGCTCGTCGCCCCGCACACCATCCCCGTGGACGACGGCCTCAAGTGCCCGCAGTCCGACAACTCCGAGTACACCGACGAGCAGGGCAACGCGTGGCTGATCCAGTGCGGCGTCGACTACATGTACTACGACACGGGCGAGACCCACGCCGAGAGCATGAGCGACTGCATCTCGTGGTGCGACGGCCGGGCCAGCGGCAGCTGCGTCAGCCTGACTTGGCTTGATGATGCCCCGGCTGATCAGACGAACTGCTGGGCCCACAGCCAGCCTGGTGTTGCCCGTTACAGCCAGTGGCACTCGATGCTGCGTGTCTCTCCCCCTGAGAAGCGCGCTGTGCGCCGCGCCCGTTGGTAGATTGGCGCTTGGTGTCATCACCAGCTCTGGCAACATCGATACGCCATACGAGGTTGCTGACAGCTCGACTAACCGGCTGCTGCACTAGTCCCCCGACGAGGCGTTGAGCCGGGGAGTTGCCTATCTCTGTGGGACTCTGGGACAGGCGTAAGGAGGTTGTTTGTTGGTGGAGGGTCTGTTCCACGGTTGCGACAGAGTGCCGGCTGTATATACTCAAACTGCGTGGCCCGGAGAGCGGGCATCGCGATTCAATCAACAAACTCAGTTCTTTTGTTCCACTCTGGGGCTGTTTTGCCCAGTTGGCCGCGGGGCCCAATGGCGTGGGGAGGTACACCAACCCCTTTTTCACCACGCCCACCAGAGAAAACCCCCACCAAATTCACATGCAGCCGCGTCATCAAATCAATTTACATTAGCCGCATCAGCGCACTATCCCTAACCCACCAGTCAACTGTTCTGTACTCCCCCCTTCCCTCGCCATCCCACCCACCTCCTCATCCCGCCCCCGATCACCACAGACAGTCTCCACATAAGACACCTTTGTCACCACCGTCGGCATGCCCGGCTCCGCCTCTTCCTCGTCCCTGCCCATACTCTTGTCTGTAGCCGTGGCGGGATCGGTCAAGGAACGCTGTTGACCCTGTCCCTCCTTGTTGGCACCCGCAGACCGAACTTTAAGACGAGTATCGCCCAGCTCGATGAACCGAGCCGGTTTGGGGTTCTCGCGGCGTCGGATGAGTGTGCGGAGGACGGGGATGGACGCGGCCATTATTGCTGTTGCGGGCTCGGCGGTGCCGAAGATGAAGAGGTCGACTGTTGTTGCTGTGGTTTTGGTGGGTGGCGTTAGATTTGTTTGGTTCAGTGGTGTAAGGGGGGTAGAAGGAGGGGACGAACCGTTGTCGTTTCCGATCACGTAGACGGTCTTGATTTTGAGGAAGGCCATGAGACCAGCGCTGTGGTGCGTCGTGTGTTAGCTCGAGCCACAGGGGTTGATGATCGCAAGGTGTGGCTTACATGACTCCCACGCTCATCAGCAACAGCGCGCCGAGTTTCTCGCGTTTGTTGATGGCGACGGTCCAGATGATCTTCCATGGGAGGAGTGCGAGGACTATGTCCATGAGGCCCGAGAAGGCTACCGACGGCTGCTTGTTAGTTTTTGTGTGGAGATTGGGTCCTCTGGAACACGGGACGTACCGGCGAAAAAGGTGTTGTACTTTTGGATAATTTCGGACGGGAAGCAGGAGCCGTCCAAGTCGTAGTACCAGCGCTTCTGGACGGGCCAGCATTGTATCCACTGGACCACGCCATTGGAGCCGAGCACAATGTTGACGGAGACGATGATGAACCAAACGAAGAGCCGCACCTTGCCGGTCGATATTCGTAGGAGGGAGATGGCGAAGGATGTCTTGCTCCAGCACGTGGCGAGGATGGAACCGAAGCCGGCGCACATGGAATACAGGGAGACCGCAGTATTCTGGTCGTTGCTCAAGTCGGAGTAGTGTCTGCCCAGTCCGTGGGAGATGCCGACAGACTGGAGGGCGATCGAGGCGAGGAGGGCGACCTGGCCATCCTCGGCCGTCAGCGTGGTCGATCTAGCAGCCGCATTGAGGAGGAAAGAGGAGGAAAGTGTAGGCCAGCAGGAGACATACCCAGCTCGCGATTAGGACATGATCATCCCACCACAGCTGCTTCCTCCTCAGCAGCTTGCAGTAGACCCGCAGTCCCACAAACAGGGTTGAGAGTGCTGCCAGCGACCAGATGACGCGGTTGAGATACGGCCCCAGGTTTTCAGCCCCGTCTTGCTCGCTCCGCTCAGAGTGCCGGGTCGAGCCGGGTGGGCCGGCCATCGTTTACAGTTGATTGCGGCGCGGCATCAGGGCGGGAAGATAGCGAACGCAGAGTCACAGATGCGGACGAATCCTGTTGGGAGTCTCGGGACATGTGCATTGCTTTTGCAGTTGTTTCATCCCCAGCGGGCGAACCCCCAGTTTATCATAGTTAGTCCATTAAGCCAGCTTGCCGGCCTCGTCCTCCTCCTCTGCCCGAGGTATACGCCACCAACAATTTCCAACTCGTCTTGAAGAGGCTTCAACGTCGTCTTTGGCTGCATCTGGTAAGGCCGCTGGCATTGAGGATGGTTCGGCGACTTGGAACGCAACGCCATTGGCCACACTCCCTGTCCGCAGGTGTCCACCCCTCGCAAGCTGCTCCTGAGTGTCTGTGCGAAGGATGGGAACGACCCTTGGCACTGGGTCTAAGCCGGATCTGGGGGCGGAGGAGCGTTCGCCGAGCCCAAATTCGGGCACGGTGGAGCCCGTTGCGAGATCCAACAGCTCGCCAGAGCCTGGGCCAGACACACACCGGTTGTCACGCTTGTCGATATCAACGACAACGTCAAAGAATCGATCGGACTGTCAACCCCAGGAGACAGCATCTTCAAGCATCTCTCCAGTGCCGCTGCTGTCACTTTTCGAAGATATGCTGTGGCCAAAACACTCGTTGTTGTTTTCCCCTATTCCGATGTCAAGCGAAGGACTGCAGTTGGCTTCTTTTTGGGGGTTTCTGCTGGATACACCAGACAAGAGGTAGAAGTATAAATTTCGACGGAACTCCCTTATAAAAAGAGAAGAGTTTCCGATCCGCTCTTTGACTTTCAGGCCCCCGATCCTGATATCAACCACACGCCCGATCATGTACTCACCATCCGTGCCCTTCTTGTGGTTGTGGAAAGCAACTGCAGCGACAAGTTGAGTTGCATCGTGCAAGTACGAGAACCAGTGCACCATCAAATAGGTAAATAAACACTAGTGGATGTTCCGGTGGCAAGTTGTCACGCCGAGTTGAATCTCACAAGCATCGTCGTCGTGACTCGTGAGCGCGTTGATATTAGCTGGGATGATGTTCATGATCTTCAGACAGGGGTTCACAGAGTCGCATCGAACTCCAACAAGCCGCGGACTGGACACAACACCACAATGGCACACCCGTCTCTCTCGTACTCGGACCCGGTAAAACACGTCGCAGATCCCGCGTTCTGAGCACCTGAGGCCGACGAGCCGGGAAAAATCGACGAGGATGCAACCCTCCAAAACACACACCCAAAACCGCTCCCCGCGCGACTTCAGTCGACCTTCTCACGATAAACAACACCCTCACTCATTCCAACGACTAACAATCCTCACCTCTCAAAATAAGCGACAATGGCCCTCCTAACCCTCACCATCGGCCAGGCGCTCGGCCTCGGCCTCCTCTCAGTCAGCCCGCGCCCCTGTCCCAAACAAACAACCCACCAGCAACACTAACCCATCTCCCAGCTAATCCTCTACACAACCTCCAAAATCCTCTACAACCTCTTCCTGCACCCCCTAGCCTCCTACCCCGGCCCCCTCGCCATGCGCGCAACCCGCTGGGCCTACAGCGCGCGCCACATGTCGGGCACACTCCCCTTCGACATGCTAGCTTTGCACACGCGCTACGGCCCTGTCGTGCGTGTTGCGCCCAACGAGCTGGCGTTTGCGGATCCGAGGGCGTGGCGGGATATTATGGGGCATCGGTCCAGTGGTGGTGCTGGTGGTGGTGGTGGGAAAGGGGGTGAGGGGGCAGGGGAGAAGGGGGAGGAGGAGATGCTCAAGTGGGATCGGTTCTATATGCCTGTGCCGGGGGTGCCGAGGGACATTGTCAATGCTGGGAGGGAGGAGCATGGGTTGCTGAGGCGGACGATGGCGCATGGGTTTAGTGAGCGGAGTATGAGGGCGCAGCAGCCGGTGATTCAGGGGTATGTGGATTTGTTGGTGCGGCGGTTGAGGGAGAGGGGGGAGGGCGGTGGGGTGGTGGATATGGCGGCGTGGTATAATTATACGACGTTTGATGTTATTGGGGATTTGGCGTTTGGGGAGAGGTATGTTCCTTGTTTCTGTGGGTTGTTGTTCGCGGGTCGTGCTGATGACGACAGTTTCGGGTGTCTGGACAACTCGGACTACCACCCCTGGGTCAAGGCCATCTTTGCAGTTGCTCGTGCTGGTACCGTGTTTCAAAGCTTGGCGCACTACCCGGGTCTCATCAAGTTGATCTTGTCCCTGATTCCGTCCACGTTCATGGAAGAGCGTGAGAGGCACATGCAGATGACCTTGGCCAAGCTGAAGAGGCGGATGGAGGCAGGACAAGAGCGATCAGACCTGGTAGAGGGGTTGCTCAAGCGGGCTGATGAATGGGTATACCATCCTTCGAGACAGTGAGTTTGAGAGGAAGGCTGACGAGGCGACCATACTTAGGGACTGACACTCGAGAAACTTCAAGCCAACAGCGCCATCCTCATCATTGGCGGCTCGGAGACGACTGCTACCCTGCTCTCAGGGGTCACATACTTGCTCCTGACAAACCCCGATGCGATGAAGAAACTCACAACGGAGATTCGGGGAGCGTTCAGATCGGAAGTCGAAATCGACTTTGCCAGCGTCAGCACTTTGACCTATCTCCTGGCCTGCCTCGACGAAGCCCTGCGGATATATCCGCCAGTTCCAATCGGGCTCCCGCGGGTGGTCCCCAAGGGGGGTGCAACCATTGCGGGAAATTATGTCCCTGAGAATGTAAGCGCCACTGAACCAACTTGATGCTATTGCAACTTTCCATGTTTTGATCAAAGCTAACCCTGGCTGTCAGACTATCGTGGCTGTTCATCAGTGGGCCATGTACCACAACGAAGAGCATTTCAAGGACCCGTTTGTGTTCCACCCCGAGAGATGGCTTGGAGACCCAGCCTTTGCCGACGACCACAAAGAGGCATTCCAACCTTTCCACGTCGGGCCTCGCAACTGCATTGGCAAGAATCTTGCCTATGTTGAAATGCGTGTCATTCTCGCCCGGGTATTGTGGAACTTTGATTTGCAAATTGCCGAGGATAGTTTGGACTGGATGAGGAAACAGCGCATCTATAACCTGTGGGAGAAGGGGAAGCTGAACGTGTACTTGACGCCGGCTGCCAGGTAATGGGGAAGCAAACGCGTGCTGCGTCCAACGGCCACTTTTTCGATAAAGCTCAGGTTGAGCGGGACTCGCCTGGGCCAGTGCTTTAACGTACCTACCCAACTACGGCCATGCTGCCCGAAGTAGAACGCCACCTTGAGGCGTCGCGTTGAGGGCGGTTCACACGGGAACGGGAAATCTATTTTCCACGGGGCATTTATATACGCATTTACCAACCAAGAACCCGCGAGGCCCGGGAATCTGGACTTAAACCTCTCCTTTATAAGCTGCTTCGTGTCTGTCCTTTCGGGCGCCGATCACTCACTTCTTCTCCCGCAATGGGCTTCTTCGAGGAGTACGACCTAGACTCGCGCTTCAAGTCGGAATTCGAAGGCTGGAACTCTCATCCTTTGAGACCGGGTTACCGACATGCTGTGATTGATTGGGACCAACGGCGCACCATTTCCGTTTGGACGGCTGAAAGAAAAGATGAGGAATTTGTCTATGAGGCACTGGAGGAGCTTATCGATGATCTCCCGACAGATGTTGTCTACATCAAAGTTTCGGACGACTTCGAGTTACTCTGGTCTTCCGCAAACGCTGCTGATGATAGAACCATTGTCCCCTTCTACCCTTCGCCCACTGATTTTCTACAAGATCTACCAAAGATCTTCCGCTCACAGCTTACCGAGATCGACCGGCTCGGAGTGCACGCCGACCATACGACATACCAGCCGACGGGCGAGACGCCGGTGAAGCACGTTGTCTTCAAATATTACACTAACGAAGGTAACATCGCCATGTTTTGGCACGAAACCAACTGCACGTTGCGAATTCCAAAGCATCCAAACATTGTTCCCTTGGACTGCCTTGTTGTCGACTCGGCCACTGCTGACGGCCCGGAAATGGTTATTGTCATCCGTTTCCTTTGACGATTTCACTGATTCGACGCCGCTGACGGCTTAGAAAGGTGGTTGGCTTTACAACGCCATTTATCGCAGGCGGTACCATCTCGGATAACGTCAGCCGTATCTTCAAACTCAAGCATCTTACGCAACTCCTAACGGTTCGTTGCTTCCCATTCACCGGGCCTACAAGACAGGAATCCCCGCTAAACCTCCCCAGACCATCGACTACCTCAACCTCCGGCTAGGAATAGTTCACGGTGACATCAGCATGTGGAATCTACTGATCGATCCTGAGACCGACGATCTCAAGGTCTTTGACTTCAATATGGGTGCCAAGGTTGGCTGGGAGGGCAACAAAGATGAAAACTTCGCGTTCGGATACAAGGAAAGCCGCAACGACGTCAAAATGGTCATCTTCACCTTCTACGAGATCGTCACACGGGACTTGTCCTTCCGGGAAAAGGACTACTTCCCGTCTGAGTTTGAAGCCGGGTTGGCACTTGGAAGGCCAAACTGGAAGCAGCATCCCGACGTACGCCTCGAGGAGGATGTCAACATCGACGAGTACCGGCGCGTCCTGAAGGATTGGGTCAGTGCTCGAAGACAGATGGAGCCCCTGAGCTATAAGCAGGCGCCCGATTTCATAGACTGGCCTTCGCTGCCTCAGTTCCCGCTTATGGGGGAGGAGGGGGCAAAGAGGCGGAGCCCAGGAGAGTTGCGGCAATGTATGATCAGGCGGGGCGAGCCTTTCATCAAATGGTGTGTATCACTCCCTTCCAAGACCAAAACATGGCTCATGATTTTGCGCAGGCAACGCCCACCGACGTGCCGCATTCCACTTCCAGCGGGTCAACGTCTTCTTGCCACTGGAGAGATAATTCATGATAGCCCCTTGGAGGAGTCAGTGATTGATGCGGAGTAGGTTCTGGGAATGACTGGAAAGCAGAAATCTGTCTGGTATGGAGAATGAGACAAGGATCTCGGTAGCTTAGGTACCTAATGATTCGCGGTGCAGAAACCCCAACATTGAAGATGAAATCCAAATCCACACCTTCTAAACGAATGTACCTACCCGGAGTCTGGGTAGGTACATCTAAATTTATCAAAGTATGCCCTAGCAGACAGCGGATTCTTTGGCCGGATGGGCTCGAGAATTGGGTCCCTGTAGTGGTGGGAGACGGTGACCTCGTCTATCCATTGCATGCTCATCACCCCAAAGGCCAAAGGCGCGCGTGATACCAACAGCGAGGCAAGTCGAAATGAAGGGGACGGGCACAATGTCCCGGTTCCAGAACGTCCATGGGATCTGTCGATTCGGTGATGCAGGCCGGACGTGCGGGATGGGGGTGGAACGCCAGAGGTCAGATGGCGGCGTGGCCTCGGCCAGCGCCGGAATGATAAAGGCCGTGTCCATGTTGCTGGCTGCCCGCACATTCGACAATCTTGGAGGTGGATAAATGTCAGGGATCCTCAGGCTACCCGTCCTACGAGTTCTGTCAGTGCACTCATAGAATGAACGGAACGGTTATTGTATCCTGGCTCAACCCGCCCTCATATGATGCAGTTGGTTCCATTTTCATTAAGGTAATCCAGTGACCCCCGCGCGGTGTAGCGCACTTCGGGGACAAATGGGTTCCAGCAGAGCACACTCATCAGCCGGCTAGTTCACTCACAGAAACAGCCCACGCTGTCATTGTGTGTCCACCGTGGCGCCATCCATGTACCAATATCTAGCAAGATTTGGTGGGTCTCCCCTTGCCCCAGGCGAAGCAGTTCTTGGTACAGTTGAGCTGGAACATGCCCAGAACGACGTCCTCCTGCAGCTTGATATCGTGCGTGACGCCCAGAGCGCTATACGACTCGACCCAACCGGACGGGCCATAAATGCTTTTGGTCCACCCCGGCAGCGGCGTGTCCGCGACGACCTTGACGGGCTTGTCGCTGATCTTGTTCACGCTGGTCCACTCCTTGATCGACTCGCCAAAGTTGGTGTAGTTGAGCACCTGGTCTTCAGTGCCTTGATAGATCTGCAGCTTGGGCCGCCAGCCGTTGTATCCCGGGAATCCGGCGCGCACGATGTCGGCCCACTCCTTGCCTGTGTGCTTCACCTGGCCGGTGGCACAGTCGTTGCTCCAGAAATCGTATTGCCCAGCGTTATTGGCCGGCGCGAAGCAGCCGAACGGGACGCCCGCAAACGACGCGCCGGCAGCAAAGACATCCGGGTACGCACCCAGCAGCACCTGGGTCATCATCGCACCCGACGAAATGCCCGCCACGAACACACGGCTCTTATCTCCCTTGTACTTCTCCAACGTCCAGCGCACCATGCTGACAATCCCCAAGCTATCTCCACCGCCATTGTGCGTCAGCGTCTCCTTGCTCGACACGTCCCAGCACTGGTCGGCGGCGTTGGGGCTGCCCGGGTAGATGACGATGAAACCGTGGTCGTCGGCGATGGCGGACCAGCGCGACCACTCGAAGGCCTGTTCGGGCAGGCCGTGGCACCAGTGCGGGTAAACCAGGACGGGCGGGTGCGCGGCGAGCTTGTCGGGCACGTAGATGTTGAAGCTGACGTTGCGGGGGTTGGGGCCGAAGGGGGTGGTGACTGTCTTGTAGGCCGCCGCGGAGGTGAGAGAGGGGAGGAAGCCGATGCTGCCGACGAGGCTGAGAAGGGTTGGGACCTTCATGGCTGCTGGCGTTTCCAAGAG
>FTCU01002744.1_pt1 | contig 15966 bp, 12 predicted proteins | sample 1639521 | NCBI WGS metagenome assembly FTCU01 (sample SAMEA3914864, study PRJEB12502) | metagenome | biome: forest; material: soil | place: USA | collected 2012-03-12 | depth 0.3 m
GCGATGATCATGGCGACCAGCAGGCCCATAAAAGTGAGGCCGATCTGCCAGAGGTTGAAGCCGTGATTCGTCCGGAAGATGAGCGGGAAAGCCCCGAAGAACAGATACAGCAGCCCGAGGAGCACGGCCGTGTAGATGTTGAGCACAACGGCCATGGGCTCGAACATGAGGATCTGGAAGGGCCGGAGAAGGGAGTGGCCGACGGTTTGGGCGACCGACTTGGTCATCTTCTCCATCGGAGCCCGCCAGCGGTCGTCGCCAGTCTCTTTGCGGAGTTTCTCGGCCTTTCTTTTTAGTAGGACGGGGTCTGTACGGCACTCTGGTCAGCCTTTACCCCTGAGCCCGCCAACCACACAACACCAGACCAAAACAAAAACAACAAGAAGAAAAACCACGCACGGTAAGTCTCTGGCACGAACAGCGCAATGCTGACCAACAGCACGAAGGCCCAGATCAGCAGCACGTAATGCGTCCACCGCCAGTTGGTGTACGTGTTGATCAGCCCGCCCAGCAGCGGGCCCGTAGACGGCCCAACAAAAGGCGCGAGCGCAAAGATGGACATGGGCGCCAGCATGGTGTCATGCGTAAACATGTCGCCCACAGTGCCGCCCGACACGGACAGGAACGCGCTGCCCGCCAGGCCCTGGAAGAAGCGCGCGACGATCATGGTCTGGATGTTCTGGGCCACGGCCGAGGGGATGATCCAGATGATGAAGCCGGCGAAGGACGCCAGGTAGATGGGCCGGCGGCCGTAGAACTCGGCCAGCGGCGACCAGAACGGGCCGAGGGCGATGCCCAGCACAAACGTCGACAGGCCCAGCGTCGCCACGATCCGGCTGGTGTTGAACTCCTCGTTCATCTGCGCGTACGTCGCCGTGTAGGACGCCGAGGCGTTGGTTCTTTACCCCTGACATTAGCAACCACACACACACAACCCAACCCCCTTTCAACATCACCACCACCCCCAACCCCTCAAAACCAGAGAAAGACAAAGAAAAAGAAGATACTCACACACAAAAACTCCCCACGCTCGTAATCCCCACAATAACCCACTTCCTCCACACCGGCAACCCCCTCGGATTCAGCGGGTCCGCATCCCCGCCCTCCCACCCAACCTCATACGGATCAACCTCTACCCCCGAGCCGGCAGCAGCAGGATGATTGTACGGCGCAATCACCCCGCCCGCGCCAGCAGCATCCTCCTCGAGGTCGTCGCAGCCCCAGCCGTTGTTGGAGCGCTCGCGGCGGAGGGTCGAGATTGTTTCGAGGGAGAGGCGGCGTTGGGATGGGGGGGGGCGGAGGGGGGCGAAGGTTGGTTTTTCTTCTTCTTCGTTGGCTTCCGGGTCTTGGTGGTGGGGTTGGTCTTCGGTTGAGGGGCGGTTGGTGAGGGTTGTGTGGGAGGGAGTTGGTGTTGTTGTTGTTGTTGTTGTTGTTGTTGAGGGGGGGCACCCTGGGTTGGGGGGGTTGGTTTTTTCGTCCATTTTTGGTGGTGATGTTTTTTTGGGTTGGGGTTTGGTGTTGAGGTTGATGTCTGGAGACAAAAGAGTCTCGGGCTATCTCAGGCCGAGAGATGTCGTGGGCTTCTGGGCATCACCTCCCTCAGGGCACACGGCGTGTCTGGGTTTTATATTATGTTACTTCACCGGGTCAAGTGGCCAGCACACGATGCGTGTTGCACTGTCGACGTGCCGTGGTTGTTCTGCGGCCAGCAGACTACAGCCATGGTGGGCAGAGGACATGGGAGCCATGACGTTTTATTGCCGGCCCTTGGCCACCCCTGGTCTCGATCTCCGAGTGCGGATGGAGTTGGATGGGACACTAGGAGGCTCGGATGACTGATCCCAACTCATCAGTCAGCTCCCAAAACTCTGCTCGATGGAACGGGCAATTTCACGCTGCGGGTGCTGCGCAGGAAGCGCTAAACCGTGTCCATCCGCCAGGGGGACGTCGGCCCCCAAGGCTCCTCGCTGCAGGGCGTCTCGTGAAGGGCAGAAGCCTGCCTCTTTCTTTCACCTTACTCATCACCGCCAGGGCGCAAGCAAGGCCATCTCAGACACCCGCCAATGACAAGGCGGCGCTCGCGAAGAAAACGGGGAAAGCGGAGGAGGCCGGATGTGGAGACCCGCTCTCGGACGGCACTCATGGGACGACAACATGGGCTCCCGGTCGTGGTGTGGCGGGTGAAGCACCTGCGAAGCAACGCTGGCTTGCCACCCTGTTTGGGCTGTTGGTTGTGACAGAGGTTGTCACATACGAGCTGGGAAGCCTTGCTTGGGCGTGTGTCGGTGTTGGTTGGCTCAGTTGGGTGGCCGACTTATCCCCGATGACCTTGTTCTCTGGCGGCCCTGCCTCCGCGAGCCTTCGTCGCGGCTTGCGGTGCGTCATGGCGGCCCGATGCAGCTCGGCCGAGTCCAGGCTCGGTGTGACGCGGGTTTCCCTTCTGCTTCTCACGGTTAACTAACAAATTCACAGTAAGCGGCTTGGCTCTGCACCGCAAGCCTTGGCATTTCCGCTGTGTTCCCGGTGGTATCTCCGAAGGATTCTCGGGGGGATTCCGAGTGGTGGAAACGATCACCGTCGCCAGAGCGCGAAAGGCGAAAAGAAGGCGAAGGGCGAAAGAGCTGTATTCAGACTTATACGAGAGTTCTAAAAGAGGAAGCTGGGTGTGAGTAACATCTCTCAACAAAGCCAGAACTGGCTGTCCTCAACCACTGCTGGTTCGTCTGAGCGGCCTTTGGGCTTCGAGGTTCGTCTCATCCTGTTGAAGTGGAGCGGAGCGGACTGAAGTCAATACAGTTCAATGACTGAATACTTGTTAGCGCGACACTTTTGACATGGCCCTGTTCCTAATTTCAAGACTTCTTCTTTAACAACCTAGTGACCATCTAGAATACAAACGAATAGAATATCTCGAAGTACTCGGAAAGATAATATCAATCCTTTTCTCTTTTTTTATATCAATATCTCTTATTTCATTGTTTTGTTGTTTTGTCGTTTTGTCGTTAAGTTCGAGATTTTGGCCAGGACCCCAGTCTCTAGGTCACGAGCTAGCGATTATTCAAGGATTGGAGTGTACTCATTACAGACTGAGCTTGTTAACGTCTGGTGGAAGCAATTGAGTCCATTGCCTTCCTTAACAACAGGAACCCCGGTTTAAGGAGTGTGTTATTCATTTTACATGTATCTAAATACAAATGGAACCCCCGCAGTGCTGGGCTAGCATCCATATATCAGCCATCTCCTATGGAAGGGACACTCTTTCAACGTTCTGCCATCAGGCCTTCCACACCCCCCTTTAACCAAGAGACAACAACGTCGCCAGTTGGCCAGTTAGTCTCAACCCACAGCCTCTTCCGCCCCGCCGTCTATCCCACGACTCCATCGCCAGACAAGCAAGACCAACCAAAGCCCGCCTTCTCAAGCCAGCAGCCTCGCCAACGGCTCACAAATCCGCCGCACATATGCCTGCTCCCAGTCTATAGCCGTGCGGACGAACCTCGTCAACGCTTGCCGGAGCAGCCGGCCATCCGCGACCACATTAGGCATGCCCTCCGACTCGATCCCCATCCGCTGCACCTGGCTCAGCAGCCGGCTGCAGGCGCCGTCCAGAACGCGTACGGCGTCCTCCGCCCTCGACGCCTGCGCCTCCGCTTCCCGCATCGATTGGGACTGCTGGCCGCACTTGGACACCAGGATGTGCAGGTCCGTCTCCATGTCGGTGAGGTCCTCGACCTCGGACTCGAGCGCTTTGATCTTTTGCCGGCCTTGGGTCAGCATGCTGTCGAGCTGGGTCTTGGCTTCTTTCATTTCCTTCCGGTCCTTTCTGAGTTTGCTAGCCGGGACGCATTAGATGTTAGTGGTGGCTCCCGAGTCGGCCCAGGGCTGCCTTACTGCGCTCCGTATTCGCACGCGGCGGCGGCGATGCCATAGCCCGGCACGAACAGTGCTGCTCCCCACAGCCCGACGCGTGCCTGTAAGTTGGAGGGAAAACTGCCAGTCTTAATTAGCCACTCTCCGTGGGGGATGGTTGCGAAGTAGCTGCTGCGGGACCTACAACGTTGGCCGCTCTCTTGAGGTTTTTGTTGCCATCCAGGTCCTCGCCAACGTCACCCAAGAGCCCCTGGCACTCTGCGACCAGCCCCTGGGCCCGCGACAAGGACTTGCGCTCGCTGGAGAGCTTTTCTCGGACGTCATCCAGGTGGGAGTTTACCGTGTCCGCGAACTCGCTGACGCCCGCCTCGGTCTGCCTGGCCGCGCCCCCCAAGGCGGCGAAACCCTGCTTGCACGTGCTGGCTGCGCTCAGGTGCACCTGCACGACGCCGGCCAGCAGCTTGAGGCTCTCGGTCATCTGCACCATGACCTCCCTCTGTGATCTCGCCGTGACGGAACTGGTGCTGGAGCGGTCAAGTGCTGCCGCCTCGGCTGCGAGGACGGCGTCGAGGCCGTCGTCGTCGTCGTCGGTGGCGGCTCTCCTAGGCCATACAATGTTATGATAACGAGAGACACTAATGCCTAGATACAACGATTGCAGAGATGCGCCGATATGAAGGCTGTTCTGAGGTCTTAGTTGGGAGAGGGCTTGAGTCTCTTTAACTTGCTCTAGCGTTTAGCCGAAGTGGGCAGGCGGATTTCTTGAGTTTAGCTCGCGACTCTCTTTTGACGTTCTATCGCAAGGCCTTCCATACCTAATTCAGCTAGGGGAGACATAGGATGGCCAGCAACGGAAATCGCTAGAACCAGAAACGAGTGGAGATGCTGTGCTGGCAGTAATGACAAGCAATGAACACTAGAAGGATGAGAACGGGATGAGTGGTGCGGATACGTGGCCAAGCAAAGCGAAAGCTGCAAGGTATCCAGCATAGAAAACATGTATATAAGTCCGCAGAGGACCCTGCAACGGACGCCCCTGGAGCTTTCCTGTATCCCCAACGACGAACATAATATCAACCGTAAGTCGCCGTAACTTACTGAAGCTCCCGAGCCACCCTCACAACCCTCACAACATCTCACCAAGCCAATCAAGAGCCATGCTGGAAACACCCGAGATGACATTCGCCAAGTCTGAGACTTTGACCTGCGCGTGTAATATATGCGGCTGCTCAGCTGAGGTCACAACGTCAGGGCATGTTTGCGCAAGGTGCCAGAAGGAGTGCTAGCCCGTCGACAATGCCTAGAGCTGGGTGGGCTGCATGTGAACGATGAGGCGAGGAAGCGGAAGGAAGAGAGTACCTAAGGAGGAGCATAAGGAGGAGTACATAGAGGGCCTGAAACTTTCGGCGAAGAATATCTGGCTGTGGTTCGGAGCCACCTTTCAGCTGGCGAGTCTACACTTGGGGATGTCAGTGAAGCACATCATGCCTACAGAAGCAAATTCAAACAGTGCTTCGACATAAATTTGCGTACAAGAACCTCTAAAGCGCCGGTTCCGAAAGTCTAGATACTGCTGTCTTCCAGCAGGAGGAATAGTTGAAGACGGAGTACTTTAGTACAATAAAAGTCCCAGAGGTGACAGACATAATTTTGTCGACACTTGATACGGACTATATAGTCTCCATTTCGTAGAAGCCGTTGTACTATAGATGCTGATCGTAAGACAGGTCTGTCAATTTACTATCACGAGCGAGATCACAACCCATTCACACACCCCTTCTTCCTCGTCTGATCCCTAGGCTCCGTTTCCATACCGAGAGTGCTCAGTCATTCCGTGGTTATCCGCTGTGAGTTTTCGGTAGAATCTTCTCAGCCTCCAACTCGTCAAACACATGCGAGAGAGAGTCCCAGGTATCCAAATATCTGCGCATCAACGATTCGTCAGCACTCAATCGCTCAGCAACATGCAAGAGCAGAAAACTCACCCAGTCCAGCCGAGAGCTCTGGCCTTGCTCATGCTCTGCACAATGTTAAAGTTCCTCCCCAACACAAACTTCAGAAACTGCCACGTCGCCTTCTCAAACACATCCTTCTGCAACCCCTCCCTCTCCGCAAGCCTTCCCCAGGCCGCCTTAACATCCTCCTGCTGACTCCACTTGCCCAGATCGATCCTCGCCTCAAGCTTGCTCGGCTCATCCGCCTTGCCCTCCAGCCCGATATCTCTCGCGACAACACTCAACGGGGGCTTGGTCGCAAGCGGCGCACTCGTCGCCAGCGGCGCGGCGTCGCGGAACTGGCTGGCCCTGACGCGCATTCCGAACCGCTGCGCGACGCGCGGCCACAGGTTCTGCCAGCTCTCGACGTCGCCGTTGACCACGTTGAACGCCTCGTTGCCGGCCTTGGGTTCCAGTGCTGCCCACTCGCAGAACTCGGCGTGCAGGCGGCTGGACGTGAAGTTGTCGAACATGGAGTAGAAGGCTTCGGAGCCCGGGAACGGGAGCTCCGTGGTGCCGGCTTCTTTGGTGACGACTGCGTACAGGCCCACGGCTGTGGCGAGGTTCATGTAGTTGCCTTTGGCGAATCCGATTACGTCGTTTGGATATGTGACGACCCATTGGACGTGCTGGTGCTTTGCGCAGAAGGACGCGAGGATGTCCTGCTGTCGGTAGTAGAAGTTGGGTGGCCACGGCTCTCCTCTCAACCATGGGTCGCTCTCCAGCATGGGGTTCTTGGGCTGGCCGAGATGCACGCCGTACTGCTTCGCCCCGGTCACTAAGATGATGCGCTTCACTTTCTTGATGGCGCCGGTTTTCTCTAGCGCGGTGAGGAAGTTCTGCAGCATATCACCTGGGCAGGCGTTAGCAAGCGCGAAACTTAAGGATGTATTCCTCAGTGCGAGTAATCCTACCATTCACCTCCCAGTTGGCCTGCTCAGAGTCCTTTTGCAGGTATGCTGCGAAAAAGACGTACTCGGCCTCGACTCCCTCGAGGCTCTTGGCCATCTCCTCTGCCGGACCAGCGAGGTCGAGAAAGCGGTGCTTTACGTTTGGCGGGTACTCCTCCTTCTGGCTGCGCGAGAAGGCGTGGATGCTTTTCCATTTCTGGGTGTCATTGCCCAGTCGACGTACGATCTCACGTCCGAGGATGCCTGAGCAGAATTAGTGTAAGAACATCTTGGGAGCTAAAAGAGGGGATCTAGAAAATGTACCGGTGGCTCCAGTGACAATAGCGGATGCCATGTTCAATAAGTTGAAAGTGGTCTGATATTATGGGAGTTGAAAGATGGGAGTTGAAGAGAACGAGGACCTGCGTGAGATCAAAATCGTCCCTGGAGGCCGGGGAGAGAGAACTGCAGACTTCGCCATTTAGAAGGATCGCCAGTGATGTAGCATGACAAAGCAAGAGGAAGATCATGAATTCCCTACGCTCTGTTCTACTTATCTCCACACCGTCCTGATGTCACATCGCCATGATGTCACGGCGGCCAGTCACGCCAACCGAAGTCGTCATCAACATCCATTATCCAGGGACAACGCCCACCCGCAACAAATACAGTAGAGACCGAAATCAGTGTCCGGATTTTCAATGTTGAAAGATTGTCCGCACAGGCCACCTTTAGGGGTGATTGTAACTCACACAGTGCGCGGCAACTCATTTAATTAGTAGAGTGACCAAGAAGGCGCAAGATTCGCTGCAGCGGCATGAGTTGTGTTAGGGATGACAGAATGCCGGTTAAAGGGATATATAGTTATATACATAATTTCACCGCGTCTTGTGACTGGTCGGTGACTGTCATCAGCCACACTGGCTGTGGCTCGACAACAGCTGAGGCTGAAGCAGCAATCCCGTGCGACAAAGTGTAGCCGTTGGGCAGCAATGTTCAGCCGCAGCTACACATCTTTGACCTTTACGGGGAACACCTCAACAACAGCTGGCCGTTCTACAGCACTGTCATGTATCGACAATCGACTCAATCGCCAAAGATGGCGCAGATATCTGCGTGTTTCGGACCAGGGAACCAGGGTTTCCAGGTGGAGCACAACCCTGGGATTATCAACGCGGAGTTCCACCTGCCACCGGGTAAGGTTCCCGTGGCACCACGAGCCGATCGGATGCCCCGCTGACGTCCGGATCTCAGAAAGACGGGAAACGCCCCCGGCCCCCTTCGCGACCATCCCCTTCTCCCGCGATCCCGATTTCGTCAACCGCGGAAACATTCTCGGCCAGATCGACCAGCGATGTTCCGAGCCCGCCGCTCGCGTGGCCCTCGTGGGCCTAGGCGGTGTTGGCAAATCGCAGTTAGCCATCGAGTTCGCTCACCGTGTCGCCGCGCGGCAGCCTGACACATGGGTGTTCTGGGTCCACTCCGGCACGCAGGCGCGCGTCGAGGAGGGCTTCAGGACGATTGCTGACACCGTCAAGCTGCCCGGCCGGAACCAGCCCAAGGCCGATATTCCACACCTTGTGTGCCGCTGGCTGTCCAACGAACGGAACGGCAGATGGATCATGATCCTCGACAGCGCCGACGACCGCGATGTATTATACCTGGCGACTAACGGCGATGCATCAACTAGCGGCAACGCACGCAACAGGCGGCCATTCGCGACATACCTACCACAGAGTCGAAATGGGTCGATTATCATCACTACCCGCAATAAGGACCTGGCTTTCAGGCTGACTGGACGCCACCAAAACGTTATCGAGGTTGGACCGATGGCGCAAACGGACGCCCTCACGCTTCTAGAGAAGAAGCTGGGATCGCCCCCAGATACAGATGTGGCGGCCGATCTCGTGGACGCGCTCGACTTCGTTCCGCTAGCCATCAGCCAGGCTGCCGCCTACATACAGGCGAGGGCGCCGCGGAGCACGCTTGAGAAGTACCTGGCCGAGTTCCAGGAGGGTGAACGTAAAAGGAGCAGGCTTTTAGAACATGATGCCGGAGACCTACGGCGGGATGGAGGCGCGTCGAATGCAATTCTCACGACGTGGCAAATATCCTTTAACCACATCCGGTCCAAGCGGCATTCTGCAGCAGATCTCCTATCTTGTATGAGCGTTTTCGACCGACAAGGCATCCCGGAGTCGCTCCTCAAGCCCTGGCAGACAAAAACCGCAACTCGAGGGAGTGGTTTTGAAGACACAGAAAACTCGGGATCCGATAACAGCGATGGCGAGATAGACGGCAGGTTTGAAGACGATATAGCGATGCTGAGAGACTACTGTCTTATTGTCGCAAACGAGGCAGGAGACCAGTTTGAGATGCACGGGCTTGTGCAGCTGTCGACGAGGAAGTGGCTAGAGGCGGCTGGGGAGCTAGAGACGTTTAAGCAACAGTTCATCGAGCGAATGGCGGCGTCCTTCCCAACAGGGGAGTATGAGAACTGGGCGACGTGTAGGAGTCTCTTCGCACACGTTCAGGTGGCTCTTGGTTACCGACCTAGCGAAGAGACGGTTAAAAGATGGGCGACACTTTTGCATAACGGGGGATGGTATGCATGGTCGCAAGGGAGATACGAGGTTGCGCAAGAGATGCTAGGCAAGGCGAGGAAGGTCCGTGAGACGAGGCTGGGAAAGGAGGATGTGGCGACTCAAGCAAGTGTATCAATATTTGCTATGGTCCTTTCGAGCCGTGGCCGGTGGGAGGAGGCCGAGAAGCTGGAGGTGCAGGTGATGGAGACGAGCAAGACTAAGCTCGGAGCCGACCACCCTTCTACGTTAGGGAGCATGTCCAACCTAGCGTCGACGTACAGCAACCAGGGCCGGTGGGAGGAGGCCGAGAAGCTGGAGGTGCAGGTGATGGAGACAATCAAGACCAAGTTCGGTGCCGACCACCCACACACGCTGACGAGCATGGCCAACCTGGCGTCGACATACAGGAACCAGGGCCGGTGGGAGGAGGCCGAGAAGCTGCAGGTGCAGGTGATGGATACGATTAAGACCAAGCTCGGGGCCGACCACCCACACACGCTGAGGAGCATGTCTAACCTAGCGGCGACATTCAGCAACCAAGGCTGGTGGGAGGAGGCCGAGAAGTTGCAAGTGCAAGTGATGGAGACGAGCAAGACCAAGCTCGGGGCCGATCACCCAGATACGTTAGGGAGCATAAACAACCTGGCGTCGACATACAGGAACCAGGGCCGATGGGGGGAGGCCGAGAAGCTGGAGGTGCAGGTGATGGAGACTTGTAAGACCAAGCTCGGGGCCGACCACCCTTTTACGCTGACGAGCATGAACAACCTGGCGGCGACATACAGCAACCAGGGCCGGTGGGAGGAGGCCGAGAAGCTGCAGGTGCAAGTGATAGAGACAATCAAGACCAAGTTCGGTGCCGACCACCCACACACGCTGACGAGCATAGCCCACCTGGCGTCGACATACAGGAACCAGGGCCAGTGGGAGGAGGCCGAGAAGCTGCAGGTGCAGGTGATGGAGACGAGCAAGACCAAGCTCGGAGCCAACCACCCTTCTACGCTGAGGAGCATAGCCAACCTAGCGTCGACGTACAGCAACCAGGGCCGGTGGGAGGAGGCCGAGAAGCTAGAGGTGCAAGTGATGGAGACGAGCAAGACCAAGCTCGGGGCCGATCACCCAGATACGTTAGGGAGCATGGCCAACCTAGCGTCGACGTACAGCAACCAGGGCCGGTGGGGGGAGGCCGAGAAGCTGGAGGTGCAGGTGATGGAGACTTGCAAGACTAAGCTCGGGGCCGACCACCCTTCTACGCTGACGAGCATAGCCAACCTGGCGGCGACATACAGGAACCAGGGCCGGTGGGGGGAGGCCGAGAAGCTAGAGGTGCAGGTGATGGAGACGAGCAAGACCAAGCTCGGGGCTGATCACCCTTCTACGTTGACGAGCATGGCCAACCTGGCGGCGACATACAGCAACCAGGGCCGGTGGGGGGAGGCCGAGAAGCTGGAGGTGCAGGTGATGGAGACTCGCAAGACCAAGCTCGGGGCTGATCACCCTTCTACGCTAAGGAGCATAAACAACCTAGCGTCGACATTTTGGAACCAGGGCCGGTGGGAGGAGGCCGAGAAGCTGTTTGTGCAGGTGACGGAGACTTGCAAGACCAAGCTCGGGGCCGATCACCCACACACGCTGACAAGCATGGCCAACCTGGCGTCGACATATAGAAGCCAGGGCCGGTGGGAGGAGGCCGAGAAGCTGGAGGTGCAACTGATGGAGACGAGCAAGACGAAGCTCGGGGCCGATCATCCCTCGACGCTAGCCAGCATGGGCAACCTGGCGTCGATATACTGGAACCAGGGCCGGTGGGAGGAGGCCGAGAAGCTGTTTGTGCAGGTGATGGAGACGAGCAAGACCAAGCTCGGGGCCGACCATCCAGACACGCTGGCGAGCATGGCCAACCTCGCGTTTATTAGAAAGATCAAGGTCGCGACACAGATGCTTTAGCATTGATAGAGGACTGTGCCCAGGCTCGGCAACGAGTCCTTGGCGCAAACCATCCACACACGCTGTCGTCTTCGGCCATCGTAGCCAAGTGGAGTCGCTAGAATATGCTTTTCAGGAAAGTTGTTTTGTTTGGCGAAGTTTGCACTAATGATGCAAGGGCATAACTACGTTTATGACTAACTATCAGGTTGTTCTCTTTTGACTAACGCTATGTTACGTATGTAATGTAATCTATCACCTTCTGGGACGAACTACCTTTTGGGACACTTCAAAACTCTATATTTAACCCTGAAAACTCACAACATACACATCACCAAATCTTGATGGAATTCTTTGCAATTTTTGTGACGGGCTCGGCCCGTCTATGACATTGTCTGTGCTCGCGCCAGAGCTGTACAAGTGGGAGCTGACGGATTGACAGACTGTAAGGTATATATAAGTTGACGGAAGTTGACCGACTGTCTGTCAATTCGTCAATTCCCAATTGCACAGCTCCAGCGTCAGCATAGCTGATGTCACAGACAGTCCGAGCCCGTCACAAAAATTGCAAAGAATTCCATCAAGATTTGGTGAAAATGATGAGTAAGCCAGGTGCCCGGGCCTGGGCCAGGCGCCAGAGCGCGCCTGGATCCCAGTTCCAGCCGCAACAACGAGGTTCAATCAAGCAACCAAGACAGAGAACATCGCCAATTTTGGCCAGTTCAATCAACCTGTTCAAACCCATCAATTGAGCCCAAGTTTGACCGTGCCCTGCGTGGAGCCAATATTCGTTAAACCCACATAACGTCCAACAACTACATTCTTGTCATCGGTAAGCGCTCGTTGGTTGTCCAGCTCTCTTGGCGCCGAACGTCTAGTGTATTTTGTGCCGCTGTCCTCAGCAGCAGCCATTTTTGCAGCACGCTGGTCGCTCTCAGTCGCTCTGCAAAGTTGGTTGCCGGCGCACCGTGTGGGCCCCCACTACCCCTGGCATTGGTCCGTGCGGACAATCTTTCAACATTTAAAATCTGGACACCGAATTCGGTCTCTACTGTAACAATCCATATCAATTACATCTTGTAATGGGAGGATCAGGTTTCTCTCTGCAAGGACCTTCCAAGCCAACAAGCCGGCACCCAATGCAGCTTTGAGTCGCGCACAGTGTGGTGGCCCAGATGCATAACGGCTCGGGGGTCGTCTGTGTTGATGTAGTTGTAGTGCATGGTTGTGTGGCTGTCTCGGTCACAGTGACTTCCACCGTCACTGTTTTCACGATTGTAGATGCTGGCGAAGATGTCGAGGTTGTGGAATTTGTCGAGGTTGAGGGAGTTATCGAGGTTGTGGAATTTGTCGAGATCGAGAAAGTTACCGAGCCTGTGTAGGGGCAGCTGCCATCGACTCTGAACGTGCCAGACTGCGTATAGATGGCGTCTATGTTGTCGCCCTGAACAGCACGGCTAATAAAAGAGTCAATCTCTGAGCTATGGTTGGCTGCGTTCAGGAAGCCGGAAGAAGAGTCTGTAAACAACTTAGATTTGGAACCCGTTGTCAGAGCGCATGTCGCAAGGGATGGCCACTGGGATGGAGCCAGTAGACGTCTGAACATCCGAAGCGAGCTTGATCGAGAGAGGAGGGTACGTCACATAGTTTACAATGAAAAGATTGAAGGTGCTCGGGTCTGAGCTAACACTGTCCCATTCGACAATGTTCGGCTGCCCCTTGGCAAAAATAGAGCCGCTAGAAGGTTCGGTGATCTCGATAGCAGAAACAAGCTGTGCTGCAACAGCAAGTAGAAGTTGAGCTCGCATCCTGATAAAGCTCACGCCAACACGGCTCGATCAGTGTGAAGGATAGTTAGAGAGTGTGAGGAGGCTCGGGTTGCTTGGGAGAGAAACGTCGAGCGAATATCAGAGTTTTAAGAACCTGCAAAATGAATCTGCTTTGCTTTCTGTCTGGACGCCGATCCTTCGAGGCTGTCTTCCCGAGTCCTATTCCGCAGCCCTCGAGTGCTGAGCTGGTCATGGCTAACCCGGCTGCGTCTTTGCAGCACCTGCTCTCCTGCTCCCGTAAGTGAACATCCACAGCAATAGTCAGACTCTGACTTCACTCGGTTTACCTCGGGGACAGAAGACCAAGCGCTCGTATCCCTGACGTTGAGGAGCGCCTCTCACCTTTCACTCAACCCCGAAGTCGTTCTCTGCCGGGCGGACGAGGATGCAAGCCGATAGCACTTCATGTCTCTATGCGGAGAGAGCCATGTAACATTATTGCCCAACCATGCCCGCGACACCGCCCGATAATGTGAGCACTGGAAGGAAAGAGTACCTAGTGAATCCAAGTTGTCTCTGTAAGGCTAGAGAGATGCACTTGGTCACTAAAAGACATTACCAACCTATAATGCAGTCTGACAAAGCAAGAGGAAAATCATAACCCCCCGACGCTCTGCTGAGAGGGCTTACCTCAGCGTGTATCCCATTGCCATGATATTACACCGACCGAAGCTCGTCTGAACGTTATTGAGAGACAGAGGGGCACCTTTCATAGGCCATGCAGTTTGTCTATGGGCTTGCCAAGAACGCAGACAGTCCAGATATTTATAAGTAGAACACCACATTTGAAAAACCATGACCAGGATCGGCGGACGTTGCCACGCTATTACTATGTACCTCATGTAGTCCTGCGTATATGTACTGTATGTGCAGCCCAACTTGATATTGCTCGTTACATGCCGCCAACTTTGCCCGTCTAAATAGGTAACCAAATAAGCCACTCTGCTCTTATATACAGCCTCTCCACTGATATGCCTCCGTGCGCAAATATGCCGCCATCCCCTGGGTACTCAACACCACACCGAAACGCCAAACGCCCGCCAAAGCCACCAAACAACGCTCCCACATCTATCTAGTACGTCTCAGGCAGATCCGAAAAGCTCGGAATCTTGGACAGATCACAGTCAAAGCTCCTCTGATACGCCTTGGCCGGCAGCACCCCCGCCGCCAGCCCCTTTTTGTAACTCCACTGCGGCCTAGCCCAAAAGTCAGCACAGTTCCACACCAAACAGACACACAACCAAACAACCAAGTAAACACTCACGCATCCTCAGTATCCCAAACCCAATAAAACCACCCCCACCCCTTCTCAAAACTCGCCATCTGCGCCTCAGCAAACATCTTCAAAAATGTCTTGTACGCGTCACTCCACTGCGCAGGCTGCGCATTCGCCGCGTCACAGCTGCACCGCGAGTCGAGCGTCGGACACCGCGGGTCCGACACGGCGCTCTTGCCCTCCCCGGTACCCAGCGTCCCCGTCCAGCGGTTGCCCCAGCCGACGTTGGTCAGGTGCCGCGCGCAGTCGGTGTCGGCCTGCGACCACTCCGCGACGAGCGTCGGGCCGAAGCCGGTCGCGCGGTCCATGCTTTGGAGGGTTTGTTGGGTCCACCCCTCGCAGGCGTAGCGGACTTTGGCGGAGTGGTTGAAGACGATTTGGTTGGTGTTGAAGATGACGTATTGGTGGACGTCGAGGGCGGCGTTGGTCAGGGTGGTGAGCTCGCCCTGCCAGTTGCCGAGGCCGCGGAAGCCGTCGCCGAAGACGACGACGGCGTCGGACACGCCGTTCTTGCGGACCAGGTTGAAGGCTGTGGTGGTCCAGTCGAGGACGGACTGGGAGGGGAGGTAGGTCATCTTGGGCTCGTTGGCGAGGCCGTAGTGGCTGATGACGTGCTTGTAGCGGGGCTGGGCGAAGAAGCGGGACAGGCGGTCGTGGACGTCGAGGGAGCGCTGGGCGTTGAGCGCGCCGTCGGTGCCGTTGAGCCAGCCCAGCGGGCCCAGGCGGCCGCTGTGGTTCCAGCCGTTCTGGCTGCCCGGCAGGCCGTGCAGGTCGAGGTTGACGCGCAGGCCGTACTTGCGGCACCACTCGATGGCGCGGAGGAGGTAGCGCCACGAGGTGCGGTAGAGGTAGGGGTCGCCGTCGTACGTCTGCACGGCCCAGTATGAGAAGGGGATGCGCACGTGGTCGAGGCCCGCGTCGCGGATCTGTTTGAACGTGTCCTCGGTGACAAAGGTCGCGTAGTGCTTCTCGAGGACGCTCTCGCACTTGGAGGCGAGGTACTTGCACAGGCTGTACTCGTCGACGATGCCCAGGGTGAGGGCGTAGTTGAACAGCGACGGCGTGATGAAGGGCTCGAGCGAGAGCCAGCCGCCCACGTTGACGCCACGCGCCGGCAGCTTCGTGTAGTCCCACGTGTCTTTGAGCGCCGGCACATTGTCGTTTGCTTTTGCCGAGTCGTCGTAGGCCGTCTTGAGGCCCATGATGGGCAGATCGCCGACCGTCGCGTTGGTGTATGTGAGGTTGAAGTCGGTCGTGTCCGCCCAGACGTTGGGGTTGAGCCATGACGGCGCTCCGGCGGGTATGCTTCCAATGGTCGAGCTGCTGCTGCTGTCGCTCCCACCATCGTCGCGTTTCTCCTCGCCGTTGCCCGCCTTGGGCACCACCACGGCAGCGACAATAATAATGATGAGCAGCAGCACGGAACAAACACCGATCAGAATCCCTGCCCACGTCAGTCAGTCCAGTCCCAAAACCAGCCCCAGAAACACATCCACCTACAAAGCTTCTTCTTCTGCCGATACCACGGCGGGTTCTTCTCTACCACATACCCCTTATCCCTCGCCGACGAACTCTCCTCACTCCCCCTCCCGCCGC
>FTCU01003628.1_pt1 | contig 15963 bp, 12 predicted proteins | sample 1639521 | NCBI WGS metagenome assembly FTCU01 (sample SAMEA3914864, study PRJEB12502) | metagenome | biome: forest; material: soil | place: USA | collected 2012-03-12 | depth 0.3 m
CCGCCCACCTGCCCGCCCACCTGCCTATAGCACTTGCATCTAGCAACCGATTCAGCATTTCCTACCGCTACACTACAGGGCTTCCAAGCCACAGCACAATCTGAAGTCCTAGACCCGGCCCGCGCCCCCACTGCTAGACTTACCTTGCCGCACCCACTCTGCTGCACCTACCCTGCCGCACCCACTCTGCCGCGCCCTGCCACCACCCCTGCCGTCGCCGCTAGGCAAATCAGCCAATTGAACCAATGATTATGATTAGGTACAGTTGCTTACTTGGTTGATTGATGTGGGCGGCGTTGATGCAGGCGGCGTTGATGCGGGCGGCGTTGATGCGGGCGGCGTTGATGTAAGCGGCGTTGATGCAAGCGGCGTTGATGCAAGCGGTGTTGATGATGCGGGTGTTAGAGGTCGGGTTGTTTGTTGAAGGTTGAGAGTTCGGGTCTGCCAGTTCAAGTCGGCCAATTTGAAGAAGTCTGCCAGTGCTGCCAGTTCTGCTAGTTCGGGGAAGTTGAACCACTTGCTCTTGCCATATTCAACACTTAGGCTGGTATGCTAACTGGCCTGGGTATGCTAGTTGACCTGGGAACGCTAGTTGACATCAGGAATGGTACTTGGCATTCCGGAATGCCAAGTATCATAACTGCCCTGCCCATTTTCCCACTATGGTACCTAGGTACCTTATGTACCTGCCTAAGCATCTGGCTCCCAAGGGACCCATCACCTCACACCTGGCGGTCCACGCCGCCGCTGCGGTGCAACTCCTCCATAAAGTATCGGCCTCCTGGGGGCGGAGGATTGTCCGATTCCAGTTGTTTGTGGATCCGTGGAGCCAAGAAGTTTAACGGTCGCCCCACCAGCACAACCAAACCTGCTGTCGGTGCTGTGCGGCCAGGTCTTCGTTCTTAAACCCGTTGTCGCCCACCTCCGCACACTATTGGGTTTTTGACTATCCGTCTCACACTGCTAATCTACCAACGACTCAACATCAAAGACCTGTTCAAGATGGCAGGTTTATCCCCAGCAACCGAACCCGATTTTGGGACCAGGGAGGAGGACTGGCCTGACATTGACGTGGACTCCGATACCGAGGAGGGCGCAGAGGCCGTTCGGCGCGCTGAAGCCGCATTCATCGCCTCATTAGAGCCCTCCCACCGACAACATCAGCAGCTGGCAGCTTCCGACGATGCTATCCAAGAGACTCTCTACGAGAAGGCACAAGACCGCCAGAATCAGCTCACAGATGCGGAACGCCGCCTCCTCCTCAGCCGAGGCGACGTCATCGGCAAGGCGCTTGCTGATCCCGCCTCCCTTACCGCCGACGAGATTCACGAAGTCCTCCTCTGGCCGCCGCCAGAAGAAGTCCGTGCCAACATCCAGCACGCCACAGGCGGAGCGCTCGGCACGCCGAGCGACCTCTACGCCAAAGCCAAGGACGCAATAGCCCGCGGCCAATTTGACACGATGGTCAACGCCGACGAGGCCGCGCTCCTATCAAGAAACTTCCACCCTCTGGGCGACCCCTCGTTTAACCCAGCAGCAACAATGGCCGCTCTCAACGCGCTAGGGCATAGGCACGCCTTCACGCTGCTGGCCAACCGACTCGAACTGGACCCTACCGTCGTCATGGCCGCAGCGGCACGTGCGTCGGCACGCCCGCCGGTTCCCGCTGCCATTCCCACCCAACAACCCGCCACCTTCCCAGCGCAAATGATCCCCCAACCCGGTCCCTCTCTTTCCCAATTGCCCACCCAAACCGACCTCTTCGGCGCCGGTCCCTGGCCCGACACCCACCCCCCTGTCGGCGCCCTCGATCTCTTTGTCAGCGAAGCCCCGCCCTCAGTTTCTGGCTTCGCCGTCCACCAGCCAGGCTGGTCCTCTCTCCCCGAACCCCGCAAAGAAGAATACCGCGACCGGGCGGAAGCGGCGCGCCGCACGGCCTGGGCCGAGTTCGAGACCGCCGTGGCGCACACACCGCCCGCGATGCGGTTGCAGAATTTCATGTGGTCGCGGCAGGCGATGCTGCCGCCGCATGTGCTGACGAGGGTTGTTACTGGGTTTGAGTTATTCCGTGATGAGGTTGGGGAGGCGGAGGCGGAGGCGGAGACGGAGGTGGGGACGGTTGGGTACTGGGAGGTGGTGAGGAGGTGGGAGGGATTGGGCGCCGAGCCGAGGAGGGGGTATGATGAGCGGGCGTTGGTGACGCATCGTGGGGCGGTTGCTGCGCTGCCGAGGGATTATATGGCGAATCTGATGCGCGAGCGGGCGGGATGAGGGTTCGAGTCCAGGGGGTGGCCAGGTCTTAAATCGGCACTCACGACGGTGTTGCATATGTGATGGTATTCGTTGGGGAGCATGAAGCATTGAGGAAGCTGTTATCCACGAGTTACTGGTGGTAGGTGTCGGCTTGTCTAATCCTCGTAGAATCAATGAATGCTCTCTCCCTGGCCGCGGAGCTTCAGGCGAGCGCAGTAAAACCGGCAGGGCTGCAGGTTTGAAACGCGCAAGCAAACCTCCCAGCCTCTCCCGAAGAAGGCAAACGTTGGCTCAAACTGTGTCGTTTGCATTGAGGTTGTTCACGGAAGATAAATGACCCATCCGTCAAACGTGCCGTAAATATCTCCACCAGGATTCTTCTTTACCTAAGGTAATGTAGGTGCCATTATAGAACTTGAAGAAATGGACAAGCTATCCGTCCTATAAGAGATAATTACAGATAACTGCCGTACATGTACATGAAGAAGGAATATGAAGAAGATGAAGAATAACAGAAATGTACACCAAACGCCCATTTTGTCAGATCGTTCCATCAAAAGACCCCTAGGAAGAAATGAAGACAAACCCAGTATGGCCCAAGATAGGTACCTTAGGTATGGAGGTAAATGGTGCCACCTCGAAACAATAAAGGTGAAGGGGGGTGGCACCCGCTCTTTCTGCTGCTCCGAGTCGGTTATCACCATTCACCGAATGAGCCGTGCCAAGCGGGCTGCAGCTCCTTCTGGGAATGGTTGCCCCCACCATTTTTCTCGACCCCCACCCCCACACACACTGGACCGTCGGCCCTCCTTCCTGGCTTTCTCTACAACCCTTCAAACCTCTTGATGTTTACACCCCGAAATACAGCCAGTAGCGGACGCAACTTGAGTCCTCCTGCCGTTTTGGCCCACGAACTCGCCCGCGCCCTCCCCCTCATTCCACGACTTCACCAACCTCAATTTGTTCTTGACACTTGGCACCGCCACGATTGCCTGCAACGACATTGCAAGTTGTGTACCTGGCACCAGCGACCACGATGCCTTCCATCACGAAACTGCCGTGCGAGATTGTGGGCATGATTTTCAAAAACCTTGACCATATCCGGTTTCTTCTTCCGACCTTGCTTGCTTGCCGATATTTCTACACATCGTTCAAGGAAAGCCATGGCGTAGAAGCCTCTATCCTCCGCCGTCAAATCACCCCGGCCCTCCTTCCGCATGCAGTCACCTTGATGGAGGCATCGCGTTTGCCCCGTCCCCTCGCTGCCAGCTCTGTTCGCGGCTTGCTTGGCGAGCTCTACGGCTCTCCCGGCAGTCTCGCGGCCCGGGTGTCGGCCTTGCCGCTGCCTGTCTTGCGGAGCATGGCGCGCACCCATGACTTGATCCACGCTTTGGTAACCGACTTTGCGACCAGCGCCTGGCAGGGTGTTGTCGCTTCAACGATTGCGAGCGTTATCCTATCGCCGGGCGAGTACTTTCGCATTCATCGCGCATTCTACCGGGTCGAGCTGTTTTATACTCTCTTTGGGAATGGCGTATGCAAGGACGGCTTGATGCCATGGTTTCTCCGCAGGCATCACCCCTGGGAGAACGAACAGCTTGGTGCCGTCTACGAGTATTTGGAAGAACGGTTCGCCCGAGGTGAGTGGCAGACCGTGTATGGTGACGGCGAGCACAGACTGACGCCCTCCCACAGCTTCCTCCGATGTCGTCGCCCATGATGTCGAGTTTGGGGAATTGGGCATTGACTACGTCACAGTCGGGGAGGATAATATATGGAGACAAGGCTGGGTAAGTACTAGCTCACATAAGTCTCAACGCTCCTACTAATTTTATGTCTACTTCAGTTGTCTCACGGCGTCGGGTTTGTCCACAACTTGATGATCGCCGACACCTACGAATCAAAACACAAGCTGTTGCACGCCACCTCTGGCCCCAGTGATAGCGAAAACTGCTTGCCCTATGTTCTACAGGAAGTGATCGACTCCCACGAAGTCTACGGAAAACCGGCGGCGGAATTCTCCAGCTCCGAACTTCACGCCATTGCGCACCTAGATAGCAGCCAGGCAGAGGACGATGCGGATCCCGGTCCTTATGAAGCATGGTGCAAAGGCAACGCGAGCTGGTGGGTTTCGGATTCCTGCATGCTTACCCACATCGCCGGGATGTGCGAGCGTGGATACGTGTTCTGGGACGAGGCCAGGTCACGAAGCCACCAAAACGGGATTGCGGAAAGGCCGGAGGACGAGCCTCGCGATACCGATGCCGGACAGGAGGATATGATGGAGTCGTTCCGAGAGAGGTCCGAGATTTGGCAGAAAGGGGGCAGGGGTTACTGGAGCAGAGATGATGCCAGCCGGATAATCTGGCCGCGAGGCGTGCCGCCGTCGTCTTAATGCTTGTGAGTCGCGATCTGTTTCCCATTTGCGAGCTATCTAGCTCTCAGCGCGATGATATTTCTGCCACATGACAGTTAAGGTGCGGCAGAGCGAGATTGGGCGAAAAGGAAATTTTCTTGACGGTTTACCACGCACAACCACCAATCACGTAACGTACATTATCAGTGAGTGGCCTATATCAGTGAGTGGCCCACTTTCCACGCGACGCGACACCCTTACGCTCAATAACAACTTCTCTCCACCATCCAAGATGCCCCCTACTTTAAAAGAAGGCTAGATAATCTTAGCCCTTCAAGCTCTTCAAAACGACAAGAATCTAAGCGTACAAGCTATAGCTAAGATCTATAGAGTCGCCTGGAAGACTCTAGAGCGCCGATATATCGGCAAGCCTACACAATATAATACTATGCTAAAGTCGAAGAAGCTTACTAAATTGGAAGAAGAAGCTATTATTTAATATATCGTTAAGCTATTTATATAAGCTTTTCTACCTAGATTGTATAGTATAGAAGATATAGCTAACTAACTGCTATACGTATATAACGCGCCTCCTATTAGCAAGCTCTAGGCATATCGATTCGTCTAACGTAAGGTATAGCTCTATATACGTTAGACGTATAGATACAATTACTAGAGAGCTAAATGTAAGGATCTGAAGGTCATTAGCGAATAGTTTGCCTTTATATAGAACGTTAAAGCTAAGTATAGCATTGTAGATAACGATACCTATAACTTCGACAAGATAGGGTTCATAATAGGCATTATCTTTGCAAGCATAGTGGTTACGACCTTAGATGGCTATAGCAAGGCAAAGCTAGCATAGCCTAGCAACCGCGAGTAGGCAATAGTAATCTAGGGCATTAATGCCCTTAGCTAGGCCATCCCTCTATTCATTATCTTAGCCGCGCAGTACCACTTTGCCAACTAGTACACTAAGTGTAACCTACTAGCTGACTAGCGTATTATAACTACCGACAATAGCTAGACTACTAATGCCGTTAGCCTAGATTAGATCAAGCACTTCAACTTCTATATAGCGCCTCGTATAAAAGGCAAATACTAGTTGTTGATCCTCGATAGCTATAAAAGCTACTACTTAACTGAATTCGAGCTCTACTACTAGCAGAATAATATTATCACACTTTACATACCTCTATATTCCTCCTATTTGCTCTAGCTACTTAATATTAGCTGCTTTAAACTATTGAAGAAGATATATAATCGCTAGGTTAAAGACTTAATACAAATGTATATCAAGTATATTAGTAAGCTCGAGTTTCTCTACTCTTTTCGCAAGACCTTCTTTGCTTCTATTACTAAGAGGAATATCTAGAATAGCTTTACAAGAGCTAGCCTTAAGCTATATAATCTAGAGAAGGTACTTTCTAAGCTAGATATCAAGCTTCGTACGCCAACACCTCTAAACTCACAGGTTAGCACTCTACAACCTTAGGTGTTTCAGACACTATATAACCCTCGAGAAGCGGACTCGCAGTCAACGCTCATCAAGACTCGCATTGCTAACCATCAAAATAGCTCGCCAACTTCGATGTTAGCTACTATAGACCAGCTTGCCAAGAGTACAACAGCTATAATGCACTAGGTAGCTCTCCTTTATGCAGAGAACCTTTCACTCCGTAAGGCTAACGAGGCACTAAGCAAGCGCTAGAGAGCCAAAAGAACACGTGTACAGCTTGGAGAGTCACTTGCTGTACAGGATACACAGGAGGTACTAGGCTAGAGGGCTATAGGTAGGGAGGGAGTGTAAGGAACGCAGCCGGGTGGTAGTAGTACAGGGGGGGTTTGTACGAGGGTTCGGTGCTGTGATGTGTGCGGCAAGCCTGGCCACAATGCACGCACTTGCCAGGAGGCCGTAGAAGCATCTGATTCAGCTGCTTCCGATGTAATAATAGTCGGTTCATAGTGTTATTATATTGCAATTAGAGATGGCTGTCCTAGGGTAGTAGGAAGTGGGCCACTCACTGATATGGGCCACTCACTGATAATGTACGTTATATTGAATTACGAATTAATCTACGCTCTAAAACAGCCATGCAACTCACTCACTATGGCTGAGACTCAAATGCGGCACAATGCCCCATCGGGCCTGTCAACGAACGCCTCGGCGCCGACGCAAGTAGGGCAGTAGAATACGGACTTCGGATCGTACTTCTTCTTGGCCGCCAGATGGCTGGCATAGTTGGAGCCGTAGAAGGAATGGATATAATCCGGATCGTTGCGGTCTCCCTCGTTCATGTACCCGCCCGTGTCAGGGGCAAGCTTCTTGAGGGCGGCGCCCTTGACCTGCGTGACGGCGTTGCTGACGAACTGCCGGATCTCGCGGCTGGCAACCTTAGGGATGCCTTGCCCGGAGACCAGGACAAAGGGCGACTTCCGCCAGGCAGGGTTCAGGCCCGAAGTCTTGTCGGCGGCGTCCTTGAAGACTTGGCCGCCGGAGACGAGGAGAATAACGTTGGCCACGTACTCTTCGGCGCTGCCGCTGATGATCTCGACGGTGTCACGGACTTTCTGGTAGTCGGACACGGCGTTGGCGTCAATCATGCGAGATGTCAAGATGGAAGTGTCTCCCGTCGGTTCGTAGAGACCGGACTCCGCATGGTAGAACGACCAGTAGTCAGGATACTCGGTGAACGTCGAGTAGACGAACAGCTTGCTTTGAGCCTTGTTGAGTGCCTCGAGTGTGCCGTTCATGGCGTTTTCGGCCTCGGCCTTCCCCTTGCCAATCGTCCAGAAGCCATGGGTGTACCCAGACGAAATGTTGCCAATGAAAGGCCCAGGAAAGTTGCGGAACCAATAGGCGTAACCGGCATACCCCTTGTCATTGAGGGTGGGGAGATGCTGGAGCAGGGTTGCGACGGCATCAAGCAGGTCCGCATTCTCGGGCGTTTGCTGAAGCGGGGCCACGGCGAGTTTATGGGCTGTCACCACGTCGACATTCGGATAAGCCTTGATGTGCTGGCTCAAGACAATGCCGTAACCAGGGCCGCCGCCGCGAATGGCGCGGAAGAGGTCCGTGTTCTCGCAATGGTTGGCGGTGACAATGTTCCCATCGGCAAGCATCACCTCGGCCTCGAGGATCTGGTCAGCGCCCAGCCCGTAGTTGCGTGTGGCAGGGCCATGGCCGCCGCCGGAAGGCCACCCACCAATCGCACCGGGCGAGACGGAGCCACCGCCGACGGCGATGACATTGTTGGCCTCAGCAACCTTGTACACGTCACGCCACTGCCACGCGCCGTCGATGTGGAGCGCGCTGCCTTTCCAGCCGGACTTGGCACACGACTTGGCCGACTTGAACGTCTTTTGGAAGTTGATGCCGTTGCGGAAGTGGCGCAGCCAGACTTCGAGGCCGCCGTAGCCGTCAGAGCGCCCGAGGAGGTCGTGTCCGGTGTTGGTGACGACGAGACGGACGTTGTTATGCTTGGCAAAAGCGAGGGTTAGGGCGATGTCCTTCCTAGTGGTGGCATTGACGGCGTATAAGGGGAGTGAGCCAAGACTGCACGTGGTGGGAGTCCCTCCAGCGGCATAATCCACGGGAGCGCAGGTGATGTTGTACGGGTAAGGTCTGCCGACCGGCTGGTTTGTTTGGAAGTCCTGGTCCGACCACATCCGCGTTACGTAGGCGCATTGATCCAGGTTCTTATGCGGGCCGTTGTAGCATGACTCGGCGACTGGCGAGGTCTTGATGAGTTTTCCGTGGCCCAGCTGCTTGTCGAACGCTCGCCAGGTGCAGGCCAGCGGCCAGCAGTCATCACCGGGTACCTGTGATGGGCACGCATGAGCAAATGCATCTGCATTGTAAACGGAACAGGGCCACTTACACATCTGCACTTCGCATCCCCCTTCGGCGGAAGCCGAGTGGCCAAGCCCAAAGTAAAAAAGAGTGACAATGCCGCTTGGAGACGCATCTTGACCACACCCCCTCAAGGCTTGGGCAGCAAATCGAGACGTGGCGCGGAGGTTAAGGTAGCGAAGAGGCGGACGGAACCGAAGATGTGCAGCTCAATATACACAGAACTACATAACTGCATGGTTTCAACGGGTGTGGGCCGGCAGTCAGGGGCAACGGGCGAATCGGCCGAACCGAGTGCTTTGGGGGCTTCGGCCGGCGTGGCAGAGATGAAAGCAATTGGCCATGCCCATGAAGGACACCACAAATGTGGTTCAAGGTAGGACCGGGGACCGAAGTCTGCATCCCCGGGCGCGTTGATCTCGGGTATGCAGGGGACGAAGTCGCAGGAAGCTCGTCTGGAAGCGTGCGGATTTCCCCGCGGGGCTGGACGCTGCTGATTCGCTGAGCAAGAGCTGTGCCTCTGCCTCGCTCAGCGAAATGCAACATCATTCCGGAGTAATACATGAAGTGGCCGCATAGACGACAGGGCTCGAAGACTATCACGCAACCTTCAGTCTTGAGTACCTAAGGTAGGTAACCATGTACAGGTGCACGAAATTCCCAACACCTTGGAACGCCAAAAACTCCTGCAGGCCACCTTACCGGTTCGTCAAACCGCATGCGCATACACAGCATAGAGAAATTCCAACCCTGAGCGACTACTCCTGTCCAGTGCAAAGACGCGGATCAGGTTGTGATAAGGTTCGGCACAGACATGGCCAGCTTTGCCGAGACCGCCCGTCTCTCCCGTCCTCGTTGAGTGATTTCCACCGGGGCAAGATGGTTGCATTCTCATGCAGGTCCTCGGTTCCTGAGGTTGCTGGGATGTTGGGGCAGGCCGTTATTGGCCTGAAGGCAGTTGTGAATGCTGGGCGGCCCAACCAGCCGTGTCGGCTCCAAGAGTCCAAGCTATTTCGGGGACAGAACCTTGGTCCCTCGCAGCCACCGCCAGGGGTTGTCTTCCACGCAGAGTTTTCCGCCTCAGTCCCCCGCATGAAGAGGTGTACGGCCGTCGCGTGGAAGTGAAACGCGGCGTCCACTCGCGCAGCTTCTCTGGCAAGATCCCGTCTTCTAGAGCGAGGCGTCGAAGCAATGCTACACTTCGCTCGGAAGATGCCGCACTCCCTGGAGGTCGGTGGGAACCGTAGGATTGCCGCGGTGATTCCTCCTCAGGGTCGGGCCGCCACCTCAGGTTTATCCGGCTACCCAAGATATGTAAGAACACTGAGGCCCCACTGGCAGGCCAAGGAGGCCTGGATTACCTTTCGTCCATTCTTGCCCATATTGTTGTTGTTGGCCCGAGGTTTCTCGACACATCCTTTTGTTGTGGGCACCCAGAACCATGTCGTTCGTTGGCAACCCCGATGCGCCGCTTTCCGGGGCTGCCCGGACGGTCGACGAGACTGGCCTTCTTGCCATCGTCTGGACCTGCTTCTCGACCGCAACCGTCTTTGTAGCTCTGCGCCTGGCCGTTCGCTTCCGGGCAAATCGCGCCTTTCTCCTGGATGACTACTGGGTCATCTTTGCCTGGTTCTGTCTTCTCGCCATGGCCATTCTGCAAACGGAGCAGATGTCGTCCCTGTGGTACCTCACATACCTTATCGCAGGCCGCCTGCCATTAGACGCAGGCACCGGCCCAAAAACCGAAGAGCTCGCACGCTGGCAGTTCCCTATCATCAAGCTCTTCTGGACCGTTTTGTGGTCCGTCAAGGCCAGCCTTCTGGCCGTGTTCTTCCGCCTCGTCCAGCCCTTCCCGGTTCTTCGGCGGTTGTGGGACTGCGTCGCCGTCTTTGCAGCCCTCGCCTACATTGGGTGCTGTCTCTCAAGTGCCTTGACTTGCAGCCCCCCCTCAGATTACTTCAGAGCCGGTATGCCCCATCTTTTCCATTTTCATGCTTGCTACGCTCCATACACGGAAATGAAACCAAACAGAGTCACTGACAAGCGACTTTCTCATCTCAGGGAAATGTAGCACTCCGTACGAACTCTGGAGGCAGAAATTCAACGTCGTTTTCTCCACCATCGTCGACGTCGCCAGCGATCTCATGATCATGGCCCTTCCAATTTCCATCCTGCCATCCCTGCAGCTCGATTCCCGCCGCAAGATTGGTTTGGCAGTTGCCTTCAGTCTCAGCGCCATCATCATCTCGGTGGCCGTTGTGCGCATGACCCAGGTCATCTCCAGCGGATCCGTGGATCTGATCGGACTCGCCATCTGGGGTGCTGTCGAAACGTCCACGGCTCTGATTGTCGGGTCTCTGCCTCCGCTTAAGGCCCTTCTCTCACGGAGCGTCAAAAAGTACAGCTCGAGAAACAAATCTGGCTACGGGACGGGCATGTCGAATCATCGGGCCGGTACCGGCGGCCACAATGGCTACGGGTCCGGTTCGGCGACGAGGACGGTTATGGTGGCAGGGTCAATACCGCTGGACGATATCCACAGGAGCAATCAGAAAGACGGGGGAATCTATGTGCAGAGATCATATCACACAACATTTGATGAGGCATCGTCTCGGGATGACGACGAAGCTGGGATCATCAAGGGCCGAGCTCTCTGAGGGACCAGTTATGTGGCTTGTTCGGTATTGGGTCTGGAGCTTTGGGATACCAAAATATTAGACTGGCGTTTGTTGGGAAGTACATATTACATGCCACACATTGGTTGAATGGGTGGTTCAATACGTCTTGAATTGAAGAGTCGTACCTGTCGAATAACTCCCGGGCGCAAGAACATATTAATGCTTTCCTTTTTCACGATGTCGATCAACACACCGCCTGGTCCTTTCCGTTCTCGTCCGGTTCTTTGGGAGGAAGCCGAACGGCCGTTTCACACATCCGGCAAAATGAGTGCCGTTTAACCAGACTCAAGACCGTCCAAATTTTACAGCACCGCTCAATGCCAGGACGTCGGGTGACGACACGACGCTCGAGTCAGCATTCTCATTGACACTGGTGGCAAGATTCGAGCTGAGAGAGCCTCCTTGCGCCAGGCCCTCGAGCCCTTCACGGAGTAACATTAATCTACGCGGCATCGTGCCTTCAAGGCTCGGGATCCTCAGTCACGTAGTTGGCCGCCCTTGGATTCCAGGTGTCCAAGCCGCTCTCTAGCTCGATATACTTCAGAGCACCGGACGCCTCCAAGCGTGGCGCATCCCACATCACATACCCCCAGCGACGGAAGGTCTTGGGCACAAACTCTCCAAAGAGGTTGCTTGCCTCACCCCTCCAAAAGGTCACCCAGGCAAGCGGGGGAAGGTCCGTGCTGTCCGTGACAAAAGGTGTTTTGTCTCTCCTATCCTGCGCCGTGTTTTCCTCTGTATACCATTCCTCCCGGGCAGTGTCCTGAAGACTACAACAGACCGCTCGTCTATCCAGTCAACAGGTTTCTCCGGTTGTGAAACTCCTTCGAATCTCTGTCGCATAAGCTCGAATAGTTCTTGGTCGTCTGTGGCCCCGAGTACGAGAGATAGGAGAGTGAGACCTTGACGTAGCATGCAGTCCAGAGAGTTGTAGTAGATGGCTAATAAACATGAAGTGTTAGCGCCGAGAAGTTGACGACGGCAATGTAGCATCGATAAGCCCAAGCAACTTAGATTTCGTGAAACACGGGAGTGCTTACGGCGTTCTGGTGGTGAGAAAATAAATATATCCAGGAGGTAAATATCCTCTGGTTGTAGGGGCCCATCGAGATCCCAGCCGAGCCGGTAGAAAGTCGCACTGTATACATGCTGTGCGAAAGCATGTATACATAGTATCTCTTCGGTCTGCCACGCTGGGAAGTAACTTAAGAGACTACGGCGGAGGTCAGAGGCTCCGATATGATCCAGTGCACTCCGGCCCGCTCCTTTGGAACCGCACACGTTGCAAAAGACTTCGAGGCGATACAACGCACGGTGAATCCGCCGCTGCTCAACGCCACTGAGACGGCGAGATTGGGGAGGGGAGCCTGAAGAGAAGGCGCCCAGCGCCCAAGCCGCATACCGCTCGGTGAGAGGCTCGATAACAGAGCGGTGGAAACGGACCAGCGGGATGATATCGTCTAAGGACATGTTATCGACCAGATCCGGCCATCCAGCAAGACACTCAGACTTGACTTTATGTCGTTGGATGTAGGCAAGTCGTTGTCCGTAAGTGCCGACCTCCCGTTCAATCATCGATTCAGATCGAGTCTGTTGGAACTCATCCGTCCCAGTTTCGTAAGCAAAGTTGACATCGACGACGAAGCCGTCGAAAGTCCGCTCCGCGATGTCCCTCAGAATCGCCAACCGATCCCTGACATAGACGCAGTGCAGCTGGGGAGAGGCGTGGACAAACGCGCGCAGGGTGCCGAAGGTCGGCGCTTGCGATAGGATCATGCGCTGGATCTCAACTGGCAGTTTTTGCAGCAACGCGGGTGCCGAGGAGGATCGAGGGATGACCCCAGGTCCAGCATTCGCTTGCGTGGTCGCATCGGGCATCGTGACAAGTCTGGGGACCAGGACAGTCAAAATTGGTTGTCTGCGGTTGGAATCCCAGTTCAAGGTATATAGACAAAGCGGAAGACACAGCGGTGAAGCAGGGGGGTTGTGGGTTGTCGGGAAGTGGAGAGAACTGGCCAAGACGCGGCGTTGAGGGGGGTCTGCGAATTGCAGCCTCTTGCCGGCTGCCCATTGGCGGAGACGAACTGAATCTTGGCACTTCGAGATGTCGAAGGCTGAGTGAGACGTTGTTCCGTTCCGATCTTAGCCCCAGCCACTAAAAGGTTGCAAATAATAACTTAATGCTGGGGGCTTTGCCCAATAGTTAGCGCAGCGGACAACGGACGGTGGGATGCTGTGGCACGGCGCAGTGCGTGGCGTTCAGATTGTCGCTCCTTGGAATTGGGTCATCTTGCTTGAGAGGTCTCACTCCTTCTCGTCCTGGAGGTTGAACTTGCATGCATTGGCTGGTCTCTCCTGAGTCAGGACACACCTTCCGCCGACTCCGAGTTCCCATCAACTCCACTGCGCAGAGGGCGCTGAGTGAGAATAGGGGCTGGTCTGTCAGCCTCTCGGACTTGATCTGGAGTATGTTAAGGACAGTATTAAAGGCTTCTTACCTGGATGATTTGGTGGAGACAAGTGCCGGCCTGCGTTGCAAGCCTCCATGATGTGGTAGCATCAATCAGCACCAACCCGTCACCTCTCGCCTGCACGGTCTTTTTCCAGTTTCTCCTCTGATCCAGAGCCCTCACTCAGCATAAACGAGCGACTCTCCAATCGGCCAGTTTCAGGTGGGACAGAAATGACAGAACCTCGCATCACGCAGCCCGGTCCGTTTTACGGCCGGGATTTAATCTACTTGGATTACAATCCCAACTCGTACCGGGCTGGAACGAGTGTTTGTGGTGTTGAGGGCTTTTGCTGATTAATAATTTACTGGGGATTAACCTCGGCGTGCAGGCATTGCCCATCCTTCCCGTGAAGTGCCGGCCGGGGGGCCCTGCCATGTGGCACCAAGACCAGGATCGAGGTTTGACAGACTTGCATCGCGGCCGTGGTGTTTTCGGATACTTTTCCCTTTGACGCTCAACGTCATCGTTTCCTTTGGATTCTCCCTTCGGATGTGATTACCGATCCGCTCCACAGGAGACCGCTCTCGGGCCGTGTCGGCCAATGACAAGTCACCCACTACCACGGGGGACAAGACGAGACGGGCCATCTTAGATCGGACAATAGCCGAACCGGGATCAAGGCCGAGGCACGCCATCACGACATGACGCTATCAATCCGCAGACGGCCAAGAGCAGGCCGACGCATATAACTGCTACACGGCCCTGATCCCCTCTACCATTTCCATCACAGTAGCCCCCCAAGAATCTGGAACAGACACCTCAAAGAACAACACCCAAAATGGTCACCAACAAAACCCTCATCTTCAAGAAGGTGCCCACCGCCGCCCCTGTTCCGGGCGAGCACCTCGTAATCGAAGACCGCGGCTTCGACCCCGCGGCCCCGCCCCCTCCCGGCGGCGTCACCCTCTCGGTGCTCTACGCCTCCTTTGACCCCTACCAGCGCGGCCGGATGCGCGACGCGAGCGTCAAATCGTACAGCCCCGCCTACGAGCTCAACGCACCCATCATCAATGACACGGTATCGCGCGTCATCAAGTCCGATACCGACGCCTACAAGCCGGGCGACCTGGTGCTGGGCCACCTGCCCATTGCCGAGTATGCCGTCCTGACCAAGGAGCAGCTCAAGACGCTCCGCGGCAAGGTGCAGAATCCGCTGGGGCTGAAGGACCTGGGGTTGTTCATCGGGCCGCTGGGCATGCCTGGATTGACGGGGTGGAGCTCGCTGCACGAGATTGGGCAGCCCAAGGCCGGGGAGACAATCTTTATCAGCAGTGCTGCTGGCGCCGTGGGACAGGTGGTGGGTCAGATTGCGAAGAGGGAGGGTCTGAGGGTTATTGGGAGTGTCGGAAGCGATGATAAGCTTGACTTCATCATCAACGAGCTGGGATTTGATGGCGGGTTCAACTACAAGAAGGAGAAGACCAAGGATGCTCTGGCCAGGTTGGCGCCCGAGGGGTTGGATATCTATTATGAAAACGTCGGCGGGGAGCAGTTGGAGGCTGCGTTGGATGCGATGAAGGACTATGGCAGGATCGTGGCGTGCGGCATGGTAAGTCTCACTCGAGACTAAATGAAGATGGAGGGCTGACACATCGCAGATCTCGCAGTATAACAAGCCCCCGGCGGAACGTTACGGCATCAAGAACATCTTCCTGGTTGTCTCCAAGCGCCTGAACATGCGCGGTTTCATCGTCAGCGATCGCAACATGGGACCCAAGCATGCTCGGGAGCACCAGGAGAAGATGCAGCAGTGGCTAGCCGACGGGAGCGTCAAGGCCAAGCTTCACGTCACCCACGGGATTGACCACGCTGCTGAGGGACTGGTGGGCATGCTGGAGGGCAAAAATTTTGGCAAGGCCGTGCTCAAGATCAAGGATGAGTAGATACTCTAGCCGGGGTCAGACCGAGAGTTAGCAGCCGGGGGTTCAAATTGGCTCGTCTGTTGTTAACGTTGTTGAAATGAACAATACGTAATTAATGCTGAGACGAGCGACTTGACGCAATGTCTGTGCCACTACAAATCTGTTTGGAAATAGCAAGATTCAAAAGCCTTCGCCAGAAGTGCCTCATCGCGTGCAATCAGTGTGAAGACGCCTTGGGCGGTGAGAAGTGGAAAGCTTGAGAATACCTAAGGTACCGTTCTACTGACCGAAGAGACGAACAGATATGTTACCCAAACAACGCAAATAACCGACCCCTGAATTCAGACGTTCCTATCTCCAAACTGCGAGGCCCAGACGGACCGCCGCCCGCTGTCTCCTTTCGTTTGTGTTATTACATCCCCTAACGTGCATGATAAGCGAGCCGTAG
>FTCU01002496.1_pt1 | contig 15947 bp, 16 predicted proteins | sample 1639521 | NCBI WGS metagenome assembly FTCU01 (sample SAMEA3914864, study PRJEB12502) | metagenome | biome: forest; material: soil | place: USA | collected 2012-03-12 | depth 0.3 m
CTGGTCGTCACCGACCCAACTACTGATCTGGCTCTCATGCGCTTGACGAGGGGAGAGCGGACGGGATCCCGTACTTTCGCATGGATATGGTCGTATGTGGGAGTGGAGTGTTGAGGTGGACCTCAACTAGGTGTGGATCTGGGTGAACACGAAAACAAAAAACATACAACACCGAGGATTCGCTGGTCGTCACCGACCCAACTACTGATTCGGCTCTCATGAGTTTGACGAGGGGAGAGCGGACGGGATCCCGTACTTTCTCATGGATATGGTCGTATGTGGTGGTTCAGACTGGAAAAGAGTCTGATATGGGAGATGGACGGGATTGTAAACAAATTTCCAGGGGCTGGAAGACAGGGGTTTCAAGTAGCATTATTTACGTATTGTACTGCAAATACAAAATGCAATGCGATGGACCTTGAATCTACTCTTATCCTCAACCACAAAAGCCCAATTCCATGCATTCAATTCCATTTGAACGGAGCTAGGTGGTCTCAATTCAAAGTCCGCATTGCCGTGAGAGTTGTTGATCTCAAAAGTGGATCCCAATGATTTCTCAGAGTGCCGCGCACACCCCTGCGGATGGCTCGTGCACTGACACCATGGGGCAGGGATCCCGCTGCAGCCTCGTGAATTGAAGCTTCGTGGCCGCTTCCACTCCCAAGCTCCGGAGCTGCGATCGCCAAATCCACCACACCACAACCCCAAACATCGACAGCCACCTTTACGAACCACCAGCTTTACCACCCAATTACCAACCCGCCAGCCACCCACACCGATACCCACCACCACACGCCATCAAACCCTTCAAAATGGCGCCTAAGCGAAACGCCGCGGCCGCGCAAGCAGCAACGGCGGCATCCCGCCCAACACCACCACCCGCCTCCCCAGCAGCCACCACCCCAGCAGCGGCAGCTGCCGCACCACCACCGTCCGCCGTCCCCGTCGCGAAGCAAACGACAATCACCTCCAAGCCCAGCCACGGCAGCGGCGTCCAGACCTGGGACAAGATCGCCGGCAACGTGGTCGCGCACTACCTCGACACGACGCCCCAGCGCACGCGCCTGCTGGACGCCTTCATGGCCTTCCTCGTGGCCGTCGGCGCGTTGCAGTTTGTCTACTGCGTCCTTGCGGGCAACTACGTACGCCCATGTCATCGACCCCGGTTCTTGGTTTGCTCTGGCTAATCTGGTGGACGGGGACAGCCGTTCAACGCCTTCTTGTCCGGGTTCTCGGCGACGGTGGGGCAGTTTGTTCTTACGGGTAGGTCTTGGGACGTCGGGTGGATTGCTTGAGAGGGTTGTTTGATGCTGACGAAGGGGGTAGCTTCGTTGCGGATCCAGACAACCGAGGCCAACAAAGGGGATTTCCCGTCTGTGTCGCCTGAGCGGTAGGTTACTGTTCCTCCCTTGTGGAATTGGGAGAGGAGGGATGATGCTGACGCTAATGCCTGGGTAGGGCCTTTGCCGACTACGTCGTTTGCAGTTTGATCCTTCACTTTTTCTGCGTCAATTTCATCAACTAAGCGGGAGTGGTTTTGGGGGAAATGGAGGGTGGGCTGGAGAGGGAAATGTGGCGGTTGTTGGTCTGGCTTCCTTTCTGTGGTATATTGTGGAACTGTATAAAGATACAGCTGGAGTTTTTCATGGGCGCGACCTCTAAAAAGCAGCTTTCGCTGGAGAAAAAGGGGGTGCGGAATTCAATGTTCTGCTCTACTTTCGAGTTTTGATGCTCTCAATCGTCCCCTTCAGCCTTCGGTGGCACGCTCCCAGCTCGAGGTGGTCCACCTTTCGGCGGCCCTCCTTTTGGTGGCGGCGGCAAAGGCGAGCTCCCCCGACTCGGCACGTTATCCAGATCCCGGCTCTTCTGCTCCTGCTCCTTGAAGTAATCATCCATGAGGTTTGGCCCGCCGTGATGAGGCCTCTCCTTCTTTTTACTCCTCGGCGGAGCGCTGGCCGGCGCAGCCTGCGCATCCACCATCTGCGCTGGCACCAGGAAATCTGCGGATGAAGATGGAGGTGGTGAGGTGGCATTATCAGGCGGGATAACACCGGTCGGTGAAGCAAATCCGGTGGCTGGGACAAATCCGGCCTGCGAAGCGGGACCACCAGCGGAATCTCCGTCAAACATGGTCTCCCCAGGCCCATGCACCGGCTCGCTCAGTGGCGCGGGCAGCCTGTGCAACGCCCCGTAGCCCAGCACGCAACCCAGAGCGCCCTCGCCACCCCAGTCGCGGCTCGGCTGGATGGTCACCTCGCGCGTGACGTTGTACTCGTTGTTGTAGACGTAGAGCCGCAGCGGGCGGCCGATGTGGTCCTCGACAAGCTCGCTCAAGCCGCCTTCGCCATGCAACACGCCCTCGGGGGTGCCCAGAATGTAGTCGCTGTAAGGAAGCAGGCCGGCGGCGTCGGCGGGGGAGTTGGCTGGCACGTCCAGGACGTGCCAGATGTTGGAGACCACCGAGAGGGGAGTCCATTGGAGGGTCAGGCCGAGCGAGGCCGTGTCGGCGGGGACGGGGATGTGTAGAGCGCGCGTTCGTTGACCCTGTGGGAGAGGCTGTGTTAGACGTCGGTATTGATTTGAGAGCAGGAGGGGGATAGGTTGGCACATGCCTTCGCGCTCCAGAGGCCAAGCATGACGGAGCTGCCGGCGCAGTTGCGCACCTCTTGGGCGAAGAGCACGGGGTCGGAGTCGTCCTGGATGGCCAGTCAGCTTCTCTAAATGGAACGTAAGGTGTATGTGGGTTCGTACAATCATGCGCCCGTTGATGCCCACGACAAAGTCGAACCACGGCTCGATGGCGAGCTGCAGGTTGGAGTTGCGCAGCACCTGGAACCCAAACGTCCCGTGGTTCTCTTTTGCGGCCGGCGCCGGTTCGCCATCCAGCCGCGATATAAATCGGTTGAGGGCGTTGAACATTGCGTCGGCTCTCGGTGTCTACCTGGTTGTACGTGTGTCGCTGTGTTGGGGTGTCGGAGGGGACAACGTTGTTGAAACAACGGTCGTGGTCTGGAGCTTCGAGGTCACACAACGTCGCTGGATTACCGTATTCGTTCGTATGGAATGATACCCAGCCGTGGCGGGGTGGTGACGCTAGTTCAGCGGGTCCCCCGGCCCCTGCCGCACGTTATCTTGGCAGGCAACCACATGTAATTTACAGACGGGCTTGTATTTCAACTCTTCACCGTTCACCTTCGCGACAACAACAACAAGAGCGACACCGTTCCTGGGCTCTCTGACACCGCGTTCGAAGATACTGGCACGAAGCAGGGCCTCTTGAAGATCACACGTCATCAGCCGCTCATATACCCTGGAATAATCAGAGGATCCGGATTCTGTCATGCCACTCCGGCCGGTCGAGGGAACGCTTCCTCTCACTGAGCGATGCCAGCACTACGACAACATCAGTGAAGTTCCTCCTCATCTTCAAAAGCATGTTCGCCCGTATCTATATTTGATATTATTGTTTACACATGGTCTAACAGTCTGATACTCGCAGATACTGGCACCAGCGTTACTCCATCTTCAACTTCTACGACTACGACATCCGCTTCACAGACGATGCCTGGTTCGGCGTGACCCCTGAGCCCGTCGCCACGTACTTATCCCCCCCTCTCCTCCGCCATCTGCTTAATCTTCACATTCTAACGTTCTCTCCAGCCAAATTGCAAAAGACATTTGCTCTCACAGCAGTTCGGCCCCTCTCAAAGACACCATCATCGACCTGTTCGCTGGCGCGGGCGGGAACACCATCGCCTTCGCCCTCTCCGAGAAATGGGCCCATGTCATCGGCATCGAGAAGGACGCCGACACGCTTGCCTGTGCCCAGCACAATGCTGCCGTCTACGGCGTGGCAGACGCCATCACCTGGGTGCACGGCGACTGCCTCGACTTTCTCTCCCGTCTCAAGAGCCAGGGCAAAAAGGGGAAGGGGAAGCGGCTGGATCCGTCGCTTCAGGTGGACATGTCCAAGACGGTGCTGTTTGCCTCACCGCCTTGGGGAGGCGTGAGCTACCGCGACCAAGACGTGTTTGACCTCAGCACCATGGAGCCGTACAACCTCGAGACGCTGCACGAAGCCTGCCGGCCCATGGAGCACGTGCTGTTTCTGCCGCGGACGAGCGATCTGCAGCAGATTGCAGAGCTGGTGCCCGAGGAGGCGGGGAAGATCGAAGTGGTACAGTACTGCATGGAGGGCGCGAGCAAGGCTTTGGTGGCATATATGCCTTCTCAGTGATCCTAACGGCGCCGGGGTTTCCGGCTCTCTATATCTCTACACGCGTACGGGTCTTTCTACAAAGCCCTGACGATACTCCTCTCATCAAACACATCCTTCACCAACCCCGCCACACACCCTTCCCAATCCACCGGCGCCATGGCATAGGTCGACTCAAAGGCATAGATGCTCAGCTGGCCAAAGAACGGCCTGAGCACCTTGGCGACCAGCTCATCCTTCCTCTCCATCCCAACCTCGTCGCTGATCCCGCCCGGCGTCCCCAGCAACGGCCGCCTCTGCCCGCTCGACGAGCCCACCGTCGTGTGCACCACCGCCTCTCCGACACCACCAGCGCCCAGTCCAACCGCGCCGAGCTCCTCACACACCTCATCCACCAACGCCACCGGCTGATACCCCCCGCCCTGCGGCCTGTACACGGCATCGATCGTATCCGTGACAAACAGCCACTCGTGCAGCTGGAACTCATCTGGCGCGACACACACCAGCAGATCCAGCAGCTTGCACGCCTGCATGACCGAGGCGTTGCCGTACGTGTCGGACGCGGCGCTGTGGTCGGCCGCGACGACCGACGCGATGGCGGCGTGCAGCTCGGCGTTGACGACGGGCCACAGCGGCGCCAGGTGGACGGCGCTCGTGCGCAGCACCAGCGCGCGCAGCAGCATGAACACCTCGGCGCGGGTGGTCGACGACGGCGACGACGTGGCCGTGGCGGCGAGCAGCTCGGTCAGCTTGTCCGCCACGGCGGGGAGGTCGGCGACGAAGGCGTCCGCGCCGCACGCCAGGACCAGCGCCGCGATGCGCCGGAGCGTGAGCTGCGTCTTGCGGTCGGCCTCGAGGCGGGCCGACGTTGCGCCCACGCCGAAGACGATGCCCGCCGTCGTCGGCGGGGTGATGCGCGTGAGGAGGTCGGGCATGCGCTCCTTGTCGGCAACAGCCCATTGCTTGAGCAGGGGCAGCCAGCCGGCGTGGACGAGGGGGATGCTGGAAGAGAAGAAGCGCGGGTCGTTGAAGGCGTCGGAGATGTCTTTTTTCCACGACTTTTGGTTGTTGGGTAGCCGGGAGAGTTCTTGGATAAGGGTGAGCATGGTCTTGGAGACGGTGTCCGGGAAGGACTTGGAGCGGAGGGCCGGGCCGATGACGTTGGTGGAGACGGCTGTCGCGGCTGTGAGGATGCGGTCGTTCTCTACCAGGATCTTGGGTAAGTTGGGCACTATGGCGGAGAGAATGCCAACCACGTCGTCAGCTCGTTCCGCCGGGAGCCTGGTTGCAGATGGCTGCTGAAGTCCTACGGGCCGCTTCTCGGAGACACCCGATGCTGCTGTAATGTCGAAGCTAGTTGGGCGAGTGGTAAAGATGGCCGTGAGAAGCCGCAGGAACAGATCCTAAAACGCAGTTAGAACACGCACCCCGAAGGCTGTTCCTCTGTCCCTGTGACCTACCGCTAGTTCCCGGCGCATCTTTCGCTGCTCCCCAAAATTGGTGTTGTCCACCTTTTCACCTAGGATCGCCGCAAACTCGAGCAAGCTCGGGAGCGTCTGCCGGTGAGGGAACGGATTGCCAAGCAGATCCTTGAGGAAAGCCGTGCAGTCCTGCCAGATCTCGTCCATAGTATCATCTTCCAAAGACCGAGTGTAATCCACCAAGAAGATGACGAGGTCTGCATCCTGCAACTCAATGGTGAGTGTCGATCTGTTCGATGGGTCAAGCGCTCCGGGGTTTGTGCGGCTGTATATTGCATTGAACAAGGCTGGAATGGTGTGCTTCGGACGTGACCCATCTAGCGCCGGGAGTAGATTGAACACCTCGGCGGCCTTGGACACGTCGGCGTTGTCGAGCGCACCGCGCCATATCCCAATCACTGTCTCGAGACACTCGAGTGTTTCAGCAGCAAAAAGGTGCTCCAAAAGCCTTCGAGCCCGGTTCCTCATGCGGACCGAGGTATAGACGAGCGACGCTCCAGATGTGGCATCCTGCCCTGTCGCGTCGCTCCCTTGACCCCACGACCAGATGGTGAAACAGATACGAACGGCGTCCTGGAAGGCGAGGAGGACGGTAAGCCTGTCGTTAGCCGTGGCGCTCCGCGTTTGCGGGGCGTCAGACGAGAATACCCCTGATACCATGTTGCCGAAGAAGCCTTGAGGTTGGTCTGGACTTTTGACAACCTGGGCTCTGGCCTCTTCAGCCAGTAGCCTGTCGTGTCCGTTGGCCAGGACCTGCTCAAGGCCGTTCAGGAGGGAGATCAGCGTGGTCTCGGGCCCAGCAGCACCGTGCGACGTGCTTGGATCGGCAGTCCTGAATAGACGCTGGAGGCTGTCGAAGGTGGCGCCGACCTGTCGGCAAAGCGTCTCTACGAGGGGAATCAAGACCTGGAAGACTGAATCCGTGTAGAGCGGAAGGCATTCGCTAAGAAAGCCGACCCAGCTGTCCAGAACAGGCCTACTGCTTGGTGAGCTGAGCCCCGCTAGGATGCATTTGAGTAATGCTGGCGGAGGCGGCTGCATCGTCATGCGTCTTTCTGTCGAGGGTATTCCGGGGTTCCGTACTGCCTCGACGTGAACCATGCGCTTGTCGTGAAGAGGCGAGTTCGGAAGCTCTGCGGGAACCAGCTCTCGTAGCTTGAGAGAAGCGTAGACGACATCCAGGAGCAAGACCTGCACGTAGGGGTCAGGGCCGTTGAGAGACTGCTGGAGCTTCTCGATCAAGACGTTCTCAAGATGCAGTTGAGTCAATTGGTCGGCAAATGGGTTAAGGAGAATCTGGTGCAGGACAGTCAAGGCAGCACGATGAAGCTGTGTAGCCCGCGCCTCCGCCCCTTCTTCGCCGGGAACTCTGTCATGGGCCAGGCACTGTAGGCAGACATGGGTGAAGAATTCCTGGAGTGAGATGTCGGCATCCGTTCCAGCTTGAAGTTGTTAGATCAGCAATTCAGAATATATGGGGGCTAAGTGAAGCTCACTGATCTCTGAGAGAGGCGAATGGAACGCATCTGACCGGACAAGCCTCTTCGCAAGAACTGCCCAAGCCGCTTCGGGAGCCCAGCGTAATACGCTAGAGAGGGAGCGGATGTAATAAAGGGCCAGGTCAAGGTCATCATCCTCCATGAAATGGATAGAGCCTGATTTTGGCCCTTGGGCTCGTCTCAGGCAAGCCAGTTCTGAGATTTTTGCGATGAAGATCCCGAACAGCCTATAAAACCCATCCCTATTAGCAAATACACAGATATGGGAACTTGGCTGACTCACTTGTCCATTCCGATGAGACTGTTGAGCCAAGTCTTGACGGTCATGAACAGCTGTGTCCTTTCATCGGTGAGGGCATCCAGCATCAAGAACAGAGGCCGGGTCAGCATGACTTCGTAGTGGTCCATTCCTGCGAGGCGGCTCGAGCCCTTTGTATCACCGTTGGCGGTCTTTGAGCCTCTCCGCTCCAGACCGGATGGACTGTCCTGCAGAGTGTGTGTCCAAAGGACACAGAAGCTCCGCCCAGAGTCTGCCGGGCGCTGGGCAAATGTGCCAGCGGTGTCGTGTTGGGGCAGAAGAGAGCAAATGGCAGCTTCGACATCCCTGTTGACGGGAGTAAGGGCACTCTGGAGTTGCCAAAGACTGCGGACAGTCTCGACGTGGTATTTTGGCTCTGCCGCCGAGAGGTATCTCCAGGCGTGACGCACAAGCGGCACGACAAGGTCTGAGAGCTCAATGGCCGTTATCCTATTCGCCGAGTGCATGTGTGATGAGAGCGAGAGAATGGAAGAATATGTAGTAAACGGTATAGGGTCGTCGGGCGTCAGGCAGGCATGGAGCGCGGTGAGAAGTTTGTTTGCGTCAAATGGCGAGGCCTCGGGAAGTTTTGTGAGAAGTGAGTTGAGTATTCTGCTCTTTGCGGCCAGCTCTGCCCCTGATTCTCGTCGGTTCAGAGAGGAACAGCTGAGATCGCAAGCCTTCTGCAGGAGAAGCTGAGCTAGATTCTGTGGGGCAAAAGGGGGCGAGGCCGCGTCCAGGTTGCCTTGGTCAGCGACGTAGAATGTCTTGATCTTTTTGAGCAGGTCCACGTTTGGTGAGGTTGCCAAAATTCTCGATTCCACCAGAGGCGCAGATTTACTCGGTGTTGAGTTTGATAGAAACGCCCTTTCCGGAACGAGCTCTAACAGGCTCGCGGCGATGTTCAAGGCTGCTTCTGACAACGAGGCATCGAGCGCCGCTGTCGCATTCCCAGGGCTGTCACCGTTCTTGGCCTCTTCCATCATGCACAAGATGGAGAGAACGGTAAGCGGGGCGTGGATGGTGACCATCTCCTCTTCCCTGACATTGAAGTTCGTCAAGATGAACTTGATCAAGTCGAGTTTTCCAGCGCGCTCGGTGGCGGAGGGTTCTCCAGGACCGATGGCCTGTGCCATCAGGGCGAGTATCTCGCCATAAATCAAGCCACTCTCGACGCCGTCGAAGAAGACGCTAGCGCTCCGCAGCACTTCGGTGAAGTCCGCTTTACTAGCGGCCTTAGCCTTGTACTCCCTCACACTATCCACAATCGGCAAGAAGAGCTCTGGCACAACCAGGCCGCCGATTTCCCACCTGTCCATCAAGGACAGACAGACTCGGTAGGGCCGCGCCCTTTCTGTGGGGTTACCGTCGGGATCCGACCTGATCATAGCGAGCAAGGCCTGCGATAGAGGCTGGAGGCCATACTCCTCAAAGTAGGACGTCCGAGAGGAGAAGAAGCCGTGGGACTGGTGGGAGGTGGAAGTGGGGGAGTCCAACGTGCCGTCGTGTTCAGCGGACGCAGGCGGTTCCGGGCCTAGCAGCCACGACCACAATCGCCTGTTCAGGCTCATATCTCGGCGCACCGTCACGCCCACAGCAGCTCTCAGGAGGAGCTCCAAATCGCCGCCCTTAGCTTTGGTCTGGAGGACGTCGGAGTGCAGCGGTAGATGGGTGACAAGCAGGTCCAAATAGCCACGCTGAATGAGGAGCTGGTCATCGGTGAGACCCGCGGCAAAGGAGCGTATAAGCAGCCCAGGTTCAGGTAGGGTTACTAGCTGAGAAAGCTTCGCAGAGGTTTCTCCATCTGAAGCTGTCTTGACTTCGGAATTCAGCGCGTGACCCAAGCGAGGAAGCGCCCGCAAGAGGTAGGCCAGTGCGCCTGTCCTCCGGCTGTTGCCGGTGATTGAAGCCAGGAAGAAGCATTGCCAGAAGAAATCGTCACCCGAAGAGTGGATGTCAGTGATATCCTCACTGGTGGCGGGGCGGATGGAGGCCTTGAAACGTTCGACGAGTCTGAGGGTGCGGTCGAAATCCTCACTGGTCTCCTCCTCGAGCCCAGGTAACAAAGCAAGAACGACGGATTTCATAGCTGGCCGCAGTGCTCGCGGGTCGAGGTCCAAGAAGTAACGCTCGAGGATGTCGAGAAATGGGGCGCGGACCGTGAGCGAGGCGAAGGACAGGACCGAGGCCAGGCCGGGGAAGTATAGGGGCAGGTCCTTGGACAAGCCGTCTTTGCCAATAACGGAGAAGACATAACTATAGACTTCCAGGGTCTTTTGGTGGACGCCAGACGGGAGGGCAGGGTTCAGACATTGCGACAGCCGCTTTGCGATGGTTGCCTTGGCGGGGATGGTTGAGATGGACATCGGTCGGGCTTGCAATGCCTATTTCCACGGGCACATGTGTCAGAACCCCAATATTCGGCTGCAGCTGGTCACTCCGGCAAGGAAATAAATCCCACCTTCAGCAGGCGATTCAGAAAGGAGATGTAGTCGGCCCACTCCTGCAAGGCCGTATCAAAGAGCGACAGGGCTCGCTCGATGCCGCTCGCGTACTTGCGATAGTACTTGTCTTTTGGGGGCTCGTCCTCTGCAAAATTATCCACAGTGTCAATAACAATCTCTCTTGCTCGAAGGGAGGGAACACGAGAGAGAAGTCTTACCAGTCCCCAGCCGACTCCTCCACTGGCGAGGCGCGGGCGACTCGCGGCCATCGCTGTCGGGAGACGCAGAACGGCGGCCGGGCTCATGCGCCATGGCTAAACAGGAGCTGTCCCGGTGTGTTATCAGTGTCCTGGGTCATTGCCGGTGTGAGGTCCGGGAATTTGGGTGTGCAAGGTGCCGTGAGGGCCGAAGAGATGCCCGCAGTGATTTTGGGTGTTGGAACAACGAACGTTGCTCAGTGAACGGTCGGCGGGTTCGGCGGGTTGCTGGCCCGGCTGCAATGCCCCACCAAAGGATGCGACGCACGCGAACAGGACAGCGATGAGGGCGCCGTTGATTGGCCTCGGCCCCTAAGCTGAACCCCTGCTCACAGCGGGTCGGCAAGGCTGACACCGCTATCTTATCGCTGGGATGGGATTTGGGGCACCGCTGTCGTCATTCCCAGTTGGGTGGACTCGGTTCTGGTTCTGGATCTCAACCGAACTCATCCCAGAACACACACTGCTGTGGTTGCTTCGGCAAATATCGTTGGCCTCGCCTTGTTCCTCTTACCCACGATATGGAATACCCGCGCCCTGGGACCCCATGAGAGGAGTCTTTTCTTTTTCCCGCCACCGCAGACCATGCGCGAGCCAAACCACACGGCGGTGTATCTACAATGGCCCGGGAAGCGGAAGCTGAGAGCCAGCTCCATGGCGACACCTCCGAGGTGACCGCTCCATCGCCGTCGCCGTCGCCGCCGCCTCCACCTCTGCCGCCCCGTCGAAAACCGTCGGTCGACGGCTTTTCACAGGGAGCGCCAGCTCAGTCAAAGCCCACAACGGCCCTGTCCCCCATCGACATCGCGACTCTGACCTTCCCGGACGGCTCTCGAGGCACCTTCTCCACGAGCGCGGCCCGAGCCATCTCCACTCCAAACGCGAGTGGATATGTGACACCCATCCGTGATGAAACCGCCGGCAGTGACTTGGCCGATTCGATGAGCGTCATGAGTTTCGCCCCTACCATGCGGCCCCATGGGGACTTGGCTAGTCTGGTTGCCGGCGGGCTGAATAGGAAGAGCCGCGCCTGGAATATGCTGCGCTCTCAGGCCGAACCTGTCGAGCCCTTTGAAAGCATCGAACTCGGCATCCCTGGCGATCTCGCCGGGTTTGAGCGAGAATTCGACCCTGTGCCTGACGAGCCACCGGACGATGTCAGACTGGCCATCTGGAAATCCAAGATGAAGCACTACATGATCTTGTCATCGGCAGGAAAGCCTATCTACAGCCGACACGGTGACCTGGGTCTCATCAACTCGTACATGGGCGTGGTGCAGACCATCATCTCATTCTATGAAGGGGCGAATAACCCCTTACTGGGATTTACGGCTGGAAACGCTCGGTTCGTCATCACCATCGAGGGTCCTCTCTACTTCGTAGCCATCAGCAAGCTGCGCGAGAGCGACGCCCAACTTAGGAGCCAGCTCGACGCCCTGTACATGCAGATACTGTCCACCTTGACTCTCCCGACGCTCAAGAACATATTTGTTCACCGCCCGTCCACCGACCTCAGAAAGCCCCTCGAGGGCACCGAGTCGCTCCTCTCCTCCCTGGCCGACAGCTTCACAAGGGGCTCACCTTCGACCCTACTGGGGGCACTTGAGTGCCTCAGGCTACGGAAATCTCAGCGGCACGCCATCAACAATGTCTTCCTCAAAAACCGCAGCGAAAAGCTCCTGTACGGCCTCATCGTTGCCGGAGGAAAACTCGTCAGTGTAATCCGCCCGCGGAAACATTCGCTGCACCCGAGCGATCTCCAACTCATTTCCAACATGCTCTTTGAGTCAGGCGGCATCAAAGCCGGCGGCGGAGAGAGCTGGATTCCTCTCTGCCTACCGGCATTCAACAACCGCGGCTACCTCTACATGTACGTCAGCTTCTTTGACGGAAGTCCAGACGCTGCGTCATGGGATGAGTCGGGCGATCAACAAGCCCCTGAATCGTCTGGCAACGACAGTACCAAGAACAAAAACAACGGAGGCGAAGAGGAGGATGAAATCGCCCTGATCCTCATCTCTCCCGACAAGGAATCCTTCTTCGACCTCAAAGACATGCGCGACAAGCTAGCCGCCCAGCTCAACAAGACGGGCTACCTCTCCCTCATCCGCTCTGCTGCCCATGAAGGCCGCCCCAAGATCCAATCCATCGCCACCGGCGCGCAAATCTCCCACTTCCTCTACAAGTCCCGTGCCAACGTGCAGTTTTGCATGTCCTCCCTCCAACCAGCCTCCTCTTCCCAAGCGCAACAGGGGTCAGCAGATTCAACGGCAGCAGCAGCAGCGGCGGCGTCAGAGCCTGAGAACATGCTCACCCGCCGCCGGCTGATGACGCTCTACCACGAGCTCCACGCCTCGATGCATGCGAAGCACGCCCACCTCAAGGTCCTGCATGCCGTGAGCGAGGACGCGGCCAGCCTGGCGTGGATCACGCCCATTTTTGAGTTTTACTGCGTGGCCGGGCCCAACGTCTCGCGCGCTGCCATGGCGCAGGGGGCGAACAAGGTGATTCAGTGGGCCAAGAGGGAGGAGGAGCGGTTGTTTATTATTGGCGGTGGGGTGTTTTAAACGATTTTTGCCGAGGCGGGATGAGTGATGCTGGTCGAACACCTCCAAGAACTCCTGATTAGCACCACGCAAGAAATGGTAGAGAAGCATTGTGTTTAAGTTGTTTAGTTATACCCATTCTGTATAAGCTATCATGTCGAAGGAGCGAGCGGCAATCAATACTGTTCTGCACCATCCAAAGTTCCTATCGGTGTCCTCCGCGCCCCTGAATCCCCCCTTTCTCCCACCATCTGCAGCCCAAACCCTCCGAGAGACAGATTCCAACCATCGTAACGGCACTGAATATCCTTCCACGCAGGCACTCAACTGTAGAAAGAGAACCACTAATCTACCCCCGGCCCCCCGATCTGGTGCGGGTGCGAGCAATCGCCTGTCCAGCCCTCCTCATCCACCTGAAAACGCGGCCTCTGAGATGGCCTGAATGAGGCTGCCGTGTGCCGCCTGCGCCTGGTGTCTCGATGGGGTTATCCTCCCCGGAAGCACTCGCTGCAGCCGCACACTCCAGTGACGGCAGCTGGACCTCGGCGAGCCTGGCCTCCAGGTCTGGAAAACGCCTCTTCAGCCGTCGGAGCGCTTTGCCGTGGATACCGTTGTTGCCGTTGCCGGAGCACAGGGCGAGGATATCGGTGGGCGTGGTGGGCGTGGCATTTTCTTTGCGCGCTTGGGGATGCTGCCTCTCGGGTTGCTCGCCGTTGGGTTCTTCGTGGAGTGGCTCCGAAAGGGAGCTGCCGCTGTTTGAAGAAGAGGTTTGTGATGTCCCATCCTTCCGTCTTCGTCCCTTTGCCAGGGCACCCCTCGAAACTTTAAGCTTCAGCTTTCTGCCGCGTGGGTTCGGCCCTTTGACTTCCCCAGCCGAGTCGCTGCTCGAGAGGCCCTTCTCCACAGACCCAGGAGTGAAAAGCACAGACGGCAAGCTTGAGCCCGAGGGGACTGGGACAATCTTTCTGCGCTCTCGCTGTTGAGCGGGAGCCAATCCTGATGGGATTCCATCGGCGCCTGGCTTCGGAGAGTTTGTCCCCAACCCCTAGTCAGCAACGTCTGCTCTCCGCAGAGCAGGAATATTATCGGAAATCGGCGGTGGGCCTGGAGCCGCTGCCAGGACGTCAAAGGCGTCGTCGGGGTCTTCCGAGTAATCGTTGTACCTTGCGTGAGCTGGGTAAACCTGGCACGAACGTCCAAAGGACTGTCCGCTCTGCCTCATCCATGTTGATGTCGAGCTGCAAGTTGTCATAGAATAGGACCGCCGGTAGCCTAAGTGGAAATGGGAGCCGGAAGAACGGGTACCGGAGGTTGATTTGCCGGAATCGTACAAGGAAGCAATCTCAGATGTGCTCTCTCGGTACGATGGGAGACTTCTTCGGTCATCAGTGAGGTCGGGCCCCTCCTCCACGTTGACGCGCGGGGCTTCGGGCTTGGCTGGCGGATGCCATGGTATTTTTGGGGGCACCAGGCCATGGGAAGCGTTGACAGAACGGACAGAGCCAATGGAGAAGAAGCCAATATCACCGGTCTCGGTAGTCTTCTTGAGCAAGCTTTCCAACGGTGCTGGGGAAGCGAGAAAGAGCGTGTTTGCATCTAAGCTCTGAAGCGGGCGGCGTGGATTTGGCAAGCGAGGAAACGCTTCGGGGTGGGCCGAAGCACCGCAAACGAGTGGCCCATGGCTGAAGGATCGTCTTGCGGCCCGGGTATGCTCCATGAGCAGGCCTGATTTGAAGTTGTCAGGACTGGCTAGTGTTGGGACGGCGGGATCGAAGAGAATGGCGTGCTAGCAGAGGACTAGCACTAGCTCTACTTCAGCGAAAGGAGTTGTTGTCGGCCCTGAGGCATGAAGCAACATCGACGGAGAGACAGAGACTCTGGCGGAAGATGTAGGTCAGCCACCATCTCAAGCGCCGGCTTGGGAATCCAGGCTAGGGCATGGCTGGAGAACAGGAAACCGCAAACGGTTCTCGAGTCTGGAAAGAGCCAAGGTCATTCGATGCCAGAGACGATATGGCGAGGACAACAGAAGGCACGATAAAGGCTTAGGTGCATCCCGTCGCCACCAATTCGTCGTTGAAGAAAGGCATCTCGAACAGGGGCAAACATTTCATCGAACCACATCAGGGCCTATTATGACCAAGTTGCCGCCGAGCCATAGCAAACGATTGTCTTCGCCCGAATGGTTACGAGCTGCCCTCAATCCTCTCTTGCCAACAACGTTAGCTGTTAGTGCATTGGATGAAGTTGTGTCAACAATGAAGCATCCTTGGCAGACACGATGCCGGGACTCCTCCGGCTGATATGAGAGAAGCCGGGGGAGGCTCTCCCGTGCCTGCGGGTCCCGGACATAAGCAATTCGGACCCTGACTCCCCTTGAGGCTCGTTCCGGCACGGGTCAGATCGCCCGCAGCTGCAGCCTGCAGATGATGGGTCCATCCGGGACGATTGATAACATGTGGCCTTTCCGTGTCCTTTCCATGGCCACCGCAGTTCCGGTACCGTATTCTGCAGGAGGGGATAAGGAGATCCAGGTCGCTGGAAGGGCGGTGGCGAGACCCACACAGTAATCCAAGGCCCTGGATTTGTAATTCAGGCAACCACTTTTCGAGAATTATCACCGTTCGATCTTGTAGACGAGTAGACTTGTCAGACGGTGAACCGGCCCTCGCTGGCGGGCTGGTGGAGCTTGAAGCCAGCCCCGGCGAGACCAGGCTGGCGGTCAACGGGCGGCAATAGCCAGCCCCATGGTGGGGTTTGCCCCATTGCTTAACAGGCGGGTTCCAGGGGCACACTGTGCGGATTGGGGGCGGTGCTGTCTTGCTTTGAGACAGAAATTGGGACGATCGCCGAGTCAATGCCCCCCGCCACGGATCTTTTCCCGCTGCCAGTTGGAAATACGGCAAAGACAAGGGGAGACTTTGAAAGTTGCTGATGCCATGGATGCCGAGGCACGAGCACCTCGTCGTCGATAACGTTTGAGTCAAGCTGTATCAAACCATCGAGGGTCCTGGGATCTCACTCAGCAAGGGGACCATTTGCTATTGGATGTTTTGCGGCTCCAGCGGTCAGCCCCGGAATTCATACTGTGTCCTCCGCTATCCCGGGGGCGCCATGCAGGCGACGAACCGGGCCAGCACCCCACCTTATGCCGCTTTGAGCGCGTGTGGTTGGTCGCCAAGCCTGGCTAGAGGCTGAGTTGTGGA
>FTCU01002272.1_pt1 | contig 15908 bp, 19 predicted proteins | sample 1639521 | NCBI WGS metagenome assembly FTCU01 (sample SAMEA3914864, study PRJEB12502) | metagenome | biome: forest; material: soil | place: USA | collected 2012-03-12 | depth 0.3 m
GGATGGGAGGGGGCGGGTGGTTTCTCGCGCTGCGTGGGGGGTGTTGGGGGGATTGTTTGTTAGTTGGTTGGGTTTTTTCTGGCTTGTTGGCAGAGTGGTGGATGGAGGGTTTGGGGATGAGGAGTTGTGGAAATTGGCTGGGCTGGCAAGCTCTAAGGGCGGGGAGGGTGGGTTTGATAGTACGGGGATGTCGATTGGGAGGACGGAGTTGGGGGTTGGAGGGTTTGGGGTGAACGATGGTGGGGGGCTGTCGAGGGCGTGCTTGGAGAGGATAGGGGTAATTGGGATCTGGTTGATGGCGCTGCTGTCCGGGTTTGCCAGCGTGTCGAGTCCGTGGCATACATTTGTGGATGATCGGATGTACCGGAAGCGGCCGATTACGGATGCGGACGTGGCGCGGAAGCAGGCGGGGCTAGATGCCACGGGCGAGTTGTTATTGACGAAGCGGCATCGGTTGAGGTCACTGCAGAGGAAAGCACAAGCGGTGGCGGAAGGAGTGGGAGGGGGGGTTCCCCATGGGAGCAATCCGGCTGCAGGGGGCGGCCTAGTGGGCAAGGTTTTCGGCTCGCTCAAGAACATGGCTGGCGGCGGCGGCGAGGCGGCCGAGATCAAGGCGCTGCAGATGGAGATATCGGGCCTCGAGACCATGGAGGCCAATCTCACCGCCTCGCTTTCTGTCCTCAAATCTCGCCAGGCAGCACACGCCAGAGACGGGACGGTGCTGGGGGGGCTCTTCGCGGTCCCGCGCTATGTGTTCGCCGGCTACTGCGTCTACCGCATCCTCGCTACTACGCTCACGACTCTTCGACGGACATACTACCCCTCAGCCTCGTTTTCGTCGTCGGACCCCATCAACCGCTTTCTCGGCGTGCTCGCCAAGCACTGGGACCCCAAGCTGGACCAGATAGCGTGGGCGCGGCAGATCTCATTCCTGCTGTCGGGCGTCATCCTCGCCGGCAGCGCCAACTCAGTCCTGCAGACGTTCCGGTTGTTCGCCAAGTGGGCGCCGGGCCTGCTGCACCAGGCGCAGGCCAACCTGGCGCTGCTGGTCGGGCAGGTGGCAGCGACCTACGTCATCAGCGCGGCGCTGCTCATGAGGAGCAACCTGCCGAGGGACGTCGGCCGGACGGTGGGGGACGCGCTCGAGAGCGCGCTCACGCCGGGGTTTGTGGACCGTTGGTTTGAGGGCTGGTTTCTGCTTGCCAGCGTCGGGACGGCGGCGGGGATATGGGTGGGGAGGAAGCTCAGCGGCGGGTTTGGGGAAGAGTGGGATGAGTTTGCCGGCGAGGAGATGGGGCAGAAGAGGTCTTGATGTGGATGGCCATGTTCGACGGGATATGTACAACAGCATTACCACCTACACATGTGTATGTACATAGAGTCTTTGCAATAAGCTAAGCCGGCGCTGGTGGTTGATTCCCGTTTTCTCTCTGTCTGTCTCCTGTTTTCGGAAAGAACGAAGTCTGTCGAGATGGCCGCCTCTTGGATGTCTTCCATCAAGAAAGATGCCAAGTTTCTTAAGCCAATCACGATGCCTGCCCGCTGTCTGCCGTCTGCTGTCTGCTGCGGCTTTCAGCCTTGGGAGCTGAGACAGAGCCAGAGAAGGAGAGAAGCAAACCTTGCAAGCCAAGTGCCAAGTGGGAGCCCACTGCGGGGGCTTGCACAGCGGGCCAATCACGGGCGCGTCAGGGGTTCGTCTGGTGCTCCTCTCAAACGCGAGCCCTGTTTCGTTTCGAACCGCTCGTGTCTCCTGGTCCAACCCCATCAACCCCATTGGCTTTGCTGTCACCCACAGACTTGGGTGGCCGATCCGATGCTGCCATCTCACCACCTGTTCTGTGCGCCGCGGGGCGCCATTGAAACATCGAGGATGCAGGGCGCACAGGGCGCACACAGCACACGCAGGGCACACACGTGCGTTGGTGACAGTCGTTCGTCGAATCGCCGCCGTTGACTGGCTCGGACCGCCGAGTCACGCCCAAGCCCCGTCCCCTTCCGTTCTCGTCGGTGGACCAGAGCGAATCCCCTGGGCCGAGCAAGGCCAGAAAGGGAGGGCGACGAGTGTGGGATTCCTTTGGCTGTGTTGCGTGTCGGGCACGGAATTCCGAGCACGGGAGAGGCTGGGGCAACGAGTGTTGCAAACTAGCAAGGCCACGATATATTATCGAGAGGAGGAATCGCACTCCTTCCTGCTCCCCCCAAGCGACCACCGTCGATCGGCTTGCTGCCCTCGGGCCCTCCCACAAACTCGTATCTTCCATTCTCCCATTCTTCTGTTTGCCCTTTTATTGTTCCTCCCGAAGCTGTGCTTCCTTCACTTCCTCCGTTTGTGTTGCTTGGTTGTTTGCGAGCGCAATTGGCCGGCCCCGGATCGACCACCACAATCGCATCACGTTGCACCGCCCTTTTTTTTGCCACCGGGGAACCGTTTGCCTGCTGCAATCGGTTGCCTCGCTGCTCCTGCGCGACCGAGGTAATATAGCCCGGCCGAACGATCCCTCTGTTTCTTCCTCTGTCGCCTTCTCCCGGTTTTCCGCGCGCAACCTGCGGTCGGCGCATGACCGAATCCGCCACGACGCAAGACACCTCGATCAGATCGCCGCAAAAGACATTCGTGCGGCGTCTCCGGATACGTTCAGCCGCATTGACCGCTTCAACGCTCGCGTGGAAGAAGATCACGGTTACCCGACCGATCGGATCTCCCGCTATCACCGCTCTCTGATACAGATCGCGTTTCGGGGAGTCGCACAGCGAAGAAATCGCTCCACTGGCACAACGCACTGAGCGCACGCAGCGAGGGCGCCCCGGCTGTCAATTTTGCCACGACATCCCAGATCCCTCCAGTGTGGGCACCAGGGAAAAGGGAGAGAATCTTCGATCGACCGACTGTGTCACCCGGAAAAAAGTTGAGCTGAGGGCTGACCATTGGGGGGCCTCCGACTTCCTTCACCGGCACGCAATCTCTGGACAACCACCCTTCAGCCTTCACTTCGCCATGGCAAGCCACGACGCGAGGTGGTTGTCGATATGGGCGTGGCCGCTTCTCGTCATGGCATCGACGGCCTCGGCACTTTCACTCTCCAACTTCCAGATCATCACCTCGGCCTCGGTCCCGCTAGGCTGCATTCTGGCCTACAACTCCCCAATTCCCGGCTGCACAATGAGCGACTTTGTTAAGGGCAAGGCGTGCTCGGCGGCCTGCGTGAACGGTCTGACTAAGGTTCAGATCGCGATCGAGTCGGCCTGCTACAGCGTCAACGCGGATTCGGAATCGGTGCTAGGACAGGTCTTGCTGGGCAATCTGGTGGCGCTCGTCTGTTCATCAGGTAGTTCTCCTGAAACCCCAGTCTCCACTCCGAGCAAGAGTTCAACGGCCACGCCCACCACCACCACGCCCACCACCTCCACTAGGCCGGCGCTCATTTTTACTACAGTGCGTCCCTCGTCGACGACGACTTCGGCCTCGACCACGCAGACGGACGAACCGGACACCGACACGGAATCGTCCACCTCCAGTCCCTCGCCGACTGATGCACCCGTTACGCGGCTCACGTCGATCACGTTTGAGCAGTCCTCCCCGCCAACGAGCACGTCATCGAGCCCGTCAAGTACAACGAGAGCGACTTCCCCCGATCCGACTCCCGACAACTCATCAGGCTTTGGGAGCCCTTTTGACGTCGTCGTCAGCGGCTCGACACAGCTGGCTGCTCGTTGGATAGCGATTCTGGTTGCATTGGGTGTGGGCCTTTTATTCTTGTGTTAATGCGGCGCACTAGGTTGGATTGGCAGGGTTTCGCCACGAGGCCAAGTGGTAATGGGATTAAGAATGGATGATTTACACGTCATGGATTGGCGGGCTGGTCTGTATTGAGGCTGGGTGGGCGCATTGGGATTACCCAAAAAGACAGGGAAGAGGCAACCACAGCAGCCGTACGGTGGAAGATGCCTGTCGTGAGGGTTTGTTTTGGTGATTGGGGAACCGGGCATGGGAACGCCGGCTTGGACAAGCGGGGATAAACACTCCCAGGGAGATAAGAAAGCTCGTCTCTTGGGACGTGGAATTCAGGGCTATGTAATTACAATGATACCACACGCATTCAATTCGACGGCGTTTCGTTTCCATTGTTTCAGCAAGACCAAGAACCGAAGTACCTACAAGGCCCAAGTGGAAAAGAAGAGGCAAAACAAAAGGCACCTATATCACCACTTCGAGTTCAGCACGGAATTTTGAGGGAGCAGACCACATCATTCTCGTAACGATGCTGATATCTCGTTTCTGCTAGATAACGCATTTTTCTGCTCACTACGTGCTATCAATCATACTCGTAGCAGAGGAAGCCTCGAGTATCCATCACCTCGCTGATGGTCCTATTCTGCACGATCCCATACAAATAGAGCAGATGCGTGAGAGTCATCACATTCCCGGGGTCACCGATAATCTGAGGCTCCCTGTAGGTCTCCTATGTCAGCCATGTTAAACTTGATATCTTACGAGCTAACTCACGGAACGTCGGAGGGGCGAGTCATGTTGATTGGCGTGAACCCAGGCATCGGCATCCCGACAGGTATCCCGTCAGGCGGCCCACCAGACGGACCACCTGGGCCAAAGGGGTTCTGTCCCTGAGGCATACCCATAGATCTATTCGCTTTGTTGTTACCGCCAATGTCTCGGAGCCGAGCGGGATCTTCCGCCTGCCACTTCGCCCACAACCTGTCAAGCCAGGCATGATGCATGAAAAATATCGGGTCCCCAGGACTAGAGATGGGATTCATCATCTATTGCAAACAAGAGAAGGAGTTAGCCTCCACTTGGGGGAAACCAGGGTTTTTTTGACAGCTTACCTGAGCGCCGATGCCACCATGTCCAGCACCGTGGGGACCCCCTTCAACGCATGGCCAGAAGTCTGTGAATTGCGTTGAGTTCATACATCTCTCCACTACGATGGGCGCTGCCGACAGGCTTGCGAAGTCGTTAATTTGGCGCTCAATGCAGTGATCGTGGATGTCGTAGCCCGGCCCCAGAGCGTTGGTGTAATTTGCGAATGGTCCATCCTGGATACAACTGTTCTCTCCAGTGCCGTTTCCGCCGAAGCCTAAGACGGGGTCCAAAATGACGGCCTTGGAGAAGGCCCCGGCATCAACCTCTTCCTGCCAGTACCTAACAGGGAGTAAACGGGTATTCAAACATGTGAGGCTGGGATTGAGCTTACGGATGGGCCCCGGTGTACCCGCATTCTGTCTGAAGAGCTCGCTCGTGCGCCCAGACGAAAAGGCGATGGAAGGGGAAAAATTGACCCTATCAAGTTTCAAACTGTGTTAACACCATGCATGAAATGAACACTTCCAGTTTGTCAAGACAGTACCTACCACGAAATGGGCGATTTCGGACTGCAAGACATGGGCGGCCTGAAAATCATCGAATTTGGTCCTACTACCGCGGAGACCGAGAGTGGAAGGCTTGCTCATGAGACATTGTTCTGCGTCGAGGTATGCCTTCTTCTCAGAGTCGGAAAGTGTGTACCTAGGTCCAGTCCGAGAGAGGTTAACTCGTATCTTCCCGCCTCTCCGCCACAACTACACCTAGGAAGTCTCATTACCATCCGCGCCGAATTATTGGCGAGGCACAAGAGAGAGCATCTCTTGGCTCTTGGTTGACCGGCAGCGCAAATGCTGCGCTTGCAGCGAGGGCCACCAATGCAGTCGAAGTTAGGGCGGGAAGCATCATGACGGGAGTGAGGAGGAGCATCTCCCGATGGTGTCAGATCACATCAGCAATTATATCTTGCGATGGAATCTCTACTTGTATGCACTGTAGAAATGGACTGTGAAGCTAGGACGACATGCCGCCCCCGCGTTCCAAATCATACCCTCTACCTGATGCATAGAATTCAGTCTAAGCTCATACGCGGATGAAGATGTCGATCGAAATTCACCAATAGACCAGGAGCGGTATGGACTTCGGCAACACGTTGATTTCGCGCCAAAAAAAACAACTACTCGAGATTGAAGCAATCAACCTGAGCCTGCGCTCTGGGGTCGGGAAGTGGGAGACGCAACATCCGTGCCGGCTAATACATTTATTACCCCAGCAGACACGTAACCTATTAGATATATACAAGCCATGGTTGGGTCGATCTTCTGGACTTAGCAATTTGGATGATGGTTAACATCGGCTGTTCGATTGAAAGAGGGTAGTGTCGACAACAACGGGTAGTAGAACCGGGATGCATTCCATCATCAACCCCAGGGCCCCTTGACCCGGCTGTGGCTTCGTGGTCCCGAGAGTCAGGTACAAATAGATCATTGACCGAGCATTCTGTACTCCCTTTGACTTATTAGATTCCACCTTGCTTGTTCCACAGAATCAGAGAGGCCTGTTCAAGCCAAGAGGCCCCGCCGGCACAATGCATTTCCCGGCAATTTTGTCCACTGCTCTCATGGCCGCTCTGGCCACGGCTCATCCGGGTCACGACCACACCAAAGAACTGAATTCGAGGCTCGAATTTCTCGCAAATAACAAGAATGACCTTAGCCACTGCGCCGAGAAGATGCGAGCTCGGGGGCTTGATGCGAACAATGCCAGACGGAGGACTCAACTTGCCGAGCGTCTTCTGAAAAAGAGAGGCCTGGAGAGTGAGGAATCCCAACATCTACACCCATGACTTCTTGCTCACTCTTGGTTTGCGAATCAGTGCGAGATATCTCGGCCCTCTCGGACAGCCACAAGTCGACAGCCAGCTATACGGCACAGACGGACCTTGCAACCGTATTCTCTGGGAACAACTCTTGCGCTCTGAGCCCCGAGCAGATTGAAGGACCGTACTGTAAGCCACATCAAATCCCTCTATGACTCAGTCATCATACGTGAGCCTTTGCTGATTCCAGTGTGAAACCCAGATGTATCGGGTGAGAGGATTCGCAAAGACGTCACCGATGGACAGGAGGGTGTCCCCCTGGCCGTCGATATTCAAGTCGTCGATATGGAGACCTGCGAGCCAATCCCCAACGTGTACCTTGAGATCTGGCGTAAGTGGACCCCTCCTCCGGCCAGCCGAGCCCGTCTGACACCCTGAAGACTGCAACTCCACGGGCGTATACGGTGGCGTCTTGGCCGAGGGCAACGGCGTGGGTCAGCTCGACAAGTCCAACCTCAACAATACTATGCTCCGCGGCGTCCAGAAAACAGACGCCGACGGCGCCGTCCAGTTCCACTCCGTCTTTCCAGGCCACTACACAGGTCGGGCAACACACATCCATGTGGCCGTCCACCTCAAGGCTGAGGCCCAGAAAAACGGTACCCTGCTCGATACGACTGCCGCACACGTCGGTCAGATGTACTTCGACCAGGACCTCATCACCCAGGTCGAAAAGGAGGCCCCGTACAACGCCAACACGCAGCCGTTGACAACCAACAGCCAAGACTTCCTCTTGAGCAGCGCCGCCACCACATCATCGGACCCCATTATGGAATATGTGTTGCTCGGAAAGGCTGTCAGCGACGGTCTGTTGACGTGGCTGAGCTTCGGGATCAATACGACGCTGGCCCGCGAGATCACCGCCGCAGCAACGATCTATGAGGACGGCGGAGTGGCGAATCCCAATGCTGGCATGGGCGGGCCCTTGCCCTCCGGCTTCCCGGGTTTCCCATCGGGCTTCCCAGGCTTCCCATCAGGCTTCCCAAGTGGCTTCCCAACCGGCTTCCCAACCGGCTTCCCAACCGGTTTTCCTTCCGGCTTCCCTGGCTTCCCGTCCGGCGCCCCCGTTTCAACGGGAGGGTTGCCAACTGCTGCTCCTTTGCCGACTCCCACCGGGCCACCCAATTAATTGGTTCTCCCGCGCTGCTGAAACATTTGTCGACATGTTTTCCACTGGTGTTTGAAATTGGGTAGTGCATGGTGTGGCATTTCTCAAGTAAAGCATGTACATACCTATATCTGTCGGAAGTGTAGCAGTTGGAGGGCTATAGCGCATCAGCGCGGCGTAGAATATGCCTATCGGGGCTCACAATATTCGCCGGGAGTGATGACTGTTTGCGGGACGTGTGCGGTCGAGATTCGGCCGTGCTGAATCGAGCATAACTTCAAAATGAATATTCCGAAAATTGGGGAACCCAAGGATGCAATAATTATGTAGCTGAAAAAAGAGAGAAGTAAAAAATTCGGCAAAACTTGAAACAGCAAGTACCTCCACGGCCAACAGGTTCCAGTTTTAAGGTGCGGGAAATGAGTCGCCCTCAAACCCGAAATGCCGTCGTGCCCCTGACTTCGTAACAAGACATCCCCGCAGGTATACGACCAAGGCCGTCTGCCCGGTTTTTACGAGACCCGTGAAGTCCCGAACCTGGAATCATTCTAGAAAGTTACCAAACCACACAACCAAGCAACAGCACTCATGGATGAAACAACCGTCGAACAAATCAAGCCGTCGAAGCCCACAGATCCCTCAACTGAATCACGCCCGGGATAGTCGCCAAGACGCCCACCGTGGTATCGTTCACCAACCCCTTGTTGCTACCCCAGTGCAGCGTGAGCGGCGCCCACGCGAGCTGCTTGGCCGTCTTCTTAGTCCACTCGCTCTTCTCCTGGGCGGTCGCGAACCCCTTGGCGCCGGGGCCGAACCGCGCCGCCAGCAGCTTGCCGATCTCGATGCCCACGTAGGCGGCCCAAAAGCGCGCGCTCCACCGGAAGGCCTGCCCCTGCTGCGCCGGCGTCCACGACATGATGCCCTTGGAGGAGAGGTATGCGCCGTTCTCGAGCCCCTGGAAGGTCACGCAGAGGGCGAGGCGGAGGTATTCGATTGCGACTTCGAGCTTGCCCGGGCGTGCTGCGGCGGACTTTTCGTCCGAGGCGGAGGAGAAGGTCTGGCGGAGGAGGCGGCGCGCCCAAAAGTACATGGGCAGCAAGGCCCACAGACGCAGGATCATGCGGGCCTCGCTCATGAGGGAGGAGAGGGAGGTGAGGCGCTTGGCGAGGGTGAGGGCCAAGGCGGCAGCGGTGGGGACAGCCGTCTTGCCTCCCGCCGTCGGGGACGAGAAGACCACGGTGGTGCCTCGCGGGAGGGAGGCGATCAGGGTGATCCACTCGCGGGCGGAGCGGCGCAGGGCCGACTGCGAGAGAGAAGAGAGCACCGAGGCACCGAGCTTGGAGCCGTAGCAGAGGAAGAGCATCACCGTGTCGATGCCGGCCGGGGTTTCAAGGCACTTGTTGAGGCGGGTCAGGAAGGAGTCGGCGTTGGACGGCAGAGCGGCCAGCAGGGCGCCGAGCGGGAGAGGTTGGGGCTTGGGCCTCTTGGAGGGGGGCGTCGAGGACGGGATCGGCTCGCCCGAGGGCAGGTCGGCGATCGGGACGGGCGCGGGGGCCTCGACTGCTGAGTCGGCCATCGTGACGGATTGGAGGCGGTCGATCGGTTTGGTTGTGTGTTTGCGAAGGTGTTGAAAGCGGTTCCCAAGAGTTGGTATCCAGGCGCGCGGTGTTGGGTCGGGTATTATTCCGTATGTGTATGGAGTTGACAGAGAAGTGTGGACCGGGGAACGATGCGCGTTCGGAGGTTCGGCAGCCTGTCTTAAGAAGTTAAGATTGGTGGAACTAAAAGGAGCGGGGGAAAGTCGAGCTCCAAGCTCTCGGCGTCGCACTAGATCGCAACGTCCCGATGCATGTCCACAGTGACGTGGGTTAGCTGCTGTGCTAAATAAGCAGTTTCGGGGCAGCTCTGGAATTCGACATCCGGGCAGGAGACTGATGAAAAAAAGGGGACCCTGCACCGTCTGAGCAAGGTCCTCTGCAATGTCCGGCGCATGAACTGGTGTCAATCGGTCGATGGGGTCTTTCCCCACACCGCACCACTGGGATGCGATCGCTAGCGCTGAGAATCAGGGACCTGCCCGCACTTGGGACGCCAAGCAAGCTCGGCTCTCCGTGCCTCGGCCCGCGGCGCGGCAGTCATCTGCAGGCGGGGCAGGGCCTTCGATGTTGCAAGCCTGGAGCCTGGCTGACGGCGAACTCGCAAGTGCGGATGAGTCGGGTGCAGCCCATGTCAATTCCAACTCCAACTTCAACCGACATCAACACCCGCATCCATTGCCAAATCGGGATCAACACCACAATCCCAGCCGTGCATTCTCCCCGCCAACCCTCCGCCTGAATCTCGCATGCGCTGCTGGCGCTGCTCTGAGGGGATGGGCCATTGGCAGCTCGCAGGGGAGGAACTGCTGATTGCCCCCTTCGTGGGAGGCTGGACAAAAATAACCACAGGGTCGATGTCGAGTTGGTAAATGACAACGGACAAACACTCCTACCACTACACTACCCCCCCTTGCAAAGGTCTGGGACGAAGACCCTGGTTTGTGAAATATTATCTAGTCTAGGGGGTATCACTAGGTATGCTCGTAAACGCAAGAGGACAACGCCGTGGCGTTGAATAGCAGGCGACTTCCTTTCTCCTCCACACCAAAAAAGAAGGAAGGGGGCCGCGCTGGAGGGGCACTCAGAATCATAAACCTTCCTGCCTTTCTCCTCGCCCCGTTCCCTTTGTTGTGCAGATTTTGTCAACGCCTCTTCCCCCCAGACGGCGATGGCAACGGCACGACCCCCCCAGCAACACTCTCCCACACGCTGACCCCCACCCGAGCAGGAATCTTCCTGCCCTTCAGCCGCTGGTCAATCAGCCACAGCCCAACCACAAACTCCTCCCTCCCGAGCGCGCCCCTCCGCCCGCGATCCACCAGATCCCACACCTCGGCCAGCTCGTCCGCAGGCAGCCGGCTCCGGCACCAGATGTCCCTCACCACCACGTTCGCCACAACCTCCGCCTCGGGGCCCTCCACCGCCCGCCCGCGGTCCAGCATCCGCGCCTGCGCCTCGGCAGCAGCATCATTACCCTCCTGCCCGGGCCCGCGCCTCGGCGGCGGCAGCACCAGATCCTCCTGCCGCAAGCCCCACCCGGGCTTGAGAAACAACCCCCTGTTGCTGGCCCACACGGCCTCGTAGCGGCGGCGTTCGCGGGACGTGATCTCGTCGCGCCACCGGCGGCGAGCGCCCTCGTGGTGCGCGTGCTTGCGGCTGCCGCCGGGGAGGACCTTGCGGCGGTGGTGATGATGGTCGCGCGCGCGGCGGCGGCGGTGGCGGGCGTCTTCGTCGTCGGAGAGGGACGGCTGCGGGCTGCGGAGGGTCTGGAGCATGCCTGTCCGTTGCGGGGTTAAGCGGATCGGAGATTTTCCCCCGCCTGTGAGCTGGGTGAGGATGCTGTCTGCCGTGCGTTGCGGTTGGAGGGGGCTACGGCCGGGACGACGCGGCGCGGGGACCGGAGGTGGTGCGGGAGAGGAGGGGGTTGATAGGCGGGCTGAGGCGAGGTTGCTTGCTACGATGGCGTTGGCGAGGGAAGTGAGGTTGAGGTTTGGGTTTGTTGACACGTGAAGGGCTGGCGGGCGTTGCAAGTCGGGCGTTGAAAGCGACCGGATGGAGGTGCCTCGTGGCAGATGCTGTGGCTGGCTTAGGCGCGGGCTCTTTCCTGCTTCTCTGACCGGCGAGACAGGTTGTGATGGCACCGAGGAGGCAGAAACAAATGTGTCGTCAGAAGAAACTGAACTCCGTGACAGCCGGCGGGTTCTTGGGGTGTGTTCTGAATGTCTGTGAAGTACATCGAGTTGGTCGCTCTCTGGCTCGACGGGGGTGATTTGAATGATCGGTTCGTCCATCTTGGCGATGCTCGACGTTCTAGTCGGAGGAACCGGCGGCTTGAGTCGCGGAGTTCTAACTAGCTTCTTTGGCCGAGGCGAAATAACGTTTGTGGAGGGGTCCCGGGCGGCCAAGGGAGACGGGGGCGTCAAGGGTCGTCTGCCTGTGTACGGGTTGGGTTCGGTGGTCGGTTGCTGACTTCCTTTTTCGCTCTGAACCTGCCGCGGAGGCGGAAGATTCACCTTTGGGCGGATCCCCGTGTCCTCTAAGCCTTCCCTTCGCGTGGCTCCCTTCTGACTCACGTTTTGAAAAGACTCAGTTGACTCAACGGGCATACCCGGCCCTCCCAGGTCTGCCGACAGCTTCAGCTTCGGTTTCGGCTTGGGTTTCGGCTTCGCCCTCTGTCGTTCTTGTTCATCCCTCTCGACCGACCGCGGTCCATCCCCAACCGGGCGATCCAGCACAAACGACTGTCCTTGTTTCTTAACAGGGTCCACGTCCACCTCGTTTCTCTTGCCCTCAAACAGCGACACAAGCGACGTTGTCGGCGGGATCGACGCCGTGTCGGGCGCGTCTGCATCCGGCGTCCTAGCAACCCCAGCGCGCACGCTCTGCCCCTTTCCAATGGCTGTCCCGGCGCTCACTACCTCCACCGGTGGCCTAACCGGTGAAACCGACCGGCTCGCAGCCAGCGTCGCGGCGATTAGCGACGGCGTCTCGGCCCTCCCAGACAACTCAGTCAGCCTCTGCGTCTCCACTCCACCCCCCACCCTCTCATGTCCATGTCCGCCCGTAACCTGCCTACTCAACCCCCCCAACTCTCCAGCAGCGACAAGTTTAGGCCGCGCCCCCCTCGCCGCCTGCGTCGCAGCTAGCAACGCGCCATTTTCCCCTCGCAGCCCTGTGCCCTGAGTGGGGAGAGGTGACGGCCCGGGCTTTCCGCCTCCAGGGCCCTGATGGTGGGCTAAGTTGGTATTTGTATTGATATTGCGGCTCTGCTGCACCTGCGACTGAGGCTGCGGCGATGTCCCGCCCCCGCCCCGTACCGGGCTGCGTGCGGCGCTGTTGCCGTTGCCGTTGTTTCCTGCTACGGGTTCTGCCGCCGTCGCAATAAGTTTCTTCTGGTTGTTGTTGTTGCTGTGGTTATTGTTGTTGAAGGCGAGGGTTGCGCCTCGAAGGGCGGCTGAGACGACATTTCCAGGCGCTGTTGCCGTGGAAGGGGACAGAGCGGATGTGGATGATCGGGCGGAAGGGGTCGGGCCGCGGCCGCCGGGACTGATGGGGTTATTTCGAGTTGGAGAGGGCGGAAGGTGCATAAGGAGTTTGATATCAGTGAATCTGGAGTTGTAGGTTGTATTCGGTGCGTCGTCGTCGGAAAAAGGAGGGAGATCGTCGACAGACGGGGCAGCCCGTGGGGGTAGCGGAGATAGGTCTTGTGCTCGTTGAGGCGCAAGGCTAAGCGGCACTGCAATGCATTCGACCCAAGACAGAACGAGGGGGAGTTTGCGGAGTGGTTGCTTTATGCCGACATGATCTAAAGGCGCAAGAGGAAGTTGAAGAGGTTAAGAGAAACGTCTCCGTTGACAGGAGGAGGGAGGGAGCCACTAACTTGAAGCTCGGCGCGGTTGCTGGGTGCTGCCTGTCACGCCGAATCCACAAAATACAGGGGTAGGTGGGGAGGGGAGCCGGGGGTGCGTAAGGCTGCGGTGCTAGCCCCCCGGGCCAGCGTCCTGGCCAGGGTTCCGGAGTGTCCCATCACGGAAAACATGCACTGCCCATTGTGGCTTTGGGGTTGTTTCTAGGTTCCTTGTTTCAGACATTCACAAGAAGCTCAAGATTCAAATACAAAAAGATGTCTCCATCACTGACTGGTATCTACCATGCATGCACCAGGCCACCCTCCAGGACAAGAGAGAAGACCCAGGCATTTATCAACAAGAGAGGCCGTAAGCCAAGGCACTGAAACCCACCAAACAAACGCCAGCCCATTGCAAAACAAGCATCGATGACGACGACAACAAGAAATCTGATCCCGCGAGCTCACCGGTGCCTTCTACCCTCTCAAGGCGAGGGCGAGGAGGAACCTCGCGACTTGTTTGCCCCAGCCCAACTCCTCCCACCCCCAAGATACACACATGTATCCGTACATAGTTACTCAGAGAACAGAAGAAAAGCCGCTCAGGAATGAGGCTGTTTTATCGGCCCGCGCCAGCCAGACAAGAAAAAAGACAAAAGAGCCGCGATTAAGAAAACGAAACCCCCCAAGCCTTGCGGCCTCTCAGAAGGGGGTCCCTCGGCGACAAGAAAACGCCGCGGAAGAGAACTTCAAGGGGTGATGGTGGATATAAACCAGGGGGCCTCGAATCACCCAACGCCTCGCCGGCACCCCAAGCATCCAATAACAACAACAGCAACAACAGTGCAGGCTACATCAACGCACATGACTGCTCATCAAGCAATACATCTCGTCGTCGCGCCATAACTCATACCCTTCATTCAGACATGTTTCCGGTCGGATAGGGAGGTAGCGAAGAATATCCAGCCCCCCATCAGTAAGCCTCCTCATCGGTCCACTCGCCCGCCGAAAGAATCCGGGTGCCGTCGTGATCCAGCATGCCCTGCCCGGCCTGAGCCGGCAGGATGCCCCGAATGCGCTTCATCTGACTGGGATTCGGCCGCGGCGGGTTGCCCGCTCGCGCCGCGCGCAGCTTGGCGAAGTAGGCGTCCGAAAGGTCCTCCTCTGGTTCCGAGTTGTCGTCATACGTTTCCCAGTTCTCAGAGCCGGTCACGACTGTGGATGTGTTGGAAGTGTTGGAGATTTGGCGGACCGGGGGCGGCGCTTGCGGGTACACGGACTGCGCCGACCGCTCGCTGGCCCGCGAGGAAAAATAATCCCGCGACGCTGGCCGGCTGTTCTCCTCGTACGAGTACCTGTCATTGTAGACATCCTCGGGCTCGACGTGCCGAACGATGCTGGAGCTGAGGCCGGCAGACCGGTAGTTGTTCATTGGCGTCTCCAGTTCGGGCGCTGGCAGAAGCTCCCGCATCTTGGGTGGCGGCGCCCTCATGACGGGGTTGTTGGCTTGACGGGCGCCGGCGACCTCGGCTCTTGACTCTGGCCGACAGCGCTCGGGGGAATTGCCACCGTGCTTGAGGTTGGAGAGCGGCATCCGCGCCGGGATGCGGCTTGGGCTGCCCTTGTTGTTGAAGTTGGGCGGCGGTCCTCGGATACTTCCGTGTAGGGACTGCAAAGGCTTGGCCGTGTTCGCAACGGTCGGTGTTTTTGCGGCACCTTTTGGCCCTGATTTGATGCTACCAACACTGCGAGCCCGGTTGAGCGTGCTGGCGTTGTTTGCTGGTGTTGGCGTCGGGCCGGGGGTCTTGGATCGGGGACCAGGTGCCGTCTTGACCTCATCGGTCTCAATGCAATCGAGATACCGCTCTCCATGCACCAGGAAAGGCCGGCCGTACTCGTCTTCCCATTGCTCCAAGGCCTTGCGCAAGTCGGCGATCACCTTGGGGAGCTCCTTGGAAATGCGCTTCCTCATCTTCTCCTCTCGCAGCAGCTTTCCGGGATCCCGCTTTTCCCCCTTTTGGCCTCGCAGCATCAGTCGTGAGGCATCCTGACTCGACGAAGCCAGCTCGTCCCGCTCCTGCACAAGGCTCCTGTGTCTATCGACAAGCGCCAGCGTCGGAGCTCGTTGATCTCGCAGGACCTCGAGCCGAGAAATCTCATGCTCGTGAGCCTCGAGAAGCGCATCGCTGTAGACATCCGAGAACGCAGGGGTAAACTCTAGCATCTCATCCTCCGAAAGATAGAGCGCGTCCCAGAGTTCCTGGAGCTTGAAGCGAGCATCTTCGACGAACAGGTGAAGGTTCTGTCGCTTGAGCTCATTGAGCCTCGCCAGTTCATCCTCAAACTCATTGATCTGCCGGATGCCGCAGCCTCGGTTGCTGTTGGTGAACGCCTTACGCTCCTTCTCCTCAATGCCCAGCCGTTCCCAAAGACCCTCGACGGTGCATTTCAGGTCTCTCAGGCGTCTCTCCCGGTTCTTCTTTTCTTCTACGAGCTTGTCCCTCTTTGAGCGCAGCCGAGCAAGGTCTTCTTCGTGGAGGCCAAGCTGCTCTGGGGCGTCGCGGCAGTACTTGACAATCGCGCTGTCTGTCTGCGCCTGCGGGGTCCCAAGCTCGGCCCACAGCTGGATCATGTTCTCGGCAAGGGCCTTCACTGTTGCC
>FTCU01003477.1_pt1 | contig 15895 bp, 18 predicted proteins | sample 1639521 | NCBI WGS metagenome assembly FTCU01 (sample SAMEA3914864, study PRJEB12502) | metagenome | biome: forest; material: soil | place: USA | collected 2012-03-12 | depth 0.3 m
GGGGGGCGCATTCCCGTTGCGGTTGCGCGATCTCCGATCAGCCGGATTAGCAGGGCGCGGTGGTCTGATCCGAAACTTGTCTTCCAGAGACAGCGAGTTGGAGATCAAGTAGGATTCAGTATCTTCCTTGGTGTCCCAGCTGCTGACAGAGCTGTCTCCCCATTCCAGCCTGAGTGGCTCCCGCTCCTTCTCCTGCTCCGACTCCGGCTCCCCCAAACTCGGCGGCCGGATTAAGGTCGTGCTGGAATCGCTGAGGCCAGCGTCATAAAACTGGACACAGACCTTCCTTTCGATGAGCTTCCTCCGGATGCCCTGAACGTTCTCGTCCAGCGCCAGCAGGATGTCGGCCTTTGCCAGTTGAAAATGCCGTCGAAAGTCGCGGACAAATTTGACCTTCTCCCTTGTGTGCCTCGGATCGAGATTGAATGGGTAGTCCCACGACCTGCGCATGGCGGCGCGAAACCTTTGGATCTTGTCGTCCTCATGGTGGTCGCCAGCGGCCCCAGCGAGCCCGCCGCTCATTGCCGCCATGGCGACGCCGTGCACTGTCCGCACTCGACAACCGCGTCGTGTTCAGAGCCGCCACGCGGCGCTAGCGCTCGAGTGTGTAAAGGCAGTGAAGAAGAGGGGCTGCGGCCGAGTAATTACAAACGTAGGCAACAAAGTGGCGATCAGGAGGTAATCACCCAGCTGCTTATGGTCCCGAGAAAACGAGAAAGCTGCAACCCGGGAAAATAGCGAAGCGGGATGTTCCAAGTCGATAGTTTCTTGCTTGGTCTTCTTTCTGATTGGGACTGCCCCCAGCGGCGCCTGCTGTGCGACGCTGACAAGGGCGATCCAGTCCGTATTTGGCAAGCTGCCGATTCAGCGCCAGCCGTCCGCACCCCCTCCTCCTCCTGCACCCTGGCTCAGCTTGACTTGTTTTGGGAGCCCAAGACATGGCGAGTCCGTTCCTTCAGGGCTTCGAAATCCAACAGAGAATGAGCTCGTTGAAATGGAGCTGGAGGGCTAGCCTGCTGGTGATCTTGAAAGCTCATCCACGGCCAGCTCCATCCGGAACCACGGATCGGGGCTCTTGTTTCCAATCACGAAGCCCCGCAGCGGATTGTTGCTGCATGGTAGCGCCACCCCCACTTCGAGATGGTGGGCTTCGGGGCCTAGCGCTCGTCGTCCTCATCATGCTCCTTCTCCTTCTCCTTCTTCTTCTCCTTCTCGAGGTCGTCCAAAAACTCATCAACCTCTCGTTGGCTCACTCGGAGAAAGTCGATGTCTCTTTTCTGGCCCTGTTTCCAACTGTCAGTTTGCGTAATATTTATGGCCCGGAAGAGAAGCTCGTTCGGACTTACACGTGTGAGCGGCATTGGGAGCTTCACGGCAAAATTTTCTCCAAGCACCGTGACGGTCTGCGAAAATCACCAGGCGCGTTAGTTAGCTGTTGAGCTGAAGTGCCGAGCGCTGATAACAAAATCCCCGCATGCAGCACGCGGCAGGCTGCCATTGGCCGCAGGATGATGATGCGACCAAGCCAGAGAATGCAGGAAGGAGAGGCGTCTCGCTCACTTTTGGAAGTTTGCCTTTGAGCTCCGTAAATTCGATTTCGAGATATCTGACGAGGTTTGTCCACTTCAGATTGCGCGTCGGGATTACGAGATCATGGGGCCCCCTTTTAGCCCCGATTGTTGTTGTACTGAGCACATCGTCGTCCCAGTCGTCTTCGCCTCTGGGGGATCGCGGGGCATTGCTGCGGCGGTCGTTGCCGGATCTTCGTTGGTCGTAGGTGCCCATGGCCGAACGTGGATGAGGTTGACAATCGTGTTTGGGAAGAAGTGGGCGACGGGATTCTGGCGGGGGGTGGCGGCGATGATGACGGAGCAGAGCGGCTGCACACCATCCCAGGCTGCAGCAGTCCATCTTCTCGAATATGTAGGTACTGGTGTGCCGGACGCGGGGGTGGTCGGCTGGACGCGGGCTGAGAGAGGGGCTTGCCTTTTTTTTGGGGACCACTGGCTGCCTCGGGCAGATGCAACAAAAACGCCTGGACTGCAAAGAAGCAGGACGGGAGACAGAGGGGCTTTTGCTTTTTCTTCTCTGCAGCAGCATTCCGATCATTCGATGCACAGACCCGACCTGGCGTGGGCGTCGCTGTCGTGGTCGCACATTCTATTGAGGCCTCTTTCTGGTTGCTCAATGCTGGTCGCGCGCCACCGGCTTTCCATTCGCCTTACCTTCCCGCCGCCCCAGAGAGCAGCGGGTCGCTGTCGAGCTGGCTTCCGCGCATTCGCCTGCACTTGGCCCAGCAGAGGAGGCAAGAGAGCCCAACGGCCGCCCCAGCGAGGCCTGAAGCTGCAAAATCATCAAGCCCGACCGCTCTTGGCGACCCAGCACGGCAAACGCCCCAGCAAGCGGGCAGCTTCCGACTGGCCTGGGCCAGTGTTGTCGGATGGCGCTCAGCAGCTCAGCAGCTCAGGTTTCATTTGGTGCCAAGAAATTGGAACTGCCCCGTCCAGGCAGCCGTATCCGTACAGAGTATTTTATACAATAATTTCAGCTTGTCATGCGAAAATTACCAAAATGCCTTGGCTGCCTCACTGGCGATGATTGGCCCTGGCTGCTGACGCGGCCAAATCGCCAAAAGCGACCAAACCGAGGTGTGATGACCCCGCCCCGACCACTCACGCTCAGACAGCGACCTGCTCCAAGAAATTGAAAAAGTGCAAGAGCCAGTTCTCAGCACCGTCCATCTCCCACATCCTCAACATTGACAAGACCCAACCTCGGCGCACCGACCTGTGAACAGAGCGCGCACATCGCAGCCAAACAGAAATCCCCATCAAACTCCACACCAAAAAAAAACCACCATGTCCTCCAAAACACAACACCAACAACCATCCATCCCCTCTGACCCGCCTCCCTCCTACGAAGCCTCCACCCGCCCAACCTACACCCCAACCCCAACCACCATCTCCCCGCGAAGCAGCACCTCCTCGACCTCTTCTCAAGCACCCCTCCACCGCGCCCAAGAACAACAATACCGCCCCTCGCACCCCATGACGCCCACCAAACAACAAACCTCGTGGCCCGGCTTCGACCCATCCCAGCGCGCCGCGCTGGAGCACGCGCCGGGGTGCTGCGGCAGCACGCGCGGCGGGTGCTGTTTCTCGGACCTGGGCGGGGGCTGCTTCTCGGACTCGGGCGGCTGCTGTTTCTCGAGCACGGGCGGGTGCTGTTTCTCGAGCGAGGGGGGGTGTTGTTTCTCGAGTGAGGGCGGGTGCTGTTTTGCGAGGAGGGGCGGGTGTGGGGTTTGTGGTTGATTTTTGGATCGGTTGAAGGGGAGGAGGGGCTGATGTGGTGATGAGCGATGGGAGGGGTGTCATGTCTGGGGTGGATTTGATGGTATTGTGCAAGGTGTTTTGGAAAGCAAGGCTTGTATTAATATGGAATTTATTCTCTGCTCTCGGACGAGGAAATGTCAAGGCTCTCGCGATTTGTGCAAATCCAGGCGAAGGTCAAAAATAACTAGGATCAGCGGGCGAGTGTTCGAGACACCAGCGGCTGTTGACGGCCGCGCTCCGTGGACAAGGGCAGAAACCTCCCTGCCTGCCCATTTGCAGTGCCTCGATGATCTGCTCCAAGTACCTCAGGCACCTAGCTAGATTTGGGTTCCTTCGGTTTATGCCTGTCGCATAGATCCGCCATATATACTGGAGGAAGCGAACCGCTGTCTAAGCATTTCTAGCCCGTCAGGTAGCCATAGCAGGGCTTGGTGACGGGCGAGACAGGGTGCTTGCATCTACAACGGTAGTAGTACTTCACCTTAAAACACATCTTGGCTGCTATTGGAGCTATTAGCCTCTTTATAAGCTTGTTCGAAAGGTAAACCCTAACTAGGTTCTGTATTGTATAATAAACAACACTCCTTGTAGAGAGGTAACTTAGAAAGAGAGCTCGATAGATGATGAACGAAACAGGTACCTTAGTATCCCAGACACAGTAGCTACAGCAAAGTAAATTGTCTTCGCTAGCCTTTAAAAGTGCTGCATGCCGACTGACAGGTCAGCTAAGCAGTAGCCACCTAGCCATAGTAAGTTTCGACGTGTCCAAGCCTTTAAGCTGCTACGAAAAGAAACTCGTCGGCGTTTAATCGTAGCTTCTGAGGTCATAACTCAATGCGCAGGTTCAAATATCTGTCATAGATATGTTGTTCACGATCAGTGTGTGGCGGCGTACCCGCATCGTAAATCATAAGCTCGGTTATTATTTGGAGAGCTGGCTGCGTTGCCTACAGATAGATTGTCGACCTATTTGAACATCCATTTCGAACATTTTACATCGGCCTGTTGCAGCCCGCCGCTATTCTCAGCAGGCGCCCATTTTTAGTCTCTGGCTTCTTCGCTTTATCACCAACAGATGCCAGCAACGCCGCGAGCAGAATCTCAGCTGGGCGTTGAGAGAGCTGTAATCAGACGCCGCATAATTCTCAGCCCATCCTCCAAGCCCTCGTCTTCAAATATTCCATGCCCAACTCCGTCAGCAGTTTTTGGCATTCCTCTTCACTGCCAGACTTGTCGTCAACCAACCCAAGAGCCAAGGGAAGTTGCCGAACCAGCTGCGCGGGCTTCTTCGTGTGGAGCTTGTAGTAGCCGATCTCGATGGGGTCGCACAAGGAGCACCGGGAGGGCGAGTCAAACTTGTCGAGAAAGGCCGAAGAGATTGTCGCCTTGTAGACGTAAAAGAACGGCAATGGGGCTTCATAGGCGCCAGGCAGCAGCAGGACCCGAACCTGGAAGAGAGTTAGCCTTTTTAGCCTCATGGTGCGTTCGGGTAACAGGGTGCGGACAGACCTCAAAGCAATCCGGTGCCACTGAAAGAGTTTGTGTCCGTCCAGCCACGGCAGGCTGTGTTTCTGCATCAGGTGAGGTTTTGTGCTGACGATGAAGGCGCTGCTCTTGGGCTAAAGCAATCAGAGTCGCCACGATGTACGGGTCTTTGGCCTTGTTTGCGGGTTGACGAGAGCGGAATTTCTTGTCTCGGAGGCTTTGGACAGGCTCATTTGGCCGCGAAGATGTCCCGTCCCCACAAAAGTACTTCCTCCGGAGACGCTCGACGTAGTCGGCGGTAAGGCGGGCAAGGTATGCCTCCGTTGAGCCGGCCGAAAACATGCAGTTCATGCGGATATGTGTGACAACTTTCCCACCGAAGGACAAGGGCAAAATGCGCTTATCACTTGCAAGATGTTAGTCGCGGATGCGGGATCAGGCGAAGGGTTTGCTTCTTACTGTGTCTGCCAAATGTTGAAGGTTTCGAGCAACCCACTCATGTCGCCGAGTGGACCTGGCACCCTGTCGGTGGTTGGGATCCTGCGGGCGAGCAGGATGCGATCTTTCCGAAGCTGTGCGGCATCCGCATCTGTCGGTTTGGCCTCCTCCATCTTTTCCGTGCAACTTTTGCGTCGTCTTGGCTTGGAGCGCAGCTTTCTGCGGACAAATCGACACCCCAGAAGTCGCGGCTGGTCCATGGTCCAGCCGATGGCACGGACATACAGTCGGGCGCGGCAATGTTCGCGCAGAATCGCGTTGATCGATCCCGGTTCTGGAGCCATCTCTTGAGCGCCGTTGGGCAGACCGAGCATTGGTGATTCCTGCGTGTTTGGAGCGGATGAGAAACCTGCAGACGGGGGCGAGGTGCTTGCGTGAAGTTTTGGGTTTGGGCTTGGATTTGGTGGTGCGAGGTCGGGGGAGGCTTTGCGCTTTTGAGAAACCAAGTCACTCTGCACGGGCAGCAAGCGCTTGCTCGTCCAGCGGGCCTTTAAGTTGGTCGGGGATGCCGTGTTGCTGGTGCTGGACCCGGCCCCCACCCATTGCAGTTCAAAAAGCTTGATGCACACAGGATGCGTAGGTGTGCAGAATGCCGTACCGTGGGTTGTGAGCTGGGATAGAGCAAGTTTGGGTGTTGGAGTTGGAGGCAGGCAGGCAACTGGAAAACCGATGGAAGCATCCGGGCGTTGCGCAAACCAAGCACACTGAACGAGCAACTTCCATCCTGACCAACAACAGCGCGAAACAGAACAACCAAGTTGTCCTCCCTCCGCCCTTGCGCCCCATTTTTTGCCTCTGCGACGGTGATTTTTGATGCGATGGCACAATCCTGTTAAAGCAAAGCAGAAAAACAAGAAGATTTGGTAATTACGCAATGTCGGTGTGCCAAAATAACTCAGGTCCTTGAAAAAAGAAAAAAAAAAAGAGAAAAAGATTAGTTAATTATTGTCAAGATTCCGCATCAAATATCTTGAAGAAAAGAGCCAAGAAACAGGAAAGTCGACTTACGGGGCAGCTGGCCAACAAAGAAGATTTGCCAGCCGATGGTCGAATCGGCACCTCATCACATCCGGCTCTCTCGTCAAGCCGCCTCTATTATTCAGGATTGGGGTTTCCCCGTGCCACGCCGAAAACCCGAGCCCGGTCTACATCTCAGTCGACTACGAGTCTGAGGAGGCTGGGTGGTGCCCGAAACGCCGTATCGCACTGCGGTCAATCTCCAAGATGACATTGGGGCTTCGACAACCTCTCGGCTCTCAGTGTTGACAATCTCTTAGATCTCCGGGCCGACAGTCTCTTCACGTTCGGAGCTCTCGGCTGCGTTGGCTGTCCCTAATTCCAGTTTATCAGTTCCTGACAGCTGATCGATTCTTTTCGGGTTACTTCGTACCAGTTTCTTCTAATTTATCGGCTCTTCCCAATTCATCGGTTCTCTCACGTTCTACTCATTGCTGCACAAATCATCCGGCATCTAGTTGTCCTTGACCCCTTTCCCTTGTTCTCAATTGCCCCGATAAGTACCGGAAGCGACCGGGTCAACTCCCGCAATCCTGAGCGAGTTCCGGTGCTTGGGCGTCCGTCTCGTCCTCGTGGACGCCTTGGAGCGATCGGGCCGGCGCTCACGGCGGCACAAACGGGGTGGATGCTTGACTCCATCGCCTAAAACGGCAATCTCTCGGCCTTGGCGCCGGCCTTCACTTGCTCCACTCGCCATTGCTTCCGGCTTCCCTTCCCTCGTTGCTGCTTGGTTGGTTGTCCTGTGCTCGAGTTGTTGTTCTGGACTTCTTTCGAGAGCCAGGCTTTTCGGACACTGTTTACCTGATGGAGCGGACTTTGTTCATACGGCAGTTGAGAGTTTTGAGAAATGGAGTGATTATGGACATGTTCAAGCACAGCCGGTGTGTCACAAAGAGACAAAGGCGAAAGCGCGAATGAATGTCTATTGTTTTCAACAAAGATTGCCACCCTAAACTTGCCATATAAAGAGGGATTGATCTCGAGTCCTGGGCAACCTGAGACCGATACCTTCGACGGACCTCAGAACCACTGCATCACATTTCTGTCTCCGAGGTCAGACCGTCAGCAAGACAAAATGTGCAGGTGGTCTGAAGCCCTTCATCCCATCTGCCGCCACGCGGTCGGGCCAGTACGTTTCTACTGTCTCGGGGACGGCCGTTGCGAGAAAGTACAAGGGACCCCCGAGTTCCCCGTCGCAAGGACCGGCTTGGACCGACGCCAGCCCTGTCGCAACGAAGAGTGCGCTTATCGCGAGCAGGGTCCGGTGTGGGCCTGCTGCGGCTGTGGCTATACTAACGAGCAGCGGACAACATGCTTCGTGTGCAGCGACGAGATTTGAATTGCTTGTGAGAAAGGAGAGAGGGCGATGAAGGCCCGATCTCAGCCGGTATGCCCAGCCTCAAACGAGGGTGAGAACCCGACGCTCGAGGTTTCGGGTGTCGAAGAGTAAGATGCCAGACCCTATTAAACGCTAGAATGGCCAGTCGAGCTAGTAGTAAATTTACAGAAATACGAATGAATAAAGGGCTGGTCTCCTGAAACCATATAAATACAAATTTGAAATCACATTGAAATTCGGTGAGCTGTGAGGAAGCTGTTGTTGGCATTCAGCCTCGTCAGTCAGTCGGAAGACGGGTCGAGTGCGGCGTCAAGGACAACCGCGCGGGGACGATACGAGTCAGGGAGAAAAGGATGAATGAAGAGAAAGCAGCATGTAGTATTCAAATTTGTAGTTTCACCCTCTTCAGGCATCGCGACAGGCCCGAGTTGGTGGCGAGACTGCATTCGTCCACGCCAACAACGCCCGCGCGCCAGTGCTACTACCTACTTATGTAGATGAACGGTAGAGCCGGAGCCTGCGGGCGCGAGTGCAATATTCCCGCCTGGGCCCTGGTTCCACGTCATCGAACCTGGGGTGTAAGTTGAGAAATCGACCGACAACCTGCCCGAGGGTGGCCCGTTGGGCAGGACGTCGTGTTTCCACAGCGTCTCGTCATCGTTGAAAGTGTCGAGCAGCGTGTCGTGAATCCACTGCATCTTTGCACGAAGCCCGCTGCCCTTCTTGGAAGGGTCAGAATCGGAGGGAGTGAAATATTTCATGCGCTCCTGTTTCTCAAGCTCGTCACTGATCCGCGCTCGGGCTTTGGCTTCCTTGTGGGCCCAGAGGGAGCGGAAAGAAACCAGGCAGGCGACGATGAAAGCTGCAGCTGCTCAGCATCAGGGCGGGCAAATCAGTATCTGGGCAATACTTACAAACCATGAATTCGATGTAAAACCAAAACAAAGCCCAGGCGGTGTCCAAGACCTTGCGGTCGACGCGGTCCAGCTCCTTGTACACGCCGCCAAAGAGGCTGCCGCGGACGATCGTGACGGCGATGGTGAAGCCGACGAGGCAGAAGATGCTCGAAAGGATAATCTTTTGCCTCAGGCTTATGCGTGTTTTGATAAGGATGGAGATTGGGAAGCAGATGACTGCAAGTTTGGTGTCAGTTCAGTTGACCCAAACCAAGGGGGCGAAGGCAACGGCAAGGCTCACTGATGGCATCCGAGACGCAGTCGACCGCCACCGACACCTTGTACGTGGTGTAGATGGATCCCACGCTCGCTTCGGTGCTGCACTGCGTGACGATGTGCATGATGCTGCCGAAAAAGCAACTGAACGGCAGCATGCCAACTGCAGCCGCTCCGCAAGCAACGACGGCCACCACTGACACCCACCAAAAGATGCGGTAAGCGGGCATATGGTAGCCCAGACGGTAAAAGAAGAGGAGGAAGTTCATCTTGATGACCCAAATGCCCAGAATGCTGAGCAACAACATGATGCCGTCCGCACGCAGGCCGTCGGTCATGCGGTCGAGGAAGTCAGCCCCGGGGGTGACCACGCCGTTTTGCACGCGCGTCATGAGGTAGATGTCGCCCAGATATGCCTGTCCAAGGCCCGCAAAGGCAACTTGTATGGCGAGGGCAAGCAGCATCATGTAATCGCTGGAATGGACATTGCTCAGGTAGTGGACGCGGATGTAGCAGCGGAACGCAAAGGCCGTAACACTGAGCCCGACGCCCAGCCAAAGGACAACCTGGTGAATAGGTACTTTGTGTCAGCGAGGGAAACGTCGTGGCCGGTGACGACACGTACGTAAAAGGCCTGGTCAGAGATCAACTCCTTCGTTGTCTCGTAGAGCCCGGTTTGTGAAGAAGACATGTTGGTTTGAGGTGGACTGGAATGGAACTCAAGTCTCGAAGGGGCTTGTAACCAGTGAGAACCTTTGACGGCAGGAAGATGGAAGACAAGTCAAATCCTCCTCGGAAACATCAGCCCTGGTCCTCCAGAACGAGATGCTTGGCCATCAAGGGGAGCCAGACCGGCTTATCAATTTCTGCCATCATTTCCGAGCCGTGTTCGTCCCAGGTCAGACGAAGTGCGGCGTGATTACTGGCTTTCCGATGGTGGGTGAGTTCACCTGTGCCTCCACGGGGGCCCAGGACCGCGTTTGATAGCGGTTCGGGAGAGTTACATGGCTCAAACAGCGGGCACCCGCGCCGCTCGCAGAGTGCGGCCCTGCTGCCTGCCTTCACACCCTCACCAAAAAATTTCTCCCGTCGACTCGATAATCCATAATAGTGACGGCAGGCAAACCTCTGTTGCCGCCATTGCCCTGCGACATGGTCCGGGTGGCGCAGTGCTGGCTGGCGCCATCCAAGTCCGAGGGGAGCATACGCGTCGGCTCCGATGCCAAATTCTCGGATGTGTGTGGGGGCAAGTCGAATCTGTGCCGCAATGCGGCAGCGGCCGCGACTCCGCTGGAGAAAGATGGGAACAAGATGGGATCAATTATCGGCATCAGGCTGCAGCAAAACGCCAGATCGGGACAGCCCCGCCTCCTGAAGCAAACCGAGCCGTCCACGCCGCACCCTGGGCGGCGAACAGGCAAACAAATCTTGGTTAAGCTTGCACGCATGCAGGCACGCGCTCTTGCAGGGGATTTCATTGGACCAGCGCTATTTTGACGCACCTCAGCTCTCCAACTTCCAAGTCCGCCGCCGAGCCAGATGCATGCCAGATGCTCTCCACCATCGTCGCCGCCCTCGTCGTCGCCGTGATCCTCAAAATGGTCGATTTCCAAGCCTTGGTCGCGGGAGCGCGCGTCACGCTCCTCGCGTCGGGGAACCAGCGCGGCGTCGCCTTCGACCCCGCCCGCGACATGCCGAGCCTCGCGGGCAAGGTCATCCTCGTCACGGGCGGCGCCGGCGACCTGGGCCGGCAGGTGGCCATTGAATTTGCACGCCACAAGCCAGCACGCATCTACGTCGCCGATCTGCCGCGCGACGACGGCGGCGCGTCCGTCGTCAGCGCCATCCGGGAGGCCGTGGCCGACGCGCCTGTCGGCTACCTGGCCCTCGACCTCTCGTCGTTTGAGTCGATCAGAACGGCTGCGACAGCGCTTTGTGCGGCCGAGGAGAGGCTGGACATTGCCGTTCTGAACGCCGGCATTATGCGCGTGGCGTCCGGGACCACGGCCGAGGGCTACGAAATCACTTTTGGCATCAACTACCTCGGCCACGCGCTCTTGACAAAGCTGCTGATGCCAACTCTACTGCGTACGGCCGACTTGCCGGGTGCAGATGTCCGCATTGTAGCTGTGTCGAGCGAGGGACACAACTTGGCTCCCAAGGGTGGCATCCAGTTTGAACAGTTGAAGGGCCCTTGCGAAGATATCGTAAGATGTTTCAACCGAGACAGCCCCGGGAGGGACATATCGGCTTTGCTGACGTGGCACACACAGAAATACTATCAACGCTATGGCCAGAGCAAGGTGGCCATTATCGGCCTCGCCCGGGAGCTAGCCCAGCGGTATCCGCAAATCAAAGCGGTTGCGGTGCATCCAGGCCGTATCATCACGGGGATGGCCCGCGGTTTGCAAAAGGAGAGCCTCCTCTTCAAAGCCGCCGCGCCTATCTCTCCTCTCTTTTGCGTTTCCCCCGCAATTGGTGTGAGAAACCATCTCTGGGCGGCTACGGGGACCGGCGTGGAAAGTGGCAAATACTACGAGCCCGTGGGCGTCCCGGACAAGGAAACAGCTGTCGCCAAAGACCCGAGCTTGTCGAGGAGGTTATGGGAGTGGACCGAGAAAGAGCTCGAGGGTGTCGAGTCGATGTAATTAGGATACAATACACTGTTGGCCCAAGAACGGCGAGCAGTTGCGAAGCAGCGTGACGCCCGTCATCAATCAACCTTGACTTCCTCTGCGACGGGATGCCGCAGTTCGGGCATGTGGAAATTGCTTGGCCCCCCTTCTTTCTTTTGTCGGATTCATAATGCGAACCGTCTCTGCGCGCGCGGTGCGGAGTAATCAACTCACAGCTTGCTTGCGAGTGGCCCCCTAATTACACTGCTCCTCTGCGGCGTTGTGTGGAGCCTCAACTGACTATTGGGGGGCGCACCCTCCACCAGCCCGGCGGTATTGCGGCTCTGCGTCTCAAGGCTGCGGACCAAGTGCTTGAGTGACATTGGCGGCGCCGCATTTAGCATCAGCCCACGCCGCGAGAACAAATCCGGGGTGTTGTGGCCTGCGCCTCCTCGCAAGCCGACGGTACGACGTAATCCGAGACGGCGCAGACCCGCGGCACCGACACCTCGCATCCACTCGAAGGGTGCGAGTTGGAGATAAACTATTGTCTCTCCGAGCTGAACTCGAAACAATAGCGCCCGACCTCGGCAGCACGAGACGGCGCAGCCCAGGCACCGACACCAAGTTTTCCCCTATCACATTCGAACGATGCGGCGCGAGGAAGATGTGATGAACTCGACGCCCGTGTGCGTGAGATGGTGAGTGCGGAGCGGGCAGCCGCGTGGGGGCCCTGGGGGGCCGGCAGGTACCGGATAGGCATCTGGCTCCGAACGACATGGCATGGGACGATGGCCCAGTTCGGCGCGGTACTTCGCGCCGTGCCAGCACGAGGGATTATATCCCAGACAACAGCGCCAAAGTTCGTCAAGGGCCAAGTTGACTGCAGCTCCTCTGTCTGTCCATTCTGCCAGTGACGCATCACAGAGGTCACCGTTAGCAACATGGGCGTTCTCTTCACTTCAGGGAGCAGAGTGTCCTTCCCCTTGACCCTGGCGTCCACGGCGACACTACTGCTCGTTTGTGCCCTCTCCGCCTTCATCATCATCTCCTACCGCTCATGGAAGAGGCTCGCGCACGTCCCAGGTCCCAGGGCCGCCCATTTTTCCATTTTCTGGCTTCTACGGCATGCTTGTAGCAAGCGGCTGTCCCCCTGCATGATCGATGCCGGGAACAAGTACGGTCCGTAAACCTCTCTCTCTCCCCCTTTGCCCCCCTGTTCCGGGGGACTAATTCATCAAAGGCCCTCTAACCCGCATCGGCCCCAACCTGGTCCTCGTCTCAGACCCCGACGAGATCCGGCGCATCTCGGGCGTCCGCTCCCAGTACACCAAGGGCCCGGCGTACGACGCAGGGCGCGTGACCCAAGACTCGGAGCCCCACGTCGCCTCGCAACGGGACCCGGCCAAGCACAAGGCCCTCAAGGCCAAGATGGGCCCGGCCTACTCGCTCAACATGGAGCCGGCCGTGGACCGCCAGATCGCCCACCTGGTCCGGCTAATTGCGGACAAGTATGCCGCCGACCCGGCGAGCGGGAGGCCGGCGCGCAGCATGGACTTTGCGCAGAAGACGCAGTTCTGGGCGCTGGACTGCCTCGGGGATTTCGCGTTTGGCTGTCCGTTTGGGTTTCTGACCAAGGACGAGGATGTCCATCGCTTTGTTGAGATGAATGATGTGTCGTTCAAGATGGTGACGGTTGCTGGGCTCGTGCCCTGGCTGAACTCGCTGAGGACCGTGTGGCCCTTGAGTCTGCTGGTGCCGAGGGAGGGAGACAGGGTTGGGTTTGGCATCCTGTTCGGGTGGGTTTGGCTGGCCCCAATTATTGATTGATCCCTTGATTGACGTCTTCCAGCTTTGCCAAGGACTTGGTCGATCGGAGGACAGCCCAAGGAGCCGAGCCAGGCGCAGACATGATGCAAGCCTTCATCCGCAGCGGCATGACCAAGGATGAGCTGATGCAGCAAGTTTACCTCCACATGTAAGGCTCCCGCCCCTTTTCTCATCCCGGTCAAACCTCATGCTAACCTCGTTGACCCAGCGTTGCGGGCGCGGATGCGCCATCCAACCTCGCCCGGATGGCCATGCTCTCCCTGCTGACCTGCCCTCCGGCCTACCTCGCTCTGCAACGAGAAATCGACGCCGCCATCGCCGCAGGCCAGCTCAGCGCTCCCGCCACGGGCGCCGAAGTGTCCCGCCTGCCCTACCTCCAAGCCGCCGTCCGCGAGGCCCTCCGCCTGCACCCGCCCTCCATCTCGCCGTCCAAACTCTCCCCGCCGGGCGGCGACACCATTTCCGGCATCTTCGTGCCGGGCGGCACCCAGGTCGGCGCCAACGTGCCCGGCGTGCTGCGGTCGGAAGCGATCTTTGGCGCGGACGCGCAGTGCTACCGGCCCGAACGGTGGCTAGAGGCGGCGGCGGCGCAGGGAGACGAGGCGAGGCTCCGGCGCATGCAGTCGGCGGTGGATCTTGTGTTTGGCGCCGGCAAGTTCCAGTGTCCAGGGAGGGCTATCTCTTTCATGGAGGTCGGGAAGTTGTTTGTTGAGTTGATGCGGAGGTTTGACTTTTCGCTGGTCGATAATGTCAAGCCGGCAAGCGTGGAGTCCTGGGCCGTTCTGGTGGTGCATGGGATGAATGTGAGGGTCACGCCCCGGCAGGGGAGGCATTTTGGGGAGGAGCCGTGATTTGTGTCTTTATCGGGAGGAGAACGACAGTGAGAAAATGCCGAGAAATCACAAGAATCGCACCATGCGGCTTGCCCTGCTTCTTGCACCCCACCACGATGCACTCCCATGTTTCTCCTTCCCCGGCGTCAAGCCTGTAGACGTCCTGCTCCTAGTGTTGCTCGAGAGTTGGTTGGTGGTGGTGAGAAGGCCGCAGCCTCGCCCTAATAGCTTAGCATGTTGTGGATCGTCCAGGGCATTTCCTCCAGCGTCCCCTCGCTCCGACGGATCCGGTCATATCGGTCTCCCAAAATGAAACGCCCGGCACGTTCGTTCAACACCTCTTCCTTGGACCGGGCCCACGCGAGTAGGTGTTCATAACCAGTCAGCTCCTGGTGCCCGCCATACACTGGGCGAACCCATTTCCAAGGCCACGCAAAATCGGCATGGAACCGGGCGAGGCCGTCCTCGCCGAGGCAAGCCAACGGTTTGAGGATACGGTCGTAGCCGGCGAGCACTTGGTCCCCCTGCGCCTGTGTGACCAGTTTACGCTCGTCGGGGTACGACGGGGGCAGCGCCAGCAATCCCGCCATGGTTAACCGTAGCGTGAGATCCGGAGTGTTGATCTTGTTCCTGGCCCACTCGATAGTTGCGACCCAGTCCTGGAGGGCCGGATGATTATCGTGCGGCCAGCACGCGTGGTTGTATGGAGGAAAGACGATTTCGAGGAAACGGAGGTAGCCGAGGCAGTTCGTCGGGACGATCTGCCGTAAAAATTGGCTTGCTGCAAAACGCTCGGTCGGGTAGGAATTCGGAGGTTGTGCATGGACACACTCGTCCGTCTCCCAGAATTCGTCGTGTACAAATTCGTCGTGTACAGGTACCCTTATCGTCTTGAAAACGTCGAATGCTATATAGGGGACGGTCGATGCCAGAGTATCGTTGACAACAAAGCGATTCAGCGAGAAAAAGACGAACCTCGCGTCGTCTAAAAGTGTCTGGCAGACGAGGAACAAGGGTGTAGGCGGAGCCCAGCATCGGCAGGAGGACGAGAAGGCGGCGTGTCGAACGCGGCAAAAGCAGCCGATGGCGTCGGAATATACCACGACGCTGTCCTTTATGTCCTCCCGGTTATAGCATCCCGAAATTTGGCATCCGTGGTGGAGAGGGGACGGACACGGTGTATCGTCCCATTTACAACATCTTGCCTCAGGACGTAGATACCCACGTTCCGGCTCCAGCCTAGTCCATACCACTTGTCTCCAAGGGGTGACAAGGTCGGTATATTCGAGAATACGAAGACGTAGCTCCCGGGGAAGGCTGAGGAGGCGAACGCTCGACAATGAGGGAGGCGAGGCGGGTTCCGGCTTATGGCAGGCTTGTAGCGCCGTGCGTCGTGCGATTTGGCCGAGTTGAGCATTTGGATTTCTGCAGAGCCGAATATGACATCCTTTAAGCTTTGGTAACAAAGACAGCGGCGCGATAACTTTCGTCGCTAGATCGGCCTCTTCTCGTTCGTCAAGGTCGCACACCAGAGAGAGCTCCAGGGCTCCAGGGCGAATACCCAAAGACAGGAATTCTACTGTCCGGAGCCATTCGCCCAGCATCGGCCTGGCTGCGGCGTAGCCGCTCTGAAGGGGGCTGTCGTGGCGGGCTGGATGTTGGCTGTCGCAATTGGAATAAACCCGAGCGCCGGTACCACGGCAGCACGTGCCGAGCCCGCATCCATGAGGCTGCCGGTGATGACACGAGTTTTGGTTCAGCACAATCTTGAGAC
>FTCU01000706.1_pt1 | contig 15867 bp, 25 predicted proteins | sample 1639521 | NCBI WGS metagenome assembly FTCU01 (sample SAMEA3914864, study PRJEB12502) | metagenome | biome: forest; material: soil | place: USA | collected 2012-03-12 | depth 0.3 m
AAGACGACACGAGCCGGATTTGAACCGACGCCTCCGAAGAGATAAGATTTCGAGTCTTACGCTATAGACCACTCAGCCATCGTGCCTTGGTGATTGGCTCCGTCAACGCTTGTCCTTTTGAACCGAAGCTTGGCGCCCAGCCCCTGACTCGTGCACTCTCATCCTCACGAAGGACGCTTGATCCAACACGGTGCTGAATGGAAAAGGATCCTCGAGGTGCTGCCGGTGCGAACGTGTTTGTGTGTCTCTCTGCAACTTGGCACCACAAGCCTGTTGAACGTCTTGCGGAGCGCCCGGGGTCAGGCGGAGCACCCCCATGATGCACGATCAGCAACACCTTACACACAGGTGCCTACCTATGCTATCTCAAAGTCAAGGTCCAGTCCACGATGGTCCTCCTCCAACAGCCTCTCCAAGAGCCCCCGCGCACCCGTGCTCTCGAGCCGCGCCGCGTCCCAAATGACATACCCCCACCGGACCATCTCTTTCGGGATGCACTCTCCGTACCGGTTGCTGTACGTCCCTCGCCATATAATCGTCCACGCCAACGGCGGACGCGTGCCCTCGGCATCCGGCTCCCCGTCGCCTCTGAACCGTAGCGGCTCACGGCGTTCCTGCTTCTGGTCCCGGTCCGAGAGGTGGTACTGACGCCGCGAGTATTGTGAAGTCTCTCGCAATTCCTCCTCGAGATCGTACGACTCTGGGTAGCACATGATGCGCTGCATCGTCGCGACGAGCTGCTCGTGGTCTTGCATGCAAAACGAGACCGTGTATAACGCGCGCAGGCCATGCGAGATGGAGCCGAGGAGCATGGCCTCCCTGATATCTGTTGTTGCGTGTTGGAACCTCGCTCCAAAAGCGGTCACACGGGCAACGGACGGGGTCGGGACTTACAGGAGTTATCAAGCTCGAATGCCCCATCGGGCGTCGGCGGTCTCCTCTGGTTTGCAAATCGGGGATTCGCTGGAGCCACGTCGTCCTGAATGTCGTCAAAGATCCGGCTGTATTTGCTCTCGGCAAATTTGTGGACGCAGGCGACCTCCTCAATTTCCCACGGGTCCAGAGAAGACAATACGTTGACCATTCCCAGAGATGCCCAGCCCCGGTCCCAGAACTTCGCCCGGCTCGCATGCCCGAAGAGGAGGCAGCACAACTGGAAGCGGTACAGAGCGCGGAGAATGCGCATCTCTTCGGTTGCGCTGATGGGGTCGTGTTCCCGCTCCTGCTCCTCTTCTTTTTCCTCCTGACCCTGCGCAGCCTCGGGCGTCCTTGCAAGCTCCTTGCTCAGGTTCGCAAGAAGCCAGCGACTGAACTCTCCGACCAGAGGCCTGACAATGGACTCGTGGAAGCTCACCATGGATGCGGCCTCGTCTTCGGAAAGCTTCTCGGCCGAGAGCGAGTAGTCGGCCGACCACTCGCGAGCTTTCCAGGACTCGCAGAAGCGGCGCTCTGCTTCGGGCTTGGCAAACGCGTCCGCCCTGGTGGCCCCGACCATGTCTGCCCAGTAGACGGCGCAGGCCTCGGGTGCGACACTTCCCAGCCACTCCAGGCGTCGGTACAAGAGTCGCCGTCGGTCGAGAAGGTACTGTTGGTGGAAGACGGCCGAGGCGCGGACCAAGGCGCGCAGCCCGGCAAAGTCCAAGTCGAACAAAATCTTTCGCCGCAGCTCAGCAGGGAGCTTTTCCAACCGGCTATTCATGTTATCGGGCGGCAGCGTGGAGGGCTACCGTTGCTGGTGGGCGGTGTGTCGTCGTGTTGTGGGGAGGAAGGAGGACGCGGGCCAATGACTCAAGGGGAAATGCGCAGTGCTTGGTCGAATTTTGTTTGGTCCGGGTGGCAGGGCTGGCAGGAACCTTGCATGTGTCCAGCTTCCTTCTGAAGACCACGAATCACCTTTATTTTCTGCAGTGTCATGTTTTCAACAATTTAATGCAGCTGTGGAACTGGTATGGCGCTATATTCGACATAAAAACAGAATTTATCATTTACTAGATGCTCAGTTCCAATTTCGTTCGCCGAGGGCTTTCACTTGGTGTTCGTCTCCATTGCCTGCCTGATGTTGACTCCCAGCCACCGGCGATCCGTCTCCATCACGATCTCCCGCCGCTCCTTGGCCTCATGCTCACGTGGCCGATGCCATGGCATGCCCGGGAGATGAGCGATCCCCTTTCAGGTCTGGCCCGATCGGTTCTCAGCCTGCTTTCAATGTGTTTTTTCTACTTTTGGTTCTTTGCGCAACTGTGGTTAGAATCACCTGCAGGGGACTTTCCCCTCTCCCAGACAAGGAAGGTTGTTTCGATTATGGAATGCTGACCACTTTGACTACCAAGTACCTCTTGACAATATGTCTCGCAGGCCGGCAGCTCACGCGGGTTTGCAGCTGCTTCTCTTCGGCCGCCGATATGGAGTCTGAGTTGTCCGACTTCCAGTCGATGCGTCCCAATTTCTTCCCTCTAGCCAGAGACAGATGATGCGAGCCTGAGTCCACCATGCGTCAGAAATAGCATGGCAACCAGACGCAAGTCACAGACATCTCCCATGCGGATGGGGCGGATAGGGCGGGAACTCGACCTCGCTGACTCAGGAGCATCAGGCTGCTGAGCAAAGGCATGTGTAAGTGATGTTACCCCTGTCTCGCCTTCTCGCATCTCCTTTCCTGGTATGCGAGCCCCGATTTAGACAAACGAGAACCGCTGCCAGGACCGGACCACCACAGCAGGGGAGATGTCTAGCTTTTCCCTCTCGTCAAATTCTCGCAATGATCAGTCGAGTTCAGAGATGTACTTGATGCCGCCCCCCTGGAAGATTGACCTGATCTCGTATCGGTTTTGAGTCAACTGTGTCGTCGCGCCTTATTTAAACGCGTCGCCCTCCTGACATCTCCATTTCCGTCTTGTGTTCCGTCAAACAAGTTTAACTTACGACCACCTTCGCTTCTTGTCTCTCGCTCCACGTCACCGAACGTGTGCCTCGCTCGTTACTCAACTCGCTTGCCATTCCGTTCCGTTCCAAGGCAAGACCGACCAGACCAGTCCCTTAAGAAAAGAAAAACGAAACAAAACTCCGCCAAAATGCGCACCCAGCTCGCCGCCGCCCTCCTGGCTCTGGCCGCCCCGCTCCACGCCATCGAGATCACCTCGGCCGCCACCAACCCCGCGCTGTCCTCGACCGAGCCGACAGTCACTTCGGCCGCCACCAACCCTGCGCTGCCCTCGATCGTGACCTCGGCCGCCACCAACCCAGCCTTGCCCTCAACCGTGACCTCGGCTGCTACCAACCCTGCCCTGCCCTCGACCGTCACCTCAGCCGCCACCAACCCAGCACTGCCGTCGACCGCAAAGACCGTCACCTCAGCCGCCACCAACCCTGCCCTGCCCTCGACCGTGACCTCGGCGGCCACCAACCCGGGCCTTTCCTCGACCGCGACGACCCTCTCCACCCTCTCGCGCTCCGCTACCGGCACCACCTCCCGCTCCACCACCGGCGCAGCCGGCCCCAGCTCGGTCGTGACCGCCGCCGCTGCCCCAACTGCCATGGCTGTCCAGGGCGGCATGCTTGCCCTGGTCGCTGGTGTCGCTGCTGTTCTTGCTTGATCAGATGGTGTTCTCCATAGTAATAGGGGTTGACGGTAGGGGAGCCAATACGGGGGATGAATCGGGGGTGTTGTTGTTGTCGGAGGCGTGCTGGTTAGTGATTCTGCTACAGTCGAGATTCATGGCATCTTAATCACAGGGGAAGGGATTGAGGATCCAACTCGTTATTAAACCCCTTGTATCTAATGAACACGGCCTGATCTACAGCTAGGCTGTCAGCACCTAATTTCAAGCTTTGCGATACTTTGGGTCTCGGCTGGGAATCCTTATTTTGTCGATGGGTTGCTGGTTTGGGGGTTTCTCGGCGTATTGCCCTGGGCTCGTTGGGCGCTGAGAACGTAGTACAGCAGGAGGTTGGGGAGAGCGATTCCGACGTTGGGGAGGAGGGCGAGTAAGGGAAGAAGATCAAGGAGACCGTTGAGGTCCGAATTATACATTCGAGGATGGGCTTGGGTAAGAGATTGATGGTGAGGCTGTCGCGTCCGTTGATGGCTATCACGATTTGGTCTTCGCTTGTAGAGCACCGGTTTCTGAGCAACGCAGGACCAGACACGCAACTCTCTCTTGCTACCGCAGACAGGCTTGATTCGACCAACACACTGCATCTTCAACTTCAACTCGCCCCTGTGTAGCTCTGTTTCCATCAGAGGACCTCGTCAAGCTCTTCCAAACGGGACAAAGCAGCCCCTTGGGAACCTTCCCGTCACTGAACAGCGCTTAGTACTGCCTTCTGGCGAGTCGGGTATACGACCAGATGCGAAGCCTGCAATCGCCTGAGGTGGTGGCAAACAGGCCTCCGGTCCGGGTTGTCGCTGGGCTAACCGCAACGGATATGACGGTGTTCCCATGTCCCACGAGCCTAAGTTGCATGTGTCCTGTTCGGGAATCCCAGAAGTGAAGCCCCCGATCCTTGGAGCCAGAGAGCACCCAGTCAGAATCTGGCGTCATCGCGACGGTGACGACGAAATCCTAGGTATAGAATCAGCAAATGTGCTTCGGGGCTGGGGAAATGGGTGAGATATACTCGGTGACCTTTGAACGTCTTGATGCAGTGTCCAGCCTCAAGCGGCGGTTCCTGGTCGTGTGCAACCGGACGTGGGGTATGTAACTCCCACATCTTGATAGCGTTGTCCAGGCTTCCACTGACGAGTTGGCGAGAATTTGGGGAGAATATAATATTGTAGACAGCGTCCGTATGGCCCTCGAGGCGGCCTAGGAGGCAACCCTTCTCAATGTCCCATATTCTGACGATATTATCGAGACCGCCCGCTGCTACAAGCTTGGTATCAGGGGAGATAGCGACCGATGTAACACTATCCTCAATAGTGAGTATCAAACTGTTGGTACCTGCCTCGAGATCCCAGGTCCTAACAGTCCGATCGCCACTACCAGATGCAATAGTGCGTCCATCGTTGCCGACGTCGACTGAGTAAACATCACGGATATGGCCTGCGAGGCTCGCTTTGATCTCGCCTGTTTGGAGATCCCAGACCTGAACATATTAACATACCTGCAGTGATACAAAGCCTCGATGAAATTGTGCCCACCTTGACCAGGCAGCCCTCATCCCCTGTAACAAGACATTTGCCATTCGGGATGAAGCAGACGCTCCTGATGTAGAGATCGCCGCCAGTGAGGTCGATGCTCTTGTCTTGGAGATGGCAAATCTTCTCGCCTGTCGCAACATTATAGACAAATGCCGAGTGGTTGCAGCCCATCGCTTGGTATTTGCCGTCATGGCTGATTTTCACCGATGTAACAACAGACTCGTGCTGGAGGGTGTGGATGAGGTCCACATCGAGAACTCGTGGGACAGCCTGGTTGAAGACAGCCGACCAATCATCCTTCACTTTTTTGAGGTGAGCTGGCGCGGTCATCGGGTCAAAATCGCCCACAGCGTCGGGATCGTGAGGTGGAGGCTGTGTTTCGGTCGAGAGGCTGTGATTCCAGAACTCGGGTGGAAAGGCCTCCTGGACCTTGATGCAGCCATGTTCTTCCATTAACCTCTGCATGCTGTCCCCGGTCTTGGTGCGGAGATAGATATCTGCGTCGTGGTCCCCAATGAGCAAGAGAGCCACTTCAACGTCATCGTTGGCGACCGCTGCGTGAAGAGCCGTCCAACTTCGTGTTGTGCACCGCGCGTCCACCTCCGCTCCATGCTCGAGAAGCCAGCGGCAGACGTCGCAATTTCCGGCACGAGCAGCCAGGAACAATGGAGTCGCCCCGTCCTTATTTCTGACATTGACACTGGCCCCACGGGCAACAAGGTATTGTATAACCTCGAGCCGTCCTTGGGTAGCTGCCTTGAAGAAGTTGTCGCCGCGTCTCTCCGATGGAAAGTCCACAGACGCGGCGTCGGAGTGGAGACGCTTGTTGTGGCCGACCAGTTCGGATTCCTTTGCGAATCCGATCCGGAAGCGGAGACAACCCTCAATGCCACATCTGAAAGGAAGTTGGTGCTGCCTGAGGTGATCGTCGCGTGCAGAAGCGGAGTCGAAAGCGTCCTGGAAGAAATAGCACCATGGCTTGGGGCATTTATATCCCAGGCGGCCGTAGAACTCGCCAAGCTTGTCAAGGTCTGCCTGGCTTTCGGCGTTTGCTCGACCCAAGAGGTCTTCGAAGTAGTCACGGATCGGCTTTATCCGGTTGCTGACGGGGAAATCCTGTTCCCAGTCTCTGCCGTCATCGGAAAGTTGACATATCTTGGTCCGAACGACGGTGATGTCCTGTTGGGCATTCGGTGCGGCTGCCAGATTGGCGATAGCTCTCAGGAGGACATCGCTATCCAAGTCCTCAACCCGCTTGGCATGCTTCCACCAATTCGCGCCCGCGTAGTCCAGAAACCCGTAGTAACCGGTCACGCAGTGCGTCTTGACATCGAGTTGGCTTGTGTCGGAGTTGAAAAGCGCCGAGCATAAATATTGTGCACAAAACAGTGCCATGTCTGCGTGAAGCTTGGCCAGGTTGAAGTTGTGTCTTCGCAACAGGTATCTGCCAACAGGTTAAGTGTTTAGGTCATGCAAAGCCACTGGGAGAAAGAGAGAGAAAATTGCTTACTCTCGGGCCGTCTCATGAACGAGTTCCAACACATCGTCAGGTCCAGCCCCAGGGGCATCCTTTCGAGTACTTTCAATCAAAGAACCGCAGAGTTGCTTGCCTGTCTCGAGAAGCCGCAAATTGGGATCGGCAGTTTGAGATTGGATTTGGATGGAGATGTGGCTCTGTATCTCTTTCCACCGCAATGGTCGTTCGGCGGAGATGACAAGATCGAGGATGCGGGTTGCCACGCGAACACGATTCGTGGATGGGTTTCCTAAAATGTGGACGGCGACTCGCTCGTAACTAATTAGAAGCGCCACTGCTAATTAGCCTCTGCTCCGTGACGATGAAGAGCTCGAGTAACTCTACGCTTGATCCATGCCCTGGGGGAAGTTCTCCTCCTTGAGCTCTCTCTCAAAATCACCGAGAGTCAGTTGGTCTAAGAGGTTGCTCAGAACAACCTTGGCGTAGAGGAACATGCCTGTTTGCTGTCAGTTGGTCAACGTATATTTTGGGGTGATTTAGGTTTGTCGCCCACCCTTTGCTCTCGAGGTCACTCGGCGGATGATGTCCAATCGAATGTTTTCTATATCCACCACGGCCTTGAATTTCTGCCGAATGCGAAGGCTTTCACGCTCGCAGTATGTCTTGATGTCGTTAACGTGGGAAGGAGAGGAGTTGAGCTCTAGGGCGGGCCAATCCTTCAACCGTTCGTCCAGTAATCCGTTCCTTTGGCCGCTGATGAGCAAGCGGATGCACCTGTCGCTCGGTTCGTTTCCAGCTTCATGTTCGCGGAGAGACTCGAGCCAGTCGATAACTTTGCCTTAGGCACCTTCACGTTTTCCGAGCTAGTCTCCACCGCATTCGTCCAGCGCATCCACAACAACAAAGCATCTTCTCTAGGCTTGCAAGACTAGATCTGTAAGCTCGCGGAGAAGGGAGGCTGACCTGATCTTTTGCTGGTCGGCTTTGATGCAACGTTCGTAAATCAAGTCGAGAAGCACTTCGTCCTGGAACAGCGTCTGCGACAGGAAGGACAGGAGCATAGCGACAAACGTGCTCTTTTCGGGCTAGTTAGTTATATTTGAAAAAGAAATAGAGAAACAAAAAACTGCAACCGCTAGCGTTTCCACTAGCTCGAATTTGTTGTTGATGTTGTACTACTCGTGACGTAGCAATCGTCTTGCCTGAGCACGTTTAAGTAAGACGAGAGATCGAAGAAAAGGTTATAGGACTTTTAGGGCGAAGGATCATACCTGCGCCAGGGATCCCATTCAAGTAGAGGGCTCGTGACTCCATCGTAGTCATATCTGCCCATTGCTTGAACGCAGCGTCGGCCAAGAGCCAATCACCGGAAGTAGAATCACACCGCTCATCTAATGCTTTTTCGAAGTCATGGCGATAATCCAGCGGGTCAAGCTTGGAAAGAACAAGCTAGCGCTTTCGGTCAAGGTCTTCGCGATGCCAGCAGGACACTTCGTCGTCGTCAACGAAGTGTAGACATTGAAATTGCCAAGACAGCGCGTCAACCTTTTCCTCGACAACTTGAACAGATTAGTAGACGTCGGCAACAGCAGCTATGAGCTTCTCGCCTAACAAGAGGTCTCGGTGCCGCTTAAGCTTGGTCAAGATAGGCCCGAATTAGGTTTTAAAGGTCTTCCAGGCCGAGTGAAAAGCAACCTTCCAGCCTACCAAAAACAAACGTTAGAGAATTACAGCAGAGTTAGACTTCGGAGCTACAGTAGGGAGCGTACTAGGCCTCGAGAAGACAAGAAGGGCGTTCCTGTAGAACTCGAGAACGTCACAATAGTATCTGTGCAGGTAGATGCCGATTCCAGGATATTTTGCAAGGAGGCTCTCATATTGTGACAGACTCGGAAGATATTCGCCAATTTCGATATAAGTGTCGAGAAGACAGTCCAGTGACTCGACCCAGGTTCCAACAGCCTAGTAAAGTCCAAACTTGATTAGTTGTAAGCACTTTCTGAGAGATTCAATGCGTAGAAAAGACTAACAAGCAGGGCGAATTTAATAGGACCCTAAATGAAGGCAACAGTAGAATTACAGTTGATAAAGACCTCGATGACCTTGCCTAGCTGGTTCATTCCCTCCAGAAACTTCGAGACCCTCTGCATATTGCGCTGTTGTTGCTGCGAAGCTAGACGAGCTTCGACGCCCTTGATCGTGTCCTCGACCTCCTTGAGGGAGCATCCCCGGAACTCGAGTCGCTGTTTGTCGGTCAGAGCAGCTGCAAAACTGGCGACAGCTATCTAAAAAGCGGCATCAAGTGACAGAGAGGCGCGAGCTGTAGCTATTTTCGACAGAGGCGGTTAGAGCAAATCGCGGGCGGTCAAGTAAGGGCAATCGAATTTCGGAAGCGGGTGGTGAAACTTGGCTGGTAGGGTGGAATGAAGACAGGGCTTTGAACCTGGGAGGAGGCAGTGCCTCGCAATCAACCCCTCCCCAAGTGCTGGGCCACGCCCGCGGAGACAACAGTGATTGGTGCCAGCTGGTCCCTCTTTTTCCGCCGCAGGAGCCCAACTGTACCCTGAAGAGCCTGACGAAACTGCCTTGCACACGTATGGTCAAGCGTGGCAAGGGAGAAAAATACCACTTCACCTCATCAACAACTCGGTTGGTTGCTCCAATGCTCCCCTTTCGCCGAGTCTTCAAACCCTCCCAGGCCGCAGCATGGAACGCGAAGATGGCCATGGAGGCTGGCAACGAAGCTCGCAGACGCTCGTGGTCTCAGCAACCCTGCAGCCGCCGAAACGGAGCGGGGAGAGCCTGGTCATGCAAAGAGGTTCCCCGAAACGGCTGTACCCGTCGCCGTCCCCGGACGCCGGTCCCAACTCACCGATTTCGCGTCCTAAATCCGCAGCACAGTTGTGCACCGATATCGACAGTATTTCCGCTTATTCGCCCTCACCACAAAATGCCCTCCTCCAGATGGACTGGACCCCAACCTCCGGACCAATCGTTGAGACCGATAATAACGCAGAACACGACTACCTGGAGGAGAGCGAGCCAAGGGTCTGCTACAGGACAGTAAGAAACAGTCTCCTCCCATCTCTTTGAGATTTTAGGTTAACATCCATTGAGCTATGCGATGCCCGCGCCTCCTTCAAACCCCGCAGCGAGGCAAAACAACTAGTCTCAGGCGACAGAAGGTTCTGTCTGCTCAGCGTGGTCCGCTCCGGTCCGCATTATGTCTTGTTAACCCGGGCCAACAAGCTTGTCGCTCATCTCGGTCTAGCCACCTGTCGCTCTCTTCGGAGCCTCGAAGGACTGCAAAACCTGAGATTGATCGGTGTCCTCGAATCCACAGCGGTGTCCCAAAATCAGGACGGGGGAGTACCGTTGTCTATCAATGTGTATAGGCCATTGCAAACCGCAGATCGAGTTAGCAAGGTGCTCTCCGCGGCTTCTGCGTTCCTTCAACACCCGTTCTTCCTGGAACCGAGCTGCAAGCACTACTTCAACCCTCAAATGTTTCGGACTAGCGGTAAGATGCAAGACCTTACGCATCTCGTTGGCTTGACTAAGGAGGATCTCAAGGCCAAGGCTATATCGGACGGAATCCTGCACATTCTTGAGTCTCTTGATGAGATGGCCGATTTCGACATCCCAGACAACGAAGTCCGCGTCGACTAGGAGCCACAGGGTCTTCTCACGCTCTTGACAGAGTATGGCCTTCTTGTTACGAGGTTGCCGTCGCCGCTAATGCGGTTCTAGCCACCAGGTTGCTGCGCTCAAGTTCATCTAACGGAGCGAGTCCCACCGCCACTGTCAAGCCATGCACCAGAGGTTGCAGCACATCACCAACATACTGTACGTCCCTGGGTACCTGGCCCTTTGCCTCAAAATGGTGAGATACAACGTCTGTTTTATTCCTAGCTGACGGGCCAAACAGCTCCCGCTCCAGCATCCCTTCGTACGCGGCTGGCGGCATCCTGGCCGATGTGATGGGCCTGGGCAAGACACTGACGATGATCTCTACAATCGTCTCTACTCTAATCCCCTCCAGGCAGTATGTCATCAACTCTGGCGGTGACGAGTTTGGCCTGAAGGCCGGAGCAACATTGGTTGTCGTAAGCTCAGTGCGTGAGTACACTTCCTACCTAATTCCTCCCTCATTACCTGGTGCCCAAGATCACACCCATTGGCTCAGGAAACAAGAGTTAATCAGCAACCCTTTGAACAGAGGTTCTCCATGTCTGGGAGGCAGAAATTAGAAAGTAAGAAGCTTATCTGGTAGCGGCTTTTCGTTCAATAGAGGCTGATGTTCGCAGGCACGTCAAACCCAACACGCTCAGGACGTGCAGGTTCCACCGCAGAAACCGTCCAAAGCACCCCAGCGATCTGAAGGACTTCGACGTTGTGCTCACAACATACTCCACTCTGTCCTCCGGGCCCAGTAACCGAGGTCTCCTGCACCAGGTAGACTAGTACAGAGTTATGCTCGATGAAGGCAAGTTTGGCTTCTACGTCCAAGTCGGAGAACAAGTCCTCGAGTCCTCTCACACTGATAGTCGCTAACCACAGAGGACAGCCCATTGGATCCGCAACCAAAGCTCTCAGCAGTTCAAAGCTGCGGCGAGTCTCAAGTCAGTGCGCCGCTGGTATCTCACAGGAACTCCCATCCAGAATAGTCTCAACGACCTCGTCTCGTTGTTAGCGTTTCTTCACTTCGAGCCTTTCTCATCCCGCACCATCTTTGCCCGACACATCTTGGAGCCCCTGGCTAAGGACAGGGAGAATGGGGGTCGTGGGCTCAGAGAGCTACTTCGTACCATATGCCTTCGACGGGATGCAAGACTCTTGGAACTCCCCGAGCCACGCTTCGAGATAGTCGAAGTGACACTTCAGCAAGAGGAGAGGGCGCTTTACAACCGAGTTGTGGCACAGTGTGCTCGCGATATTGACGAGATTGTCAGCTCCTGTGCAAAGATCAAGAAATACGGCATCATGTTCGCAACTATTATGAAGCTCCGAAGGCTCTGCAACCACGGCGCTTCGACCACGTTGGTGGCAGCCAATTCCGCCTTCCGAACCGAGCCTGGCCTTGACAATGAACAAGGTTGCGAATTCTGCAACGGAGCCGACGAGGATAAGCTCGGGCTCGTCAAAGAGGACAATTTTTGCCCCGAATGCGGAAGAGAGCTTTCCCCGATGACAAGCTCACAGGCCTCAGTTCCCGAGATACCAGTGGAGCTTGGGGAAGCCACAGAGAGACGCAATGTCCCTTTTCTCGAGATGGTGTTGAATACCGAGATGTCAGAAGGCGTCTCAGCAAAAGTTAAGGCGGTAATGGACCGACTGAGCCGAATTGAATATGGGTCAAAGAGGTAAGCGCGACGGTCTGGCAATCTGCGAGCTCCTCACTCACTGCTGCTACTTGAAGCCTTGTGTTCTCATACTGGACAGCAACGCTCGACCTGTTGGAGCAGAACATGGAAGCACAGGGCATCGGTTATCTCAGAATCGACGGCAATGCTACTGACACCGCTCGTCTCCGAATACTCGAGGACTTCCGGCACAACGATGCGCCAATTCTGCTAATGACGGTCGGAACAGGAGCTGTCGGGTCAGCAACGCCCTCATATTTGCTCCTGAGGCTCAAGTACCCAGGCTAACATGTTACTAGGCTCAACTTGACAGTCGCCAATTACGTGCACATGGTCGAGCCGCAGTGGAACCCGGCGGTCGAAGAGCAAGCGATTGCCCGGGCCCTCCGCATGGGCCAGACGCGTCCTGTGACGGTCGTCAGATATATGGTGAAGAATTCGATCGAGGAGGTCAGTGAAGCCCAGGCGTCTTTCAAAGTGGTATCTTACGTGCGAGACAGAACATTTTTGAACTCCAGCGGCGGAAGCGGAACTTGGCCAAGTTTACGCTGGACGGTGGCATAAAGAATGGGGGGTCTGGGACACTGGATGTGAGTATCCCGTCCTTCAACTCGGGATAGTCTGAGGGCTGTTGAGCTGACCGCTTTCCGACAAAGGATCTGCAGTTTGTGTTGGATCTTGGCTTCGTCGCGTAGAATATGGACGCCTTCGGCACCTAGGCTAGGTACCTAGGCACCTAGTCCGTCCCCTTGCCGAAGATAACGACAACTCCCCTGCCCGTCTCGATGCCAAATCGAAAACCTTGAGCTACCCCACTGAGGGCCGCTAGATGCCCGCTTCCAAGTTTCATATCATCTCAGTGAGGGCTGTCATAGCAGAGGCCCGCCCACGCTCACCGACAAGAGCCAGAGGGGCGTGGGGTACATCGAGAACGGAGACTGGCTCCGTTATGTTTTCACTCTAGCGCCCACTCCTTGTCAGGCATGGGCCTGTCCGAGAGCATGGCATCCATATCTGACGGAACCAAGAGACAGCGGTAAAGAATTCAGTGACTGGTCGACAATTTCTCGCCATTTTTTGGGATATCGCCGAGTCCGACACGGCAGCTTGTGGTTGTGCGATCAACCTAGCGATCAATATTCTGCACGTAGGGGCATGGTGAATCTTGTTGCCTAGCTAGGGATGTCCAGAATAGTGCATCCATATTTACACTTTCCCATATCCGAGGTAGCCAAGGTTACGGTCAAGGGTGGTCGTGAGTAAGCGCCCTATGCTGTCGCTAAATAAACGAGTTCACACTGCGCTTCGCCAAGGGCATACCATCTTACTCAGCTGCCATTTTATGCGGTTTTTGTTATTGCCTGATATGCATGCTACTCAACGCTGGCAGGAAAGCAGACTAGCGAGGATCTCTGTAAATTGGAGAAAGGGAATTGAGTCTGCCATGCTGCCGGAGTTATGGTTCGCATGTGGCCGTGCGAACGTGGTTCCGCGGGTGCTTCCCGTCTGACCGCAATGAAAGTTTGTTTACCGAAGATCCAGGGGTTTGCTTCTGATGCCTCCGCGGTCTAACCTCATCATCATGCGAGGGGGAAGAAAATGTGTATAAAGGGCGTGATGCTTTCCGCCGTTGAGAGATATCTCCCTTGTGTCTGCACTCCAGCATCCAACGCCCAGGACAAGTACCGCCATCATTACAAACATCCCCTCTCCTCCTCACCAAACACCCAAGATGCTCGCCTTCAAGCTCCTGGCCGCCGCGGCCGTCCTCGCCCAAGGCGTTTTCAGCGAAGGCGTCCACCTCTTGAACTGCTCGCCCTGGGGCGCCGCCGGTTCCGAGCGGATCTGGCACTCGGTTGTTGCCGTATGTGAACTGGCTCCTAGCCCCTTTTCACTGCTCAAAAACTAACTTTTCACTTGGGTGCAGTACTGCGCCAACGACGCCGACTGCAGCTCGCTGAGCTATGTGATCCCATCTCAAGACACCTGCATCATGTCGACGTCCAGCACGGCCAACGACTTCCACATCTGGGAGGGCGGCGCGCAGCAGTGCACGTTCCCGTCGGGCGTTACCTTTGGCTGGAACATTGCGTCCACTGCTCAGTCGCAAGCTGACTACACCTATGTTGGGTGAGTATTCCCCCTTTTCCCAAAGTAGTCTCGTCTGTGCTGGCAGTCAAGCAGCTGACATGAATGTCTCGGATACAGTGGTGGATGGAACGACTTCAGGGGCTTCTCGGGATACAAGGACAACAAGGTCAACGGCGCGGCCATCGGTGGCTTCAGCTGCACCAAGATTTACTACTTCGTCTGAGAGGAGACACGGTCAACGCTGTATATATAGGTGCCCCCAGACAAAAGGAGTAGGTGTCAGATTGAGTCGAGGAGTCAGGGTAGACAGCAATACAACATACCTGGTAATTAAGGGACCGCTTGTGACAAGACCACCAACGTCAGACAACATCATCCACAGCAGAAACCACGAAAAGAACCACTGGGGACGTGATCAAATAGTGATTCGCATCGTCCGAGGTGAAAATGACACCCAACATCTAAGCCAAACAAACAAAAGGTGAGGCAAGCGCCTGCTAACCCAATGCAAATAACAACAACCACAGCTCTCCTACTCCGCCTTGCTGGCCCCCTTCTCCGGCACGACAATATCCCTCAGGGCGAACCTCGTGATAAAGTTGTTCTGCTTGACAAACCAGGCGTTGACAATCTCCCACTCCGAGTTGGGGTCATCGAAGCGGATCTGTTTCTGCGTCAGCTTCGGAGCAATGAGCGAGAGAGAAGAGAGAGAGAAACTTACGTCAAACCGCCTCAACATACTCGGCACCAGCTTATAAATCTCCAGCAAGCTAATATTCTTGCCAATGCACGTCCGACTGCCCATGCCAAACTGCAGCATGGTGCCATTCATGACCTTCACCCTCGCCTCATCCCCCTCCCCTTTCACCTCCCACCTCTCCGGACGATACACATCCACATCCTCGCCAAAAATCGCCTCGTCCCTATGCAGCACCCACGCCGAGCACCCCACAATGGTCCCGCCCGCCACCCTACGCCCCGCAATCTCCAACCCCCCCTCCGGCACAATCCTCTCCATCGGCAGACCGGGCGCGGGGTGCAGCCTGAACGCCTCCTTAACGCACATATCCAGATAGGGCAGCGTCTGGCTCTCATGCCAAGTCACCAGCCCGGTCTCGTGGTCCGCAAAGCGCCCCGCGCGGGCGGCGTCGTCGATCTCGCGGCGCAGACGGTCCAGCGCGGCAGGGGTCTTGAGCAGGAAGTAGAAGACGGCCGACAGCGAGATGGCGGTGGTCTCGGAGCCGGCGAAGGCCATGCTCACGGCCATGGTCTGGACGAGGGTGTCGGACATGAAGTCGGGGCGGGCCTCGCGCGCCGCGAGGAACTTGGAGAGCAGGTCGGGGGATTTGACGGTGGCGGCGGCGGGTTTTTTTTCCGAGGTGGGCAGGACGGATACGCCGGCGCCGTTTTCGAGCTCCGGGAGGCGTTCGGCCATGCGGGCCCGCGCGAACTTGGCCACGGGGAAGGTGGCGTCGAGGATGCCCCATTCCGAGAGCTTGAGGTAGAGCGGGTTTTTGAGGAAGAGGCGGTCGAGGATGGGGATTTGGCCGATCTAGTGAGGGGGGTTAGCGAGAGAGGAAGGGGAAGGGAAGGCAAGACACAAAAATACCGGAGCGACGTAGAGGAAGAGCTTGGTGAGGTAGGCGACGATGCCGTCGACGTCCTCGTTCCGCTCGATGAAGCCGTGGCGCTTGCTGTAGGTGATCTCGCCGATTACGTCAAAGGCGTAGAACTGCAGCCAGCGGGTGAAGTCGCAGGTGCCCGGCTTGTCGATGTACAGGCGCTCGGTCTGGGCC